>ODAK010001077.1_pt1 | contig 30530 bp, 31 predicted proteins | sample 1539591 | NCBI WGS metagenome assembly ODAK01 (sample SAMEA3539303, study PRJEB22396) | soil metagenome | biome: tundra; feature: field; material: soil | place: USA | collected 2010-05 | depth 0.15 m
GTTCATGCTGATGCCGAGATATCCATGATGCACCGCGCCAGTGCGAATGATCTCGTCCGCACTGGTCTTCACGATCTGCGAAGGAATCGCGAAACCCGCGCCGGCAAAAGACCCGTTGCCCGAAATGATGAACGTGTTGATGCCGATCAATTCGCCATGCGCATTGACCAGCGGCCCGCCCGAGTTACCGGGATTGATCGCCGCGTCGGTCTGAATGAAGTCGCCCGGCTTGCGCGGATCATCCGAGTACGGATTAGGTCGATCGATGGCGCTCACAATTCCGCGGGTAACAGAGAACTGAAAATATCCAAATGGGCTGCCAAACGCGAGCACCGTCTGTCCCGGATGCAATTTCGTCGAGTCGCCCCACGCAACGCTGGTCAGGTTCTTCCCGTTGATTTTGATTACCGCGAGGTCGTTGAGCTTGTCGACGCCGACCAGCTTTGCCGGAAACACGCGACGATCGTTCAGAGTCACGCGTATCTGCATCGCGCCATCGACGACGTGATTATTGGTAACGATGTAGCCGTCCGGCGAAATTACGATGCCGCTGCCAATACCGTGTTCCACCTGCGCCGGCCCTTGCATGCCCTGACCATGCCCTTGTGGCCCGAAAAATCGCCGAAACTCCGGCGGGATCGCACCCTGCGGAATTCCGGAATCCTGGCCGTCTTCATCGGCAGCATTTTCCTGGGATCCATGCGAAGTGACAGACACGTTCACAACTGCTGGTGTAACGCGCGCCGCAACTGCTTCGACTGCGTTATCCAGCGAAACCAGCGAGGACACGCTGTTGTCGTCCATCGGCATTGCGCCGTTGCCAGCGGCTGCGTGAACCGCGTTGTGGCCGATTGCAAAAGCACCGGCGACGAGAGCCACTGCTGCAACTCCGGCCGCAGCCCCGTGCTTCTTTACTCTTGCGACTAATGAATTAGTTGTTGCAGACATAACTACCTCTCAGTTTGGGTTGAAATGATGTTTAAAGTTGAATGACGAACCAGCCGTTGCGTGCGCGTTCTTCCGCAGATTCGCTGGACAGGAAATTTGCCGGAAGCACGCGCAAGATGAAACGCGTCACGGTGACTTGATTCGTTTGTCCGGCTGCTTCGTTTGCCGAGCCGGTGACTTGCATTGCGGCATCGCCGTTCAATGCGGCATCTGCACTGTCACCCAGGCTGTGCAGACTCGATGTTTCAACCTGCTCCCACGCCGTGAATACGATCCATTGCTGGCCATCGCCGTTCGTTACAGGATCAACCGCGCTGGTCTTCAATGATCTCGGGCGTGTCGGGCGCGAGAGCAGCTCGTTTGTGGCCACATCGGTTTTGATAGCTGAGTTCCGCAACGCAATCGCCGGTCGCTTGCCGCTCATGATGGTTGTGTTGGCCTTGGTCGTCAAGCTCAGGTTGGTCGCATAAAAATGCGTTCCATTATTTTCCGCCGGCCCTTGCTCAAATCCGGTGCGAACCATCTGTGCCGATGCATCAAGTTGCGAGCCCGCCCCCACAACGGCGACCGCGCCCTCCCGCGGCGCAGCAACGAACGCGATTATCTGCGGGCATCGCGCCAGTTCCATCGAGCCAAACACCAGCCCGCAGGCCAGCACGCCCAACAACGCGCCGCTTGCCGCCGGCCGCAATGCGGCTTTTCGCGACAAAATTCCGTGCACGCGATCGACTAGTTCGGAGCGCCGCTTCCAAGCGCCCAGCGACAGCGCCGCTTCCCGACGATGTTTCAGGCCGCGCTCTGCGAGTCGCGTCAGGCACGCCGCATAAGCGCGCGGAGCATGCGTCCTCTTGACCACGCCCTCATCGCATGCCATTTCGCGATCCTGACAGAGCTTTCGCTCCATCCACCACAGCGTCGGGTTGAGCGGAAACACCAAGAGGCATAGCTTCTGCAACAGGTTGGTCCAATCATCGTGCCGACGCAGATGTTCGGTCTCGTGCAGCACAATCTGTTCAAGCTCAACCTGCGTGAGCCGAGCCCGAAGCCAATCGGGAATCAAGATGCGGGGGGCAAAGAACCCAATCACGCTTGGCCGTTGCAGCATCGTGGTCGTGCAGATCTCCACCGGCCGGCGACCAAAACGCTTCGCCGTCGTGGCCAAAGCAAGCAAGTCGCCGGGAACAAACTCGACCGGCAGGGCCGTCTTCCACAATTTCCGCAACTGCACACAATGAATGGCAAGGTCCGCCGCGCGCACCATCGATGCGACCACCCAGAGGCCAGCAATCGCAATCGTCCAACGCGGGTCGAGGCGAATCCATGCGCCGCCATTCGCCATCCACGACTGGGTAAGGCCTGTCGTCGAAGCAGCATGACCCGCCGAGCCAGATCCAACCACGCCCTCAAGATGCGCGAAACGCAACATCGCCGGCAAGAATGGTAACCCTACCACCGCCGCAAAGCCTGCAGCCCAAATTGCAAATCTGTGCGCGGCGGCCATCCGCGGCGCAAAGCGCATGCAGATCGCCAGCCCGACGGCGACTGCTAACCCCTGCCAAAGAGAAGTAACGAATGCCGTCGCCGCATTTTGCGATATGTCATGCAACGCAGGTAACAAGGCTTTGGCGTTCCACGCATGGGCTCCGAATGAGGGTGCAAGGTCGACCCACGGGTTGAAATTCATACCCTACATCCCTCCCACTTCGTCCGGCTCAGCGTCCCTGATCGCGTCTTTGAGCCGCTGCAATTCCTCGGCCGAGATCTCCTCGTCGCCAAGGAGAGACAGCAGCAGGCGCTCACGCGAATTGCCAAAAAACCGGTCCAATACGTGGCGAACCTCGGACCGGCTTGCTTCCTGTTCCGCGACACAGGGGCTGTAGATAAACGCTCTGCCTTCCTGCCGGTGCTCTACATAGCCCTTTTGCTCAAGGATCCTGATCGTCGTAAGTACAGAGTTATAAGCCAGTTCCTCGCCTTTGGGCATCGCCGCTACAAGGCCGTTGACCGCCGACTCTCCGCGCCGCCAAAGTATCTTCATAAGTCTCAGCTCGGCTTCGGTCAGCGTGATGGATTTTCTTGGCGGCATAAACTCTCTACTGTCTTTAAACCCAAGCCCTCAGAAAAGGCTTCGGTCCGATAGACGATCAACTAAAGGATTAGTTATCAGACCCGCCGGGAGATTTTCAAATTGGTTATAGTAAGAACGCTGCCCACCCCCGGTCGCACCTATGCCACACTCGGCCGCTCGCAGCCCGTACAGGAGCCTCAAACATGCCCCCACTTTCCCCGTCAGACATCCAAACCCGCCTGGTTTCTGTACCCGATTGGCTCGTTGAATCAGGCGAACTTGTACGCATTTTTCTGTTTAAGGATTTCCGCGCCGCCCTCGCCTTTGTAAATAAAGTGGCCGACGCCGCAGAGCATGCCGCGCATCACCCCGACATTGACATTCGCTACAACAAGGTGCGGCTCGCCCTGGTGACACACGATGCCGGCGGACTCACAGCAAAGGACTTCGATCTCGCCGCAGCCGCTGACAAACTCATCTAAGTCCACTCTGCGCCCTCTCGATTTGCTCCTCCGCGCGGCTCAAAAAACCGGTCCGCGGCTTCGCATTCGTTTGACCTCAGACCAGCACGCCGCTATAGTAAGCAACATGAGTCTCTGTTCCATGCCGGCCACTTGTTGCGCATGTTGTTATGCGCCGCGCCGGACTATGGGATAAACAACTTCTAGACTCACCATCTTCCCCATACGCCCCGCGCCGCAGATTATCTGCAACGCGGGTTTTTTATTGCCCCGCAATACACCTGAGGAGTTCATGACCGCAACCGCAACCGATCGGCTTACGCACATGCAGCTACTTGAGGCCGGGAGCATTCACATCTTCCGCGAAGTGGCTTCTGAATTCGAGAACCCGGTGATGCTCTACTCCATCGGCAAGGATTCTTCGGTCATGTTGCGCCTCGCGCAAAAGGCGTTCTACCCGGCGCCGATCCCGTTTCCCCTGCTCCACGTCGATACCGGCTATAAATTCGACGAGATGCTCGAGTTTCGCGATCGCTACACGGCTGAACTCGGCGTGAAGCTCATCGTGTGGCGCAATGAAGAAGCTTTGGCCGACGGCGCCAACCCGATCAAACTGGGCACCCAGCGCTGCTGCGGATTGCTCAAGACGCAGGCCCTGCTCGATGCATTGCGCGACCACCACTTCGATGCGGCTTTTGGCGGTGCGCGTCGCGATGAGGAGAAATCCCGCGCCAAGGAACGCATTTTCTCCTTTCGCGACAGTGCAGGGCAGTGGGATCCCAAAAATCAGCGCCCCGAGTTGTGGAACCTCTTCAATGGCCGCATCGGGCCCAACGAAAGCATTCGCGTTTTCCCGCTTTCCAATTGGACTGAGCTCGACATCTGGCACTACATTCATCTCGAAAAGATTCCCATCGTTCCGCTTTACTTCGCCAAGCCGCGGCTCATGCTGGTGCGTGGCGATGCGCTCATCCCGGTGGAGCAGCCCTTTGTGCAGGGATTGCCCGGCGAAGAGCAATGGGTCAAATGCAGACTGCGTTCGCTCGGCTGCAGCCCCTGCACGGGCGCCATTCGCTCAGACGCAGACACCGTTCCGAAAATCATTGACGAACTGATGGGCATGCGCAATTCCGAGCGCGCCAATCGCGTCATCGACCACGACCAGGAAGGCTCAATGGAGATCAAGAAGCGGGAGGGCTACTTCTGATGATTTTCGCTTCAGAAGATTCGGTCGCAACCGCACAAGGCGTCGCGTCAAACGAAGTCGACGCACGCGCCGAGCAGCGCCTCGAGGCTGAACTCGGCAAAGACCTGTTGCGATTCAGCACCGCCGGCAGTGTCGACGACGGCAAATCCACCCTCATCGGACGGCTGCTCTACGACTCGCAGAATGTCTACGAGGATCATGTGCGTGCGGTTACGCGCAATGCGACCATCGACTTTGCCCAACTTACTGATGGCCTGCGCGCCGAGCGTGAACAGGGAATCACGATCGACGTCGCCTATCGCTACTTCTCCACGCCCAAACGCAAATTCATCATCGCCGACACGCCCGGACACGAGCAGTACACACGCAACATGGCTACCGGGGCATCCACTGCCGACGTCGCCATCGTGCTTGTCGATGCACGCAAGGGCATCCTCGATCAAACGAGGCGTCACGCCTGCATCGCCGCTCTGCTCGGCATCCCCATCGTGCTCGCTGCGATCAACAAGATGGATCTCGTGGACTTCTCGCAAGAGGTTTTCGATCGCCATCATCGGGACCTCCAAGCGCTCGCCAAACAACTCGAAATTCCTGAACTCATCGCGGTCCCGGTCAGCGCGATCGACGGTGACAACGTCGTCCATCGCAGCCAGCGCATGCCGTGGTATAACGGACCGAGCCTCCTCGAACTTCTCGAAACCGTTCCTCTCGCCATCGACCGTGCAAATGCGGGCTTTCGTCTTCCCGTGCAGCGCGTTCTACGCCCCCATCAGGATTTTCGCGGATTCGCAGGGCAGATCACCGCCGGGACGGTGCATCCCGGCGACGAGATACTCGCGCTGCCGTCCGGCCGCCGCACGCGGGTTCGCTCGATCACCACCTGGGATGGCGACCTTGATGTTGCGCGCGCACCGCAATCGGTGGTCCTCACACTCGAGGATGAAACGGATCTCAGTCGCGGAGACATGATCGCGTCCGTCGCCGCCGCGCCGCACAAGACCGCGCACTTTGAAGCCACCGTTGTCTGGATGCACTCTACACCTCTTCGCCCGGGTGCAACATATTTCCTCAAGCACGCCAGCCAGACCGTGCGTGCACGTGTTGTAGAAATCCGATCGCGCATTCACGTCGAGCATCTCGAGCACCATCCGGCTCAGCAACTCGCTCTCAACGACATCGGCCAGGTGATCATCGCGACAAGTCGCCCCATTCTCGCGGATTTATATCGCGACAGTCGCGCTACTGGCAGTCTCATCCTCATTGACCCAACCGACAACACCACGGCCGGCGCGGGCATGATTCGCAGTATCACGGACACATCGACGTCCGCGCTCGATCGTGCAACTCGTGGGTTGCTTGTCGTCGGAAATCGTCCTGAGCTGGCTTCTCAACTCGAGCAAACGCTTCTGCAGGCGGCCGCGCTTGTTCTTCGCACGCGGGTTCCCGTGTCGCCGCGACTAGTAGCCATCGCACATCTCGGCGCTCTTGTGCTGATCGAGAGCGACAGTTCAGGCCCCATCACCTTTACCGCCGTTCAGGGCGCGGATATCACTCCGCGTGAAGTCGCTTTCGAACAGCCCGACGAAATCTTCAATGAAGTTCAACGCCTCGGAACGATTCCGACTGGAGAGGATGACAATGACAACGGCCTCGGCATCTGAGCAACTCGCCCTCACCGCCAGTGAGTTCCTCCGCAATCGCCTTGCACAGAGAGAGAATGTTTGTGTCACCAGCAGCTTTCAGGCTGAAGACATGGTGGTCGTGCATATGATCAGAGCCATTCTGCCGCGCGTTCCAGTCCTCTTTCTCGAAACCGGCTATCACTTTCCTGAAACTATCGTGTATCGCAACCAGATGGTTGCAGATTGGAACCTGAATCTCGTCGTGGTCGAGCCTGAGCGCACAGTTGCCGAGCAGGAAGCTGAATTTGGCATTCTCAACCAGACCGCTCCCGATCGCTGCTGCGCCCTGCGCAAGGTCGAGCCGCTCTTTCGTTCTCTCGCGCCCTACAGCGTATGGCTCACTGGCCTGCGCCGCGAGCAATCCAAATCGCGCGCCAACCTGCAGGTGGAAGATGCCTTCACGCTGCCCGCCGGACAAACCATTGCCAAGCTGAGCCCGCTCGCCGAGTGGACAACCCGCGATGTTTGGCGCTACGCCGAGGCGAACACAATTCCGCTGCTGCCGCATTACGAGCAGGGCTACACCAGCATCGGCTGTGCACCGTGTACCAGCTTGCCCTTTGACCCTGAGGATCCGCGCTCTGGGCGCTGGTCCGGCCGCAAACTCGAATGCGGCATTCACCTGCAGGCAACGTAGCTTCGGAGATCGAAATGGAACTACTCTTGGGATTTGTCATTGGGGCTCTGATCGCGATGACCGGCGTGGGTGCCGGCACCATCGTGGCTCCGTTGCTGATCCTCTTTCTCAAAGTGCCCGTCGACGCAGCTGTCGGCACGGCCCTGGCTTATTCCGCTGCGGTCAAACTGGTGATCGTTCCCATTCAGATAGCGCGGCGCCAGGTTATCTGGCGCACTCTCGCAGTCATGCTTTCGACGGGCATTCCGGGCGTGATTCTCGGCTCCATCATCTTCCGCCGCGTAGTGCGCAACCACGGCAACACGCTCTGGCTCTATCTCGCTTTGGGTGCAATGATCGCGATACCTTCCGCTTGGCATATTTACCGCCATTTCCGCCCGGCTGCTCTGCGTGCGTCGAGACCAAGCCGTCCTGGCTGGCTCGCAGCCGCGATGTTGCCCGTGGGAGCAGAAGTTGGCTTCTCATCCTCGGGGGCTGGTGCGCTTGGCACGATCGCGCTGCTCGGGCTCACTCCGCTTGAGCCGTTGCAGATCGTCGGCACCGACCTGGCGTTTGGTTTGTGCCTCTCTCTGATCGGCGGCACGATGCACTTGAGAAACAGCGGGATCGATAATCATCTGTTGTTCAACTTGATCGTCGGCGGCATTCTCGGCGCCCTCGCTGGAGTGGCCCTCGCTTCCAGAATTCCCGCCCGCGCCATGCGCCTCGCGCTATCGCTCTGGCTGTTTACCATGGGCATTCAGCTTTGCTGTGAAGCGCTGCTATAGGCTGACGCGCTTGCCATTGACGTGCCCGGCTAGCGATACTTGCTCAGGGCCGCCTTTCCGGGCCTTACTCTTTCCTAAGCGAGCACCCATTTGGCACGTGAGCTATACACAGCACGCCTGGCATGCAAAACATGCATATCGGAATCGTCGCAATGTTTCCATTTTGAATTTGTCATGGACGAATTCGAAAGTTTTCCTTTTCAAGCCGGTCAGTTCATCTCAGCCGTCGCAGAAGATGTGAATGGCAAGCAGCAGACTCGTGCCTACTCCATCGCGTCCGCCGCCAGTCGCAACACATTTGAGATGTGCGTCAATCGTGTAGAAGGCGGCTTCTTCTCAAACCACCTCGCCGATCTGCCCGATCTGCCCGTCGGCGGCACGATTCGCGTTCATGGCCCGCACGGTCACTTCATCCTGCGCCAGCCCATCAGCGACTCGGTCTTTGTGTCGACTGGTACGGGTGTCGCGCCGATGCGCGCTTTTGCGCAGTGGCTGTTTCCAGAGAGCGGGCCCGATGCGGGAGTGGATCGCAGTGAAGGCAAAGATATCTGGATGGTGTACGGTACTCGCCACGAGAGCGAGCTTTACTACCGCGAAGAATTTGAGGCGCTCGCCGAGCGCAAGCCAAACTTCCACTATCTCGCGACCCTCAGCCGCGCCAGCGATAGTTGGAAAGGCCTGCGCGGATATGTGCAGGACCACGTTGGCAAGATTGTCGAAGAACGCGCCGCGCGGCTTGGCATCGCACTGCCCGTGCCACCGCAGGATCCGGCTATTCCGCCATCAGAATTGCGTTTCGATATCCACGCATACATTTGCGGCCTGAACAACATGGTCGCAGGCGTGCGCGAAAAACTGGCTGGCTACGGCTGGCATCGCAAGCAGATCATATTCGAGCGCTACGACTGATTACTTCATTGACGCGCTGTTATTTAGAGCAAATTCGCACCGCTCTGCGGTGACGTAGCCCTGAGCTACGGTTTCCCGTTCGCGTAGTTCGGCACCTTCGACGTCACGCCGCGCAAAAAGAATTCGCGCACCAGGTTGGTTCCGGCGCTGCCAGCCGTTTCGATCAGTCCATTCATGAGGGTCAGCGTCAGTCCGCGATTGCTCGCAGGGTAGTAGAGATTCGAGAGCGCTCCCGCTGAAAAATTTCCCATCACGTGCGCGTAATTCGGCTGCCAGCGCCCATTGTCGCCTCGCGCTATGACCGCTGCGCTGATCGCGTATAGCGCCCTGTGGCGCACGGTTCCGGAGCCCATGTAGAAGTAGCGTGGGTCCTGGTGAAACAGCGCTGGGAAGACCGCGCTGCCCAGCATGCGACCCGAAACCTGGTTTGTGTATGCCGCGCCAAATCGCTTTGAGTAACCCGTCAATCCCGGCCCATACTCTGGGAACACGTTGTAAAACTGCTCCGCTCCCGCTACGCCGGCCGCTCCCGCAAACGACATCGGGTCAATGATGGCGCGGAACGCGAGATGAAATTTCTGCTTCGCTCCCATCGGCGGAGCGCTCCAGTCGTAGGTGCTGTAAAAATTGGGAAACACGCCCAACACGCGTTGTTCAACAGCGATCGTGACCTGCTGCTGCGCCAATTGCTCGCGGTCACCGCTCACCGTTACTGACGAAGACGTCGCGGCCATCGGCAACACCACCTGTGAAACAATGCGCATATCGCCGGCGTGCATTGGGATGTCGCTCGAAACATATCTTCCCATTCCCTCCGCGCTGACCGTTAGCCGAAACAACCCTGCCGGGACTTCGCTAAATGTGAACTCGCCATTGCTGCCTGATTGCAGCGTCCGTATCTCGGCTCCGTTGCGGCTGCGCAGCACCACCGTCGCGCCGTCGACCACCCCGCCGTTTGGGTCGAGCACAGTACCTGAAATCGTGGCCGATCCCTTCTGCGCGACCCGTTCGCCACTGTCCGATTCGGAAGTCGGAGCGAGCCTTGGTGCGTCTGGCAGAACCTCGGAACTGGCCACAGTTGCAGGTTGTTGAGCTGTCAGCTTCAGCGGCGCAAGGCACAGCGCAGCCATGAACATCGATGCGCAAGCCGGCACGAATAGAGCGGCCCGGCCTTTACGCCCTGAACTCGCGCTATCATTTGCTTGCTCTAAGTTGTTTTCTGGGGTCCAGACCTTGGGTTTTTCAGTTGAATCGCGCCGAGAAAGCTCTCGATTCCCAATTTCAATCCTCTTAAACGCAACCTCCATACTGCGAACACGACTCAGAATAGCTCCACAATAGATATAGATAGGCACGCGATCACCTCGAGCGCTCGTTCCGCGAGCAGGTCGTCAAATCAAGCATTGAACCTCTTCCGGAGCCCTTGGAATCGCGTCCGGCACTCGATGGACGTTTGCCTTCGCACGCTGTAAGCGTTTTGTTCAATGACGTTTCCGTCATCTACTGATCGTGCGGTTGAGCCGTCCGGTGCCCACCGGTACCTACGAAGTCAATAGCTACATATGCTTAGAAGCTGCGACCTCATCACGCGTTGGCCCGCCGGGGCTTTTGCCTCGCAGTCCATTCACCCACAGTCGTAATCTTTTAGGCATTTAGTGCGTTCAACGCAACGGTGTGTGCGCCAAAGTGAACTAGCGGGTCTTGGGTGTATTTGTTCGGTGGCTGCTCAGAAAAGAGCTCGACTTTACAGGTTGAAGAGGTCTCGCAGCCGTTTGGTCTGCGCACGGCTCACGGGAATCTCCGTCTGCTTCTTGTCATTCATACGCAGCTGGTAGCTCGACTTGAACCACGGCACAACCTCGCGGATGTGGTTGATGTTCACCACAAATCCGCGATGAGCGCGCCAAAAGAGTGCAGCATCCAGCAGTTCCAACAGTTCCTCGAGGGTGCGACATTTTGAGTGGCCCTCGAAGTTCTGCGTCACCACGCGAATCACGCCTTGATCAATCGCCGCGAAACAAATGTCTGCCTGATCCACGAGCAACAAGCGGCTCTGGGCCTGCACGATGAGCCGCGCCGGTTGTGCACCGCGCACTGTACCCTGCGGCTGCTTGAGCAACTGCAGCAGAGCGCCAAGCTGCGATTCGATTGGCGAATCAGCCGTCGCAATCGCACCCCCATTGCCACCGCTCATGCGGCCGCGCACGCGTTCCAGCGCCTGTTGCACCCGTATGTGGTCAAACGGCTTCAGCAGGTAATCGACGGCGTTCACATCAAAGGCGCGCACTGCGTACTGGTCATACGCAGTGGCAAAAACGAATTGGGGCAGAGCCCACGGATCTTTCTCCTGTTGCGCGCGATAGCGATCCATCAACCGCTGAATCACCGCAAATCCATCGAGGCCTGGCATCTGCACATCGAGAAAGACGAGATCCGGATGGTGCTCCTCAATCAAATCAACGGCCTCAATGCCGTTTGCGCCCTGTGCCACCACGTCTACGTCGCCCACCGATTCGAGCAGAAACAACAGTTCCTCGCGGGCCAGTTGTTCGTCATCGATAATGAGCGCGGAGATGGTCATGCTAACCGGAAGCTTGATTGTAGGAAGGGAAGCGGGCCGGGTCAATGTGCGGTGCATTCACGGTCAAACCAGACCGACAGCGAATCGGGAACAAATCTCGTCAGCGCGCCATCCATGTCACTCGCCCAGAACGCGCAGTCTCTTCGGCATTTGATCCCGCGACAATTCATGCCCACAGCGGGTGCAGAACTGATCCGACCCTCGCACAGTGCTAAAGCAGTTGCCGCAACTCGCCGTGAGTTGATAGTCGCACTGCGGGCAAAAATGAAAATCGCTTTGGACATGTGTGGCGCACGCAGGGCAGCGGGAAACCAGCGGCGCCCGCAGCAGGAAGTAGAGAACGGCACCGATGCCGCCCGGCATGACAAAACAGATCAGCATCCAGAACCGCGAACTCATGGCTCTACGCGGTGCGTCCTTGCTGACGAAGCCCACCATCAGAAAATAGAGCGCCGCCACCAGGCCCCAAGAGAGATTCAGGTAGATGCGGAGACCGAGCGGGGGTATGTGGTGTTGAGTCTCCGGAAACACCAGCCAGAAATAATATTCGACCAACACAAAGACAGCCGCGGCGGCCATGATCGACCACACCGGAATCAGGCGTGTGTCTTCATTCGCGTCAATGGATTCTGGATCACGCATATACATTCCCTCCCTCGGAGGGATCCTATTAGGGTAAGCGGAACTTTGTCGCTATTGGGAAGACGGAGCGATGAATGGGGAAGTTGCGTGCGGTTTTGAGTCTTTGTGATTATTGCCTGAAATGGGCCGACGCCAAGAAATTGCCGCTCAGGTCAGCCGCCTAGGAGCGCCGCCGTAACCACCCGGCGAGCAGCGCGGACGCCAACAGCGCGCTACTGAAGAAGAAACTCCACACGCCGAGTTGACTTACCAGGCTGGTCAGGTGCCCTTCTTCGATCAGGGTATCGGCAACCCACCACACCGGGGGGCCGACCACAAAAAACACCAGCAAAGTGGCTGCCAGGGCCATTGCGCGACTTCTTTTCCTGCCCGCGCGCTGTTCCTGCATTACGCCCAGCGAAGCCATAACGACGCGCCGCGTGCGATGAGCTACTGCGCGTTCACGGTTGGCACCAGACCCTGACTCTGTGTCATCCGTGAAGCAACGGGAATTCATGGCTTGGCTCGGCACGCGGACCTTGCCTGGGGCAGGCCCTGAACTGTTCACACCGTCTCCCGGCGACTCTGCGACTGCTCAAGGCGCGGCTTGATTGCAGCCATCCCGCGGTACAGTCGTGATTTGACGGTAGACAGGGGAGCCCGCGTTACCTTGGCGATCTCGTCGAGTGATAGCTCTTCGTGGAAGCGCAACACCAGCACTTCGCGGTACAGGGTATCGAGTGACAGGAGCGCCTGCGAGATCCGTTCCCGGTCCTCGACATTGGCGAATCGATCAAACGGTGTCGGCTCGTCGTCGGCAACCTCAAACGTCATTGGCCGGTCGTCGTCGTTGCCTACCTCGAAGAGTTCATCAAGGCTTGACATGGTGCGTTTGCGCCGTTGATCGATCACCAGGTTGCGCGCGATCGTAAACAGCCAGGTCTCAAAGCGGGCCTTGCCGTTGAACTGGCCACCCCGCGTAAGTACCCGCATCCAGACTTCCTGAAAAAGGTCTTCCGCCATTTCGCGATTGCCACTCAAAAACAGCAGGTAGCGCAAGAGACGGTGCTGGTAGCGCACAATCAGCTGATCCAAAAGCCCCGCGTCCTGCCGCTTGAGACCCTCTGAAATAGCAAGGCTCTCCTGCCGAACCTGTTCCTCGGCTTGGGTAACGGAGTTCGGGACAAAAAGCGAACGAATGGCCGCAACGGTACTCATCTTGCTCAATTAGACGATAAAATCTGCCTTGAAGCCTCAAAACCTCGCGCATTTTATAGAGATACATCGATTTTCCGGGAAATTCCTATTCAAAGTAAGCAGGACTTGGCTTCCCGCTCCCTCAAAATCCGGCGCAAAATCTTTCCTGAGGCCGATTTGGGAATGGATTCGACAAACTCGATCAACCTGACCTTCTTGTACGGCGCAACCTGTTCCGCTACGAAATTCATCAATTCCGTCTCACTGATGGCGCTGCACCGCACCACGAAGGCCTTCGGCCACTCGCCAGCACCTTCGTTCGGAACCCCAATGACTGCCGCGTCCGCCACCGCCGGATGAGTCAGCAGCACCGCCTCAAGCTCCGCCGGCGGCACCTGGTACCCCTTGTACTTGATCAGTTCCTTGAGCCGGTCGACGATGAAAAAGAAGCCATCCTCATCGACGTGCCCGATATCGCCGGTGTGCAGCCACCCATCCTGGTCGACAGTCGCTGCCGAAGCCTCAGGATTGTCCAGGTATCCGCACATCACTTGCGGACCGCGGATCCATATCTCTCCGTCCTGCCCCGCACTGAGCGGGATGCCGGTGACAGTGTCGACGACCAACCCCTCCGTATTCGGTGCCAGCACACCCACACTCCCCGCCTTGGCGCGCAGTGGCTTTTGGCACGAGGAGTGCGAGACCGGACTCGATTCCGTTAGCCCGTATCCCTGAAAGACCTCGCAGCCGAGACGCGCTGCGCAGGTCGCCTGCAGAGCCTCGTCAAGCGGCGCCGCGCCTGAAAAAATAACCCGCAGTGCGGAAAGGTCGTGCGCATCGACCAGCGGATGTTTCGACAGGAGCACGATGCACGGCGGCGCCAGAAAGGCTCGCGTGATCCGGTACTGTTCCATCACCTTCAGAAAAGAACCAAGCTCAAATTTCGAACAGGTCACCAACGTTGCGCCGGAGTAAAGACCGAAGTTGAGCACCACGTTCATGCCATAGATGTGAAAGAACGGCAGGATCGCAATGACGCGATCGCTCTCGTCGATATGCTGCATGGCTGCGATCTGCAGTACATTCGCCACCAGGTTGCGATGCGTCAGCATGACCCCCTTCGGCAAACCCGTTGTTCCGCTCGAGTAGGGAAGCACGGCAATCTCATCGGCATCGCGGTGGTGCTTTGGCGCTGCGCCTTGCGCGCTCAAGAGAGTTGCAAACGGAATCGCTCCCGGCCCCTCTCCGAATACGATAATGTCTACCGCGGCAGCCTTCGCTCTTTCCACCAGGACCGGCACCGTAAACAGAATGCGCGCGCCCGAATGTCGCAATTGCTCGGCCACGTCTGCAGCCGTTGCCAGCGGCGACAAAGTCGTGACCTTGCCGCCGGCAAGCATCACGCCGTAGTAGGCGAGCGCAAACTCCGGCAAATTGGGCGCGAAGATTGCTGCCACATCAGACGGCCGAAAGCCGCGTGCCGCCAGTCCTGCGGCGATGCGCTCTGCTCCCTCGAGCAGTTGCGCATACGAAATGGTTCGACCCGTATCGCTGTCGATGAGCGCCGCGCGTTCTCCATGCTCTCGCGCTCGTGCCAGCACAAACTCCGGCACTGAAAGATTGGGTATCGCGATATCCGCAAGCGGGCTGCGCACGATCATGCAGTGTTCTTTCAACAGGGAAGTTTGTGGGGAAGCGAGCCGTGCGATCTCTAGGCCCAGGCACCAGCGAAGTTGAATATACACCCCTACCCGAGGAGAGAGAACAGCTTAAAACAGCGCTATGCCCTCCGGGCTCGCCGACGCGGCAGTAGACGGACGAGCAGAGAGCCAAGGGCGCCGACGACGGTTGCAACTATGGGAGCGATCAGCAAATGTGTAAAGCCTGAATCGAGCGTATTGGCGACGCCGAAAGCGCGCGGATCAGTCCAGCCGCTCCGCTTGAATTCTGCCCAGGTAGCAACATACACGGGATCCGGCGGCGACAAAAGCAATTCAAACAGGAAGCCTGTGGCCACGGAGATCAACATGCACAGGCAAGCGCCGATCACCGCAGTTGAAACTCCTGCCGCCAAGGTTCCGCCTTGGCGCACGGTCAAAGCCGCTGCCGCGCCCCACATCGTAAACACCAGGAGCATGAAACCGATCGACACTGCGGGGTGACCGGCAAATTTGGGTGCCTCGTGTTCTACTGCCAGATTGATGACCTCGGTGGCGCCTGTCGCCAGACCCACAAATGTCCCGTTTCTTCGCACCAAGCCCCAGAATCTACGGTTGGTCCTAACCGCGTATGCGCTGCCTGCTGCCAGGATCACCAGCATGCCGAATGGCTCCAGCACATATTCCCATCCCAGGGGCTGTCGCAGCATGGCAGGATATCGCAGTACGGCAACCGCAATCATCGCGCAGTCAAACGCGATCAGGGATCCCAGCAGCCACCAGAGCGTTCCCTTCACAGGCCTCTCCCGTCCAGCGATCGATGCGGTCTCAAACTCGGCGCGCTATTCGATCGTGCATGGTCCCGGTAAAGCAGGTTTGATACATCATTGGCTCTTGCGCGCAAGTCGTAACGCGTCTTCCGCCGCTTTCGCAGCCCTTCGCTGTCTGCCTTCCACGGTCTGCGCGTAAAAAATCCCCAGCAAATAATTGCGTCGCTGTGTCGCGGTCATTGCGTCCCACCCTGCGCGTGCCAGCGGCTGACGCTCAAACGCGGCACGCAAAATCGGCGGCACCTCTTCTTCGCCCTCCATCGCCAGCATCAGACTCTCGGCCATCCGCTCCGCGCGCATCTGCCGCGTCTCAGCGGCCTTGGCCTGATCGACGAAGTTGGCAAACCCCTTTCGCATTGACGGGTTCAACGTGTCGAACCAGCGCCGCAGGCGCCTTTCGCCTTTCAGAGCTTTGATTAACTCTGCAGGCAAATCGACCTTCGGCTCGTCCAGATCAGGCTCCAGCCGAATTGATACTTCCGAGCCTGCTCTCGCCTTTGCCCCCGCCTGCATCTTCTTGTTCACGATCAGAACGTGCTTTCCGCCATGAACAGCAGGGAACAGCGACGTGCGAAATGCGAAGCCATTGATCTCTCCCCGCACCCGCCGCCCGCCCCACATCGGCCAGGCCTTTTTCAAGTCGGCAGGCAGGCGCGCAATTACCCACGCCGGCCGCGTTCTTGTGGCCTCAAGCACAACGCGAAATATTTTGGTCGTTGCAGCTTCCATCGACCCACTCACAGGCTCTGAATCTACCTAAACTACCCGACCTGCCGCAGACTAAGACGATGATACCCACGCGTTCGATCTAGCCTGTGTGCACTGTTTCGATTAGAATCTCTGCATCATGCACCCGCAAAATTTCCATCGCTCCTTTCGAGTGGCGATGCTTGCCTTTGCTATTGGCCTTGGCGCGTCTGCGCAGGAATTTGCACCTGGCATTCCACTGCCCGACCATGGAACCGTATGGCTGCTGGATTCGGCAACGGATGCGCACAATCTCGTCCAGTTGAAGTATGTGGCGGCCAAGCTGAATTCTCATCGCGGCGCGAACTTTGGCCGCCAGATGGCCTGGCCCATCACGAACAAGGTGAAACAGACGGTTGAGATTCCAGGAACAGCTGCGGCTGTTCGCATCTCATCGGCTAGCGCTCCCGTCCTGCTGGTGCGCGACATTATGCACGACGATGACGCGGCGACACCGGACGCTGGCCCGGGATGGAAGCCGGCGATCATTCACCTGAAGGCAGAAAAAGGCGTGCGCCTGGTCAATACACTTTCGTTCACCATGATCACAGGTCATCCCAGCCGCGAAACCAACTCCATCGATTTCAGTTCGGAGTCAATCAAGGGAACCCCCTGGGTTCGTATCGTCTTCACACGCCCCCTCGAACCGGGCGAATACGCATTTACTTGGATTCCTGACGCCACGAATGGCTTTGCCTCAGTGGTCTACGACTTCGGCGTCGGCCCGGCGGCAGACGAGAAAAAATGACTCGCCCCCGGCACACGAAAGTGTACTCAAATGACCTCAGGGACAGGCTCCTCATGCGTGCCACGATGCTACTATCGCAAGCGATGAACCCCGATAGTCTCGCTGGAATTTTCAGGTCCGAGCCGGACAGCGCGCATGCCGGTCTGCGCTCACCCTCCTATCGTCTTTTGAATCTCGCGACGTTCCTCATCTTTGCGGGTAGTTTCGCCATTGGGCAGGAGGCCGCCTCGCCTGCTCCTTCCACGCGCACAGACAGTCCCGTCTCAGTGCCATCCGTCTACTCGATCGGCCCTGAAGTCACTGCTCCGGAACTTCTTCCAATCGAGCACAAAATAGTGACAGACGAGAAATGCAAGAAGAACGTAACCGGCACCGGTACGGTCCAGTTCATAGTCGATGCAACAGGGGCTCCCCGCGATATTGCCTTCATTCACCAGTTGCCGACGGATTTCGACAGATTGTCGGTCCAAATTGCGCTGCACGACCACTTCAAAGCTGGCACGCACGTTGGTCAACCCGTTCCCGTGCGGCTCACCCTTGAGGTAGGCCTGCAAGGGTGTGTCACGAAAGTCAAAGACGCGTCCGGAAACAAGGCCGATGTTGTGCAATTGAGATCGCAACCTGTCCAGAAACTGGTAGCCTCCACACTGCCGGCAAACAAGGTGATCCCCGCCTGGACGGGAATCAATTCTCTCGGTGGCCGACCAAACGTCTACCGCATCGGCGGTGGTATAGCCCCTCCGACACCGCAGGCTACACCCCCCGCCGAATACGACTCTGCAGCGCGTGCGGCAAAAGTGCAGGGGTCCAACGTCGTTTTCCTGATTGTGGACGCAGAAGGAATGCCACAGGAAGTGCACATCGTCAGGTCCCTTGACCCTGGTTTGGACCAAAAAGCCGTGGAAGCCGTCAAAAAGTATCGCTTCAAGCCTGCCAGAAAGCCGGACGGAACGCCCGTGGCGGTGTCGATGAGCATAGTTGTGACCTTCCGCCTCTACTGATTAGGCCTATTCGAAGGCACCGCGCACCAGTATCGTTCCTTCGATCTTCTACACTAGCCTGATGGAAGTTCTCTACGGCGTGCATCCGGTCGAGGAGGCGCTCAAGGCCGGCCGCAGGCGCTTTGACCACGTGATGGTATCGAGCGAGCGCCATGACGACCGCCTGGCCCGCCTGGTCACAGCCTGTCGCCTTGCCGGCGTCCGCGTGCGCCAGGAAGCGCGCGAACAGCTTACCCAACTCGCCGGAACCGCAGCCCACCAGGGCGTAGTCGCCTTCGTCCACGGCCAGCAATCTCTCTCCATCGAAGATCTTTTCACCGCACCCGCATCCAACTCCGCCCAGCCCCCGGCACGCCTTATCCTCGCCCTCGATGGCGTAGAAGATCCGCAAAATCTAGGCGCCCTGCTGCGCGTAGCCGATGGAGCCGGCGTCGACGGCATCGTGCTCACCGAGCGTCGCGCAGCCCCTCTCAGCCCCGTAGCCGTCAAAGCCAGCGCTGGCGCCTCGGAGCACCTCCGCATCGCCCGCGTCGTCAATCTCGTGCGCGCCCTGGAAGACCTCAAGCATCAGAATCTATGGATCATCGGCCTCGACGAACGCGGAACCTCCGACTACGACCGGTTCGACTTTACCGGAGACTGCGTGCTTGTGCTCGGCCGCGAAGGAGCCGGCCTCCACGACCTGGTTCGCCGCACCTGCGACCACCTTGTGCGGATCCCCATGGCGGGCGGGGTCAGCTCGCTTAACGTCTCCGCAGCCGGAGCCGTCGTGCTGTATGAAGCCTTCCGCCAGCGCCGCCTCAAGGCAACCCGCTCTGTCGGCGCGGGAAGCGTCGGCGCCGCCAAAACGTCCAAACCCAAGGCACAGAAAGGCCTTGGTTCATGACGTTTTCCTTCTCCCGGTTACTCGCCGCAGCGGCCCTGCTCCTTGCCACGCTCCCGGTACCGTTTCGGTCCGCCGCACAGGCCAAACCCGCGCCGCCGCCCTCTTCGAACCCGACAGCGCCGGCCACCGAGCCCGCGACCCGGCCCAGCGGCAAGGTGATCTACTCCCGTTCCACCGACGAGGACGGAAAAACCACGACTACAGCCGTGCCCGCAATCCAAATGGCCGCAGCCCCTTCCGTTGAAGACGCCGACCGTCAGGCCATCAGCTTCACCGACTTCGACATGGACGTGCGCCTGCACTCCGCCGACCAGCAGATCGCCGTGCGCGCCCTTGTCACTGTCCGAAACACAGGCAAGACCGCGCTGCCTAAAATCCCCCTGCAAATCTCCTCGACCTTGAATTGGGACCGTATTCTCGTCGCCGGCCACGACCTGTCCTTCCCCGTCGCCACTCTGAATTCCGACGTCGACCATACCGGACAGCTTCACGAAGCAGCCGTGCCCCTCGCCGAGCCCCTGGCTCCCAACGGCACCGTTCAACTCGACGTCACTTACTCCGGCGCGATTCCCGTCTCCGCCCAGCGCCTGCTTACCTTGGGAACCCCTTCTGACGCAGCCACCCATTCAGATTGGGACGAGGTCAGCTCCGCCTTCACCGGCCTGCGCGGCTTTGGCAACGTGGTCTGGTATCCCGTCTCGAGCGTGCCCGTGATCCTCGGCGACGGTGCGCGCCTGTTTGACGAAATCGGCACGCACAAGCTCCATCTTTCCGGCGCAACCTTCCGCCTTCGCCTCACCGTGGAATTCCCCCACGGCCAGCCGCCCACTATCGCGCTCATCAATGGCCAACCCTGCCCCCTCACCGTCACCGACGCCGCAGCCCTCAACGCCGATGTGCCCGGCGTTGCGACTTGCGCCTCTGCACCTTTACCGCTCAGCTTTGACGCGCCAAGCCTTTTCGTGGCCGTGCGCAAACTTCACCCCGCTGCGAACGTCATCGGCTTCACTGTTCCTGAAAACGAAGTCGCCGTCCAGAGTTGGATGGCCTCCGCGACCGCCGTCACGCCATTCATCGAACGCTGGCTTGGCCCACACCCCCACTCCCAGCTCACGCTTCTCGACCTTCCCGATCCCGACGACGCTCCCTTCGAAACGGGCGCAATGATGGCGATCAGCCTGCACGAGACAACTGCGCAGCAACAGCAAAGTGTGCTGGCCCATGCCCTCACGCACGCCTTCCTGAACGCACCCGCGAACCCAACTCCCGCGTGGCTCAGCGAGGGAGCAGCTTTCTTTATGGGAACCCTCTGGGCCGAGAAGCAGCAGGGCAGGCCGCAGGCCCTGGCGATGCTCGAGGGTGGCCGTTCGGCTCTCGCATTAGCCGAGCCAGCGAGCCCTGGGGAGGCCGCGGGCCAACCGCTCGACTCCGCCATCTCACCGGCCTACTACCGCACCAAGGCGGCCTATATCTTCTGGATGCTCCGCGATCTCGCCGGTGACGAAGCCCTCGCCGCCGCCCTCCGCGCTGACAACTCTGCCGCCACGTCGGCGGACACGTCAGCCTCCGCCCGCTTCCGGAGCCTTCTGCGCAAAGGGGATGGCCACCGCGACCTCTCATGGTTTTTTGCCGATTGGATTGATGCGGACAAGGGCCTGTCCGACCTGACCATCGAGAAGGCCTTTCCCAACGCGGTTCAGTCCGGCAACTGGCTCGTCTCCGTCACGGTTTCAAATGCCGGATACGCCGCCGCCGAAGTGCCCGTGTCGGTGCGCTCGGCCACCAACACTACCAGTGAACGGGTTCTCATCCCCGCACGCGGTACCATCACGCACCGGCTCCTGCTGCAGGGTCAACCGACCGAGATTCAAGTCAACGACGGCACGGTCCCCGAAACCCAGGCCAGCGTCCACATCACCCACCTCGACCAACCCGCCGACCAGCCGCCTGTCTCCGCTCCGCCTCCGCAATAAAACCCGCCAACGCGGCTATTCACCCGCGCTGGGTGTTCCACTTCATTTCTGGGTGGCCCATCCTTCGCATGTTTTGCGAAAGGTGGGATGCCTCTATCCATCCCTCAACCCAAAGTCTGATGCGCATCTTCCCGTTCCCTGCGACGATTGCCCCACGATGCACAGCGAACCGCAATCCGCGCGGCAGATGGGTGTGTGGGCCGCCACCGCGGTTGTCACAGGCGAAGCTATCTCGCTCGGCATCTTCCTCACCCCCGCCGCGATGGCTCGCTCGCTCGGTTCCCCGGCCCTGCTTGCCGCTGTCTGGTGCGGCATGGCTGTCATTACCCTCGCAGGCGCCCTCTGCTTTACTGAGCTCGCCATCCGCAATCCCCACGACGGCGGCGAATACCTCTACCTCCGCCGCGGCTTCGGCCCGCGCGTTGCTTTCCTCTACGGCTGGATGGCCGCAATCGTTATGTATCCCGGCGTAGCCGCAGCCCTCTGTGTCGGTACAGTCCCATACATTCAATCGTTGATAACCATTCCTCCTGCCATGGCAGCAACGCTGCCTGCCATCATCCTCATCAGCCTCGGCGCGCTCAACTATTTCGGCACGCGCTTATCGAGCGGACTTATGACCACGCTTAACTGGCTCAAGGTTCCCGTACTTGCGTCGCTCGTGGGATGGGCTTTGCTATCGGGCCATGCCACAGTGGCGAATCTCGCACCGCTCACAGTCCGTCGCGCTGGATCAGACCCGCTCATCGCAGGCATCGCGGGGGCAGCGATCAGCGCCTTCTTCTGTTTTGGAGGCTGGTGGGAAGCAGGGAAAATCGCCGGCCAGGTGCGCAATCCGGAACGCAACCTTCCGGTTGCTTTTTCGGGCGGCGTCCTCATCGTCACTGCGCTCTACCTTTTGGTCAGCTTCGCCTTCGTCTCCGTTGTTCCCATGCAGCAGATTCAATCGAACACAGCGTTCGTGGCGCAGTTTGGCCAGGCGCTCTTTGGCTCAGCCGGCGGCCGCGTGCTCTCTGCCTGCGTCGTGCTGAGCGTGCTCGGCGGACTCATGGTCATCAGCATGGCCGTGCCGCGCGTGACCTATGCACTGGCCGGCAGTGAATCGAGTAGCGGGTCCGGCGGCGAAGCCGCAAGTCAGTTAGGTGTGCTCTCCGCCTTCGGCCGTCTCCATCCCCGCTTTCAGACGCCGGCCAACGCCGTGCTGCTGCAAACCGGCATGGCCCTGCTGGTGTTGAGTCTCGGCGCCTTCGACCGCATTCTCGCCTTCATCATCTTTTCTGCCGTGGTGTTTTTAGCTTTGACCGTGGCCACACTTTTCCGTGTCATCACGCCGGTCCGTCGCTGGTGGTTTCCGCTCGCGCCCATCGTCTTCCTGTGCGGCAGCGGAATCCTTGCTGCCATGCTCCTCATGCACAGCCCCGGCCCGTCACTTCTGGGGGCTATTATTGTCCTGCTCGGCCTCCCCGCGCGCTGGCTGCTGGTTCGTGCAAATGGCCAAGCAGGAGCCACCGTTCGCGAGACATCTACAGAACCAATATCCCCCTAACAAAAGTCCCTAGTCCCTGGTACCTAGTCCTTAGTCCCTGATCCCAAGTCCCTAGCCTGCTCTCTGGAGAAAATCCCATGCCCCACATCGCTCTTCCCCCCGGCCACATCGGTATTCGCGGCGCCATGGCCTTCCGCCCCGAGACCGCCCGCCCGCTCAACGACCTCGTCGAAGTGCTGCTCACCGGCCCCAGCACCCTCAGCAAAGGTGAACGCGAACTGATCGCCGCCTATGTCTCCAGCCGCAACTGTACTCACTTTTGTGCCAGTATTCACGGAGCGATTGCCGCGGCTCATCTCAACGGTGATGAAGCCCTGGTCAAGCAGGTCAAGACCGACTTCACGCAGGCCGACATTAGCCCCAAGCTCAAAGCCCTGCTCGCCATCGCCGGCAAGGTGCAGCAGGATGGCAAACTCGTCACCGCCTCTGACGTAGGAGCCGCCCGCGATCACGGCGCGACTGATCTTGAAATTCACGATACCGTGCTGATCGCCGCTGCCTTCTGCATGTACAACCGCTATGTCGACGGCCTCGATACCGACCAGCCCGATGATGAAGCGCTCTACCGCGAACGCGGCCGCAACGTAGCCCGCAACGGCTACGTAAACACGAGCAAAGAATACTTAGGCGAAAACGCCCACGCCGCCGCCCATTGAATCGCATGCACCAAGAACGAATTTGGGTGCCCCATCTTTTCAGCGCATTTGCGGAAAGGGTGGGAAAGCACAAGCTTCAAATAGCCGCTGACGTCTAGTCCCTGGCCCTAGTCCCCAGTCCCTGTCATTAAGGAGTTCCTCATGGCGCACATCAATCTTTCCGAGGGCCTTCCCGGCATCAGCGCCGGATTCGCCTTCCGCCCCGAAACCGCCAAGCCCATGCGCGAATTGGCGCACATCCTTCTGCACGAGCCCGGCTCTCTCACGCCCGGCGAGCGCGAACTGATCGCTACCTTCGTCTCTTCGCGCAACTGCACCACGTTTTGCGCGTTGAGCCACGGAGCCGCTGCAGCCAATCATCTCGGCGATGCCACGATTGTCGAAAAGGTAAAAGCCAATTTCCTCGCCGCGCCCGTCAGTGCCAAGCTCAAATCGCTTTTGGTCATTGCTGGAAAAGTGCAGCAGGACGGCAAGCTAGTGACCGCGAGCGATGTGTCTGCGGCTCGTGCACAGGGCGCGACCGACCGGGAAATTCACGACACGGTGCTGATCGCCGCGGCATTCTCGATGTACAACCGCTATGTCGACGGCTTAGGCACCTGGCAGCCGAGTGACCCTGCGATGTACGCACAGATGGGCAAGCATCTCGCAGAAGAAGGCTACATCACTCCGTCGATCCGCCAGCCCGTAGGCGCATAAATCACGCGCGGGTTATGCGTTCATCGATGATGTAAGCCCGGGTGCTCGGACGGACTGCTAACCGTGCGGATTGTCGGCCAAGCGGCAGCTTACTCGTCCTTCTTCGCGTTCCGCGCCTTCACCTTGAACCAGATCGGCGTGCCTTCAAATCCGAACGCCTCGCGTATCTGGTTCTCGAGAAACCGCTCAAACGAGAAATGCAGCTTGATGTCGCGGTCAGTGAAGAGCACGAAAGTTGGTGGCGCCACCGCAGCCTGCGTCATGTAGAAAATGCGAATGCGCTTCGCCATGGGAACGGGTGCGCGCTGAAAATCGATCTTGTCGAGGAAGCGGTTCATCTGGCCGGTGGTGACGCGCTTGCGCCGCTCCGCAGCAACGGCCTTGACTTCGTTGAGCACCCGGCCAAGCCCGGTTCCTTCGAGTGCAGAGAGAAAAATCACCGGCGCATAATGCAGGTATTTCAGCACTGTGCGCAACTGTTTCTCAAAAATTCCCCGATCCGCCGCGGGCTTGCCGTCGGTGCGTCCCGTCGTCACGGCGTCCCACTTGTTCACCAGGATGATGACGCTGCGTCCGCTCTCATGCGCGTAGCCGCCAATGGTGGCGTCCGCCGCAGTTACACCCTCGGCCGCGTCGATCACCAGCAGGGCCACGTCGGCTGCTTCAAGGTGCCGCCGGGCCATGACCACGCTCATCTTTTCAGCCATCAAGTGGGTCTTGCCCTTGCGCCGAATGCCGGCCGTATCGACAAACCGAAACTGCTGCCCTTCGAATTCAACTACTTCGTCAACAGCGTCGCGGGTGGTGCCGGGTACTGGCGAAACAATGGCTCGCGAGGTTCCCGTCAATGCATTTAGCAAGGTGGACTTGCCAACGTTAGGCCGCCCTATAATCGCTACCGATGTCTCATGCTGTTCAAACTCGCCGTGGGTGCGATGCAGCGGACGACCTTCTTCGCCCACCTCGTCCCCAGTCGCTCCCGGCGCCAGCGGGCCGCCCTCTGAAATCTCGGCATCTTCAGCCTGTTCGTCCTCAGATTCCTGGGCTTCATCGGCCTCTTCGTCCTGCGCCGGGGCAGGAATAGCCTCTGCGATCCCATCGAGAAGTTCGCCGATTCCCAGCCCATGTTCCGAGCTGATCGGGAACACGTTCTTCAGTCCCAACTGGCGAAAATTCTCCGCAGCGTAGGCCATCGCCTCGCCCTCAACCTTGTTCACCGCCAGAAAAACCGGTTTGTGCCCGTGCAGCAGCAATCGCACCAAGTCGTAGTCGGGGCTGGCCAACTCCGTCCGCGCATCCACCACGAGAATCAGGGCTTCTGCCTCTTCGAGCGCGACCTTGGCCTGGGCGTAAATCTCCGTTGGAATTAGCTCCGGATCATCCGGAACAATGCCGCCCGTATCGACCAGCCGGAATCGCCGGCCACCCCACTCAAATTCGCCATAGATGCGATCGCGCGTGATGCCCGGCTCGTCGCCCACGATGGAGCGGCGGCTCTTGGTAAGCCGATTGAACAGCGTAGATTTGCCCACATTGGGGCGACCCACAATCGCCACCAGCGGCAGCGTCTCCGCGCCGGGTCGAGAGGGTATAACCGATCTGCGATATGTAGGCAAAGTACTCTCCAAACTGAACTACGCGCCGCTCCCATCAGCGATTCAAGCTTCAAGAGGGGCTCTCCCAGTCTACCTTCCCTCGCGTTCACCCGTTTGGTCACTATGATGGAAGCAATACCCGGCGCCCATGCCTCCAACTGAAACCACAACCCGCACCCTGCCCACATTGCACGAATTCTTCGCCCCCGGAGGCATTCTGGCGCGTTCGTCGCTGCCTTACGAATACCGCCCCGGCCAGCTTGAAATGGCCAAGGCCGTCGAGCGCGCACTCAGCGAGCGCCGCCATCTCATCGTCGAGGCCGGCACCGGCACCGGCAAGACGCTGGCCTACTTGCTGCCCGCCTTGCGCACCGGCCAGCGCGTCATCGTTTCCACTGGAACCAAGGCGCTCCAGGATCAGCTCTATTTTCGCGACATTCCGTTCCTCGAAACACTTCTTGGCAGCCTCCGCGTCTGCTACATGAAGGGTCGCGCCAACTATCTTTGCCGCCACAAGCTCGTCGCCCTGCGCGAGCAGCCAATTTTGTCGGGATTGGAAGAGATCGATCAATATCGCCAGATCGCCGAGTGGGAAAAGATTACTGAAACCGGCGACCGCTCCGAGCTCAGCGGCATGCCCGAGTCGAGCGCGCTGTGGCACAAGCTCGACGCGCGCAGCGAGAATTGCCTGGGCACGACCTGCCCCGACTACCGCCGCTGTTTCATCACTGAAATGCGCCGCAAAGCCCTCGAATCCGACATCATTATCGTCAATCACCACCTCTTTTTCGCCGACCTCTCCGTCAAGCAGGAAGCAGCAGGTGCGCCCGACGTCGGCATCCTCCCTGAGGCAGCGGCCGTGGTGTTTGACGAGGCGCATGAGCTCGAAGAGGTAGCTTCGAGCTACTTCGGCCTTTCCGTCTCCAATATTCGATTTGAAGAGCTGGCGCGCGACACCGACACGCTGCTGCGCGGCAAAGAGGGAGCCCACAAGCTGCCCGCTGCGACCCAGCAACTGCGCGATCGTGCCCGCATGTTTTTCGCTGGCCTGCCCATGGCGGGCGATGGCCGCCAGCCCTTTCTCGATCGCGAAGAATTCCTCGAGTCCTCAGGCGACCTCTACATGGCCGTGCGCGCCAGCCTCCGCCTGCTCGAGGCGGAAATGGATCAGCTCACCGGCATCGACGAAGCCCAGGGCCTGCGCAAGCGCACTACCCGCCTGCGCACCGAGCTCGAATTCCTGCTCGAATCAAACGCCAGCAACATGGTCTATTGGCTCGAGCGCCGCATGTCCGGTGTGCCGCAGGATCGGTCCGCAACCACGCGCGGCGTAAGTCTGCGTTCGCAATCCCGCACCACGTTTCTGCAGGCCACGCCCATCGACGTCTCCCAGTTGCTGTCGGAGCTGGTCTTCGAGACCATCCCCACCGTCGTGCTTACCTCCGCCACGCTTACCGTGCAGGGCGGTTTTGAACATATGCGCAAGCGCGTCGGCCTCAGCGAAGCGCGCGAACTCGTTGTCCCATCGCATTTCCGCTATGGCGAACAGGCCTTGCTCTACCTGCCGCCCAACATGCCCGACCCGCGCGAACCGGATTTCCCCGAAGCCGCCGCCATCTGCATTCGCCGCGTGCTCGAGATCACCAAGGGCCGCGCCTTTTGCCTCTTCACCAGCTACTCGCAGATGCGCGACCTTTACGAACGCCTCTTGCCGGTGCTCGACTATCCCATCCTGCTGCACGGCACGGCGCCCCGCAAAGCTCTGCTCGAAGAGTTTCGCTCTACGCCCAACGCCGTGCTCTTTGGCACCGCCAGTTTCTGGCAGGGAGTCGACGTGCAGGGCGAAGCGCTGAGCTGCGTCATTATCGATCGCCTGCCCTTTGCCGTGCCCAGTGACCCCGTTGTGCAGGCCCGCATGAAGGCTATTGAAGAAGCGGGGGGCAAGCCCTTCTTCGACTACCAAGTGCCCGCTGCCGTGCTGACACTTAAGCAGGGATTTGGCCGCCTCATTCGCTCGCTCGAAGACCGCGGCGTATTGGTGCTGCTCGACAACCGCATTCGGACGAAGAGATACGGCCAGACATTCCTGGCCAGCCTCCCGCCCTACCGCATGACGACGACGATCACGGACGTGGAAGCATTCTTTGAAACAAAGGTTCCGTAGTCAGCCAGAAAACAACGCAGTAACTAATTTCGGGAACTGTCATCCTGAAACGAAGAGTTAAGTGCATGCATTTCGGAGTTACTTCCAGACGGTCCACCAACCGCCAACGATCAGAAAGACGCCTTCAGATCAATCGCTTCGCTTGAGCCTCCGCCAAGAGTTCGGGGTGTCTACGTAGGGTCGGCTGAATGAGATTGCGGTCGACTTCGGCTAAAATCCCGCCAATAGCCTGCGCAATCTTTTTGAACTCATCCTCGGCCTCGACCGGCTTGCTTCGCTCAAGGACTGCCATCAGTTCTTTGTCGCACGCACTGATCGCCGACAGCAGTTGGCGTGCCTGATCAACATTCGAAAACAGATTGGTTGATTGCTCTGTAGATCGTTCGACCTTTGTTGGCGCGTCTGCTTCGCCATCGGCCAGCACACGAACCTCCGCACTGTCACCAACCGACAACTCTCCTAACTCCCAAACTGAATTTACGGAGTTCGGCTCGTCGCTGAAGTCAATCGATTGAACCCACAATGATCCGGGCGAATCTTCCGCCCCATGATCGCTTGCGAAATTCAGATGTACACTGAGCCACCCTTTCGAGCTGATGGACGCTTTGACCGGAACCCCACCGTTCACTGCAACTTGGACGCGCATAGCACGGAGTCTATATCAGCGAACATCGATTCCGTTTGAGTGACCGCCTAACCAGACAGAACACTCGATGAGCCCACCCTTCCTGCCTGCAATAAGCTACAAATGGTATGAACGAGCACCGCAGCCCGCATGCGAATCACTCCCCAAGACGCTCTCATCGTCATCGACGTGCAAAATGATTTCTGCTCCGGCGGGGCACTGGCCGTTGCCGATGGCGATGCCGTGATCCCCGCTATCCACAAAATTGCTCCGCTCTTCGAGCACATCCTGCTCACGCAGGATTGGCACACGCCTGATCATTCCTCCTTCGCTTCAGCCCACCCCGGCAAGCAGCCCTTCGACACCATCGATCTTGGCTACGGTGCGCAGACCCTGTGGCCCGCACACTGCGTACAAGGCACGCCCGGCGCCGACTTCCACCCTGCGCTTCAACTCACACAGGCCGAACTCATCCTGCGCAAAGGCTTTCGCCGCGACATCGACTCCTACTCCGCCTTTTTTGAGAATGACCGCACCACCGACACCGGCCTCGCCGGCTACCTCGCCGAACGCGGCTTTAATGAAACCAACGGGACCCGCGTCTTCTTCGCCGGCCTCGCCTACGACTACTGCGTCGGCTATTCGGCGCTCGACGCGCGCCGCCTCGGGCTGTCCGCGGTGATCCTGCGCGATGCCTGCCGCGCCATCGACCTCAATGGCTCCGTCGCAGCCATCGAAACCGAATTCCAGCAAGCCGGCGTTCAGCTCATTGAGACTGCCGACCTTTCCGGCTGATGTTTACATTGCGATAGCGCCGGGCTGTTGATTCGGTGATTCCGATGCCGTATTCTTTAAGCACCTTAAAAGGTGCTCGAAGCGAGGTCATAAAACACCATGGATATAACCACCGACATCCAGCCGCTGACCACCTTCAGGCGCGCTTCCGCGGACTTCATCAAGCAGTTGAAGAAGAGCAAACGCCCCATCGTGCTCACTGTGAATGGGAAGGCAGCAGCCATCGTGCAAGACGCCGCGGCCTACCAGCGTTTGCTGGATATCGCCGCCCGCGCAGACGTCGACGAAGGAATCCGTCAGGGCCTCGAAGACGCAAGAAAAGGGAAGACTCGATCGGCCCGGCAATTCTTCGAAGAGTTTGAAGCCGACCGTGACATACGCCGTTAACCTCACCGCGCGGGCCGAGCGCGACTTCGCTATCCTTTACGACGAAATCAACGCGGAGCAATCCCGTGCTGCTTTGAAATGGTACCGGGGCCTCAAAGCCGCTGTTCTCAGCCTGGAGGAGATGCTGGGCCGGTGCCCGGTGACCCGTGAAAAGGGCCAACTCAGGCACTTGTTGTATGGGCCTAAGCCTCATGTCTACCGCGTGATATACCGCATCCTCGAAAAGCGAAAACTGGTTGAAGTGCTGCACATCCGCCATGGCGCGAGGCGCAGTTTCAAAGCTCCTGATCTCAAATAAAAGACGTGACGTTCCAAGCCTCGGTAGAATCGCAGCAGGGCGGCAGTTCGCTTTCCGCCCTGCACCCTATGTCGCGCAACTTCTATATCCTCGCTGCCACGCTCGGCCTCTTCGCTCTGATTTCAGCGGCCATGACGCTGGTGCCGTCGAGTTTTCAGCCCGGCTTGCCGGCCAACGGATCGCTGTGGCGCACGGTTGCGTTATTGCTGCTGCTGGCCGGCCTTGCCTCTGCCCTCATCGGCGTGATGACCCACCTCTTTGAACAGGTTGACCGTCATAGTGAAGAGGTGCGCAAAGAGGCCCGCCGCAAGCGCCGTGAAGAAAAGAACTAAAATCTATTGAGAGATTGTTTCGCAGAGGACAGGTAAACGCGATGTATGAAGTTACAGTAGAGGCCGGGTTCTCCTCCGGACACTACCTGCGCAACTACCACGGCAAGTGTGAAAATCCGCATGGGCATAACTACAAGGTGCGCGTCACTCTGCACGGCAAGGAATTGGACGCTACCGGCCTGCTGCTGGATTTCAAGATGCTCAAGCACGTGCTGCGGCCCGTCATCGATCGTATTGACCACCAGATGCTCAATGATCTCGAACCATTCATCGAGCTCAATCCGTCCGCCGAAAATATCGCCCGCTACTTTTACGACATCACCAATGAGCAGTTATCCGAAATGACCGCGGGCCGCGTGCGCGTCAAAGACTGCACCATCTGGGAAACCGACACCACCACCGCCACGTATTACGAGTAGTTCCGCCGCCTAAGCAGTTTCGGAATTGGTGTAGACCAAAAGCACGCACTCAAGTGGCTTTTTCCTCAAGAAAAAGCCGCCTTTCACCGCGCT
>ODAK010001079.1_pt1 | contig 30502 bp, 28 predicted proteins | sample 1539591 | NCBI WGS metagenome assembly ODAK01 (sample SAMEA3539303, study PRJEB22396) | soil metagenome | biome: tundra; feature: field; material: soil | place: USA | collected 2010-05 | depth 0.15 m
GGGTGGGAGGAGCCCTGCCACCCGGGTTCCGCATGCGAGCGCCACAATAACCCACGCTCTCCCACAATGCAACCCATCTGCCACCGTCTGCCCCACCACGGCGGCCATCGTGGACCAGGAGAGTCGAAAATGCCCGCCGGCATTGGCGATCGGCGGTGGGAGAGCACGGCTAGAACATGCGTCCACCCGCGCACGATTTGCTGCAGTAAGCGCGTGCGCAAGCCGGCTTGCACCAGCGGCCCGATTCCGTCCGGACCGTGTGCGTGGGTGGGCGTACCGGCGGGCTCCGGCGAGGCCGGCAGCCTAGGTCGTAGGACCCACGAGACTCAGATCCGCCGACTGCTCGCGCTGCTCAGACGTGGCACGGACACCGGCGCTCGCTCGCCCGGCACACCTGGCTGAGCGGTCTTCGGGCTTCGCGGCCGGTCGGCCTGCGGGGTAGCCAGCCAATTCGAGCACGAGCCGGGCGCCGTGATTGCTCGGTGCTGCGGCCAGGTCGCCGCCGTGCGCCTGGGCAACCGTCCTGGCGATCGCCAGCCCACGGCCGCGCCGTCCGCGGCCGCCGCGAGCCCGCGCGGCGAGCTCGGCGACCGGCGCCGGCAGGCCGGGACCATCATCGAGCACCTCTATCCGCGCTCCGCGGTCGGTCGCGGTGCCGCGCGCCTCGATCGTCGTACCCCCGTGCTCGATCGCGTTGGCGATCAGATTCCCCGTCGCCTGCGCCAGGCGGACCCGATCGCCCCAGACCCGCGCCGCGTCACCTGACCAGGCGGCACTGAGCTCGGCCCCGGACCGGATTGCGCGCGGGCGCCAAGCCTCGACGGAGTCGGCCAGCAACTGCGCCAGATCGACCGGCTCGCAGGTGCGCAGCAGTCGGCGGTGGCGGCGCGAAGCGGCCAGCCGCGCGGCGGCCAGATCATCAAGCGCCAGCGAGGCTCGGCCGAGCTCCAGCTCGATGGCGCGCAGGCGGGCCGGCGTGAGCTCGCCCCCCGCGGACCCGAGCTCGAGCCCGAGCCTCACCGCCGAGAGCGGACCTCTCAGCTCGTGGCAGGCCCGGGCCACGGCCTCCATCCGTGTCCGTAGCGAGCGGCAGACGAGCACGGCCGCGGCGGCGCCGAGCGCCGCCCCGGTCCATGCCACGAGCGACTCGGCATCGATCAAGGCTCGATGCCCCCGTCGATCAGTCGATAGCCGACCCCCCAGACGTTGACGATGAACCGGCCGTCGCCCACGGCGAGCTTCTTGCGCAGGCGCGCGGCGTGGGCATCGAGCGTGCGCGTGGTCCCGAGCGACTGAAATCCCCACACCCCGCGCAGCAGCTCCTCGCGCGTGAACACGCGCGTCGGCTCCGCGGCCAGCGCGCGCAGCAGCGCGAACTCCTTCTTTGACAGCGCCACCGGCTCGCCGTCCAACCACACCTGGCGCCCGAGCGGGTCGACCTCCAGCGGGCCGACGCGCACCCTCCCGCATTCCGGTCGCTGACGCGCGCGGCGAAGCAGGGCGGTGATCCGCGCGCGTAGCTCGGCGTAACTGAACGGCTTGATCACGTAGTCATCACAGCCGCGCTCAAAGCCGCGCATGCGGTCAAGCTCGGCGGCCCGTCCGGAGACGACCAGCAGCGGCAGCTCGGGGTCGATCCGGCCGCCCACGCGATCAGCCTCGCGGACCTCCCGCAGCAACTCGAGCCCGTCGCGATCGGGCAGGCCGAGGTCGATGATCGCCAGATCGACCGATCCGCCCGCAAGCAGGCGCTTCGCCTCGCCGGCGGTCTCGGCCTCCAGCGGCTCAAAGCCGTCAGCGGCGAGGTTGTCGGCCAGGAAGGTGCGGGTGACGCGGTGATCTTCGACCACCAGGATCGTCGCGGGCCTCGGTTCCATGGCGTATTGAGCCCCGAGGGGGCCGAAATCCGCCCCCTTTCTGCAACATCCTTTTCAGGCCCCGGGCGGGGAAGGAATCCCCCATATGATCCCGACGCCCATGTACCAACGCGGCAACTACAGCTCGGGCGACGACTTCGTGCTCGAGTATGGCGACCTGCGCTTCACCTTCAACGAGCGCGACTTCCGCGAACGTTGCGAGCAGGCTGCGCGCAAGCTCGGGTTCCTGCGCGGCGCGGTGGAGGAGGACGAGGCCGAGGACCTGATCAACCTGGTCGTCAACGGCGAGGTGACCGATCCTGCCTCGGCCCTCGGCGAGCACGTCAACGAGTGCTGGCCTGAGCTGGTGGGACCCTCCGAGCGCTCGCTGGTCCACTGGCTGCGGCGGCTGATCTTTCGCAGCGCCTGGCTCGATCAGCGCGTCAAGGAGGGCGAGCTCGACGTCGCCTTCGACGAGGGCAGCAGCGCGTTCGTCTACGTCCAGCCCGATCGCGGAAACGAGCCGATCGAGCTCGCGCCCGAGCCGAGTTGGAACCGCGTCGCGTACGTGCGTCGCTAGTGCCCTGATTCATATCGGACCAATTTCCGCCCGGGCCAATCGCCCCCAAGGCGATTGGCCCAATTGAATCGCCGCCAGGCGATTCAACCTCCAGCCCCGGCCAGCGCGGCGATGTTCTGGTTGGCCGGCGCCGGATTGTCCAGCAGCAGCCGGGGGACGGTCACCAGTCTGTACCCGCGCGCCTGCAGCTGCGAGATGATCTTCGGCAGCGCGGCGACCGTCTCGGAGCGATTGCCGCCGGCGTCATGCATCAGGATGATCGCCCCCGGCCTGGCGCCGGACACCGCCCGGCTGACAATCGCGTCGACGCCCGGCGCGAGGTAGTCGCTGGTGTCAACCGTCCACAGGACCATCAGCATCCGGTACTTCTTGAGCAGCTTGAGCGTGGTCGAGTTCCACAGTCCGTAAGGCGGGCGGAAAAGGCGGGGGAACGGAGCGCCGTAATCACCGATCCGAGAGGTCTCCTCCAGCAACTGGGCCTGCTGCTGCTTGCGCGATAGCTGCGACATCGGGGCGTGGGTCTCGGTGTGGTCGCCGATCGGAAATCCGCTGGCCACGATCGCGCTGGTCCCGGCGTGGAAGTAGCCCTCCTCCACGCCGACTTCGAAGAACGTCCCCGGGACGTGGGCGCGTGTCAGCGCCGCCACGACCTGGGGCGTATAGGGGCCGGGGCCATCGTCGAAGGTCAGCGCGATCTCACGGTGCCGGGCGCCGGCGATCCGCACATACGGCGTATAGGCGAGCGTTCGCGTGATCGCGGCATCTTCGGCCGCGACCTGTGTGACCAGGAACGAGCCGGCACCGGTTCCCGCGAGCGTCTGGAGCCGGCTGAAATATCCGTCGGGGGTCAGTACGGCTCGATGGACCGTGGCGGTTCCCCCACCAGCTCCCACCATCGCGCCGAGGATCAGGGCGACGCCCGCCAGCACCGCCAGCGCGATCGCGCGGCGCCGGCGATGGTGGGCCAGCGCCACGGGGCGCCGCGCCACGGGCGACCCTCCCGCGGGCGCGCGCAGGCGTGACCGATTACCGAGTGCGGTTGAGCCGTCGTCCATCGAAAGTCCCGCGGCGACATGATGCCGCCTCCTCCGGTTCGATGCAACGCGGCACTCCGCCCGGCCCGACCATTACGCTCCGAGGCCGATGAGCGCGGCGATTTGGTTGGTAATGCCTACCTACAACGAGGCCGCGAACCTCGAGCGAACCCTGCGCGCCGCGCTCGGCGAGCTCCAGCGTGCGGCCGGCGGCGATCACCGGATCCTGATCGTCGACGACAACTCGCCTGACGGGACCGGGGCGATCGCCGATCAGCTCGCGGCGGCGCTGCCAGCGGTCGAGGTCCTGCATCGCCCGGCCAAGAGCGGCCTCGGCCAGGCGTATGTGGCCGGGTTCACGCACGCGCTGGAGGCCGGCGCCGAGCTGCTGATCGAGATGGACGCCGACTTCTCTCACGATCCGCGTTACCTGCCGGATCTGCTGCAGGCCGTCAAGAGCGCCGACCTGGTGCTGGGGTCTCGTTACGTCCCGGGTGGCGGAGTGCGCGATTGGGGACTGGTGCGACGGCTCATCAGCCGCGGCGGCGGTGCCTACGCGCGCATGATCCTCGGCGTCAGCGTCAAGGACCTCACCGGCGGCTTCAAGTGCATCCGGCGCCAGGTGCTGGAGGCGATCGACCTGCCGAGCGTGCGCGCCGAGGGCTACGTGTTCCAGATCGAGGTGACCTACCGGGCGCTGCTGGCCGGCTTCACCGTCACCGAGATCCCGATCGTGTTCTGCGATCGCACGCTCGGCGCCAGCAAGATGTCGGCGCGGATCGCGCTCGAGGCGATCTGGCTGGTGCCGTTTCTGAGGCGCGACGCTCCCCAGGCCCTGGCCGCCGTCCGCGACGCCGAGACACCAGTCCCGGAGTGGCCCCCTCCCTCCGGATAGGTAGCGCTCCTAACCCAATCCCAACCTTGATCACACCGCATCCCGTTCGCCGCCGGGCATCCTCAGATCAATGAGCGTCAAGAGCCCGCTCGGCGCGTCAACGCAGAGCCGCAGCATCGAGCTGAGCGCGCGCACGCTGGATTCCCGGCATGCCTCGTCGAATACCCGCCGCGGCGTGCTCGGCCTCGCCGGGCTGCTGGCGTTGGGGCTGCTGATCTCGATCTCGGCGGCCAACACCGACTCGCTGCTGCCCGAGTCGGTGCGACCGATCCCCGCCTCGCTGGCCGGCGCGTTCGGCACCCACGGACCTGATCTGCACGGGGCCGGCGTGATCGCCGCCCTGTCGCTGATGTTCGTGTGTTACGTGCTCGTGGTCAGGGCTTCTCACCAGTTGTCCGGGCGCTTCGTGTTGATGTCCATCGCCGCGCTGCACGCGCTGGTGCTGCTCGCCCCGCCGCTGTTCTCGACCGACATCTTCAGCTATCAGGCCTACGCGCGAATGGGAGCGCTGTACGGCGCCAACCCGTATCTCTACGGCCCCCACGCGATCGCGCCTGATCCCATTTTCCCTTACATCGGCGCCAAGTGGGCCTACATCCCCAGCGCCTACGGGCCGGTGTTCACCGTGCTCACCTACGCGCTCGGACCGCTGTCGATCGCCGCCAGCGTGCTCGCGTACAAATCGATCGCCGCGGTAGCGAGCCTCGCGGTCGTCGCTCTGGTCTGGAATCTCGCCCGGCTGCGCGGTATCAGCCCGGTACGGGCCACCGCGCTGGTCGGCCTCAATCCGCTGCTGGTGCTCTACGGGGTCGGCGGGGGCCACAACGATCTTTTGATGCTGCTGGCTCTCGTGGGCGGCATGTACGTGTTGCTGATCCGCCGCGAACGCCTGGGCGGCGGGCTGATGGTGCTGGCGGTGGGGATCAAACTGACCGCTGCACTGCTGTTGCCGTTCGCGCTCGCTGCAGACGGCCGGCATCGCGGTCGCGACCGGCGCCGCAACTTCGCGATCGGGGCCGCCTGCGGCCTCGCCCTGGTGGCCGCGCTCGGCTTCTCGGTGTTCGGGACCGGGACTCTTCATCTCCTGGCCACGGTTCAGAAGAGCCAGAACGAGGGCGACTGGCACAGCATCCCCGGCTTCATCTCGACGCGGCTCGGGCTGGTTAGCCTCGGGCACATCACCGGCTACGTGCTCGACGCCGCGTTCGTCGGCGCCTGCGGCTGGCTGCTGCGCCGCGTCTGGCAGGGCAGCATCGATTGGATCGACGCCGCCGGCTGGGCCACGATCGCCCTGCTGGCGACCGCCAGCTCGCTGCTGCCGTGGTATGTCGCCTGGGTGCTGCCGCTGGCCGCGCTCGGCCGTGACCGCCGATTGTTCCACGCCGCGATCGCGCTCACGGGCGTGATTCAGCTGATCCAGCTGTTTGGCTACATCCCTCACGGAACATCGCTGCTGGGGCTGTGAGCCAGCGCGACGCCCAGCGCCGTACGATGCGCTCGTGGACTCATCCGGAACGGCGCACTAGATGAGCGCCACCTCCACCCAGACCGGCAACGGCACGCGGCCTCTGCGGCTGCTCAGCGTCGTAGCGCCCGTGTACGACGAGGAGGCGACGATCGACGAGTTCTACGCGCGGGTGTGCAGCGCGCTGGAAGGACTTCCGTTCGAGCTGGTGCTGGTCGATGACGGCTCCACCGACGGGTCACCGGCGGTGCTGGAGCGCCTCGCCGATAACGACCCGCGCGTCCGGGTTGTTTACCTGTCGCGCAACTTCGGGCATCAGACGGCCCTGACCGCAGGGCTGGATCACGCCAGCGGCAACGCGGTCGTGATGCTCGACGCCGATCTCCAGGATCCGCCCGAGCTGATCCTGACGATGCTCGACCATTGGCACGCCGGATGCGACGTCGTCTACGCCGTGCGCGAGCAGCGCCAGGGCGAGTCGCGCTTCAAGCTCAGCACCGCCAAGTGGTTCTACGCGCTGTTCGACAAGCTCGCCCAGGTGGAGCTGCAGCACAACTCGGGCGACTTCCGGCTGCTTGACCGTCGCGCGCTGGACGCGCTGCTGTCGATGCGCGAGCGCAACCGCTTCCTGCGCGGCATGACCGTCTGGGTGGGCTACACCCAGGCGGCGGTGCCCTATCAGCGCGACGCGCGCTACGCCGGTGAGACCAAGTACACGCTGTCCAAGATGCTGCGCTTCTCGCTGGACGCGATCTCGTCTTTCTCGCATCGTCCGCTGCAGCTGGCGACGCTGCTGGGCTTCATGATCTCGACGCTCGCGTTTATTGCGATCCCGGTCGTCGTCGTGCTGCGCATCATGGGCTCCTACCTACCGGGCTTCAGTGCGCTCACGATCGTGGTATTGCTGCTCGGCGGCATCGAGCTGATCGCGATCGGGATCATCGGCGAGTACGTGGGCCGCATCTACGACGAGGTCAAGGGCCGTCCGCTGTACCTCGTCCGCGCCCAGCGAAACCTGCCCACCCAGCGGATCCCCGACGATCCTGAGCTGGCCTCCCACGGCTACGGTCCCCCGCCCGATGGCCCGGGCTCGATCGACTCCCCGCTCTAGAACTCCCCGCTCGAGCGCCACGCCCGCCCGGTCGCCGGCCGGGTGGTCGCGCCGGACGGCCGCCGTGGCTCAGCCGCCGGCCGGGTTGGGACCGAGCGCCGGATTGGCCCGCCCGTCAGGCACAGGCGCTTCAGGCACGGCTTGGCGTGCGCGCTGCGCCACGGCTCCGTTGGCGCCGTCGGCGACCTCCGCAAGCGTCCCCTCCAGCGCCGCGATCCGGCTCGCGAGTCCCTTGATCGCGTCAGCCACCGGATCGGGCAGATGCACCCAGTCGGCATCGGGCCCCTCGGGCCGGCGGCCCTCGACCCGGACCGGGTGGCCGGGATTGCCCACGACGGTCGAGTTCGGCGGGACATCGTGGATCACCACGCTGTTGGCTCCGATCTTGGCCCCATGGCCGATCGTGATCGGTCCCAGCAGCTTGGCGCCCGATCCGATCGTGACGTTGTCCTGAACGGTTGGATGGCGTTTGCCGGTGACAAAGCCGGTGCCGCCCAGCGTAACCCCCTGATAGAGGGTCACGTCACTGCCGATCTCGGCGGTCTCACCGACCACGACCCCCATTCCGTGGTCAATGAAGCAGCCGTCGCCGATCCGCGCCGCCGGATGGATCTCGATCCCGGTGACCGAGCGCGCCACGGCGGCGATCAGGCGCGGCAGCAGCGGTACTCCGACGCCGTGCAGGGCGTGGGCCACGCGATGGGCCAGCACCGCATGGACGCCCGGCCAGGTGGCCAGGATCTCGAGCGCCCCCACCCCCTGCGCAGCCGGATCGCGACTCTGGGCCGCGGAAACGTCACGTCGTATCTCCGCGGCGGTGCGCGCAATCAGCGCGAGGCCGAGCATGGCCTAAGCCTAGCGAGGCGCCCTGGCGCGCCTGTTACGGCGCAAAGAATGGCGTCGAGACGTAGCGCTCACCGGAGTCGGGCAGGATCGTGGCGATCCGCTTCCCGCGTGATTCCGGCCGGCGGGCGACCTCCAGCGCGGCCCACACCGCCGCGCCGCCCGAGATCCCGGCAAGCACGCCCTCGCGCCGCGCGAGTGTACGCGCCGTTTCGATCGCGGCCTCGTCATCGACCGTAATCACCTCGTCGAGCAGTTCACGGTTGAGCACCGCCGGGACGAACCCGGCGCCGATGCCCTGGATCTTGTGCGGGCCGGGTGCGCCGCCGGAGAGCACCGCCGAGGAGCGGGGCTCGACGGCCACCACCCAGCAACCGGGGTTTCTGGCCTTCAGCGCCTCCCCCACGCCCGTGATCGTGCCGCCCGTCCCCACGCCGGCCACGAACACGTCCACGCGTCCGTCGAGCGCTTCCCAAAGCTCGGGTCCGGTGGTCAGCCTGTGGATCTCCGGGTTGGCGGGATTGGAAAACTGGTCGGGCAGGAAGACGTCGCCGTCGGCGGCCAACGACTGCGCGGCCTGCACGGCCTCGGTCATGCCGCCGAGCGACTCGGTCACCTGCACGCGGGCTCCGTAGAGACGCAGCAGCCCCTCACGCTCGCGGCTCATCCCCTGCGGCAGCGTCAGCACGAGGTCATAGCCCTTGGCCGCGCACACGAACGCCAGCGCGATTCCGGTGTTGCCGCTCGTGGCTTCGACGATCGTCGTCTTGCCGGGCTCGATCCGGCCCTCACGCTCGGCGGCCTCAATCATCGCCACCCCGATGCGGTCCTTGACGCTCCCGCCCGGGTTGAACGCCTCGAGCTTGGCGAACAGCTCAACGTCCAGATCGGGCGCCATCCGCGTGAGCGCCACGATCGGCGTCCCGCCCACGAGCTCCGCAATGCTGGTCGGAATTGTCGCCATTTGACCCAGACATTACGAGAACTGCCCGGTCAGGCGACTCAGATGTCCGCCTCACCATCTCGTCGGTGACCAGACAGCCTCCGATGGCGGATGCCCCCAGACGTGCTCGTAGCCGCGAACGATTCGCTCCAGCTCGTCCCTCATCGCATCGCCTCCGCGCACAACACCAAGCCGAGATCCCGAACGTCGAGCACGATCAACCCTGCGCGCTCGAGCGAGTCGCGCAACGTCGCCTCCGAAAACATGGTGCGATGCTGATTGAACTCGTGGTCCTGCTCGCCGAACAGGTACACCACCAGCTCGCTGTCCGAGGATCCGCCAGCCGACCACTGCTTGATATGCCCCGTCAGGTTCGGCACCTCCAAGTACAACCGCCCGCTGGGCTTCAGATACGACCGCCAGTGCTTCAGCAGCTCGACGGTGTCGCGGTGGCTGAAGTGCTCGAGGAGGTGCGTCGCGCGGATCTCGTCGCACGGCTTGATCGGGTTCAACCATTCGTCGCGAGCGTTCACCCATGCTGGCTTGCATTCATCCAGCCGAGACGCGTCGCAGACGATGTCGACGTCCGGCGCGCCCGGGCGCGCGTCGAGATGCACGAAGCCGGGCGTCGGCCGGTCGCCGCTGCCAAGCTCCAGCTTCACCATAACCCCGGGTAGTGGAGTGCCGTCGCTATCGCCTCGCGCGCGGTCGGAGCCTCGTGACCGCTGACAAGCTCGCCGTTGCATAGCTGGGTGAGGATGAAGCAGTAGCTGTTGTGACGCGTATGTAGCCCAAGCCGCGAACCTCCGCGGCGGCGAGTCGCTTCGGTGCGCCTGCCGAGCATCAGCACGCATGTTCGCGGCCGCGGCGGACGCTACCACGGGTAGTTTGCGCTGATCCACGATGATGATCTGCTCGGCACGTTCACCCAGTTCCAAGACGCGTTTGACGCGTCATACCACGATTCGCAGATCGGCAGGTAGGGGCTCGCGAAGCTGTCGGTGATCGTCTGGACAAGCGCCGGCTGGTTCGACGACGGGCCCGCGGCGACCTGGCTTGACCCGAGCTGATAGTTGCTGACGATCCACGCCGGAGTCGAGGCGGACCGGCATTCCTCTAAGCGTCTGAGGCATGTCCTTCGGGATGCTGAAGCTCGCAGCCTCGAACCCACCGGGGTCCGCATTGCTGAACGTCCCGCCATTGTCGAGCAGGAAGGTGCAGTCCTCGGAGCGAATTATCAGCCTAAGCGGCCACTGATTCTTCAAGGCAAGGCTCACACCTGCCGACTATCGGGCTAGCGGTTCACAAACCCGAGGAGTAGAGTGTGCGTAACAAAAAGCGGCCCCGCGACGCGCCAACGTCCGGGGCCATGGTGAACCTACACAGCAGGTTCACGATCAGAAGCCTAGCCGCGGTCGCAGCAACCCTTGCCGTTCTCGCCTGCACACCAGCCGCCGGCGCCACCGAGTTTCACCTGATCGGCTTCTGGCCCGGCGCAGCGAAGGTTGAAGCAGCCATCCAGACGCAGGTCAACACGCAGGTCGCCAAGCACTGGGCGATCGCACCGCTCACCTTCGGGGCGACAGGCGAGCCGGTCTCCATGATCGGCTCGTCCGCCAAGGTCGCCATTGACTGCGGCTATCCCGTCGAGCCTAAGAACGGCATCATCGGCGGCTGCCACGGCGGCGGCAGCATCTGGGTCGGTCCGCTGGAGCGGAGTACTGCACTCTCGCACGAACTCATCGAGGAAGCAGTGGATCCGAGCGCTACCGGCGAGGAAATCTGCGATGCCGTTGAGAACTCGGACTACACGATCAACGGCGTGGCTGTGTCGGACTTCCTCTACCCGAGCTACTTCACTGCCGGCGCCGCCGGCCCGTGGGACCAAATGCACGTCATCCGACGCGACCACAACCTCACGTACACAGGGTCACTGCCACCCGCTCCGCCGCAAGGCTGGTCACGGATGCGGCACCTTGGTCATGGCACGGGCATCGGTTGGGGCGGCGGCTGAGATTACGGGAGAATGCATCGAGTACGTTCAACGCGTCTGGCGCGATTCCTGGAGCGAGCGGACTCTGAAACGACGAAAGCCCTGCAAGACAGAGTCTCCGTGCGTTCTAGATGTGGTACATCGGCGCCCCGGCGGCCCGGATCTCCTGCTCGGCGACCGAGGCGACGGTCGCGTCGCCGAGCACCGCGCTCGCCGCCTGGGCGGCCTCTGAGAAGACACCGGTGGCGCCCCGTCCCAACGGCCCGTCAAGCAGTTCGATCAATTCGAGCACGGTTACCTCGCCGGCCGGCCGTGCGAAGCTGTAGCCGCCCTTGACGCCACGCTGCGAGCGCAGGATGCCGGCGCGGCGCAGGGTCGCGAACAGCTGCTCCAGGAACTGCACCGGGATCTCGCGCCGGCGCGCGAGCTCCGCGATCGGGACCGGCCCGGCATCTCCGTGGCGGTGCAACTCGACCAGCGCGCTGAGCGCGTAGGGGGACTTGGTGGTGATCGAGATCATCCGCTCTCGATCGTAGGGGTTCGCGGGCCCTAAACCGCGCCCGAGGTTAGATCCAACCTCGTTCGGTGGCGATCAGGACGGCCTGGGCGCGATCCATCGCGCCCAGCTTGCCGTAGACGTTGTGCAGATGAGTCCGGACTGTGCTGGTCGACAGCCCCAGCTCGCCGGCGATCTGCTTGTAGACCATGCCCCGCGCCAAGCGGCGAAGGACCTCCACCTCACGCGCCGACATCGGGCACGGATCGATCTGGCGTGGGCGCCCGCCGGCCACCGGCAGGGGCAGCTCGTACATCACGGTGCGCAGGTTGGCGGGGCTGACCCCGACCGTGCGGGCGACGGCCAGGAGCTCGGACGGCGCCACAGTGCTGCCCAGCATGTGATGAGCGAGCATGTCGGCCAGGCGCACCAGCGCGGCATCGCCTTCGCAGTCCTCGGCGTGGTGACGCTCGATCACGCTGGCGATCGACTTGGGCAGCCCCCAGCGTCGTGCCAGCACTCCGCCGACCAGCGCATGGTCGACGCCCAGCTCACGGCGCTCGCGGACGATCCGCTCCTCCGGTGTACGCGCCTCGCCGTGGACCTGGCGCGGATAGCCCGGATAGGCGTGGACCAGCACCAGTTTGCCGATGTCGTGCAGCAGCGAGGTGACCATCAACCGGTCACGCGCGCCGTAGTCGATCTCACGGGCCAGCCGGTCGGCGGCGCGCTGGGTGGCGACGGCATGGAGCCGGAAGCGCTCGGGAATCCCCTGCCAGACGGCGGTGCGCTCAAAGAAGTCATACGTGCGAGCGCGGCTGGCGATCGCGTGGACGGTCTTGGGCGACAGCACCTCGACGCCCTTCACGGCGCTCTCGACCCGGCCTCGCAGCTTGCCGTCAACCTGGTTGGAGAGTCTCAGCACCGTAACGGCGAGCGCCACATCGCCTTCGATCGCCGCCACCACGTCGGCCGTGGCGGGGTCGCCATCCTCGAACAGGCGCAGGACACGGTTGCGTGACTCGGCCAGGACGGGATAAGCCTCCAGCGCCTCGAAAGCCGACGTCAGGCGCCGGCCGTGGCCCTCGTTGTGATGCCTCTCACGTGAGGCGTAAGGGTCGGTCGGTGCGGTCTTTACGGCAGCACGAGTGGCCACGAGTATCGCTCACTGATCCTTCGGCGGGCATGCCCGGAGGCAAGTCCTGATTAGCATTATTTCCTCCCGGTTGTCAGCCCCTGTATCGGCAAATGTTCGACGTTGGTTTAGCCCCGCTCAAGTTTCGGGGCAGCCTCCGCTGATCGCGTGGCTCAGCGCCTGGTCGATCCGGGCCAGCGTCTGGTCGCGCCCGAGCAGCGCGACCGTCTCGAAGATCCCGGGCGAGATCGTCTGTCCCGCTATCGCCACCCGCACGGGTTGGAAGACCTTCCCCGGCTTGGCGCCGGTCCGCTCCACCACCCCGCGCAGCGCCGTCTCGACGTGCGGCTGGTCGAAGGGGTCAGCGGCCGCCAGCGCCTCCCGGGAGTCCTGGAGCGTCGCCACGGCCCCGTCGGCGCAGATCGCCTTGGCGAACGCGGCCGGATCGTCGACCGGGCCGTCGAACAGGAACGACACCAGCGGCCAGAAGTCGGCCAGCGTCTGAATCTTCTCGGCCGATATCGCGACGGCGCCACGCAGGCCGCGACGGCCGGTGAAGTCCTCCAGGCGGCTGGTCAGCTCATCGACTTCCAGTTCGCGCAGATGGCGCCCGTTCATGTGGCGCAGCTTGCGCTCGTCGAACACGGCCGGATTCTTGGAGACCCGCTCCAGCCGGAAGCGCTGCGCGAGCTCGGACAGGCTGAAGTGCTCCTCGTCGGAGGCAAAGCCGGCACCCAGCAGCGCGATGTAGTTGTCGACCGCCTCGGGGATATAACCGGCGTCCCGCAGCTCCTGCACGGATGCGGCGCCGTGTCGCTTTGACAGCTTGCGCCCGTCGGGGCCGTGCAGCAGCGGCAGGTGCGCGTAGCGCGGAGCCTGGGCGCCGAGGGCCTGGAGCACAAGCAGCTGCTTGGGCGTGTTGGACAGGTGGTCCTCCCCGCGGACCACATGCGTGATGCCGGCGTCGAGGTCGTCGATCGCGACCGCAAAGTTGTACAGCGGCGAGCCGTCGGCGCGGGCGATGACCGGGTCGTCCATGTTCACATTGGGAAAGCGGGTCTGGCCACGGATGATGTCGTCGACGAGCGTCTCGCCACTGTCGGGGACCCGCAGGCGGACCGCGCCCGCGGGCTCTGGCTCCCCGCGAAAGCCCCGCTCGGAGCCGTGCTGCGCCTTGTAGGCCCTGACGTCGTCGGTGGTCGCCGAGGACCGGTAGGCGTGGCCGTCTGACAGCAGCTGGTCCAGCGCCTCGGCGTGGCGCCCGGCCCGTTGTGACTGAAAGATCGGGCCCTCGTCCCAGTCAAGCTTGAGCCAGCGCAGGGCGTCGAGGATCTGCTCCACGTTCTCCGGCGTCGAGCGTTCGCGGTCTGTATCTTCGACGCGAAGCACGAGCGTGCCACCCTGGCCACGGGCCAGCAACCAGTTGTAGAGCGCGGTTCGGGCGCCCCCGATGTGAAGCGCCCCAGTAGGGGATGGAGCAAAGCGAACGCGCATGCGAATCACTAGATGCTAATCGGCGCTCATGTCAGTCCGGCTGGGGGCCTCTACAAGGCGATCGGGCGCGGGGCCGAGCGCGGCTGTGAGGCGATCCAGATCTTCAATCAGTCGCCGCGGATGTGGCGTCCCACGGCCTACGGCGAGGATGACTTCGCGGCGTTCCGTGACGCGATCAAGCCGAGCCCGATCAAGGCCGTCCTGATCCACGCCGTCTACCTGCTCAACTGCGCCTCCGACGATCCCGAGATCCGCGACAAGTCGGTCACCTCGCTGATCCAGTCTCTGCGGATCGGGGCCGAGATCGGCGCTGCGGGAGTGGTGCTGCATCCCGGCTCGGCCAAGCAGGGCGACGTGGGCGAGGCGATTGCGCGGGCCGGCGCGGTGATCAAGGAGGCGCTGGCCGAATCGGAGCGTTGTCCGCTGCATCTGGAGGACACCGCCGGCGCCGGCGGGACGCTCGGGCGCTCGTTTGCCGAGCTCGCGGCGCTGCTGGGTGCGGCCGGCGGCGGCGCCCGGCTGGGCGTGTGCCTGGACTCCTGCCATCTGCTGGCCTCCGGGTACGACATCCGCACACCCCAGGGCCTGCGCGAGACGATCGACGAGTTCGACCGCGAGCTGGGGCTCAAGCGGCTCGGATCGCTGCATCTCAACGACTCCCAGACGCCGCTGGGCTCAAACCGCGACCGCCACGCCAACGTCGGCCAGGGCGAGCTCGGCGAGCACGGCTGTGCGGCCTTCCTGTCCGAGCCCCGGTTTGAGAAGCTGCCGCTGGTGATCGAGACCCAGGGGCCCAAGGGCGACGGCCCGAGCGCCGAGGAGGTGCAGCTGTGCTTCAAGCTGCGCAAGCGCGGTCAGGCGGCCCGCCAGCGGGGCGCCGGCGCGGCCAGGACGCGCGCCCGCAGGTCCAAGTCCGGGTAGGGTGAGCGCTAGTGCACTCATGACCAATCAGCCCCGCGACGCCGACGCGCTGGTCGTGTTCGGGATCACCGGCGACCTGGCCAAGAAGATGACCCTGCGCTCGCTCTACCGGCTGGAGGGTCGCCGCCTGCTGCCCGGCGCGGTGATCGGCGTGGCGGTCGATGACTGGTCGGTGGACAGGCTGCGCGACCACGCTCGTCAGTCGATCATCGCCGCCGGCGAGACGCTCGACGAAGAGGTGTTCCAGCGCTTCGCCCAGCGCCTGCACTACGTCAGCGGCGACTTCGGCGACGATCAGACCTACGAGCGTGTGGCCAAGGAGCTGGGCGAGGCCCGCAACCCCGCCTTCTATCTGGAGATCCCGCCCGTGCTGTTCGGCGAGGTCGTCGCGGGACTGGCGAAGGCCGAGCTGCTGGCTGGCGGCCGGCGGGTGATGGTCGAGAAGCCCTTCGGCCACGACCTGCAATCCGCCCGCGCCCTGGCCGCCGAGCTGCATCAGCATCTCGACGAGTCCCAGCTCTACCGAATCGACCATTTCCTGGGCAAGATGGGGCTCGAGGAGGTCCTCTACCTGCGCTTCGCCAACACGATGCTCGAGCCGGTGTGGAACCGCAACTACCTCGCCTGCGTGCAGATCACGATGGCCGAGACGGTCGGCGTCGAGGATCGCGGGCACTTCTATGACCCGGTCGGCGCGCTGCGCGACGTAGTCGTAAACCATCTGATGCAGGTGCTGGCGGCAGCCGCGATGGAGCCGCCGGCCGGAGGCGATCCCGACACGCTGAAGGACTCCAAGTTCGCGGTCTTCCGGGCGATGGCCGACGCCGAGCCCGAACACTATGTCCGCGGGCAGTACGAGGGTTACCGGGAGGTCGCCGGGGTGACGCCGGATTCCGACACCGAGACCTACGCGGCGCTGCGGGTGGACGTCGACAACTGGCGCTGGTCGGGCGTGCCGTTCTTCATCCGCACCGGCAAGCACCTGGCGACGCGCCAGACCGAGCTGCGCCTGGTCTTCAAGCACCCGCCACGGCTGCAGTTCATCTCCCTGCACCATCGCCGGCCCCAGCCGAGCCAGATCGTGTTCAAGATCGACCCGACAACCGGGATCCGGATGATCCTCGACGCGCACCGCGCCGACAAGCACGGTCCGAGCGAGATCGAGCTCGACATGGAGTTCGCCCAGGAGGGCGGCGAGGACTCGACCCCCTACGAGATCCTCCTGCACGCCGCGCTGGTCGGCGACAGCACCCACTTCACCCGCCAGGACATGGTCGAGGCCACCTGGCGGGTCGTCCAGCCGCTGCTCGATGCCCCGCCACCCGTGCATCCCTACGCCAAGGGCTCCTGGGGACCGCCGGAGGCCGAGCGCCTGGTATCGGGATTCGGTGGCTGGCACGGGCCCTGGACCGCCGGCTAGGCGCCCGCGGGCCCGCATCAGCGCTCCGGCGGCGGCGGGCGCGCCGGCCCAGGGTGCGTCGGCGGCGGGGCGTGTCAGCCGCGGCGGGGTAGGGTAGCCCTTCTCCGGAGGCGTATCTCAACCGACCGCGACGTGGAGCGTAAACATGAGATTGAGTATTGGGAGCATCATCTGGCTGATCGTCGGCGTCCTGATCGCCTCGGCCCACCACTACCTGAACAACGTCAGCACGCTCAAGCCGGTCATCTCGGCGCTGCTGGCCATCCTGCTGTGGCCGCTGCTGCTGCTCGGGATCAACCTGCACGTCAGATAGCCGGCGCCGGCGCCGGTCGGCTGTCCTGATCGCCGCCGCGCCGCAGCGGATCGTGAGCTGGTCGACGACTTTGCTCCAGCTCCAGCTCTAGGCGACGCCGGCTGGCTCCGGGGCAACAGCGGCCTCGGTCAGCAGCGCAGCGCCCAGCAAGGCGTCGAGCTCGGCGTGCAGCCCTGCGCTGCGCGCGACGCGGAAGTCGGGCCCGAGCTTTAGCCGGCGGTGACCGACCGAGGTGCTGAGCTCGATCACCACGTCCGATTCGCCGGGAAAGCCCGACAGCAGCTCCCGCAGCTCGCCGAGCACGGTCGCCGGCAGGGCGCGCGCGTCCAGGCGCAGGCGCAGCGCACTCCGCGCCACCACCTGCTTGGCGGCCTGCACCTGCGCCTGCAGCACCTCCTCCTGGCTGGGTTCAAAGCGCTCCACCAGCTGGGCCACGATGCACGTCTTGGCGCTGTCCTTGTGGTCCACCTTGCCGCGGACGAGCACGATCGAGTCGGCGGCCAGCGCGTCCTCGTTGGCCGCCAGCGCCTTGCCGAACACGATGATCTCGACCGAGGCCTCCAGATCGTCGAGCGTGGCGAACATCATCCAGTCGCCCTTCTTGGTGCGGATTCGCTTGGACTGCGTAATGATCCCCCCCACCGTGACCCAGTCGCCGTCACGGCGCGCCGCCAGCTCGGCCAGCGTGCAATCGGCCTTGGCCCGCAGCGCGACGCCGATCTCCTTGAGCGGATGGGCGGAGATGAACAGGCCGATCGACTCCTTCTCGGCGGCCAGCAGCTCGGCGCGCTCGAACTCCTCCGGCGGAATCGGCGCGTGGCCGGGCGAAGCGAACGCCGCCGCCGCGGCAGTCTGATTGACGCCATCGCCGCCGTCGCCGAGGTCGAGCCCGAGGTCGAAGATTGATCCCTGGCCGACCAGCGCGTCCTGCTGGGCCTTCTGGCCTGCCCCCTGCGCCTGCTCGAGCACGGCCAGCATGCCCTTGCGCGAGGCGCCCGTCGATCCGAACGCACCGCACTTGATCAGTGCCTCGATCGCCTTCTTGTTGACGGCGCGGTTGTCGACCCGCTCGCAGAACTCCCACAGGTTCATGAACGGCCCCTTCTCCTCCCGGGCGCGCTTGATCGCCTCGACCGCCTGGTAGCCGACACCCTTGACCGCGTCGAGCCCGAAGCGGATGTTGCCCTCGACGACGACGAACTCGTGATCGGACAGGTTGACGTCGGGCGGCAGGATGGCGATCCCCATCTGCTCGGCCTGGGCGACGAAGAACGGCACCTTGTCCTTGGTGTCCATCACCGAGGAGATCAGCGCGGCCATGTACTCGGCCGGGTAGTTGGCCTTCAGCCACGCGGTCCGGTAGGCGATCAGCCCGTAACAGGCGGCGTGCGAGCGATTGAACGAGTAGTCGGCCGACCGCTCGTTCGTATTCCACAGCCACTCGATCACCGACTCGCTGGTGCCCGACGCGCGGCAGCCGGCGACGAACTCGGGCTTGAGCCTGGCCATCGCCTCGCGGTTCTTCTTGCCGATCGCCTTGCGCAGGTCATCGGCCTTGGCGCCGCTGAAGCCAGCCAGTTCCTTGGCGATCTGCATCGCCTGCTCCTGGTACAGGATCACGCCCTTGGTCGACTCCAGGATCGAGCGCAGCCGCTCGTCGGGGTAGGAGATCGACTCCGGATCGCGCTTGCCGCGGGCGTAGGTCGGGATCTGATCCATCGCCCCGGGCCGGTACAGCGCGACGAGCGCCACCAGGTCGTCGAACTCGGTCGGGCGGACCTTCTTGAGCGCCTCGCGCATGCCCTCGGACTCGAACTGGAACACGCCGATCGAGTCCCCGCGAGAGAGCATCTCGTAGGTGGGCTCGTGGTCGAGCGGCAGCGTGCCCATGTCAGGCCGCTCGCCGGCCGAGCGCGCCACGATGTCCAGCGCGTCCTCGATCACGTCGAGGTTGCGCAGTCCGAGGAAGTCCATCTTGAGCAGACCGATCTCTTCGATCGGTTTCATTGTGAACTGGGTGACCGTGCGGAACACCTTCTCACCGTTCTCGTCCGTCCCCGCGTCGGCGATCTGCAGCGGAACGATGTCGGTCAGCGGCCGGTCGGCGATCACCACGGCGGCGGCGTGGATCGAGGAGTTGCGCACGATCCCCTCCAGACCCTGGGCGACGTCGACGATCTGCCTGGCCGTCGCGTCACGGTCGACCTCGACGCGCAGCGGCTGACCCGGCTTCAAGCAGTCCTCGAAGCTCGGCGGTCGGCCCATGATCGGATCGGGGATCAGCTTGGCCAGCCGGTCCCCGGCACCGTAGTCGAGGCCCAGCACGCGGGCGGCGTCACGGGTCGCCGCGCGCGGGAACATCTTGCCGAAGGTGACGATCTGGGCGACCGACTCCTTGCCGTACTTCTCGGTCACGTAGCGGATCACGCGGTCGCGCCCGCGGACGGAGAAGTCGATGTCGATATCCGGCATCGACACGCGCTCGGGATTGAGGAAGCGCTCGAACAGCAGGTCGTAGCGGAGCGGATCGACGTCGGTGATCTGCAGGCAGTAGGCGACGATCGAACCCGCCGCCGACCCACGCCCGGGTCCGACCGCGATGCCCGCGTCTTTGGCGTACTTGACAAAGTCCCACACGATCAGAAAGTAGGCGTTGAAGCCCATCCGGTCGATCACGCCGAGCTCGAAATGCGCCCGCTCGATCGCCGCCGCCGGGGCCGGGTCGCCATAGCGCCGGCGCAGCCCGTCGTCGACCAGCGAGCGCAGGTACTCCGCCTCGCTGACTCCGTCCGGCGTGCTGTAGCGCGGGATCAGCTGGCGACCGAGCTCGACCTCGACGTCGCAGCGCTGGGCGATCTCCACCGTGCTCGCCAGCGCCTCTGGCCACTCCGAGAACGACTCGGCCATCTCCTCGGTCGAGCGCAGGTAGAACTCGTTGTTGTCAAAGCTGATCTTCGGCTGGCTGAGCGTGGACTTGGTCTGCACGCACAGCAGCGCGGCGTGATGGTGGTAGTCCTCGCGGCGCAGGTAGTGCACGTCACCGGTCCCCACCAGCGGCCGGCCGAGCTCACGCGCGATCCGCACGATGCCCTCGTTGGCTTTCTCCTGGGCCGCGAGCCCGTTCTTCTGCACCTCGAAGTAGACGTTGTCCTCGCCGAACACCCCGATCAGCTGATCGGCGTGGGCCCGCGCCTCGATCACGCGGTCCTCCAGCAGGTGCTGGCAAAAACGTGACTGCAGGCACCCGGTCAGCGCGATGATCCCCTCGCCGTGCGCCGCCACCTGGCCGAGATCGACCGACGGCTTGCCGCGCTGGTAGCCGTCGAGAAAGCCCATCGAGGAGAGCTTGACCAGGTTGCGATAGCCCGCCGGCGTCTCGGCGAGCAGCGTCAGGTGAAAGCGCTCAAGGCGCCCCGGGGCGCGACGTGCATGGTCGCCCACGATGTACAGCTCACAGCCCAGGATCGGCTTGATCCCATGCTTGCGAGCCGCGGTGAAGAGCTCGACCGCGCCATTCATCACCCCGTGATCGGTGAGCGCCAGCGCCGGCTGGTCAAACGACGCCGCCCTCGCCGCAAGCGCGTCGATCTTGCAGGCCCCGTCGAGCAGCGAGTACTCGGAATGGACGTGGAGGTGGACGCAGGAGGAGCTCATGAACCGGTCTTTTCGAGGATAGGCATCCGGGCGGACGCCGTGGACCTCCCGAGGGGCCCGGGCGACGGTTTCAGCCGCTCTGTGCGCGTTTGAGCCAGCCGCGCAGCAGGCCGAGCGGGCGCTCGTCGCCGTGGACCTCCAGCCCTGGCGGTGTGCCGCCCGACAGCACCGCCAGCAGCAGCTCCGCGGGACAGGCGATCGTCGTGTCGGCGGGATCCGACGGCCACGCCTCGGTGACCGCCGGGGGCCGTCCGTCGCGCACGTGCAACTGCGCGCTGAGCCGGCCGTGCTGCTCATGCGTGATCGAGAAGCGCTCGCCGGCGGTCCACTGCGGAGCGATCATCAGGGCGGCGACCTCAAGCGCCAGGGCGGGCTCCATGCGCACGCCCTCCGCGTCCAGGTCGCTGAGCGCCAGCGGCGCCTGCACCAGCGCTCGCAGGGCCGCCAGCGCATCGCGCCTGCCCCGTACGCGGGCAACCCCGATGCCGAGGCGGGCTCTGACCCGGCCGGCCGTCAGCAGGCGCGCAAGCCGCGCCTCGTCTCCGACGGCCTGGAAATCGGTCACGCTGGCCGGCCGCGGGGCGTCCGAGAACCTGATCTCCGGTGGGCCGCCGAAGACGGTCACCTGCACGCAGCGACTCTCGCCGAGGGTCAGGTCATAGGCCACGGGCCGTGGATAGGCGGCGCGCTGGGCAGGCAGCAGGTCCAACAGCAGACGGCCCGCGTGGGCGGCGTCTCGTCGCACCAGGGACCTGAACACGGGTTCCAGCCAGGCACGGCCGGCGCCGGCCGGCTCGGCACGCCCGGCCGGGCCGGCGTCGGCCGGGACTGCGGCTCCCTGGGGCGCCGCGCCGGTCTGCAGAGCTGCAGCCTCGGGCGCCGTGCCGGCCTCGGGCACATCCGGCGGCGCCTGAGCCGGAATCGTGTCACGCAGCCGGGAGAGCGCCTCGCTGAGGCGCTCTGGCTGCACCGACCGCGCTGGGTCCGGCGCGAACGCCGGGTCAGACTCGGACACCGGGTCAGACGCCGGCTCCCGGTCAGGCCCGGACTCCGGGTCAGGCCCGGGACCGGCGTCAGGGGCACGCGCCGGGTCAGGCGCAGGCGCCTGGTCAGACCCGGGTCCGGCGGCCGCGCGGGCGGCGCGCAGGGCGCTGAGCGACCGGCGAAGCTCCTCGATCGATCGGTACGCGTGGTCGGCGCGGTCACGCTGGGCCAGCAGGTCGTGCTCAAGCCGGGCGGCGCGGCCCTCGGCCTCCACCCGGACGGCTCCCTCGAGCGCCACGGCGGACTGCAGCCGATCCAGCTCGGCGCGCAGCTCTGAGAGCGTCACAGACAGGCTGCTCTCGATCGCCAGGCGCGCTTCGATCCTGCCCTGGGTGGTGATCAGCTCGGCGCGCAGCCGCGCTTCGATGGCCGCGCGCGTGTCGACCTCACGCCGCAGCGCGTCGACCATCGCCCGCGGGGTCTCCGCGGCCCCGGCGCCAGCCGGCTCCGCACCAGCAGCCGGCTCCCCAACGGGGGCCGGCTCCCCCGCAGGGAGCGGCTCCGCAGCGGCGGCCGGCTCCCCAACCGCGACTGGCTCCCCCGCAGGGAGCGGCTCCGCAGCCGCGGCCGGCTCCCCCGCAGCGGCCGGCTCCCCAACCGCGACCGGCTCCCCCGCAGGGAGCGGCTCCGCAGCCGCGGCCGGCTCCCCCGCAGCGACCAACTCGAAGTTAGTCGGGGGTCCCGGGGCGGCTGCGGGCGCGCTGGACCCATACGCAGGGGCCGGCTCTGACGGCACGCGTCGCGTCCGGCGCGCGCGCAGCGCCACCAGCTCGCGCTCGCGCTCCAGGATGTTTGACTCGGTCTCACCGGCGTGATCTGCTCCTGGCGAGCCGGGCGCCGCCGGCGCGCCGCTGTGGGCAGTGTCGAGCGGCCTGCTCGGCCTCGTCGGCACGCCGCCGCAGACGCTCGAGCTCGCGTTCCAGCTGGCGCAGGCGCTCCTCGGCGGTGGCGAGGTCTCCGAGTGCCCGGCGGGCGAGCTGGCGATCTCGCTCACGGGCGACGAGGCGATCCTCGAGCTCGATCCGCAGCGCCGTCTCGGCGTGGGCTCGCTGCTCGGCGCCGCGGCGCGCCCGCTCGTCGTCTGAGAGCTGGGCCGCCAGCCGCGTGGACTCGCGGCGCTCGCCGTCCAGACGCTGCTCGAGCTCCTCGATCCGTTGCGCCAGCTGCTCGGCCACGACCCTGGTCTCGGCCTCGCGCCGTCTGGCGCTCTCCAGCGCCAGCTCGGAGGTGCGAAGCCGGCGCGCGATCATGATCTCGTTCTCCTCCGGCGGCTCCGGCGGCTGACCTTCGGCCTGGGGTGCCGCGTCCGGAGCCCCGACGACCCCGGCTACCGCCGGCTCGACCGCCAGCGGAAGCAGTGCCACGACCGCTCCGAGCTGAAGCCACGTGCGTCCGCCGAGGTCCGGCGCCAGCGACGCGGGCACCGAGAAGCTGATCCGCCAGGTTCCGGGCACCGCCCCGGTCAGGCTCGGCGGCTCGGGCATCGCCGGGAAGCGATGGCGTCGCCCCTGCGCCTCCACCACCAGCATCGGCTGCCCGCTCCAAGCGGGGCGGCGGCGGCGCCAGCGGCCGGTGACTCGCACCGTCAGATTCTCGCCGCCCTGCGCAAACCACTCAACGGCCTCGATCCCGAGCGCCGATTGAACTCCCGATGGGTCGTTCATCAGCTGCGACGGTACGGCCCCGCGCGGACGGACCGCGAGCGCCCAGCCGGCCGCTACGGAGGCGGCTCGGGACCGTGCGGCTCGGCGTCTGGCCGGCGGTCGCGCAGCCGTGCGGCGAGCGCTCGGGCGTCGGCCAGCAGCTCCCGTGCCTGGCCGAGCTCGCCGCCGCGGCCACCGAGCTGCTCACGCGCGCCGGCGAGCTCGCCGCCAAGCCGGTCAAGCTCCACGCGCAGCCCCGTGACCTCGCTCAGCGCGCCGTCACGTGACACGGTCGCCGTCGCCAGCTGAGCGTGCGCCTCGGCAAGCCCGGCGCTCAGCTCCCGCACGCGGTGCTCGAGGCTTGCCCGGGCATCGATATCGCGCTGAGCGCTGGCGCGCAACGCTGCCAGTTCCTGGCCCACGCCCGCGAGCTCGCGCTCGCGCTGCTCATGCAGGCCAGACAGCTCACGCTCCTGCTGCCGGCGCAGCGCCGACAGCTCCTCCGCACGCTCCTCCAGCGCGGCGTCGCGCTCGGACACCAGCTGCTGCAGCTCCACGGCGCGGCGCTCCAAATCATCCAGCCGCTGCGATGACTCGCCCCGCTCGGCGTCGCGAGCCCGCTCGAGCTCTGCGCGACGCACCCCGTCCTGCTCCACCAGCTCGATCAGCTGCTCGAGCTCCGCGCGCAACTCCGCGTGCGTGGCCTCCATCTGTATCTGGGTGGCGGCGCCGGCATCCAGCTGGGATCGGGCATCGGCCAGGGCTCCCCGCAGCTGGGCCAGCTCGGTGGCGCGCTCGCGCAGCTCGGAGCGCAGCGCGGACACAGTCTCTCGCAGCAACAGCTCGGCCAGCGGACCGGACCGCGGGTCCTCGAGCGGGGGTCCGCGGCTCGGCGGCTCCCGGCCGGGGGCCGGCCCGGAGAACGAGGCGGCGGGCTGCAGGTCAGCAAGCCCTCGGGGTTGAGGTCCGGAGTGGGCATCAGGCTGGGGCACCTCAGCAGGCGAGTCCTGAGCCGGACCCGGGCCAGCTCCGACCGGGGGGACGACGATTACCGAAGTGCCCACCCACAGGGTCGCCTGACCCGCACGGCGCGGCTCGGCCCACACGGGCAGCTCAAAGCTCGCCGTCCAGGGCTGGGGTCCGTCCACCGCCATCGGGTCTTCGCCGCCCTGCGACCGCGCCGCATACCGATAGCGGCGCCCCCCTACCTCCACCACCAGCAGCTCGTCTCCGGCCGGCTCGTTCATGGGCCCGGTCCACCGTCCCGACAGCGAGATCAGAACCGTCTCATTGTCGATCTGCGAGGCGGCTGCGTGCTCAATCCGGAGTGGAGGCTCTGAGGGCGCGGGCCCGCTCATCCCGTTACGTTATCCCGCCCGATCGGATCCAGTAGGCCGGTTTCCGTGCAGATGCTGTCTGTGATCCGATGAGGCGGCGTGATCAGCTATCCGCGGCCTGGCGTTGCGCGGCCAGCACGCCCGCCACCACCAGCGCCGAGAGGCCGATGATGGCCGCCTTGCGGCGGGTGCCGGCGAGGCGACGGCGCAAGTACCACTTGCTGCCCTGCCAGACGGCGAAGCCGAGAACCTTGTATCCCATGCCAGGGATGTTACCCGTCGTCGCGGTGCCTAACCCGCCACGCCATCCGGGACTGCAGCGACCACAGCTCGATGAACCCGGGCGAGGCCGCCTGCGAGAACATACCGCCGGACTCCGAGAAGGTGGCCAGCTGCGCGTCGTAGACCGCGTTGGGCGATGAGCGCGTGATGACGCGGGCCGAGCCCTTGTAGAGCTTGATCCCGATCGAGCCCGTCACCTGGGCGTTGACCTCCTCCATGTAGGCGTCCAGATCGGTGCGCAGCGGCTCCCACCACAGCCCCGCGTAGACGAGGTAGGCCCACTTCTGATCCAGCATCGGCTTGAGCTGGTTCTGGTGGATCGTGCCGACGAGCTTCTCCAGCTCCTGGTGAGCGAGCAGGACGATCGCCGCCGCGGGCACCTCGTAGATGTCGCGCACCTTCAAGCCGACGATCCGGTCCTCGATGTGGTCGACGATCCCGACGCCATGGCGGGCGGCGAGCTCCGCCGCACGCTCGAGCAGCTCGACCAATCCCAGCCGTTCCCCGTTGAGCGCCACGGGAACGCCGCGCTCGAACTCCACCGTCACCGTCTCGGCCTCGTCGGGCGCCAGCTCAGGCCGGGTGACCAGTTGGAACACGTCGTCGTCGGGTGCGTGGTCGAGATCCTCGATCCAGCGGCCCTCGCTGGATCGGCCCCAGAGGTTGTCGTCAATCGAATAGGGCGCGACCTCGGTGCCGCCCTTGACCGGGATCCCGTGCTCACGCGCGTAGGCGACCTCCTCCTCGCGACCCATCCGCCACGAGCGCACCGGCGCGATCAGCTTCAGTTCCGGCGCCAGTGTGGCGACCGTGGCATCGATCCGCACCTGGTCGTTGCCCTTGCCGGTGCAGCCGTGGGCGATCGTGTCGCAACCGGCGCTCCGGGCGTACTGGACCGCGAGCTTGGCGATCAGCGGCCGTCCGAGCGCTGTGAACAGCGGGTAGCCGAGGCCGTAGATCGCGTTGGCCTTGATCGCCGGAAGCACGTACTCGCCGGCGAACTCCTCGCGCGCGTCGACGACGTGAGCCTCGATCGCGCCGAGCTGGATCGCCTTGCCCCGCACGACGTCGTAGTCCTCGCCGGGCTGGCCGAGATTGACGGTCAGCGCCACCACCTCGGCCTCGTACTGGTCCTGGATCCACTTCAGCATCACGCTGGTGTCCAGGCCACCGCTATAGAGCAGCAGCACCCGATGCACCTCGCCGGGTTCGGCGAGATAGGAGGCGGTCGGCTGGTGGGCGGGATCTGACATCCGTGCGGAAGCGTATTGGTCACCGCGCTCACGTTGCTCGCCGGGCCCGGGGTGACCCCTGAGCCGGCGCTGAGGTTGCCCGGGCCAACAGCGGCGGGGAACGCGCGGGTGAGGGTTTCTGGGCGGTTGTCTGCGCCGTTCAGGTCCCAGCCGGCGCGGGACAGCCGGCTCTCACATGAACCAGACGACAAATCGCCCGCAGCGGCAACGATTTGTCGGCTCGGTCATGCCCACCGTGAAACTGACGACAAATCAGATCCGGCCAACGCGATTTGTCACCGGGGGCAGGTCACCGCGTTCGCCGCACCGGCGCCACGCTACGCACGCCGCGCCGCGCCACACCACGCCACACCACGCCGCGCCACACCACGGAGCGCCGCGCCGCGCCGCGCCGCGACCTCAGAGTGCCAGCCGCTCGCACACCTCAGACCACAATGCCTCATAGGCCCGCGCGGCCCGGCCGCCGGGGGCGAAGGACGCCACCACGTCGCGGGCCAGCCCCATCCGCTCCACCGCCGCCGACGCCGGGATCGCCGCCGCCAGCACGCTCGCGCGGTCTGCGCGCAGGGCCTCCATGACTTCGCGATGCAGGCGCTTTCGCCCGTCGACCATCGAGAAGAACGCCAGCACCCGCGTCTGACCCTCCACTAGCGCCTCCAGCTCTTCGAACGTGCGGGAGGACAGCGTTGCCGGAATGATCGGCACCAGCAGCGCGTCGGCCGCCTCGAACACACTCTCGGACACCAGCGAGATGCTCGGCGGACAGTCCAGGAAGATGTAGTCGTACTCGTCGCGCAGCGGCTCCAGGACCCGCGCCAGCCGGCGGGTGGGGTGCTTGACGGCATCCAGCGCCAGGTCCATGTGCCGATAGGAGAAGTCGGCCGGCAGCAGGTCCAGCCATTCGTGATCGGTGGCCTTGATCAGCGAATCGACGTCGGTCTTGAGCCGGACCAGCTTGCGCCCGCCGCCGCGGACCTTGGGCTTGATCCGGAACAGGAACGTCGAAGCGCCCTGCGGATCGAGGTCCCACAGCAGCGTGCGGCGCCCGTCGCGGGCGGCCAGGTAGGACAGGTTCACGGCGGCGGAGGTCTTCCCCACCCCGCCCTTGATGTTGTAGGTGGCGAGTACCAGGCTCACACGAACGTCTCCCGGACGAGCTTTCGCTGCGATTTGGCCGAGAAGGCGTCAAAGCGCGCGGCGAACTCGGTCCGGGCGGCCTGCTCGTCGGCGCGCAGGCGCTCGACCAGGACGCCCATCGCCATCAGCGCGGCCCCGCCGCCGTCGGCGCGTGAGACCTCGTCTGAGAGCCCGCGCAGGAGCGCGATCTGGATCTCACGATCCTGGTGGCGCCCGAGCAAGTCCTGCAGCGCCTTGAGCGCCTTGATCATCGGCGTGACCGCCTCCTTGGCGAATAGCGGCACGCCGAACAGCTCCAGCAGATAGCGCAGCTCCTTGCCCTTCTTGCGCAGCTCGTGGTAGGCGTCGGGCGGGCTGGAGGAATCGATCGCCCGGCCCCGCTTGACCATCTGCTCATAGACCTTGGCGATCCGCCGGCCCGCCAGCTCGCCGATCGGCGTGCGCGCCGCCGAGCGGTCGGTGTCCGGAAGCTCGACGAGCTCCTCCAGGAACGACCCCCAGTCGGCCAGCAGGTTGACCGCGCGCCGCGAGCCCAGCGCGTCGCCCATCTCCCGGTGTGCCTCGGTCCGCCGGCGTCGCAGCGACCGCAGCAGCGGCTCCAGATCAGCACGCATCGACTCGGGGGCCCGCGCCCGCAGCGAGTCGAACTCCAGCACGTAGACGTCGAGGTCGCGCGCGTCGCCGGTGGCGCGCTGGAGCCAGCGGAACTCGCTGGCAAAGCCGGCCAGCACGGACGGGGGGAAGACATGTTTGAGCTGGCGCAGCACCGTGCGGCTCCGGCGTACGGAGACCCGCAGATCGTGCAGGAACTCGATATCGATGTCTCGCGCGGTGCCGTCGAGGTTCGCCTCGATCACCTCCAGCAGCGCCCGCAGCACGATCGTCGCGGCACTGTCGGCGCGCTGGGCAGGGTCCAGCGTAACCCTGATCTTGGCCGAGCGGCCGCCCGGTAGACCTCCGGAGGCGAGCACCGCCTCGTCGACCAGCGACGCCGTGGCGGGCGTGAACCCGAGCTCGCGTTGCAGCAGCCCGCGCACCCGCTCGAGGGCCTCGTCATAGCCGCGCAGCCCGGCCAGCCGCGCGCGCGGACGCAGCGCCTTGCCCGAAGCCAGCGCCGGCTCCTCCAGCAGCACCCTGGCGACCGTCTTGTCTCGCTCATCGAGCAGGTCGATCCGGCGCGTGCGGCAATCGACCTCGGCGACCGTCAGCAGGGCCCGGACCTCGGTCACGTCGCCGAGCGCGTCGCGCAGCGGACCCGGCTCGAGCTCGTCGGCCGTGAACGGCGCGGAGGGCTCGGCCGTCGTCAGTACCGCTCGCTCGGCGCCTGACGCCTGATCGACCAGCGACAGGCGCCCGAGCTCACCGACCAGCGACAGGCCCTCCTGGTGCAGCAGCCCATCGAAGGTGTCATAGAAGCGCCGGCGGGTTTCGCGAACGCCGTGATCTCTGAGCGCAAGATGCTCCGCGAGCAGTTCGCCCGCCGCCTCCAGCTGCAACGCATCGGGCGGCAGCAGGTCGTTCACCCCGAAAGCGCCCCCAGCCGCGTCAGCGCCGCGTTTATCTCCTCGTCGGTGACGATCAGCGGCGGCTCGAAGCGGATCGTCCCCGGACCGGTGGCGTTGATCACCAGCCGCTGCTCCAGCAGCGCGCGGCGGGCCAGATCGGGCGCCGAGATGCCCTCGCGAACGTCGATCGCCAGCATCAGGCCGCGCCCGCGCACCGCCGCGGTGTAGGGCAGCGCGCCCAGGCCGGCGGCCAGCCGCTCGCCCTTGGCGCGAACGTCGGCCAGCAGCGATTCATCCGAGCAGATGTCCAGCGCCACCAGCGCGGCGGCGCAGGCGACCGGCCCGCCGGCGAACGTCGAGCCATGGTCTCCGGGCTGGAGCACGTCGGCGAGGCGCTCACCGGTCACCAGTGCCCCGATCGGCAGGCCGCCGCCGAGCGCCTTGGCGCTGGTGATCGCATCCGGCACCACCCCGGTCTGCTCATAGGCCCACAGCGTCCCGGTCCGCCCCATCCCGGTCTGGATCTCGTCGAAGATCAGCGCGGCGCCGTTGCGGTCGCAGGCCTCGCGCGCCGCGTGCAGCAGGTCGTCTGAGAGCACGAGCACGCCGCTCTCGCCCTGGATCGGCTCTATCAGCACGGCGGCGGTCGAGGGGCCGACGGCGGCCGCCAGCGCGCCGGGGTCCTTGGGCACGACCACGAACCCGGGCACCAGCGGCGCGAACGGCGCCTGCTTGGCTTCCTGCGGCGTGGCCGACAGCGCCCCGTAGGTGCGCCCGTGAAAGGCGTCTGCGACGACGACGATGTTGCCGCCCGCGCGAGCGCGGCGGGCGAGCTTGAGCGCGGCCTCGATCGCCTCCGCGCCCGAGTTGCACAAAAACACCTTGCCGCCCAGCGAGCTCCGGGCCAGGGCCGCCGAGAGCCGCATCGCCGGCGCGGTGTAGTACAGGTTGGTGGCATGCGTGAGCAGACCGACCTGCTCGCGCACCGCCGCCACCACGCGCGGGTGGCAGTGCCCAACGTTGAGCACCGAGATCCCGGCCAGAAAGTCGAGGTACTCGTGGCCGTCGGAGTCCCACAGCCGGCAGCCCGCGCCGCGCACGAACTGGACCGGGTTGCGCACATAGGTCCCGATCACGTGCTCGCGCTCGAGCGCCTGCAACTCCGACAGCGACGAAGGGAGGACCTGATCCTCGCCGGAGAACGTGGTGGACTCGCTCATCTGCCCGGCCCGATCTTGGTCCCCTGCCCGGCGTCGGTGAACAGCTCCAGCAGCAGCGAGTGCGGCACCCGGCCGTCGACGATATGGGCGAAGGAGACGCCACCGTTGATCGCCTCCAGGCAGGCGGCGAGCTTGGGCCGCATCCCCCCGGCGACATGGGGCAGCGCGTCGGCCACCAGCTCGGCGCTGGCCTCCGAGACGACACTGGCGGGGTCGGCGGGATCGCGCAGCCAGCCGGCGACGTCAGTCAGGAACATGATCTTGTAGGCCCCCAGCGCCCGTGCCACCGCGCCGGCCGCCTCGTCGGCATTGATGTTGTAGGAGTTGCCCTCGCGGTCGGCGCCGACACTGGCCACCACAGGGATGTAGTCCTGGGCCACATGGTTGAGCACGTTGACGTCGACGTGCTCGATCCGCCCAACGAAACCGATGTCCCGACCGCTGGGCGCCGCCTGGCGCGCGGCGCGGAACAGTAGGCCGTCGTCGCCGCACAGCCCGACGGCGGGCTGACCATGGCGGTTGATCAGCAGCACGATGTCCTTGTTGACCTTGCCCACCAGCACCATCTTGGCGACCTCCACCGTCTCAGGATCGGATACTCGCAGGCCGTCGACGAACTGCACCGGGAGGTTCAGCCGTTTCATGTAGCCGGTGATCTCCGGGCCGCCGCCGTGGACGATCACCGGCCTCATCCCGACGAACTTGAGCAGCACCACGTCGCGCGCGAACTCCTCCTTGAGCGCGGGGTCGGTCATCGCCGCGCCGCCGTACTTGATCACCACCGTCTTGCCGTGGAACTCACGGATGTACGGCAGGGCCTCCAGCAGGGTGGCTACGTCACTCACGCGAGAGTCGCCTCAGGTGGTGTAGTCGGCGTTGATCGTCACGTATTCGTGACCTGAGGTTGCGACCTCGGTCATGTCGTGTA
>ODAK010001080.1_pt1 | contig 30501 bp, 32 predicted proteins | sample 1539591 | NCBI WGS metagenome assembly ODAK01 (sample SAMEA3539303, study PRJEB22396) | soil metagenome | biome: tundra; feature: field; material: soil | place: USA | collected 2010-05 | depth 0.15 m
TGCTGGCCTCGCCGGTGACGGCAGCGCGATGCCGTCACCAACGGCGGCAAGGCCGACGCGCAGTGCCGCCCGGTCTGGACCGTGCGAGGATCCTGGGTGTGACTGTAATGGCCGTGCCCGGAGGGCATTGTGTGCCGGTCGGCCGGAGTCAGCCGACAGGGCTCGGGCCAGGTGGTAGTCCGCAGCCAGGGGCTGTGCGTTAAGTAGGTGTGGGAACCCACCAGCTGGACTTCGCGGAGTTCTACCGCAGATCCGCGGATGACTGCCTGCGCGCTGTCGTTGTCAGCGTCGGCGATCAGGACACGGCGAAGGACCTGGTGGACGAGGCGTTCGCCCGCGCCTTTGCGTCGTGGCGCGCCGTCAGCAGCCACCCTGCGCCGGCGGCGTGGGTAGTCCGGACCGCGGTGAACGCGAACATCTCCAGGTGGCGGCGCCGTCACCGGGAAGTGTCGGTGCCCGACCCTGGCCTGGCCGCCGACCCGGCGACGGCCGAACGCACCGATAGCCCCGTGGATCCACGGATCATGGCAGTCCTGATGCGGCTTCCCGCCCGGCAGCGGCAGGTCGTCGCCCTGCGGCTGTTCCTCGACCTGGACACCGCCCGCACCGCTGAGGTGCTCGGCGTCGCGCCCAGCACGGTCAAGGCTCACCTCGCCCGCGCCATCGCGTCGCTGCGCGACGACCTAGTGCCCGAACGACAGCAGGAGGCACCATCATGACCGACGACGACTTGATGACGATGGTGAGGAATTCCTTCACCCCCGTTCATGTGACCACGTCGGTGGAGCAGATCACCCGCCGCGGCCGCGCCCAGCGTCACGCTCATCGGCCAGCAGAACCCAGCGTGCCGACGCTACCCAGCCAGCCGGTCGCTGCTGCACAGCGTCGTGACGCACACCTGGTCATCGTCCTGGACATCCACCCTTCGGCCCTGCCCAGCGGCACCGGCCTGCAGCTGGCCAGCACGCTCACCCTGCTCCCGCCCGTCACCACCAACGGAGGCACGCAGCGAACCGCGCACACCAGCGTCGCGACGGACCTCGTATACGCCAGCCCGCAATGCACCGGATAGCCCCGCTCGCCGCAGGCCGCCGCGCTCCCGCTCGCCACCCCAGCCGCGCAGAACTCGCTGATCTGTGCCCACCTTGGAGCTGACTGCCAAACGCGGAGAGCCGCGCCTACTCGGCGATCCGGCGCACGAATGCCCTCGCCAGTCACGCTGTATGTTCGTGGTGGTCGAAGGGTTGACAAACCGTAACCACCGTTCTGGGCGGCAGTCCGCACGAACTCGGTCTGCGTTCGGGGCGTCGTTCTGCTCGCGGTCGTCGTGGTTGCGCATTCGAAACGCGCGGCCGCGCGCCAGCACAGGCGATCGCTGCGGCTGCGCCGCGGCTCCCTGCGGTGCCCGCAGGTCCTGGCCGCGGCCGCGTACCCCGGTCAGTCCTGTCCGGTCAGCATGAACACCGGAATCTGTCGCGTGGTCTTGGCCTGGGTCTCGCCGAGTTGGGGATACTGCGCGACCAACTTCGGCCACACCTCGGCGCGGGCGGTGTCGTCGAGCTCCTCCGCCAGTACCGTGAACGTCTGGGTGCCCACCTCGGCCTTGATCCTGGGGTTGGCCTTGAGGTTGTAGTACCAGTTTGGGTTAATAGGCGATCCTCCGTTAGCGGCCCAGATCGCGAAGTGGCTGTCTCCCTGAAGGGAGTAGGCCAGCGGCGAGACGCGATCGATCCCGGATTTTGCGCCGGTGTGGTGGACGAGAATCAGCGTGATGCCCGCCCATGGCCCGCCAACGCGTCCCCATTCGCCCGGAACTCCTCAATGATCTTGGTGTTGTAGTCGTCGGTCCCGCTCGGAGCCGGGTTCGCCATGATGTCCTCCGAACTGCAGAAGCGGCGCAGCCTGATCTGGCAGCATCGGGCTGTCTTCAGTGTCTGCACCTGTTTCGGTTGTCCTGCTAGCCGTTGCCTATGTGGGGTGCTGGGACCGGCCGGGCGGAGAGTTCTCCTCTTGCCGGCCGTACACGGTCAGGTCTCAGATGCTGTTGACGAGGACGAGCTTGTCATCGGCAGGTGACAGCATCCACCATTCCTCCACTGGTATCCGGGCGATAGGTGCGAGTGTCATGACGATTCCTCTGCGGTCTCGGGGTACTCGTCGTGCCGATGGAACCATGACACGTCGCCTTCGTTGCGGCCCAGCGGCGCACGGTCCAGCCACTGCCACATCGTCCACAGCCCGTCGAAGCCGCGGGAATACGCGGAGTATGTGTGGAACACGTCGTCGCCGTCCCGCGCGAACGCGCTCATGCCGGGCTGCTCGCCCGACCAGTCGCGCCAGGCGACGTTCTCCGCCTCGAGCTGCGCCTGGTCCTTGTAGTTGTACTCAACCGGTGCCACTGCGGGATCGATCGTCACGTGGAAGTCGTGGTTGAAACTGCTGCCGGACGACGAGACCCAACGGAAGTTCCATCCCATACGCCGCTTGTACGCGACGAGCTTGTCGAGCGGTGCGCGCGACACCACGACGAAGGCGACATCGTGGTGCTCGAAGTGCGGGATGCTGCCGGCGAAGCCGTCGGTGACCGCGGAGCAGCTCGGACAACCTTCGTTCCAGTCCGGATCGAACATGAAGTGATAGACGAGCATCTGCGAACGCCCGCCGAACAGATCGCGCAGCGACGCATCGCCGTCTTCGGTCGTGAACCGATAGTCCTTCTCAACCCGCACCCAGGGCAGCTCCTGCCGCCGGCGCGCCAGTTCGTCGCTACGCCGCGTCAGTGCCTTCTCGGCCTCGAGCAGCTCCAGCCGGGCCGCAAGCCACTCTTCACGTGTTCCGGTCTTGTGATCGGTCATTGTTCTCTCCCTCATGTGGTTACAGCGGGGCTGGACATGGTTCGTGCCGGCGATGCTACGAATCTGGGCGTCGCGTCAGGTCCGCCGGGGGATTGTCGGAGCCTTCGCTTTTCCTTGCTTGTGCGTGTGCCGCTTCGGCGAGCCGTTTGATCGAGGCGAGGCGCCGGTCCCAGTGCGCGGCGAGGTCGGCCATGGCCCGGGTGGCCTGGTCGAGACGGCCGGCTTGCACCTGGTAGAGGACCTCCCGGCCCTGCTTGCGCCGGCTGACCAGCCCGGCCTGTTCGAGCACGATCAGGTGCTTGGAGACCGCCTGGCGGGTGAAGGGCACGTGGCCGGCCAGCCAGCTGGCGCTGACCTCACCGTTGCTGACCAGGAGATCGAGGACCCGGCGACGGGACGGGTCGGCGATGGCCGACCACAGCTCATCATCAGGCTGCATCATCATCCCGAATCGCGCTTTCCGAGCACGCTGACGAGGCGGTCCAGGAACTCGGCCCAGCCGCCCTGGTGCTCGTCGGCGTAACGCTGTTTCTCCGCGTCGGGCCAGTCGAGCAGTTCGTGGCCGCTTTCGGACACCCGGAGCCGGGTCCGCTCGTCGCCCTCGGGCGTCAGCGTGAACTCCACCAGCATCGAGTTGCCGGCCACTGGTTCCTCCCCGAGGGGATGGTTCCAGCGGAACGAGAAGCGAGCCGGCGGGTCGACCGTCTCCACGACGACGGGGCCGCCCTGATCGCCGAACTGCATATAGCCATGCGCACCGGGCTCGATGACCAGTTCCACCCGGTCGGCGAACCACTGGCTCATCTGATCGGGCTCGGTGATGGTGCGCCACACCACCTCAGCCGGTGCCTCGATCAGGACCTCCCGCTCAATCACCAGGCCTGCCATCAGTATCCGGTCCTCCCTGAGCGCGCCGCCGGCTGTCGCCGGTGCCGCCACCTGGCGTCGCATGCCGGCCATCGCCCACTCCGACTCAATCTGCAACCTACGGTAGCACAGCAGGCACAGACATGCAACCTATGCTTGCAGTTGATGCACCGTGCGCCGTTCCGAGGACGCACAACTTGTTGTTGCACATCTGAACCAACGTGCTACCGTTGGTTGCACATTGAGAAGGAGGGAACGACATGCAGGACGTCCTATGCGCTGGTGCCTCACCCGCTGGTACCCAGGGCCGCCGGCCAGCCGCCCCGGCCCCGGGTGAGCCAGCCTCCCCAGACGCCCGGGGAGCGCTGGCCAGCCTTCGCCCTGCTGGCGGCGGCCTATAGGCATGAGGGCTTCCCGCAAGGGCTGGCACCACTTTGAACCGGCAACTCGACGACCGGAGGCAAGGAAATGACTGCACGCAACGACCAGATGACGAGCTTTACCTACACGACCTACATCCACGCCACGCCCGAGCGGGTCTGGCAGGGCCTCACCGACCCTGCCGTCACGAAGCGCTACTGGCGGCACCACAGGGCTGGTGCGAAGACCTTCCGCTCAGACTGGAAGAAGGGCTCGACCTACGACTTGGCGCACGAGGAGGTCGGGCTCGTCGTGAGCGACCCCGAACAGGTGATCCTCGAGTCCGATCCCTGCCGCCGGCTGGCCTACACCTGGCACACCATCACGCCCGAGTGGGCCGCCAGTGTCGGCATGGACGAAGCCACCGCTCACGCCTGGCGCGCTGAGCCCCGCTCCAAGGTGGCCTTCGACATCGAGGACGCAGGGCAGGGCGTGGTAAAGCTCACGGTCGCCCACGACGGCTTCGAGCCTGGCAGCAGTGTCCTCCAGGCAATCTCGAACGGGTGGCCTGCCGTCCTTGCCAGCATGAAGACCCTGCTCGAGACAGGGTCAGCGTTGCCCTGGACGTAGGGGGCCGGCCAGGCCCCGTCGTCTCGATGCGGCGGGCTTCCACGATGACAAGAGCACGATTCAAGAAGGAGACAAAGACCATGACCAGCAGTGACTTCACCGCCACCTTCACCGTCGACCGGACCCCGGAGGAGGTCTTCGCGGCGATCAACGACGTCCGCGGATGGTGGTCCGGCAACATCGAAGGGGACACCGACGCGCTCGGTGCCGAGTTCACCTATCGCTACCAGGACGTCCACTACACGAAGCAGAAGATCAGCGAGTTCGTCCCGAACCAGCGAGTCGTCTGGCACATCGAGGAAGCGTTCCTCAACTTCACCGAGGAGCCGGACGAGTGGGCAGGCACCGACGTCACCTTCGAGATCACGCCGAACGGTGATGAGACCGAGGTGCGATTCACGCACCGTGGCCTCGTGCCGGAGTTCGAGTGCTTCGAGGCGTGCTCGAGCGCTTGGGGCTTCTACGTCAACGGGAGTCTGAAGCGGCTGATCACGACCGGCCGCGGCGAACCGAACCCGGAAGAAAACGCGGGCGAGTGAACGTCGGCTCCTGCAATCGGGCTCGGACGAACTCCTCACTGCCGGCCGTCAGAGCCCGTCGTGACGCGAGGACGCGCGGGTCCGCGAACTCGAAGGCAAGCGAGACGCGGGCAACGCCGGCAAGGCCGGCAAGCCACTCACCGTCGCCGACTGGATGCAGACATGGCTGACGACCGTCGCACCGCGCACGGTCTCCCAGGCAACGCTGGACAGCACCTATGAGCCGAAGGTCCGCCGGTGGATCGTCCCCAAGCTCGGCAGGCACCGGCTCGACCGCCTCCAGCCCGAGCACCTGGACGCCTTCTACACCTGGCTCGCCGGGCAAGAGCTCAAGCCGAACACCATCCTGCAGATCCACCGGATCTTGTCCCGCGCCCTGAAGGTCGCCTGGAAACGCGGCAAGACCGGCCACAACGTTGCCCTGCTCGTCGACGCGCCGGCCGGCGAAGAGACTGATATCGAGGCGCTGACCCGTGAAGAGGCGAACCGCATCCTTGCGGCCGCCGCGAACCGCCGCAACGGCCCGCGCTGGTCGGTCGCGCTCGCGGTGGGCATCCGGCAGTCCGAGGCGCTCGGGCTCCGCTGGAAATACGTGAACCTGGACGCGGGCACGATCGAGGTCGGCTGGCAGCTCAGGCGGGCCCGCTTCCGGCACGGCTGCGATGACCCTGTCGCCTCCGCCGCTGGCCGTCACCGGAAAGAGTGCCCCGCGGGCTGCACCCCGCACCGCCATCGTCCCGGCTGCGCCAAGCGCGGGCACAGCTGCCCGCAAGTGAAACGGCCCTGCCCGCCAGCATGCACCGGCCACGCGTATGCCCCCGGCGGGCCGCCGGGGGCTGGCATTTCACCCGCCGCAAGGGTGTCAAGCTAGGACGCGGAAACGCGAAGCTCATCCTGGCCCTGCCGGCGCCGCTCATCGCCCAGCAGCGCGCGCACCGCCGCCGCCAGCATGCCGAACGCCTCGCCGCCGGCGCGTCATGGGAAGACTGGGATCTGGTCTTCTGCTCGCCGGCCGGCGCGCCAATCGACCCCCACGACGACTGGGATGACTGGCACGCGCTGCTCGGCGCTGCGGGGGTCCGCGAGGCCCGGGTCCACGACGCCCGGCACACCGCGGCGAGGCTCCTGCTGGAGCAGGGCATCGACATCCGGGTCGTACAGCAGATCCTCGGGCACTCCCAGCTCAGCCAGACCCAGCGCTACACCCACGTCACCGCCGAACTCACCCAGCACGCCGCCGACCGGATGGGCGAGGCGCTGTGGGGATAGCGCTCCGCCGCCGATGAGTAATAACGGGGGCCGCCGGCGATGAGGCAACGAGTCAACCGGCAAGCAAAAAAGCAACTGCAACCAGAACTGCAACCAGAAAAGGATCAAGATCTTGACGACTACAGCGAATCGTCAGTGACACATCACGGGTGCGCCGCCAGGGACTTGAACCCCGAACCCGCGGATTAAGAGTCCGCTGCTCTGCCAATTGAGCTAGCGGCGCGAGACTCAGGGAGTTTAGCAGTAAGGCTCAGGCTGGGGCGAATCGCGGCAGGCAATGATCCCGCGCGGTAACGGGGCGAGCCCGGGCCCTAGCCGCCGATATAGCGGCTGGCGATGGCGGCCGCGCGGGACGGGCGGCCGGTCATGGCCTCTTCCCGGTCGGCCCAGCTCATGACCTGCAGGCCCGCATTGACTCCCAGCCAGCGCAGCGGCTCAGGCTCCCAGCGGGGGGAGCGGTGCCCTACCCACGGCAGCCGGGTGATGTCGGTGTCGGCGCCGACGATCAGGTCGGCCAGGGTCCGCCCGGCGAGATTGGCGGTGGACACGCCGTCGCCGACGTAGCCGCCAGCCCAGCCCAGCCCGGTGGTGCGATCGAGCCCGACCGAGGCGCACCAGTCCCTGGGAACCCCGATCGGGCCGCCCCAGGCGTGCGTGATGGCGACGGGGCCGAGGACAGGAAAGAGCTCGGCGAGGGTCCGGCGCAGGGCCTCGAACACCTCGGGAACGCGGTCAAACGATGGCTGGACAGCAGAGCCGAGATGGTACGGGGCGCCGCGGCCGCCGAACGCCAGCCTGCCGTCGGCGGTCCGCTGCCCGTAGATGACCAGGTGCCGCAGGTCGCCGAAGGTCGGCCGCCCCGCCAGGCCGATCTGCTCCCAGGCGGCCTCGGGCAGTGGCGCGGTCGCGATCATCAGCGAGTACACCGGAGCGATCGCGCGCCGGAGGCCGGGCAGCCGGGCGGTGTATCCCTCGGTCGCACGGATTACGTACTGCGCCCGGACCTTCCCGGCCGCGGTGATCAGCTGGCCAGGGCGGATCTCAAGTACCGGGGTGCGCTCGAACAGCGAGACGCCGCGCCGCAGCAGCGCATGCGCCAGGCCGCGCGCCAGCCTGGCCGGGTGGATCGCGGCACAATGCGGGGTGAACGTGCCGCCGTGCACGCTGGTTGCGCCCGCCAGGCCGCGCGCCTCATCGGCAGTCAGCAGCCGCAGGTCGTCCGCACCGAAGCCGAACGCCCTGGCCTCGCGCACTTCCGCCCTGGCCCGGTCCAGCTGCGCCGGCGAGCGGGCAAGCTGCACAGTCCCCCCGGCTGCCCAGTGGCAGTCGATGGCTTCCGCGGCCGTCGCACGGCCGACCTCGATCACCGTCTGCTGCATAGCCCGGTACATGGCGGCCGCCTGGCCGCGCCCTGCCATCCGCTCCAGCTTGGCCAGCGACGCGGGAAACAGGGCCGAGCACCAGCCGCCGTTGCGCCCGGAAGCCCCGAAGCCCGCTATCTCTTTCTCGCAGATGGCGATCCGCAGTCCCGGGTCGGCCAGAGACAGGTAATAGGCAGCCCACATGCCGCTGAAACCCGCCCCGACGATCGCCACGTCGACGTCACGGTCGCCGGGCAGCGGCGGCCCAGGCTCCAGGGTGCCTGGCACGTTATCAAGCCAGAACGACAGCTTGCGGTAGTCGCCGGCCGCGGGCATACGGTCCATGGTGCCAGCAGTCACCGGGCGCCATCCCGGCGGGAGGACGGCCGGGGCCCGACTCGGTCTGCAACGATGCTCCCGCGCGGCGCGCCGTCTCTTGGACGCTTAAAGGCGACGGAATCCGTGGAAACTATTGCGCTGCCGAATTATGCGGGGATCCTATTACATGGCGGTACATGCCTGGCCAGTTCTCCGCAGCTGCAAGCGCACAGAGTAGGAGCTCGATGCCCATGCCCCCGTTCAGATCAGCGCGCGGCAACGCCGCCGCGGCTGCCATCAGAACACCACGACCAAAGTCCCGCGCCGGCCGCGTCGCACGGATCGCCGTGCCGGTCGCCGCAGTGGGCGGCCTGCTCGCCTTCCAGGCCGCCGGTGTCGCCACCGCCGCAGCTGGCCGGCTGGCACCCCCCGCTCAGTCGCACGCCGCCACGCCGGTCCCCGACCTGAGCCGCCCGATCGACGTCGGCAGGCAGATCCCGGCACCGATATCCACGACAGCCTGCCAGGTCGAGTTCGGGATCAGCTGCTACACGCCGCTGCAGTACCACAAGGCGTATGACCTCAACCCGCTGTACAACAGGGGGATCACCGGCGCGGGCAGGACGATCGTGATCGTCGACTCGTTCGGCTCGCCGACGATCGCCAGCGACGTCGCGACGTTCGACGCGCAGTTCGGGCTGCCGCCGCTGAATCTGAAGATCGACCAGTTCGGCACCATTCCGCCGTTCGACCCGACCAACTCGACAATGGCCGGCTGGGCCGTCGAGACGTCGCTCGATGTGGAGTACGGGCACGCCATGGCGCCGGGCGCGAAGATCGTGCTGGCCGAGACGCCGGTCGCCGAAGTAGAAGGCACCAGCGGCTTCCCCGAGATGATGAACGCCGAGGAGTCCCTGATCAACCGGGGCGTCGGTGACGTGATCTCGCAGAGCTTCGGCGCTACCGAGAACACCTTCCCCGGATTCGGCCACGGCAACTTCTCCAGCCTGCTGGACCTGCGATATGCGTTCAAGGACGCGCTCCGGCACCATGTCACCGTCCTTGCGGCATCGGGTGATGAGGGCGTCACCAACGCCGAGTCTGACGGAGCGACGCTGTACAAGTCTGCGGTGAACTCCTGGCCGTCGGCTGACCCGCTGGTGACCTCGGTCGGCGGTACGCAGCTCTACCTGGACAACAAGGGAAAGCGGCTGCAGCCCGACGCCGTGTGGAACGACGGCTTCGGTGCGGGCGGCGGCGGCCTGTCGCAGGTGTTCAGCCGGCCGCTGTTCCAGACTGGCGTCCGCAATGTGGTCGGTGACCACCGCGGCACGCCGGACATCTCGATGACCGCTGCGGTCAACGGCGCTGCCTGGGTGTACCTGGGTTTCCCCGGCGGCGGCGGCTGGAATCTCGTGGGCGGTACGTCGGAGGCCACGCCGATCTTCGCCGGCGTGGTCGCGCTCGCTGACCAGGTGGCCGGTCACCGGCTGGGCCTGCTCGACCCGGGGCTCTACCTGCTGGGCGCGCTGAGCCGGCACGGTATCCCGACCGGCCTGGTGGACGTCACCACCGGAAATAACTCCTTCGCCGGTGTCCCTGGCTATAACGCGGTCCCTGGCTATGACCTGGCGAGCGGCTGGGGCACGATCGACGCCAGCAAGTTCGTGCGCGCGCTGGCCCGGGTCGGCTAACGCCTGTCTGGCTTGCAGGCATGCGGCGCCCGGCCCCGCAACGGGCCGGGCGCCGCGCTTGCTTGCGCACAGGTCAGCAGGAGCGGCTCACTGGCCGGCCGGGTCGCCGCGTCGGGCATGCTTGTCGCATGCCTGCTGACAGTCGCGCACCTGACAGTCGCGCCAATTTGACGGCACCGGCGCCGCGTCATCCGTTCGGGGTGTACCGGGCCTGCCTGGTCTGCCTGGGCAATATCTGCAGGTCGCCGATGGCCGAAGTGGTACTGCGCAACGAGCTTGACCGGGCCGGCCTGGGCGGCCGGGTCGAGGTGGACAGCGCGGGCACCGGAGACTGGCATATCGGATCACCGATGGACTCCCGGGCCCGGGCCGAGCTGGCCATCCGCGGCTACGACGGTGCCGGGCACCGGGCGCGGCAGTTCGCGCCGTCCTGGTTTGGCCGCTACGACCTGATTGCGGCGATGGACGCGCACAATCTTGAGGATCTGCGGGCGATGGCGCCGGACAGCCAGGCCGCGGGCAGGATACGGCTGTTCCGGTCATTCGATCCGGACCCGGACGGCCTGCGGGCCGGGCCCGGCCAGGCCGGCCAGGAGATCCCCGATCCCTATAACGGCACTGCGGCGGACTACTCGCTGGTCTTCGACCTCGTGCACGGCGCCGCCGAAGGCCTCGCTCGCCAGCTGGCCGGGCTGCTGCCGGCCGGGCCGGCCGGCGGTCAGTGACATCGCCGGGTTCAGCGGAGGTAGCCAGGCTGCTTGAGCAGCTGCTGGGCAGCAGGCCGCGGGCTTGCCGGGGCATTGGCGGCCAGCATGGTGTCCGGCACTACCGGTGCGAGCTGGCCGATGGCCGGATCGCCTTTGCCAAGGTCGCCGGCGAGCGGCCGGCCGCGGCGACAGCCGGCTTCGAGGCCGAGGCGCGCGGGCTGCGCTGGCTCGGCCAGGCCGGCGCGGTCGGCGTCCCTGAGGTGCTGGGCTGGGACAGGACCGCGCTGGTGATCTCCTGGGTGCAGGCCGAGCGGGCGGACCGGCTCGCGGCGCAGCGGTTTGGCCGCGAACTCGCGCTGCTGCACGCGGCCGGCGCGGCTACGTTCGGGGCCCCGTGGCCGGGGACCATCGCCGGCCTGCCGCTGCCGAATGAGGCGTCCGGCAGCTGGCCGGACTGGTACGCCGGGCAGCGGCTGCTGCCATATCTGCGCCGCGGCGTGGACGCCGGGTGGCTTACGGCGGCCGACGCCCGGGTCATCGAGAAGGTGGCCAGTCAGGTTGCCGCGCTGGCCGGCCCGCCCGAGCCGCCCAGCCGGATCCATGGCGACTGCTGGTCGGGGAACGTGCTGTGGTCGGGCGGCCGGGGCGTTCTCATCGATCCGGCCGCGCACGGCGGCCACCGGGAGACCGACCTGGCCATGCTGGCCCTGTTCGGCGCACCGCACCTGGACGCGATCCGCTCGTCCTATCAGGAGGCGGCCCCGCTCGCGGCTGGCTGGCCGGCCCGGGTCCCGCTGCACCAGCTGCATCCGCTGCTCGTGCACGTGTGCCTGTTCGGCGCCGGCTACCGGGAGGCTGCGCTGGACGCCGCGCGCAGCGCTCTGGCGGCGCTTGGCTGACCGGATAGGTGGGGCCGGTCTGCGGATAACGTCTCCCGGCCCGATGCGATGGTGCCGTGCTCGGTGGTGCCCTGCTCGATGATGTCGGGCTGCGGACTCTCGTCCACCGGTGTCTCGTCGGATTCCGGTCCGCTCTGCCTGGCTTCCGGGGCGAGCGGCAGGGCGATCTGGAAGCTGGCGCCACCGCCGGGCGGCGATTCCACCCACACCGCGCCGCCGTGCGCGGCGACCAGCGCGGCCACTATGGCGAGGCCGAGCCCGGTACCTCCCGCCTTGCGGGTCCTGGCCTGGTCAGCCCGGTAGAACCGCTCGAAGACGTGCTCTGCCTGATCCGGCGTGAGCCCAGGACCCTGGTCTGCCACTTCGAGGATGACGGCAGGCAGCGGCGCTGGCGGGTGCTGGGGCCCGCCCGCGGCGCCGGCGGGAGCGGGGCGCCGCGGGCCCGCCATGCTGCCGGACCGGATCCGGACGTCGACGGGCGTGCCGTCCGGCGTGTGCGTGAGCGCGTTGCTCATCAGGTTGCCGATGACCTGCCGGAGCCTGACCTCGTCGCCGAGCACGATCAGCGCGGCGCCAGCGCCTACGGTCAGGTTGATGCTGCGGTCAGGCGCGACGACACGGGCGTCGTGGACGGCATCGGCAGCCAGCGTGAGCAGGTCGACCGGGCGGAATTCGAGCGGCCGCTGCTGATCGAGCCTGGCCAGCAGGAGCATGTCCGCCACCAGCACGCCCATCCTGGACGACTCCTGCTCCACCCGCCGCATGATCCGGTCCAGATCGGCCCGGGCCAGCGGTGCCTGGCGGCGCGCAGCAGCGCCGGTTCCGTCGGCAGCGCGAGCTACGGTGGCGTCGGCAGCAATGGCTTCGTTGTCAGCGCGGGCGGGACCTGCGCCATTGCTCGCAGCTGGACGGGGTGACGTCTCGGCCTCCCCGAGGCCGCCGCGCTGGCGGTAATACTCGGCGAAGCCGCGGATGGCGGTCAGCGGGGTGCGCAGCTCGTGGCTGGCGTCGGCGACAAACTGCCGCATCCTGTCCTCGGACCGGCGGGCGGCGGATTCGGACTCCGCGCGAGCGCCGAAGGCGGCCTCGATCTGGGCCAGCATCGCGTTCAGTGACCGGCCCAGTCGTCCCACCTCGGTGCGCGGGTCGCGGTCAGGCACGCGGCGGGTCAGGTCTCCGGCGGCGATGGCCTCGGCCGTCCTCTCGATGTCGGTGAGCGGCCGCAAGCTGGCGCGCACCACGGCGATGCCGATGATGGCGATGCCGAGAATGATGGCCGCGCTGACTAGGAGGTCGATGAGAGTCAGTTTGTCGATGATCGCATAGGCAGTAGTCACGTTCACGGCGACGACGACGGTCCCGGTGACGGTGGTACCGCTCGGGGACTGATACGACACGTTCTCAGTCAGCAAAACCCGCCACTTGCCGCCGCCGGACTGCGCCGGGACTGTCACTGGGCTGCCCTGATGGGCCGCGAGCCAGCTCGCGCTTGTGGGCACCGCGGGGCCGGGCAGGGCCCGCCCCAGGCCAGGCCCGAGTTGAGAGCCAAAACTAGCGGCGACTGGCTCAACGACCTGGTGGAGATCTCGCCCCGACGGTATCCAGTCCACCGCGGCAGTCTGCGAAGTCCCCGGACTCGCGCCAGCGAGGTACTCCGCGACGGCATGCTGGGCCTGGCCTGACAGGGTCTGCAGCTGGTTGTCGGCCGGGCCGAGCAGGTACGGCCGAATGAACGAGATGCCCGCGACGCTGATGACCGCAAGGGCGATCCCGACGAGCACGAGGACCGCCGTGATCAGCTTGACCCGGAGCGGCGTGCGGTCGGGCAGGTGCCTGATGCCGGTCAGGAACCGACTGGACGCTGGCGGGTCAGGCATGGCGTTCCGGCGTCACGAGGACGGGAGCCTCAGCACGTAGCCGACGCCGCGCAGGGTGTGCAGGAGGTGTGGTTCGGAGGTGTCGATCTTGCGCCGCAGTACAGAGACGTACGACTCGACGATGCCGGTATCGCCGCGGAAGTCGTAGTCCCAGACGTGATCGAGAATCTGCATCTTGGACAGCACCCGGTTGGCGTTGCCCATGAAGTAACGCAGCAGCTTAAACTCGGTCGGCGACAGCTGGATCTGCTGGCCGGCCCGCCAGACCTCGTGGCTGTCCTCGTCAAGCTCCAGGTCGGCGAACTTGAGCCGGGGCGGCGGCTCGGTACCGTCGCCCCTGGTCCTGCGGAGCACCGCGCGGATCCGGGCGATGACTTCCTCAAGGCTGAACGGCTTGGTCACGTAGTCGTCGCCGCCGAGGGTGAGACCGCGGATCTTGTCGTCGGTGGAGTCGCGGGCGGTCAGGAAGACGACAGGAATCCTGGTGCCGCCGCCGCGCAGCCGCCGGATGACATCGAAGCCGTCCATGTCAGGCAGCATGACGTCCAGCACGATGAGGTCAGGCCGGTGGCGCTGGGCCGCCTGGACCGCCTCGGTTCCCGCGCCGGCGGTGATCACCTCGAATCCGGCATAACGCAGGCTCGCGGCAAGCAGCTCAAGGATGTTCGGCTCGTCCTCGACGACCAGCAGCCGGGCGTCCGGGTGCCGGTGTCCGTCGCTTGCCACGCTTGCCATGTCCCCTAGTCTGCGGCTTCTGCCTGAGTGTTACCTGAACGCATGCTGAGGCTGTCCTGCGCGCCGCCATCATGGCGGCCAGCCTCGCTGGGGTCAGCCTGTTTGCGCCACCTTTGATCCGGTCAGCAGGCCGGGCGGCACAGCCGTGTCGTTCTTCAGCGCACCGAACAGCTGCGACGCCTCAGTCTGGTTCCAGAGCACCGAATCCCCGGCCGACGTGACGTAGTTCGCGTTGGCGATCGGCACGGTGGTGGTTTCCGGGTCCCGCAGCGCGAACGCCACCTGGATGAGGCCGTACAGGCTGGTGCCGTTGTCGACGGTCAGGGCCCCGGCGGACCCGGACGCTGCCGGGATGGAGGCGAACGGGTTGAGGATGGTGCCCAGGCTGGTCATCTTGCTGAGCAGCGCCTTGAGGAAGAGCCGCTGGTCCTGCTCGCGCTGCAGGTCGCTCTCGGCGAAGTTCCTTGTCCTGACGAAGCCGAGCGCCTGGGCTCCATCCAGCGTCTGGCAGCCAGCCTTCAGGTTCAGCCCGGCCTTCGGGTCCACCATGGGACCCGGCAGGCACATGTTTACCCCGCCGACGGAGTTGACCACGTTGACCAGGCCGCCGAAGCCGATGCCCATGTAGTGATTGATGTACAGGCCGGTCGCGTTCTGCACGGTCTTGGCCAGGAGCGCGGGGCCGCCGTAGGCGAAGGCAGCGTTGATCTTGCTGGATCCGTAGCCGGGGATCGGGACGTAGGAGTCGCGCGGGATGCTCACCAGCACCGGCCTGCCGCCACCCGCGGGGATGTGCAGGATCAGGAGCGTGTCCGAGCGATGGCCGCTGATGTCGTGCCCGGTCGCCAGCACCTGCTCCTCTGCGCCGGTCAGGCCCTGGCGGCTGTCCGAGCCGGTGATCAGCCAGTTCTGCCCGGCCGAGACGGCGGGCCGGCCGGAATAGGCGACCAGCACATTGCTGCGGGCCAGCTGCCCGTTGAAGTAGAAGTACAGGCCGACGACCGCCACCAGGATCAGCGCGACGACAGCGGCGGCAATCGCGAGGATCCGCCGGGGCCCGAACCGGCGGCGGCCACCCGCGCCCAAGCTGCCGCGGCCGCCGGCGCCTGCGCCGCCAAGCGCCGCGCCGCTGGCGTTGTGGCTGCCGGGATCGCCCGAACCGGACACCGGCGGCTGCTGAGGCCAGGCACTGCCGCCCGCGGGGCCGGCCCTGTTCGGGCTGCCCGCAACTGCATTTCCGGCGGCCGTGGGCAGATCATTGCTGAGTCCGCCTGCCGGATAGGCGGGGTCACCGCGCCGGGCGGCCGGATCCGCCGCCCCTGAGCCATCCCTGAACCAGCCTTCCGGCCACTCGCTCATGCCTGTCGCCTATCGCCGCCCGATGTTGACATCATCGTCTTTACCTGTTAGACGTGCGGGCCGCCAAATCGGCCGCGTCGTCACTCCGGTTTTGCCTGGCCGCACCTGCCGCCTGGCCATGCCCCTGGCCATGCCCCTGGCAAGCTGGCCGGCTCAGCCGGGTACATCGCCATTCCACCAGATGGTGACCACTTCCCGGCCGGAGGAGCCGAGATCGACCGGGTGTTCCGGGTCGGCCCCCAGGGTCACCAGCGCGCTGGCTACCTCCGCCGCCCGGTCCGCGGCCACGCACAGCCGGCGCCTGGTGACGTCGACAAGCTCAGCGAAACTGGCGTAGTCGTGCCCTCCGGGCCTGCGCCACCGCTGATGCCCGGGCCGCAGCCCCATCATGGTGAGGATGTCCAGCAAGTCGTCGGCGGTGGGGGAGAGCGGGCGCCGCAGGCCGTGAAAGGTCAGCCACAACGGATTCAGCGACACCAGCGGATGCTCGGCGCTGACCTCGGCAACCACCAGCCGCCGCGCATGCGCGGTGAGGGCGGCGACGAACGGCGCCAGCACCGGAGCGTTGTAGAGGACATGGTGGCAGGTGACGACGTCGGCCGCCGGTAGACGGGCGGCGGCGTCCGGCCAGGCGCCGGGCATGCAGCGCGCCGGAAGGCCCAGTGCGGCCGCGCGCGCGGCCAGCGCGTCGAGCATGCCGGGATCGCTGTCGACGGCGGTGAGCCTGGTGGCGCGGGGTATCAGTGGCAGGCAGGCCGCGCCCGCACCTGAGCCGACGTCAAGCACGCTGCCTGGCGGGTCCAGCGCCGCCCAGGCATGGTCGTAGGACGGGCCCGACGGGGCGGCGCTCAGCCGGTCTGCGCGACGCGCGAACACCTGCCGGGGCAGTACCCACGGCGACTCGGTGGCTGCAGCAGTGATCTCTTCGGGAATGGCCCACGAGCTCAGGTCGGCGCGCCACCGCTCAAGCAGTTCAGCCAGGTCAGGCACGGTCAGGCCGACCCGGCGCGCGGGACGGATCGCGGGTGTGATGCTCGGCGCAGCCGCATCCGGTCGTCTGACTGCGACGGCCTCCGGGCTCGCCGCACGTCGCCGCGCGCCTCCTCGTAGCCCGCCGCACGGCGGTCACAGGACGCCGGGTTCGCCGCCATGACGGCATTGTGCACTACGCCGGGGAAGTGCTGCCGCACGCGCGGGCCCAAGATCGGTCCTGGTCTGCCTAAGCCGGGCAACCCGGCAGGAGCGAGGCCCGGCCGCCATCGCGGCCGGGCCTCCTGACCTGGGATTTCCTGGGGTGAGCGACGGGATTCGAACCCGCGACATCCAGGACCACAACCTGGCGCTCTAACCAACTGAGCTACGCCCACCATGGCTGCCAGGCGAAATCCGCCGGGCGGCTTGAGGAAGCATACCGGGACCGGATCACTGCGGAGAACCGGATTGGCCGTCAGGTCCGGCGATTCCCGCAGCGCCTGGTCCCGGCGTTCCGGTAGCGCCTGGCGCCGGCGTTCCGGTAGCACCCGGTGCCGGCGTCCCTGCGCCGCCAGGTGCTGGCGCCCCGGTGGCTGCGGCCGCGTGGCCGCCGTGCCGCGCGGCGATCTCGCGGGCAGTGGCGGTATCCGGCCCCGGCGGCGGGACGAACACAGCCTGCCGGTAGTAACGGAGTTCCTGAATGCTCTCCCTGATGTCGGCCAGGGCCCGGTGGCCGCCGTGCTTCTGCGGGCTCGCGAAATACGCCCGCGGGTACCAGCGCCTGGCCAGTTCCTTGATGCTCGACACGTCCACCATCCGGTAATGCAGAAACGTGTCAAGTACCGGCATGTCACGCGCGATGAATACGCGGTCGGTGGCGATCGAGTTTCCGCACAGGGGAGCCTTCCTCGGCTCGGGCACGTGCAGGCGCACGTAGGCAACCACCTGGTCCTGGGCTTCGGCCAGGGTAACGCCCGCCGCAAGCTCGGTCAGCAGCCCGGAGGCGGTGTGCATGTCCCTGACGACATCGGGCATCTGGTCCAGTGCCTCGGCCGGCGGCTTGATCACCAGGTCCACGCCGTCATCGAGCGGGTTAAGCTCGCTATCGGTCACGATGCACGCGATCTCGACCAGCGCATCTTTGGCAAGGTCGAGCCCGGTCATCTCACAATCGATCCACACGAGCCGCTCGGTCATCCCATTAGCCTAGGTCAGGCTCGCGCGAGCCGGTGCGGCCGGCGAGGGCTTCGATGTGCGCGGGGACGTCCAGCCCGGGGCGGAGCGCGGGATCGGGCACCGCCGCGCCGAAACTCAGGTAGGCCGGCAGCACCCCGGCCCAGATTCCGGAGTCATAGTCTTCCTCGTCATCCTTGGGCGGCCCGGTGCGGATCTTCACGGAGGCCTCGTCCAGCGGCAGCCCGAGGACGGCGGTCGCGGCGAGTTCCCTGCGGGTCGGCGGCCTGACATGGTCCCACCGCCCCGGCATCAGCTGCTCAGTGATGGCGCGCAGGGCCAGCAGGCGTTGCGCGTCATCGGTGACCAGCCGCGCCGTGCCGAACACCATCGCACTGCGGTAGTTCATCGAGTGATGGAAGGCGGCGCGGGCGCACACCAGGCCGTCCAGGTGGGTGACTGTCACGCAGACGTCCTGGCCGTCGGCGGCAAGCAGGGCCTGATTGGCGGACGACCCATGCAGGTACAGGCCGTCGCCGAGGCGCCCGTAACCGGTCGGCAGCACCACCGGCGAGCCAGCCACAATCACGCCAAGGTGGCAGACAAGCCCGGCGTCAAGCACGGCGTACAAGTCAGCGCGGTCAGTCCTGCCGCGTTCACGGAGCCGGTGCAGGGTGCTGCGTTCCGTCGTCGACAGGGGCAGATCGGCGCTCATGCTGCCCTACCGTACCGGTGCGCGCGCAACCCGGTCACCAGGCGCTGGCCAGGGAATTCAGCCGACGCGGGTCAGGGATGAGGCAACGGACTCGTCGTTGGCGAAGATCCCGGCGAGGTCAGTCAGGTCCCCGGCCGCTGCCCGCCGGCCGGGCTGGGCGGCTGGCGGGCGCGTCGCGACCGAGGGCCGCTGCCCGGTCAGGCGCTCGACATCGACCGCGCCGGGGCCGGTGGCCGTCCAGTCAGGTACCTGGGACGCGCCGAAGTGGCCGCCCCTGGCCCACAGCCGCCGGCTCCGGAAAGTCGCGTGACCATGCGGGAACGGCGCCGGGCGCCCGGCTGGCCAGATCCTGGGCATGCCCCATGAGTCGAGCCAGTCCAGTATCTCTTGCAGGCCTGCCATCGGGCCCGAGGTAAACGGCTCCCAGGCGAACGCTATGACGCAGATCTGGACGCACAGCCGGCCTTCGCAATTGACCTCGGACAAGCAGCCCTCAGCCGCCTGCGGGGTGCGGCAGGCCAGCTGTGAGCGCTGCGGGCCGGGCCGCGACAGCTGCTCAAGGCCCTCTGGCCAGCCGAGCGACCGGCCGGCCCGGACCATCGGGATGAGCTGCACGACCTCGCCGCCCAGCGGATTCCATACCAGGTGGCTCGCCCTGCCCAGCTGACCGAGACGCTGGGCCGCCGATCGCGCGGAGACTTTCCGCGGATCTGATCCGAGTGCCTGCCAGATAGTGCGGGGCGCACCTCCCTTCAGCATTCCGCCATCGCTCCCGGCCGGCATGCGTGCGGCACCCGGCATCCACGCGTCGCTCACTGCGCTCCCCTCCGAAGGTCTAGACCTCTGGCTTCGGGATCCCCTGCTACCTGCCTACGTCAGTGCGATGAAATAGTCCAGTCCTCGCGTAATTGGACATGCGGGCACGGGATCATGGGACAGGCAGAAACGCGGAACGCCACGGCGAGGTGCGGAATGAGCAATGAGATCAGCGTCCCGGGCATCGAGGACGCCGCCCGGCTGGCCGGCTGGCTACGCGAGGCCGGTGCGTCAGACGGCGAGCTCCGGGGGATCGAACTGATCTCTGGCGGGCGGTCGAACCTCACCTACCGCCTGGACCTGGGCGGGGAGCCCCTGGTGCTACGGCGCCCGCCGCTGGGCCATGTGCTGCCGACCGCTCACGACATGGCGCGGGAATACCGGGTTCTGTCGGCACTGCACGGGACTGACATCCCGGTGCCACGGCCGGTGGCGATCTGCCAGGACGCTGCCATCATCGGGGCGCCTTTCTACCTGATGGGCTACGTCGACGGGCTGGTCTTGCGCAGCCCCGAAGACGGCGAGCAGATCGCGCCTGACCAGGCACGCCAGCTGTCCGAACGGCTTGTCGAGATGCTGGCCGCGATCCATGCCGTGGATCTCGGCGCGGTGGGGCTCACCGATTTTGGCCGGCCTGAGGGCTATCTGGCCAGGCAGCTCGCCCGGTGGCAGCGGCAGTGGGAGCTGTCATCGACCAGGGAAATGCCCGGTTACGACACCCTGGTCGCCCGCCTACAGGAAGGGCTGCCCGCAGAAGGGGAGGGCACCCTGGTGCACGGCGACTTCCGGCTCGACAACATGCTGGTCACGCTCGGGCCACGGCCGGCCGTGGCGGCGGTCGTCGACTGGGAGATGTCGACTCTCGGCGATCCGCTTGCCGATGTGGGCCTGACCCTCATGTACTGGGCCGACCCGGGTGATGGGGACTGGATTCCGATCAACGTGGGCGCCGTGACGACGAGGCCTGGCTTTTTCACCCGGGCCCAGGTGGCCGCCAGGTACGCGGAGCTGACCGGCCGCGACCTGTCCGGTATCAGCTACTACGTGGCCTTCGGGTGCTTCAAGCTTGCTGTCGTGCTGGAAGGCATCCACGCCAGGTACCTGCAGAACAAGACCGTCGGTGCGGGATTCGAGCGGGAAGGGCACGCGGTGCCGGTGCTCATTGACCGGGCGCACCAGATGCTCGATTCCGGGCCGTTCGGCGCTGCCTGAGCTGGCCGGCGATTCCCGGACCGGGCTGGAAGGGAGGCCCGGCGCCCCGCTCTCGCCGGGCCTCCCAACAGATGACGCGCGGCAGCGATGACCGGTTCACACCGGGAATCAGGATCCCGCCGCTATTTTCACGCGCGCCGGGCGGCTGCGCCCCCCTCGGCGAGCGCTCCCTAGGGAGCTCTGCAGCCTGAGGGGCAGATCCGCTGCGCGATGGCCTCGAAGAAGACCTTGCCGATCTGCGCGGGATTGGTGATCTCGTATGCGGTACCTGCGGTAGCCGCGGCGATCTGCTGCATCGCGCCGAAGTTGCCGTGGATGCCGAACATGATGATCACGACCTGAACCGGCCGGTCAGGGGTGGACAGCCGGTGCAGCTGGGCCAGCAGCTCGCTCAGCGAGATGTCATCCCGGGCGTTGTCAGCGCCCGAGGTCAGCACCAGGACCGCGTTGGCGGACTTCGGCTGGTAGCTGGCGAGCAGGTGCTTATAGCCGGCCAGGATGGCCTCGTTCAGCGCTGCGGGGCTACGGAGCAGCGGTTTGACGGACTGGTTGGCCTCGATCAGCTGCTCGCGCCTGCTGATCAGGCCGAGCTCGCCGGTCAGCGGGCCGACGGAGACGAGCTGCCGGTAGGGTTGCGCGCCGCTGAGCTTGTCCGCGAATTCCCATAGGCCCATGTTGGTGCTGTCAGGGAATAGCGAAAGGCCGAGCCCGGCGGCCTGGGCGAGCTCCTGTTCGAGCGTCACGCCGCCCGGCCCGGCCGGCGCGGCCATCGCAGCCGATACGTCGATCAGGGCCAGGTCTTTGTAGTTGATATCGAGCTGCTGCCAGGCTTGCAGCGCAGTCTGAGCCTCGCTGGAGGCGGGTGGCGTGGCGATCTGCAGCAGCTGGGTGGCCAGCCCGTACTTGCCGGGCGCCGCATCCGCGACGTCACCGGCGGATCGGAAGCCATCGAAGCGAAGGACCCCGGCGGCGTAACCCTGGCCAAGGAGCTGGCCGAATTCCCGCACGATGGTCAGCTCGGCCGGCTGCGACACCGTGATCACGTAGGGGTAGTTGAGTTCCGGGCTGCCGAGCGCGCTGGTGGCGGTCAGCGGGTACCGGGCGGCCAGTGCCTGGCCCGGATGGGTGCTGTCGTACTGGAGCACCTCCTGCTCCGGGATGACCGTTACAGGATTACCGTCCAGCGGCGGCTCCGCGAGTGCGAGAAACGGCGTCAGCGCCTGCGGGCCCTCGATCTGGTAGGTCGCCTCCGAGGCGAAGACGAACCTCGCGAAGGCCGTGCGCGCCGCCGCCCCGCTGCCGAGCAGCCTGCCGATCTCGACCAGGGTCGCGAGCCCGGCGGCGCTCTGGGTGGGGTCAGGCAGCTCGACGCGCAGGCGCTGGCTGGCCGGAGGGCCGCCGTCAGAGGGCGGCAGCAGGAAGTTCCAGCCGACCGAGGCCCCGAACGCGGGAACCCGGGCCGCGGCTCCCGGCGGCATTACGATCATGAGCGGTGATCGGGCGACGTCGATGCCGGACGGCTGGATGTCGCGCGCGCCGATCGGGAAGCTGCGCGCCACGTCGACCCAGAGGCTCGAGTCAGGGATCCAGGCGGCGACGGCAGGCAGGCCGCGGGCCGGGCCCTGGCCATCGAGGACCGAGGCAACGGTGGCGGGCGGCGCTGGCACGATCGTGACTTCGGCGCAATGGCCCGCTGTCACGTGATGCTGGCTGTTGAAGAGCTGCCCTACCTTGGCAACAGCCGGGGCGATGTCCGGGGACACCGCGATGCTGACGAGCGCGGCGCGGCCGCCGCACGGCTTGCGCGCGGCTTTCGCGGTCGCGGTGAGGGTAACCATCAGGCCGGACGCGAGCAGCACCGCGGCCGCCACCAGGATCTTGATGCTGACCCGGCGCTCGCGGTGGCTCGTACTGCCGGGGCCAAGCCCGGCCCGTCCTGGATTCACCACGGTCCTTGCTGATAGGCAGCCGCGGGCCGCGACGCGTCCCGGACTGCTGGCTACAGCGAATGTGCTAGCGGCAGATTAGCTGAAATGCCGCCTTGATGCCGGACCAGCCGGCCGGCCGGTCTGCCAGCGCCGGTCTGCCAGCGCCGGCCTGTGCTCTAGCGGCGGGCGCCGCCACACTAGTGCGATGGTGGCCCTGGTTCAGGTCGGCAGCGCGGACGACCCGCGGCTGGCGGACTACGTCCGCCTGACGGACGTGCACTGGCGCCGGAGCCTTGAAACGGCGCACGGGCTCTTCATCGCCGAAGGCGAGAAGGTGATCGGCCGCGCGCTGCGCGCTGGCTATCCGGTGCGCTCGATGCTGATCACGGCCGGCAAGCTGGACAGCTTCGCGGAGCTGGCCGGTTCCTGCCCAGGACCCGTGTACGTGGTCTTGGCTGAGACCGCGCAGGAGCTGACCGGCTACCGGGTGCACCGCGGCGTGCTTGCCGCCATGGAACGGCTGCCGCTGCCCGCGGTGGCCGATGTGGTGGCCGGCGCGAGCCGGGTCGTGGTGCTCGAGGACATTGTCGACCACACGAACGTGGGCGCGATCTTCCGGTGCGTCGCCGGGCTGGGATTCGACGCAGTTGTGCTCGCGCCGCGCTGCGCCGATCCGCTCTACCGGCGAGCGGTCCGGGTGTCGACGGGCGCCGTGCTCACCGTTCCTTATGCCCGGATGGCAGACTGGCGGAGCGGGCTCGGCGAGCTGCGCAGGGCCGGGTTCTTGCTGGTCGCGCTAGTTCTCGCTGACGACGCGGTGCCGATCAGCGAGGTCCCGGCCGGCGGCCGGGTCGCGCTGATGCTCGGGACCGAGGGGGACGGCCTGTCCGCCCGCTGGCGGGCGGAGGCCGACCTCAGCGTGCGGATACCGATGAGCGGGAGAGTCGACTCGCTCAACGTGGCGTCAGCGGCTGCCATCGCCTGCTACCTGCTCGCCCCGTCCAGGTCTGAGCTCCCGCAGCCGTCGCCGCCACGCGGGCAGCCTGGCAGCGCTTAACCAGCTGGTACCACGTTGGCCTGGCGTTTCGCATCGGGCCCGCCTAGCGTTACCTCTTCAGCCCGGCGGTAAGAAACAGCGTCAGGGCAGCTGGCCAGGCGCGTAGCTGCATCGTTCGCCCGAGTCTGCTGCGGCCGTGCGTCCAGCCCGGCCGGTATGGCTTATCTCAGGGCGGAAATCAGTCTTAGGTCTCGGCCTCTGCGGCTACGGCATGATGCCCATCGACTGAAGAACCCGCCGGCCGAGCTGGCCGTCGCCGGTGATGCCGACGTCACCCGGCACGTCGGACCGCCCGCCCGCCAGCGCTGCGAAGCTCGCCACCGGAATCGCGAGGCTCACGGTCGCGTCGCGCGGATCGGCGGCGAGCCGTCCCCGGCCGCCGGCTACCTCGACCGCGACCGGGTCCCGGCTGCCGATGTGAAAGACAATCGTTGACCCGTCCGGCGCGCCGGCCCGCTTGCCGACCAGGTAGGGCAGGAAGCGCGCGAAATAGCCCAGCGCCTCCTCGACGACCGGGCCTTCGCAATGCCCGGGACGGCCGATGGCACGGCGGATGTCCTGCTCGTGGCTCCAGCTGTCCATCACCCGCAAGGTAAGCATGTCCGCCAGCGTGCCAGGCCCGGCAGGCGTGCTCGTCGGTGCTGCGAGATCCTGCCCGGTCAGCTGGGCTAGCTGCACCAGTCGCTCGGCGGTCACCTGGCGGAACTCCCCGAGCACCGCGGTGCCGGACTTCGAGCGGCGCACGTCCACGCCGACCTCGTTGGCCCGGCCCAGCTCATTATTCAGGTGGGACAGCGGACCGGGGTCATGCTGGGGAGCGGGCCGTCCAAGGGCGCGCGCCTCGTAGTCCACCAGGTGCGAGACCTGGTCCTTGACCGTCCACCCCGGGCAGCCGGTCGGCAGTTCCCACTGGCTGTCCGGCAGACCCGAGCACAACTGATCGATCGATGCCCAGACAATGGCCAGGTTCTCGACCGAGGTGTACACAGTGCGCCCTCCGAAGGCCGGGAAGCTGTCGGACCAGTATGACGCGGGCGGTCATCGAGTTACCAGGCTGGCCGCCAGCCGGGACGAGCTTCGGCCAGCCGGCGACCCGGGCCTATTGACCTGCCGGGCACCCGGTGTACTGAACCTGACCGAGGTCTGAGAAGCCTGGGAGTTCAGTTGTCGCCACTCTTCCCGATTGCACGTAGCTGACCTTGAACTGGACAGGCAGCGGGCGCGGGCACCGTATCAGCACCTCGAAGGTGACCGTCAGCCATCCGGTCGCACCCGCATTGAGTGACGGTGTGGCCTCAGCGCCCGCCGGTCCTGGCAGTGCACCACACGTCCCCCATGCGCTCGCTACCGGCCGCATCAAGCCCAGCGGTACGACCGGCACGAACCGGCGCAATGTCACCACGCTGCCCGACTGATTTGCGATCTCGATCCCCAGCTGAAGTGTCTTGCCACGCTGCACAGCGCACAGGTTGCCGGTATCGGTGAGCGCCGCGGCCGCGGCCTGCGGCGCCGCTGCCGGTGTCGCGCTCGCCGGTGCAGTAGGCCTGCTCTCGGTGCGGGCCTGCAGGTGACCGCCCAGGTAGCCGACCGACAGGCCGGCCAGCAGGAAGGCGGCTGCGACGGCGGCGGCTGCTGGCCGGGTGCCCTTCCCCGGCCACTGCGGCGGGCGCTCGCCCATCCCGGTCACGTCCGGCGCCTGGCTGCGAACCCAGGAGCTATCCGCTGCTGCAGGGACCTGTGGCGCGCCGCCGTCATGGTCATCCGGCAGTTTCATCTCTTGACCGTAACCCCGGACGTGACCGTTCCCCAGCCCACTTGCCGGCCGTCTCAGTCGCGGCGACCGTCGGCGCGGGACTGCGGGGCCCCGGGCAGCGCCGGGGCCGATGTCGAGGCGGGGCCGGGGTCGGTGACCGCCTCGTCGTCGCCTTCCATCAGGCGGTAGGTCTCGCCGCGCTGCGCGATGAGCCAGGCGTCGGCGGGCTCGAGGTCGATGGCGCGGCTGAGGTCGGTGACCGCGTCGTCATAGCGTCCCATCAGGCGGTAGGTCTCGCCGCGCTGCGCGATGAGCCAGGCGTCGGCGGGCTCGAGGTCGATGGCGCGGCTGAGGTCGGTGACCGCGTCGTCATAGCGTCCCATCAGGCGGTAGGTCTCGCCGCGCTGCGCGATGAGCCAGGCGTCGGCGGGCTCGAGGTCGATGGCGCGGCTGAGGTCGGTGACCGCGTCGTCATAGCGTCCCATCAGGCGGTAGGTCTCGCCGCGCTGCGCGATGAGCCAGGCGTCGGCGGGCTCGAGGTCGATGGCGCGGCTGAGGTCGGTGACCGCGTCGTCATAGCGTCCCATCAGGCGGTAGGTCTCGCCGCGCTGCGCGATGAGCCAGGCGTCGGCGGGCTCGAGGTCGATGGCGCGGCTGAGGTCGGTGACCGCGTCGTCATAGCGTCCCATCAGGCGGTAGGTCTCGCCGCGCTGCCAGATGGCCCAGGCGTACCCGGGCTCGAGGTCGATGGCGCGGCTGAGGTCGGTGACCGCGTCGTCATAGCGTCCCATCAGGCGGTAGGTCTCGCCGCGCTGCCAGATGGCCCAGGCGTACCCGGGCTCGAGGTCGATGGCGCGGCTGAGGTCGGTGACCGCCTCGTCATAGCGTCCTAGTGCCTGGTGTGCCTGGCCACGGCTGCCGATGGCCCAGCCGTACCCGGGCTCGAGGTCGATGGCGCGGCTGAGGTCGGTGACTGCCTCGTCATAGCGTTCCATCAGGCGGTAGGTCTCGCCGCGCTGCGCGATGAGCGAGGCGTCGGCGGGCTCGAGGTCGATGGCGCGGCTGAGGTCGGTGACCGCCTCGTCATATTGCGCCAAGACCGAGGGTGGTCGTCCGGCACGGTCCGCAATACGCCGCTCCAGCTGAGCAGTTTCGGCAGCGAGCTTTGTCTGGCCCTGGGCTTTGTCGAGGACGTCAGCGTGGTGGCTGAGGTCTGCCAGGAATCTGCCCGCCGCCGGGAGGTCGCCTCGGTCGAGGGCCACCTCGACGACTGTTCTGGTGGCGTCGTAGCGCTGAGCGTGTCCGCCGGAGCGCCGGGCGACCGCGAGCCGCCGTGTCGCGGCATCCCATGCCCCGTCCCAGTCGCGGGTGGCCCGCCGTACCCGGACCAGGGCTGCGAGCGATAGCCCGGCCGCATTGTCGCCGCAGCTCTCGCCCAGTGTTACCGCTGCCTCAGCGTGGCGGGCGGCGTCATCGACGCGACCGGTCCGCAGAGCGGCCTCCGCAAGGCCGGCGTGGGCGACCACACGATCGAAGGGGCTCGATGCGGCCGCATCCAGGCTGGCCTGGAAGTGGCGGACAGCCTTGCTGTAACGGCCCGCTGCGGACAGGACGCGGCCCAGGCAATTGTGGTAACAGGCGAGGCTGAAGCCGGGGCCGTCAGGGGAATAGGCGGCGAGGGCCTCCTGCGCGAGGTCGACGGCCATGGCCGTGTCACCGAGATCCGAATGGATTTCGGCTCGCTGCAGCAGGACTCCCGCGCGCCAGTCGAAGTGGCCTGTCGCCGTCAGCCAGCGGTCGGCGTCGTCCAGTACGCCGAGCAGATCCGGGGGGGCCGCACGCTGGTCCATCCGCGCAGCTGCAGCCCAGGCCACGTACGCGTCGGCGATGGCCGTGGCTGCTGCTGAGTGGCTGAGCTCGTCGCGGGCTGCTGGGTCTTCGGCCATGGCCAGTATCCGCCCGGAGCGAACTAGCGCGGCAGGGTAGTCACCGAGCAGCCTCAGCGCGCATTCTTGCTGGTTAAGCGCGCGGACCAGCAGCACGGGGTCGTCGAGTCGCTCAGCTGTCAGGATGGCACGCTCGGCCGCCGCCAGCGCCTGCGGGTACCGGCTCTCAGCGTTTGCGTCCCGGGCCACGTCGATGAAGAGCTCGGCGACCTTGCTGCCTAGCGGTGTGGGCATTGCCTGTCTCACGCCTCAGCGGTGCGGGGCGCGAAGACCCCGGCAGCATCGAAGGTGCCGTCCGGGGGACCGGCAACAGCCACGGCGCGGCCGCGCATCTCAAGCACTGCATAGACACCCACGATGCGAGTATTGCAAGGATTGCTCGCGGCAATCGCCTCGGCCGGCACGGGACAGCCAGTCAGCAGCAGGTCCCTCGCCGTGAGCAGGCCGCCACCGAGGATCACCGGAACGGCGGACCCGGCCAGTCCCAGCCGGCGGTACCGGAGCCAGCCCGGGCAGGTCAGCCCTGGCGATCCGGTCCTGGCGGAGGCCGAGCCCGGGCCTACACCCGCGGCTGAGAAGCGAAGTAGGCGCTGGACTCCTTCCGCCACAGCAGCACGACCGCCGCGAGCCCGATCAGCCAGATGACCAGGTCAACCAGTACGCCCACCCCGGCCTTGAGCCTGCTCACCGACAGCAGGATCAGCAGCGTGTCGAGACCGAACAGCACGGTGCCCGTGATTCTGGCCCAGTTCCTGCCTCGGTTGCAGGCCCGGGCCAGCCAGAGCCAGAGCCCGATCGACAGCAGCCCCACGACAATGGCGATGACGACATCGACGGTGACCAGGGCACTGATCTGGTGCGCGGTGTATTTGGGGTAGGCCTTCTTGAGCGTGGTCCTGGTGGTGCCGACCGTGAGAAGGCCGATCACGAACGTGATCGCGCTGACAACGGCTCCGGCGTACATGAGCTTGACCGCGGTCAGCACCGGGGCCGGGGCCGGGGCCGGCTGCAGTGGCCCCGGCGTCTGCCCGGCCGACGGGTATGGCTGGTACATAATTGCTCCTTACGCCTGTCAGTCACCAGCATGACGCCCCGTCCCGCCGGCGTGTACCCAGATTCGCTCCGGACTGTAGCGGACCTAGGCGGCTATCGGAGAGATAGCGGGGCATAGTACCGGCAGGGCCGGGCCCACGTGACTCGCTGCGGACAACGCCGGCGCGCCCGGGTCCGGTACGCCTGGTGGCCATGTTTCGAGTGGAGTGGACACAGATAGTGACAAGGCACCTCCGGGCGAGCGCGGTATCACGGACCCGGATCTGCTTGGATCGAAGCGCGCCGTCGCAGGTCAGACGTACGCTCGCTGCTTCGCCCGGTACGCAGGTGGCATCGGCAGCGCTGGAAGGACCGCGACGAAATGCCTACGGCAGGTATCCTCTGGCTCGCCTAGGCACGCGAGGGCTCGCACCGGCGGACGAACGTTGACGACGAGAGGTTGACCAAGTGGAAGCAGTCCGGTCGCAGCAGCCAGCGGACGTGGATGCGGGTGACCTGCGCGGAGACCGGCAGATCCAGTGCGACGTCCTGGTGGCGCTGTCGGAATGCCGTAATCACCGGAAGTGGTTTGCCGGATTTGCGCGGCCGTTCCTCGGCGATCATCCGATCGAGATCGGCAGCGGCCTCGGTGACTATGCGCTGCAATGGATTCCGCACGTCCGGCGATTCACGGCGACCGAGGCGGACCCGGACCTCTTCGCTGAGCTTAAGGAGCAGATGGCCGAGCATCCGAACGTCACGGTGGCCCAGATCATGCTGCCGACATCGGACCGCGCGTCTCACTCCTGCCTGATCTCCTACAACGTGCTTGAGCATATTGATGACCACGTCGGCGCGCTGCGCAGTATGTCCGGGCTGGTCCAGAGCGGCGGATATATCGTCCTGGTGTGCCCGGCATTCCCGTTCGCGATGAGCCCGGTTGACATTGCCACGGGGCATGTGCGGCGTTATACGAAGCGCTCGATGCGTAAGGCGCTCACCGACGCCGGACTTGAGGTCGTATCCGTGACCTACGCGAATTCCCTCGGGCTGATCTGCTATTACGCATTCACGAGCTTGCTGAGGAAACAGCCGTCCACTGGCGGGACGATGACCATCTATGACCGTCTAGTGGTGCCGGTGGTCCGTACTATCGAGCGTGTCATAGGGCACCCGCCATTTGGCCAGTCTGTCGTTGCGGTGGCGCGTGTCCCGGCCGGCGGCAGCCAGCCGGCTGCGTCGAGCTGAGGGACCGCCCGCGCGCCGTTACCAGCCGGGCCGGTAGACGGACACCCCGTCAGCCCGATAGTCGAACCTGAAGCCGAGAGCGATCAGGTACTTGACGGTGCCAGGACGGTGCAGCCACACCAGGGCCCAGCCAACGTCCATCGTGCGGGCGTCTCGCCTGGCACCATCCAGCTCCGCCGGTGAGCTCTGGTGGCCTAGCTGGGCGGCGGCGAGCCGGACGTAGAACGGGTGCTTCTTGATTGCCCGGACGGTGGGCTCAGGCACCCACGCCGAGTAAGAGATCGCCCTGGGGTGTCCGTCGCTGGTCGCCAGCAGCTGTTCCTGGGCAATGATCGAGGAGCCGAACAACGGGATGCCACCGCGCAGGCCGTAGGGGACGTCCACGACGATCGAGCCGGAGTGATCGGCGGCGATCGGGCGGTCCAGGGCGGCCATCGTGGTGGGCATGCTGCCGACCTTGACATTTCCTGACCAGCCGGCCTCGAAGACTGCGAGCACGGCCACCGCGATGATGAGCGGCTTGGCGTGGCTGGCGAGCCAGTCGATGGCGGCACCGGCCAGCACCGCAGCGCCGACCAGTCCGAGCAGCGCGAACCTGTCGGCCTCGCGGAGGCCCGACAGTACAGGAAGGTGAACTAGCCAGGTGTAGGGCATCAGCCAGGAGACTTTCGTCCCGTGCCAGTTCTCCGCGAGCGGAATGTGTTTGGTGCTGCCAAGGATCAGCGTCGGCCCGAGTGCAAGGACGGCGCAGCTCCCCCACGCCGCGGCGAACAGCCAGGCGGGACGGCGCCGCCAGCTGGCGGCCAGGCCGGCTAGCGCGAGGCCGCTCAGCAGCGCGCCGAAGGTAGCCACGCCCTCGGCGGGCTGACGGTAGGTATAGGCGGCCGCCAGCCCGCGCAGGCCGAAGAATGCCAGCCTGGGGGATGGCGCTAGCAAGGTAGGAAGCCCGACGCCATAGAGGTGATACGTGTTAGTGAGCAGGGCCGGCTTAACGCTGGCGCCGCCCGCGAGCGCCTGCTGCGCCATGGCGATGAGCTGCGGGCTGGCGATCACTGCGGCGATCAGCGCGCCCAGCGCTACGGCCGTCAGCTTGTCCCGGGCCCCAGGAGGAGCACTGCCGGAGGCCGGGGCGTCGGTGGAGCCCGGGGCGCCGGGTGAGCCCGGGGCCGAGGCGACGGG
>ODAK010001081.1_pt1 | contig 30482 bp, 33 predicted proteins | sample 1539591 | NCBI WGS metagenome assembly ODAK01 (sample SAMEA3539303, study PRJEB22396) | soil metagenome | biome: tundra; feature: field; material: soil | place: USA | collected 2010-05 | depth 0.15 m
TCGGGTTGTCGGTCGCGGCGTTCATCTCGATCTCGATCACGCGCCGCGCGTGCGCCGCCGCGTCGCGGGCCGTGCCGTGCACCTGCGGGATGCAGCGCAGCGCGTAGGCGTCCTGCACGACACCGCAGTCGCGGTGGCTCTCGCGCAGGGCCGAGCTCGCGAGGAGCGCGCGGAGATTCCGGGCCGATTCGATCTGGCCGGGATGCGGGCGCGCCGCGTGGATGCGCGGGTCGAATGCGGCGTCGGTGCCCTTCAGCGTGTCCACCGTGAGCGCCGCCACGAGGTCCGCCGCCTTCAGGAGCCGGAGGAAACGATATAGCCCGAGCGCCCCGAGCGCCGTCGTGAGCTGCGTGCCGTTGATCAGTGCGAGCCCCTCTTTCGCCTCGAGCACGGCCGGAGAAAGGCCCGCGGCCCGAAGCGCCTCGCCGGACGGCAGGCGGCGTCCGTTCCAATCCACTTCCCCTTCCCCGACGAGCGCGAGCGCGAGGTGCGCGAGCGGGGCGAGATCTCCCGACGCGCCGACCGAGCCCTGCTCGGGGACGACGGGGTGAATTTCCTTCGCGAGACACGCGAGGAGAAGCTCCAGCGTTTGACGCCGGACGCCCGAAAATCCTTTCGCGAGACAGTTCGCGCGCAGCAGCATGACCGCCCGCACGGCGGGCCTGGCAAGCGGCGCGCCCGTACCGGCCGCGTGGCTTCGCACGAGGTTGAGCTGGAGCGCCCCGAGCTTCTCCTTCGGGATCACGACGTCGGCGAACTTCCCGAACCCCGTCGTGACGCCGTAGACGACCCGGTTCTCGGCGACCGCGCGGTCGATGACGGCCCGCGCCGCGTCCACGCGGGCGGCCGCACGCGGCGCGAGCGCCGCGGACTTCTCGCCGCGGGAGACGGCAGAAAGATCTTCGAGCGAAAGAGAGTCCCCGTCGAGCTCGATCGTCTGGCGCACGAGGTGACATTGTGCATCGGGAAACGGGGTTTTTCTTAGAAGGGTGAATGGGGCAGAAATCTTCTCTTCGATTTCTAAGAAATTGTCTCCTCCGACGGTACAATCCAAAAGTGACACACATCAAAGGCTCGGCTCTCGCCGTCATCGGGGGCCAGTGGGGCGACGAGGGCAAGGGCAAGGTCGTCGATCTCATCTCCCCGTCGTTCGACCTCGTGGCCCGCTACCAGGGCGGCCACAACGCCGGCCACACCGTGAAGTTCGGCGACAAGCACTTCGCGCTGCGTCTCGTCCCGTCGGGCATCTGCCGCACGGGCGTCGTGAACGTGATCGGAAACGGCCTCGTCATCGACCCGCGCGCGCTTCTCTCGGAGATGGAGTCGCTGCGCGCCGCCGGCGTCACGATCGGCGACAACGTCCTCGTCTCCGACCGCGCGCACGTCATCCTGCCCACGCACGCGCTCCTCGACGGGGCGCGCGAGAAAGCGCTTGGCGGCGCGAACATCGGAACGACGTCGCGCGGCATCGGGCCGGCGTACGAGTCGAAGGCGAACCGGACCGGGATCCGCATGGCCGACCTCGTCGACCCCGACCGGTTCCGCACGGTCGCGCGGCCTCTCGTCTCCCACCACGACGCCGTGCTGAAGCACTTCTACGGCGTCGAGGGCGCGCCCGTGGACGAAACGCTCGAGATTTACATCGAATGCGGCAGGAAGCTCGCGCGCTTCGTCACCGATACCTCGGTCTTCCTCCATGGAGAGCTCACGAAGGGCAAGAAGCTCCTCTGCGAAGGCGCGCAGGGAATCATGCTCGACGTCGACCACGGGACATATCCTTTCGTCACCTCGTCGTCCTGTGCGCCGGGCGGCGCGTGCACGGGCCTCGGGCTTCCGCCGTCGGCGCTCGGCGCCGTCGTCGCCGTCATGAAGGCGTATACGACGCGCGTCGGGTCCGGCCCCTTCCCCACCGAGCTGAACGACGAGACCGGCGAGCGGATTCGCGCGCGCGGGAACGAGTTCGGCACCGTCACGGGCCGGCCGCGTCGCGTGGGATGGTTCGACGCCGTCGTCGCGCGAACGGCCGTGCGGGTGTCGGCCCTCGACGCGATCGCCCTCACGAAGCTCGACGTGCTCGACGAGCACGACGAGATCCGCATCGCCATCGGCTACACGATCGATGGAAAACCCGTTTCGGCCGTACCCGCGCGCGCGGACCTCTACGAGCGCGCGCGGCCGGTTTATCGAACGTTTCCGGGATGGAAAACCTCCATCGCGGGCGTCGAGAGCTGGGAGGCTCTGCCCACGCGCGCCCGCGAGTACGTCTCCGCTCTGGAGGAGATCGTCGGGGCGAAGGTTGGCCTTCTCTCCACGGGCGCCAAGCGCGAAGAAACGATCGTCCGCCCGGGCACCGCACTCGACGATTGGCTGAAGGCGACCGTCGGTCAGCCGGCGTGACGCCGTTCGGCCCTGCTACACTCCGCCGCCGGCGGGCCGTTAGCTCAGTTGGTTAGAGCACCTGCCTTTTAAGCAGGGGGTCGCTGGTTCGAGTCCAGCACGGCTCACCAGTCCTCCGATGAAGTCGCCGTCAGGTCCGGGTGCCCCCATCGTCTAGTGGCCCAGGACGCCACCCTTTCAAGGTGGAGATCGAGGGTTCGAATCCCTCTGGGGGTACCACTTAACTCTTTCCCATTGAGGAGAATCCGCTTTCGAGCTTTCCAGCCTCGGGCGGGTTTTCGTCCCCGTTTCGTCCCCGGATTTCCTCTTCGCTTCCCGCCTTCCCTTGTCGGGCCATCCTCTCCATTCCTTCGAGCACGTCGAGCGGCGCAGCAAGATCATCGGGCCGGATATGCGCGTAGGTCCGCATCGTCATCCGCAGGTCCGCGTGCCCGAGCACGGCAGCGATACGGTCGAGCGGGACGCCCTTCCTCCTCGACCACGTCGCATGGGTGTGGCGGAGCGTATGCGGCGTCAGCCGCCCGTGAACCGCGTCTTTAAGCGCAGCCTTCCGGGCTATCCGCCGGAAGGCCACCTGTAGGAAAGGAACCGTCATCGGCGAGCCGTCCGCGTGGATGAAGACGGGAGCCTCGGGCTCGATCCGGCGGAAGCGCTTCAGAGCCTTCAAAAGCACCTCTCGCTCCCCCGCCAACGGGAGGGTCACGGGCCGGGCCGTCTTCGTCTGGTAGAAGGCCACCGTCCCGCGTTCTATGTCAACGTCCCGCCAGCGGAGCGCGGCAAGCTCACCGATGCGCCGCCCGGTCAGGAGGAGGACGCGCCAAAAGGAAACCGTCTGTCGAAGCTCGTCGTCAGCTTCGGCGGCGTCGAGGAAGAACTTCCATTCCTCCGGCTCGAAAAATGCGGAGCGAGGCTTTACGGGCAGGAGCCGCACTGCACCGCGCCGGATCGGGTTTCGCTCGATCCGCTCCGTCCGTTCCCCGAAGTTCAAGACGGCCCGGAGAAGGCTCCATTCACGGTTCAGTGTCGAAGCCGCGACAGGCCGCTCCGACTTCCGGCGCACTTTCTTCCCGACAAGGCAGGTCCGCTGACGTCGGAATCGCTCGACATCAGCCGGACGGATCGCATCGACCCGCATCGAGGTAAAGAAGGGCTTCAAATGACAGCGAAGAGTCATCTCTGCGAGCGCACGCCCACGCGGCGATAGGTGCGGACTTTCCGCTTCGAGATACAGGTCTGCCAGCGCCGAAAACGTGAGGCGAGGATCAGCGGACGTGCGTCGGGTCTTGTCCGCGCCGATCTTCTTCGCGGCGAGCTTTATCGCTATGTCATAAGGAACGCGGCCGAGGTTCGCGTAGACCTTTCGACTTCCCGCCTGATGCCCGTTGGTCCAGAACCTAAGAATGTAGTTTCCAGACCGACTCCGTTGAAGGCCCTTCATGTTGGACTCCCTTCTGCCCCTAGCGTTTCCATCATCGTCACGAGGAACGACTGGCCCGTTCAAGAATCAGGAATCGGTGTCGGTTTCAGACGTAGCTCGTCGAAGATCATCATCTATCCGAGCGGGAGAGCGGGGCACCGCCACTTCGAAGGTCGGCTGAACCTCTCGTTCGAGTTGAAAGCGGACAAGGTCTTCCAGCCTCACCCGAACCGAACCGGCACGGCCTACTCGGGTGCGCACGGACCCGTCGCCTTTGATGTGGCCGAGCTTCCCTTCCGCGACAAGCCGGTAAATCGTCTTCACGCTGACGCCGAGAAAGCTCGCTGCCTCAACAACGGGACGACCCCGGAACCTGTCTTCAAGGGCCACTCCATGAAGCACCTCTTCGACGCGCTTCGCCATCGTCGGAGTATTTCGCTGATCGAGTGAACGAGCCTGATCCCGGTCCACGAAGCTCTCCGCCGTCACCGGCAACTACCGCGATTCCGAGACGTGTGTCAGCGCGGACGGTCTTCCGCCTGCGCCGAGCACTGGCCGTCGCCGGAAGGATGACTTCAAAGTGGGCCTGCTTCGCCTTGGCGTCGTACTGAAAACCCGCAGGCGCCCTTTCACTTTCCTTCCTCCGTGAGCGCGTTGGTTCTAGGCTGCTGCTTCGGTCGAGGTACGCTGAAGGTCGGACGATAAGAAGTCCTTTCGCGGATGAATGCCTCCACCTCTTCGACCGGGTAGACGCATCGAGTTGGGGATAAGTAAAACCAGCCTCCCGGTCCCTTCCCCTGCCCTCTCCACTTGGCGAGCGTCTGCCGCCGGATGCCGAGTTTCTTCGCCACTGCCGCCGACGGCGAGTAATCGGAATAGCGCTTCGTCGATTCCATCGTCCCTTCCTTCAAACCGGGTTTCGGCGGTCTGTTCGATCCGCATCGGGCATTGACGTGCTGTCGATTAGGAGAAAGTCCTGAGCCCCCTGACCGTCTACGGATTTTTTTCCATTCACGAACAGGTCGCCACTCATCTCCTGTCGTCTACGAGGGATTTGTGGAGATATCGCCAGTGGTCGACTTGAACGCTTTACCTTCCAACAGAGAAAGCACTGGATAGAAGAAGAACTATGAGTGGATGCCACAACGCGAAGGTGAAGGCATAGAGGTACGGGCATCCATAAAGCTCCGGGGGTATCTGCCGTGACACTGGAAGCAAGCAGTGGGTGTGAACCGACAAAGCCGACAGAAGACCCTTTTGTCGGTTCTGTCGGTTCGTAACCTGAGGTTTCCGACGGTTTTGGCACGTCTCCAGTCAGCCAACGGGACCGGAAGACTTCGCTCATACTTTCTCCTTCCGAAAATCGGGGTGAAGGCGAAGAACGTCAGACGGTCGTCCACCCGTAGCGATCTCTTCGCCCCGGAGCCAGAAGAGCCGCTGAAGGATGTCGACCGCCTCGTAAACCCGTCCGCTTGTCCTTAATCCTGACCATTCGCGGCGGACTAGGTCTCGAACTGTCATGCCGTCCTTCACGGTTCCTTCCTCAATCTTGACGGCAAGGGCCTGTGCAGCAGCCGCCCCACGGTGTAGTTCCGCCGCGTAGAGCTTCTTTGCATGTAGTTCGAGAAAATCCGCCCACGCCAGAGCGAGCTTGAGTGCCGGGAGCGACACAGATCCGTGGATGCCGCTGTCAACCGCCTCGACCAGATGGAACAGAAGGGCGAGGGCCGGGACGAGCTTCCTGTACTTCGCCATATGTTGGCAGAACGCAGGTGTTGCTTCCATTTGTTCTGACCGGATGCGGTTTTCGAATTCGCGTTTCCAGTCAATGAAGAGTCCCTGCGCGTCCGGAGAGAACCGGAGAAAAGGCGGATCACCTACCTCGCCCGGTTCCGCTCCTATCATCAGGGGTTCAAGATTCGCCAGTCGCTCGAATATCGCGCACGCCCGGTTCCGAGCCCCGAAGTCCGGATAGCGGTCGACGGGCCGCCACTCTCCGAAGGCGTCGGGCCACACGAGAAGTTGAAAGCGTGGCAAGAGCCCGTCGCATTCCTCCTCCTGTTCTATTGCTCCAATGAGATACGGCTGGAGTCGACCGGGCTGGATACCACCGAGGATGGAAAGGCAGAGGGCGTCGACGCGGATGGTGCCACGACCGATCCTGTCAACGATGAAAGGAGTCTTTCCGTTCCACGATTCGTTGTAAAAAGCGCGGTCCTGTGCCCGGTCGTCACGGTCGAGTCCTCTCAGAAAACCGACTAGTTCATCACGCAGATAGAGCAGGCCGTTGGGGTTGACGTTCAAAAGCTCACCGATCTTTTCAATCGTAGCGTCCGAGGTACTGAAACGCCGTTCGGTCACCTCGCCAAGGGCTTCTTCGGTCGCCAGCTTCTCCAGTTCCTCCTGAAGCATCGCGAGCTTCAACATTTCCTTCGCCTTCGCAGCTTTCTTCATCTCCTCGCGCACGGTCTCCCGACGGGCTTTCAGCACCTCAAGTGTGACGGCGCGAGATCGTTTCAGGCGCTGGAAGGTCTCCACAGCTTCGCGTACCAGCAGCTGCATTGGTCTCGTTGCTTCCGCAATGGCGGCTGACTTCATGAGACCCGGCGAACCAACGATGCCACCCCAAAGGTTAGGAACCTCTAGCCAGTCGTTCTTCGCCATCGGGCAAATGGCGCACTGCCGACCCACGACTGAACTGAGAGCGACAAGCGCTGGGGCCGCGACGAATTCCGGAGGCACGCACATCCGGTCAGTGGTGTCCATGAGCCAAGGGCGGAGAGGCTCCGGAAGATACTGAGCAGGAATAGTGGGAACAGGCTCAGTGAGAGGCGGAAGTGGTTCACGGGGCGGCCAGACTACTGGCGCGGGTTCGAGGGGGTCGAGGTTCGGAAACGGGCTGCTGGCAGTCACAGTTGCCCGTCCTTCCGGGCAATGTCGCGTAAAGCTGTAAGAACTTCCGCGTCGTTGAGGGGAGGCTTGCAGAAGGCTCGTCCCCACGCGACCGAAAGGACGGCGGCGAGCTTCAAATCAACCCGGCGACGAAGGAGGTGGCCGATGATCGAAAGCGCCGTCGCGTGCCGCGAGCCCTCAGGGACGAATCCAGCGACCGCGTCGTGCCAAATCAAGGGCGACTCCATGTGACGCCGCGTCCCTGCGAGAGCATGAAGCCATGCAGGTGCCGGGATGGGAGAAATGTCCCACGGTGATGTCGCTTCCAACCACGAACGACCGGGGGCAGGCGGTACACAGACGTAACCTCCGGCTCCCTTCAGATCGACGCCCGGTAAGATCCCTATCCGCGACGGGAGCACCGTGCAAAAGAAAAGATGCTCACCTCCGCGAGGAGTTGACGCCCGAATCGTCTTCTGTTCCTGCCACGGCAGCCCGGCTGCACTCAGGGATTCGCGCCCGTTGACAGCCTTCGCCACATCGAGATCCAAGACGCTAAGTCCAGAGGACTCGCATGCGACCGCAAACCCATCGGCGTCGGGCCGGGAAGTGAACAGAGCCTCTAGGAGACTCGGATCGGAGGTGGCATCGCGGAAACCGTGCGGTGTGGCCGGAATCTTTCCGATCACGGGGAGCAGGTTCCAGCCGGTACGTAGAGAGAGAGCCAGCGCATCATTCAAGAGGCGCTCATTCGGGGGGGTGATTAGCGTAGGCGGTGTGTTTTCATCGACCATGATGGATCGAAAGGTACGTCTGGTATGCTCTACCCGCCAGCATGACATTTGTAGAGCACCTCCTCCCGGTATGGGCGCGGCGAATCACTGTCACGAGAATGATGCTCGGCGTAACGAGCTTCTTCCGCATCAAGGGGGAGGAGCCGTACCGCAAGCCGGAACCGCGTGACCGGCTGGAGGCGGCTCAGGATCTGTTCTCGGCATACAGCGAAGCTCGTCGGAGCAAGAAGCATCAGACAAAGGAAGCTCCGCATTACGCATTCGCGAACTGTGATTCCACTGAAAAACTGGAAGCATTCGTCCAGAAATATGGGCCGGTCTGGGCCGACCGACTCCTTCCGACGGATCTGGATATGCCGGACTTCGAGGAGAGGGTTCTTGTAGCCCTTGAGGGAATCGAAAAGTTGAAGCGAGAGCGGGCGGCTTTCGCGGCCCTCTTAAGACTTATCTCACTGCTGACCGGGGAGCGGCCAGCACCGAGAGGGGACCTTCTGGCGTCGTTAGAAACTCTGCTTCTAAATTCAACGACCAACAAGAGTCTGAAATTTCTCGCAAGGAGTTACGGATCACGTTCCGTAACACCTCCGCTCTTTGTGTTTCCGCCGGGGGAGGAGGATTTGATTGCGTTGAGTCACGAGGCTGTAGCTGCGGCGCTTGACGAGCACAAGCCTACCCTTCAGCCGATTTACGACACGAAGAAGAACCTGTGGTCCGTCGTGGAACTGCCGAGAGTCTGGGAACAAGGAATTCGGCCCGGATTACTCCTCATGGCCCGGTATGACTACCTGCATGGACACGCAGTCGGGGTCTGCCAACGGAACGATTGCCGAGAATTGTTTGCCGCTACGGACTTCAATGAGCGATTTTGTTCTCCAGTGTGCTCGCGGTTGCAAAGGCAGCGCGACTACTATCACGAAACTGGCGCCGAAAAACGGCGGGAGCGAAAGGCTAAGGCGCAGGAGAGTCGTCTCGGGCAGCCATGACAACGATTCGGTTAGGCGGGGCGTTATAGCCCCGAGACTTATCGCTCACGCCGACCGGTCCCGGACACGCTGTACTGGCGCCCCTGAGCATCCATGAGCAGGAGTTGAAATTCGAAACGGGATCGGTCCGTTTCGTCCGCCTTCACTTTGAGCCGGTAGAAACCGCCGAACGGAAAATACGCGAGGCTTTCCGCTTCGACGCACCTCGTGCCTTCGGGCATCTCCCGTCTTGCAGAATCATCTGTTTCCGTTGGCGTCGGGCCATCGTCCCAAGGCTGCCGCGAAGGTCGCATCCCATCCTCCCGGAAAGATAGTGAAACGGGCTTCTCGGCGGCTTCTCGGCGGGGTGGAATCAGCGCCCCGATATCTCACGTCACTATCTGAGGAGGATGGAGCGAGCAATCCGAACGTGGGCCTGTACATGAACTTCCAGTCGCTTCCGATACGAACACGGGAGCGCACAAAATCCCTGCTTTTCTTCAGAGCACCGTTACGATGGTAAGGGAGAATCTTCGTGCCGCAAACCAGCCTTAAGACGCTCTTCGGAGCCCTGCACAGCGTGTGCCTTGCGCAGCGAAGAGAGGATCGTCGAGCCGCGTGGAGAGAAAGTTCAAAATTCTGGCGCCAAAAACATCCTTCGTATTTGGCCGAGTGGAAGAAACTCCATCCCGGTTACGAAAAAGAACGTCGCGCTAAGAATCCAGAAGCGACCCGAAATTCCGCGAGAAAATGGCGTGCGAAAAACTCGTCGAACCCTGTGATCGCTCTCGTGGCCCGGCAAGTCTTTCAGCGACCTGTGAAGCCGACATTTTTTCAGCCGATGGCCTGCGTCAAATGTAGGGGGCGGCAATTTTATTTCAGGGGCGGCGAACCGGTCTGCCGTCGCTGTCGTCCGGCCTGTTCTCCGTTTCCCACTTTTGCAGGATTCTGAAAACGCCACTTACGTTTTCGATCACTTCCCGAACCGCCTCCGGAGATCCCGAGTCTCCTTTTTTCCTGAGCCAGAGTGCGATCTTCTTCCGCAGGAGATTTTCTCCGCTTTCTTCTTCTTCCATTCATTCCTCCATGCTTCAGCGACCTTACAGGAGTAAGTCTTGGGAAGGTCTCCGAGTCCTATATAGGTGACTTGTGTGGCGGATGAAGTTCCCCCTTGCAATCTTGTCTTCAAGGACCTACCTTGCTCCTGCCGCGCCGAAAGCGGCTGGAAGACGACCAGCGCCGAGCGTCGAGAGTCCAGTGCCGAGCGACCTGCGGGTCTAGAGGCAAGTGGCGAGGGACCGGGGGCCAGAGCCAGCTTCCAACAGGGTAGGGTATGGAACGGCCCGAGGGGTTCGGCACCCTCGGGCTTTTCGTTTCCAGTGTCTGGAGCATGCGCTTGGCCCGCATCGTTGCGTTCGGCTCGGCACGAATGTCCCACCACATCTCTGACTACAGCATTCCCTTCGTTCATCCCGAAGTCAGCTACATCAGGACGCCGCTGAGTTCAAATCCAAACTCGCCCCTCACCCGGTCTCGGAACTCGTCGCAGGTTACAGATCGGTACAGACGCGGCCCATCTTCCTTTACCGGAAAGAAGAGTGCGCCAAGTTGTGGCTGAGGAAAGTACGCGCCTATGGCCCCGATTCCGGTCACGGTCGGCGTGAGGATCGTGTAGTAATAGCCACCCTCCTCCTGAGAAACCGGCGTCAAGAGACTCTTCGGTCCGGGACCGGATACCGGCGCAAAGCCCTGCCCCCACCAACGCGGCAGATAGGTGAATCCAGCGCCAAACGATGTGCCGGATGCCGCGAGAATCGTGAACCCGCCGACCGTCGGGAAAGACGCCTCTCGGAGTAACGCATCAAAGGCATCGCTCATCAGTCGCGCTGCTTTTTGATCTGCGGGCTCATCGAAAAACGGGAATGACGGCCAAGGAGGCGGCGTTGCGTACAGTTCCTGATAGCGGCTGAACGCTCCAGAGTCACCTATATGAGCCGCGAGCAGATCTCTTTCAATATGGCCGCCCGTGATGCGGTGAAGTCGTGGAGGCTCCATCTCTCCCACGAGAAAATCGGTCTCGGCATCGCTCACGCGATGAGCGTCAAGAAGGAGCGTGAGCGCATCGTCGATTCCTCCTCCGAGACTCCTTTCAACCTCACGAATAGCCTCCAGTGCCGGAGCGACGCGTCCCGCGAGGCAGACGCATAGCTCCGGCTGAAGAATGACTGCCTTCAAGACGCCGCTCAGTGGGCTCGTCTGCGGCATTTCAGGATTCGTAACAAGGAAGTCGGACAGAATGCGAACCTGCTGACCAGTGACGCGTCCGACAACCAGTGTCACTCTCGGGAGCTTAATCCTCGGCTCTCTTGGCAGCGGTAAGATCCCACTTAAACACAGGGGGGCCGATGCGCCGGTGCCGGATCGCAGTTCTCTCGCTCGTCTTGTCGGCGCTGAACGGGGTAGCAGCCCCGCCAGACTCGGTGATGAACGCATGGTTCAAGGTGAATTTCGCCTCTATCCGAGCGAGCCAGCCGGGAGGTACAGGTTGGATCACCTACGTTTTCGAAATAACACCGGTTTCAGACACGCGCATCCACATCACCGGCGATGAAGGTGGAAAGAAAACGGAGGAGACTCTGATGCTTGTATCGGGCGTTCTCCTCTCCAAGGACATGCCCCTTGAAGCAGGTTACGAAATCGATGCGATTGATGGCCCGGCTCTGACGCTTCAACTCGTGAACAAGCTCCTCGCGTTTGGTGCCGGTAAGGCCCCTGCGGAACTAGCCGGGCACCTGACCGTCGATCTGACCGAGAAGACGACCCCAATTCATGTCAACACGACCAGCGCAGAGGGAACGTATCCGGTGCCGTGGGGTTTGTTGGGGTCGATAGAGTCCGTCTCCCCGAATTCTGTGACCTTCGATCTGACGCACTCGGTCAGGATTGAAGGTCACGACGAGAAAATCCGATACGTCGGGCGGTGGGAGAATTGCCCGACACCGCCAGAGATTCCGGATTCACTGTCACTGGTCGGCTGGAAGACCTTTTTTCTCGGGCCAATTAAGAAATCCGACAGCCGGGGCACTACGCTCGACTACACGAGCCGCGCATCACCGGAGTCGTATGCGACCGTGGGTGCCCTACGCGAGGCGGTGAAGAAATCCAAGGAATAGGCGCCACCCCCTGACGCCCGACGACGTCTCGAACGCACCTTCTTCCCTCGGACCCGCTTCGCCCGCCGCTGAGCGCGTATCGTTGGCAGGGAATGAGCGTCATGAGCCGTATTCGTCCTCTGGTACGGGCAATCTTCGTGGTGGTGCTTGTCCTACATAGCGCGTCCACTTTCGTGGCGTGGAGCTTTCACCCCGGCAACATGGCTCGACAGCCATCGTCTCCAACGTGGTTTCAGGCTAACGGTCTCCGCGTCCTCGCAGCGCCCTCTTCATGGCTACTTCCTGTCTCGGTTCAGGTCGAGCATTTCTGGCCTGTCCTCATCTTCAATTCGTGCGTGTGCGCGTTCGTGTTCGCGGCTTTGCTGTCGCTCGTTCTAGATCGCCTCGATGTCGTTAGACGCCAGAATCAGGCATCAGTGGAATCGAAGTGACCGAGTGAGGCCCGCAATCGCAGCCCTCTCGGTGGTCGTCCTTCTCGCCGCGTGTCAACGACCGAACGACTCGGCTGCAAGACTACGTTCATGGTTCGGTATTGCAGGTGCCAGCACACAACAGCCGAAGTGCGCACGCAATTACTCACCGTGTTTCCTCCCGGCACGCCGCGTGCGGAAATCGTGGGCCGGTTGGCCACGGCTGGCGTCAGAAAGAGCGGGGGCACTGTGCAGGAGGAGCCTTCGGCTCGCACCATCTTTCTCCGTACTGGCGGCGTTCAGCGGGCGTTCGTCGTTCACGAATTCACCCTTACCTTTACCTTCGGCCCCGACGACCTTCTTACCGACATCAAGGTCGGGGAGTGGCGGACCGGCCCTTAGTCGGCCTCGCTACTTTCGCCGCTGAGCGCGTATCGTCAGGTGCAGGAACCGTTCTCGCCCCCACGAGTCCAACTACCTATGAGGCGCTCTTTCGCCCTGCTTCTTCTTGTCGGGTTTCTCGTGCCCGCCCGCGACGGCAGTGCTTGTTCGTGCGGCACGAAGCTGTCCGCACCGGAGGCTTATGCGGCCTCGCCGCTCGTCGCACTCGTGCGTATCTCGCGGATCGAGGACCAGTGGACGATCTGGCGCAAGGTCAAGGACTGGTTTCGGGACCGCTCACAGATCGACCCTGAGAATTACTACCGGGATTACGGGTTTCTCATCACTGCGCGGGTACTTCAACAGTGGAAGGGTGACCCCATCAAGTCCATTCAACTTGTGACTGGTCGCGGAGGCGGTGACTGCGGGTACTCCTTTCAAGTGGGCCGCACCTATCTCGTCTATCCGGCCTCCCGAGCCGATGGCGGCCTCCGCGTGTCGATCTGTGGCCGCATCACGCCCGGCCAAGACGCGGGGCCGGATGTCCAGACGCTTGATGCCATCGGTCAAGGTCAGTCCTGCTAAGGCGTGCACGCGCTTGCTGCGGAGCGGGGTATCGTTCTTCGGTCGGAGGATCGGGAAAGACTGTGACTATCCGTGGGCTTCTTGCCGTCTGCGCCCTAGTCTTCGCCGGGCCTTCCCTATGTCAGCCCGCTGGCTGCGAACGCGCTGACCTTGAGTCGGCGCTGGATCGTGTCCTCCGCCTCAAAAATCTCGGCAACATCTACGCCGAGGATGCCGCCGCTGACGGTTCGGTGGTCATGGTGCCGCCCACTTACCGGGCGGCTCGACCCGAGATCATTCCCCTACTTGCTTGCGAGGCGCGGGCAGCGAGAGTCCTTGTCGAACATCTGGATGACATCCGCCTAACGTCCGCCACGTTCAAGGGCGGCACGCATTGGTCGCACCCAGCACGGGTTCCGCTCGGCTTCTTATGCCTCGATATTCTGATCTCCCTTAGCCCGTTCGGCTCACCGATACGCGACCCGGAAACCGAGAATAATGACGGCCTCGGGGCTGGCGTGCACGCCGAGTACTATTTCCGACCCGACGACTACGTCCTCAAAGCTGATCGATATGCCCCGAAGCCTCAAGTGTTCGCGGTCAAGAAGGCGTGGCAGAAGGCACTCCGCGACGGCCTCGCCCACTTCGAGTATTCGAACTGGCACAAAGGCATTCGCTAATGCTCTCCATGCCATAGAGCGAGGCGGGCACGCTGAAAGCGGCCATGGCTGGGAAGACGGATCGTAAACAGTCGGGTCAAGCTCTAGACGGGCGAATTCACGGCACGCCGCATAGGCCATCGGGCCAATCCCACCCGACCCGGCTGTTACCGACCGAGCCGTCGGTAACACCCTCGTCCGGTGCGCCGGCGGCGCCAGGAGGATCAGGGGAGAGGCGTTTTCTCCGCGGCGGCCGAGGTTTCGAGTATCCGCTCTGAGTTCGGCTCCGAGAAAGGGATGTAAGGCCCCGTGTAGGCGAGGAGCCGGAGCAGGTACTCCCGAGCGAGGTCCTGGCACTCGCTGAGAAGGACGTGGAGCGCATCGAACGACAAAGCAGTCATCCCAGAGTGCACTAGCTCGTTACGCAGGTCTACGGCCGCCTCAAGGGAGGGGGTCATCCCCACCGCGCCGAACATTTCCGAGAGGAGGATCTTGAAACCGAGTCTCCCCTCGGGCTTTCCTGCCGCGTTGCGGCGGCGCCAATTCCATCCGTTCTCGAAGGGATAGCCGACCGAACGAGCATAGGTGTGTTTGAGATGCTCGAGCAGGATGAATGTGATCGCGGCCTTGACCTCGAGCGGCTGACCTCCCTTCTGAGAAAGAACAAAGTATTCGAAAGCGATGTCCAACCGCCGGGCGTTGCGCAGGAGAACGTACTTAGGCCAGACACTCTCTAAATACCTTTTCGTGTTCGCGCCGTCGGCCAGCTCGAGCACGGGTATCCCGTGAAGCGTGACGCCGACGACGGCGTCGCTCCGCTCGAATGGATCTGCGCCGGGCATCAAATAGCCACCTCGACGAACCTCGGAAACGGTGGCGAACATCAGAAGCTCCACGATCCCGCTGAGTAGAGACAGGCAGGTCGGAAGGTCCGCGGGGGTAGCCGCCGGAACGACGAGATCCGTCGTGTGAACCTGTTTACCTTCAAACTCGCTCACTGACCCGAGTAGGAATGCTGGTCCCTGGATCAGCTCCGCGTCCGTGCCACCGATGCGAAGGGGGATGCGGTTTAACGCGCCGGCCCCCGTTTCATCATTCCCGGTCCAGACCTCGCCCGAAAGGAAACAGTTGAGGATGTGGCCGGTAAACATCGCTCTTGCCTGATCCTGGCGGACGTTACACCTGCCGTAGCTCGCGGCGCCCGTCTCAGCGCGGTACGCTCGACCTTGCCGGGCGGGCGGCGCCGGGTAGCTCCCGACGCCGAAGCGGTTCTCCTCGCTCCCGCGCCCGCCTCGGCGGCTTTTCTCGGCTTCCTGAAGCAGTGTCAGGGTTTTCGCCTTTTCGCGTGACCATCGAGATCCGAGGCGTCCCTCGTCCGTGACTGTACCGGTTCATTCTCCTACTCCTCGATTTGTGGCATAATTAACGTAATACACATGCGCCCTAGAAAGCAGGTCGTCGCCTACGTCAGGGTTTCCACCGAAAGGCAGGCTTCGGAGGGAATTTCGCTTGACGCTCAGCGCTCTCGTATCGAGGCGTGGTGCGTGATGACAGGCGCGAATCTAGCGGCGGTCCACACCGACGCTGGTATTTCAGGATCTAAGGCATCGAATAGACCGGCTCTTCAAGAGGCGCTGACGCAGGTCTGCCGGATTCGTGGAATTCTCGTCGTCTACTCGCTTTCACGGTTGGCCCGCTCGACAAAAAACGCCATCGAGATCGCCGAAAAGCTGGAAAAGGCAGGCGCCGATCTCGTCAGTCTCACAGAACAGATCGACACGACGAGTGCTGCCGGGAAGATGATTTTTCGAATTCTCGCTGTCCTGTCCGAATTTGAGCGCGATCTCGTGTCTGAGCGTACTGCCGCTGCGCTCGCGCACTTGAAGAAGTCTGGAAAACGATATTCCGGTACAGTTCCATACGGTCTCTCGTTGAGGGGAAATCGGCTCGTTCCGGTGAGGGAGGAACAGGAAATCGTGCTCTTGATCCATCGACTCCGGAAACGCGGGCTGTCACTCCGAAAGATTTCGTGCAGGCTCGCGGCTCGGGGAGTTCCGACTAAGTCCGGGGGCACGAAATGGTCCCCGAAGGTCCTTGCCGCCGTTCTGCGCCGCACGGCTGACGCCCGAAAGGCGGCGTAGTGGCATCGAGGAAGCGTGGGTCTCGATCCCTTGAGGCCACGATGGCGAAGGTCCCCCCCGAGCATTTCAAGCGTGCCCTACAGAAGGCGGGCCGGATTAATTTCGCGGTCTCGGTCGATGAAAAGGCCGAAATTCAGCAGGCGGCGAAAGCCTTCGGATTGACGGCGACAGATTACCTGCTCGGGCTCCACCGGCTCGCCCGAGACGCCGTCCGGAAATCGTCGGGCCTGTCGAAGAAGCGTTCTCGCTAGACGAAACGAGAATCAGTCAGGCGCAAAAGGGGCCTTCGTTCAGCGGGGTCGTACCAACACTCGGGTCTTGAGAGGAGTCTCACAGGAGAGATCGTTTTCGAGCGCCTCTGGATTTCGAAGCCTGTGCTCGGGGTCGTAAACGAAGCAGATCAGGAAGCCGCAATCCGGATGTATCGAATAGCGCTCCTTATCGATGATGAGTTCGTCTGCCACGTCCTTGTCGGTAAGCCCACTTCTGGTGTGCTTCGTCTCCACGACGACCCGAACGGGCTTGAGAAGGAAATCCATGCGCGATGCATTGCCCGCGTGGGAGGGTGTGGACTCCTCCACGCGGACATCGGCGAAGGAAGCGCTCAGAACCGCGTGGAGAAGATACTGGAGATCGTACTCGTCCACGATTTCCAGAGGTGGCCTTCCTCGGGGGCGGACCGCAAGTGTGCGGATTGCCACCGGGAGGCGATGGAGGAGCGCGATGACGCGGCCTTCTGCATCCGGTGTCGTCGCTGTTTCAGCGACGGGCAACGCGAGAAGCCCATCCAAATACGCGAGGATCTTCTGCTTCTTCTCTTCCGCAGACTGCCGGTTGGCTCGGTCTTTACTCGCGGATGCCTCGGCTGAATTGTCCGACTCCGGGTCGCCGAAAACGCCACCGCCCCAGTAAATACGCGGAAAAAACGTCCAATTGGGCGTACTAGACTGTTCGAGAAAATCCTCTAAGTGCTCGGGAAGGGACGTCCGGAAGAATGGCAGCGCCCGGGACTTCCACGCATCGACGGCTTCCCACGGGTACGAGGGGATCGCCTCAAGCTGGTCCCGCAAAGATCGAAGAGCGTTCGTCTGGACCGTGGTGATCCGCACGTCTCAGTGTAGTCGCAGAGCGAAGATAGAGGGTCCATTTTCAAGGACTACGTCTCATCCGGCGAGCCTTTCTTCCTTCGCGCCATGCCGGGCGTTTACCAGCAGATTTTCGGCGTGACCCTAGCGGGTACGTGGACACTCGCGGGCCATTTGGGGCGAGCCTCCACAGCCAGAGTTTATCCTTCGCCTCTCGGGCGGATCAGAGACCGGAAACGGAAACCCCCAAGAGCCCGTACCCTTCGAACGTAAGCCCGCCGACGTAGTCATACCCCTCGGGGCTCAGAATCAGGACCTGATAGCCGCTAGCTACCTCCAGAAGGATCGCGGCTTCCCTTGACGGGTCGTACCGCTCGACCGCTTCGCTGACCGCCGTAAGCAGCATCGTGGCGTCGGGGTGAGGTTCGAGGCGGGCAGCTATTTCCGACACTGACGCGTAGCGCGGCTCATCTTCTCCGAAACGGACGAGGCAGCCGCGCCCGGCTATTTCAAAGGCGCGTCGGGCGTCGTCAATCAGGTCGGGGATATTCACGCGTCAATACTCGCAGGTCAGAGGCGTCCGAACGAGCGGCATGCCGAGCGCAAACGCCGGATGATCTTCTTCGCCGAACCCGCTAGGTAGGCTGCGAACTAGGTTCGCATGTGACGCCTCGGCGGTGGCTCGGATCTCGTGGAAGACTACGACAGTCAGAAACGTGCCTGCTAAGGGCTCGACGACTTACGGGCGGGAGGAGAAAAAAGATGCCGACGGAACGGATGGATGCCCTAGTTCGGACACTCGAAACGAGGAAGGAGACGGTGGCCGAAGCCCTCGACACCGCTATTGAAATCGTATTCGACGAGAAGCTCGGCACGAAGATCCCGATCTTCTCGTGGGCGCTCGCCGCAGGAGAACTCTTCAGTACCTTTAGAAAAGAGCGGCTTCGAAAGAACGTGAAGGCGTACCTCGGGGCAACGGGTGAAGCATCGGAAGAGAACCGGCGGCGGATCTCGGATGAGATGAGGAGCGATCCTGCCTTTGCAGAGGAGTTTACCGATGCGACCCTTTCGGTTCTTCTCGATGCGACGAGGCCGATCAAGGCCGAGGTGCTCGGGAATCTGACCGCCGCATTCGCGGAAGGAAAGATAAAGTCGAAGCGGTGGTTCCTAGACCTGATCCTCATTGTCGACGCAGCATCTATCCCGTCCCTTCTCGCTCTCGAGACCTACGTCGATCGAATTCTGGAGAGAGGCCGGGAGCAAACGCCGGACGAAGAACCGCTCTTGCTGGCGATGGGCGTGGCGTGGAGATATGGAACTGGCTTCCGGCTCTCAGAGCATGGGAAAAGCCTCTATGAGATGGGGTTTAAGAAACTCCTGCCAAAGAAGAATGTGTGAAAGCACGCATCCAAGGGTTAGGGGCCACCCTCAAATGCGGAATGCCCGCCCGAGGACATTATTCGTCCGAAACATTCCTCTAGACTCGCTGCCACCCCATGCCGAAGAAACGTGACGTTCTCGCTGCCCTTACCCGCGATGAACTTTCGGAAGCCGTTGACCGGTTCGAACTGACCCCCGACGACCGCCGCGTCAAGGATCAGCTTGTCGAGACTCTTGCCGCCTCCCACAAAGCCACCCTCCCGGCGGTACTGGAAGCGTTCTCGCGGGACCGGCTGAAGGAACTCTGCCGGACCCTCGATCTGGACGACGGAGGCCGGGAGAAGGCCATCCTGATCGAAAGGATGGCCAGTTCAGCGGTTTCTCCGGCACCCGTGACGACCGGGTCTGCCCGCGCCGTTCCTCCGAGCCGAAGCCGAGCCACAAACGGCACCGATCAGCCTGAACTGCCTCTTTCCGGCCAGCTAACGAGGGTCCAGCTTGAGCGCTACGTCTGGTCCGCCGCAGACATCCTGCGCGGCTCCATCGATTCGTCGGACTACAAGAGCTTCATCTTCGGTCTGCTTTTCCTGAAGCGTCTGTCGGACAGGTTCGAGGAGGAGTGTGAGGATCTCCGGGCGAAGAAACTCAATCCCGAAGATCCGGACGAACACCAGTTCTTCGTCCCGAAGCGTGCCCGGTGGTCTGAGCTTCAGAAGGTCGCCACGAACGTCGGCGAGGCGCTGAATAAAGCCTGCGCGGCCCTTGAAGACTCGAATTCCCGGACTCTGGAAGGTGTTCTCGCCGGGATCGATTACAACGACGAGCGAAAACTCGGTGACGCGAAGAACCGAGATTCCGTTCTCCTTCGTCTCGTGCAGCATTTTTCCCGAATCAACCTCCGGAACGCGAACCTCTCCGAGCCGGACATGCTCGGGGGAGCCTACGAATTCCTGATCGAACAATTTGCGGACGATGCCGGAAAAAAAGGCGGCGAGTTTTACACCCCGAAGAAGGTCGTTGAACTTATCGTCTCGCTCCTCGCCCCCACGGAAGGGATGCGAATCCATGATCCCACCTGCGGCTCGGGCGGCATGCTCATCGAGTGCGCGAAGTACGTCGAACGAAAAGGCGGGAATCCGAAAAACCTGACTCTGTCCGGACAGGAGAAGAACCTCGGTACGTGGGCCATCTGCAAAATGAACATGCTCCTCCACGGGTTACCGGATGCCCGGATTGAAAAGGGCGACACGATCCGGGACCCGAAGCTCGTTCAGGACGGCGCACTGATGGTTTTCGACCGGGTTATAGCGAATCCACCCTTCTCTCTCGACGAGTGGGGCAGGGAAATCGCTGAGAACGACGCCTATGGGAGATTCCGTTTTGGAATCCCACCGAAAACGAAGGGGGATCTCGCCTTCGTCCAGCACATGGTGGCCGTCCTGAACAGGACGGGTCAACTCGGGGTAGTAATGCCGCACGGCGTCCTTTTTCGGGGGAGCAGCGAGGGAGAAATCCGGAAAGGGCTCCTGAAGGAGGATCTTGTTGAAGCCGTGATCGGGCTCGCGTCAAACCTCTTTTACGGTACTGGAATTCCAGCGGCCATCCTCGTCCTGAACCGAAACAAGAAGACCGAGCGCAAGGGGAAAGTTCTCCTCGTCAATGCTGCTGACGACTTCCTTGAAGGGAGTGCGCAGAATTACCTCCGGGATCAGGATGTCGAGAAAATCTCGAAAACATTTCATATCTACCGAGACGTGGACCACTACGCCCGAATCGTGGATCTGGCCGAGATCGAGAAGAATGATTTCAACCTGAATATCACCCGGTATATCGAGGCTGCCGAAACCGAGGAGAAGGTGGACGTGGCGGCCGCCGTGGCGAGACTCCGTGAACTCGAAAAGGCTCGGACGGACGCCGAGGTTCGGATGAACGACTTCCTGAAGGAGTTCGGCCTTGAAGGCTGAAAGCCCTGTCGGTTGGAGTCGATACACCTACGGTGACGTTCTCATCGAGTCCAGTGAACGATGCGGAGACCGCCTTGATTTACCCGTTCTCTCGGTTACGAAGAGTCAGGGACCGATGCTTGCGAGCGAGAGGTTCGGGAGGCAGCTTTTCTCCCGCAACTTGAGTCGTTATCGAATCGCCCGCCGCGACTCGATAGTTCTGGACCCGATGCTGCTATGGGATGGTTCAATCGGGCGACAGGCCATAGTCGGAGAGGGACTCGTCTCTCCAGACTATCGCGTATACCGCTGCCATGAAGTTACTGATCCAGAGTTCATGGGATACCTCGTCAGAAGTTCCCTTATGGCGAGGCACCACAGATCGGGGGCTCGCGGAACGAACGTCCGTCGAAATCGAATTGCCCGCACTGATTTTCAGCGAATCCCTGTCCTAATTCCGCCGCTCTCGGAGCAGCGGAAGATCGCCGCCATTCTTTCCTCCATAGACGATGTGATCGAGAGCGAACGAACTCTCGGAGAGTTTCTCTTAAGCAGCCTGAAGCCAGTCTTGGCGAGGCAACTTCTCACGAGCGGCTTGCCGGGGCGGCACACAAGATTCCAGCAGACTGGTCTAGGGCTTCTTCCGGGTTCTTGGCGCGTGTCGTCCCTCAATGACGTTTGCACGAAGATCACAGACGGAACCCATCGGTCCCCGAAACCGCAGCCCGAGGGGTATCTCTACGTTACGTCGAAGAACATCCGACCATTTCGACTAGATCTGTCGGACCCTATTTTCATATCGGAGGCTGATCACAGGGAGATCTGGTCTCGCTGTGACGTTCAACTTGGTGACGTCCTGTTGACGAAGGACGGGGCGAATACTGGAAACACCGCTCTCAACAGTGTGCCTCAGCCATTCAGCCTGTTATCGAGTGTCGCGCTTCTCAGGACTGGACCATTTCTGCTGCCTCAATTCCTGTGCCAGTTCTTGAACAGTACAGTCGGTCGTGTCCAGTCTTCGCTTGCGATGGAGGGGCTGGCTATCAAGCGACTAACAATCGAGAAGATCCGAACAATGCTTGTTCCGGTTCCGCCGGTCGAAGAGCAGGCACTTCTCTGTCGTGTTCTTGCGTCCGTCGATGACAGGATTTTTCGGGAGGAGGAGGAGGTTAGTGCTTTGGAGAGGCTGAAGAAATCGTTGGCCCGCGACCTGCTTTCTGGGAAGACGCGAGTTAGCTCGGCCGAGGCTATCGCGTGACAACCCCCGGTCGGGACTGGAACGAGGAGAACCTCGTCGAGATTCCGGCTGTCGAATTACTCCAGAAACTCGGCTGGACTTATCACCCTCCTGAATTACTCGATTTCGAGCGGTCCACCTACCGTGAAGTGTTCCTCGTCAGGCGGCTTGAGGCTGCCCTAAAGAAATTGAATCCGTGGATTTCCGAGGAGAACGTACAGAGGGCCGTAAGAGCCGTCATGCACATACCGGCGACAAGCCTGATCGAGGCTAACGAGAAACTCCACACGATCCTGACGTATGGAATTTCACTTGAGCAGGACAGAGGTGAAGGCACCCGAAGCTACACGGTAAGGTTCATCGACTTCGACAAACCCCGCGAGAACGGCCTTCTCGTCACTCGGCAGTTCAAGGTCAAGGGATCGAAAAAGCACGTCATCGCCGACATCGTCATTTTCGTAAACGGCATCCCCCTCGTCGTCATCGAGGCGAAGAGCCCGACGCTCGGGGAAAAGTGGCTCCCCGAGGCGGTGGACCAACTTAGCCGGTATCAGGAAGGCGAAAACCGGTTCAGAGGAATGGGAGCCCCTCGTCTCTTCGAAACAGCGCAGGTGCTGGCCGGTACGTGTCTTCAGGAAGCGCGTTACGCCACGATCTTGACGCCTCAGCGTTATTACTTCGACTGGAAGGTCCCGTACCCACTCTCCGTGGACGACGTGAAGGCGAAACTCGGAAAGCCCACGAACCCGCAGGAGATTCTCCTGTACGGCATTTTCACGCCCGAGAGCCTCCTCGACATCGTCCGGAATTTCGTCGCCTTCGAGCTTGATCCGACGACCGGCAGAAAAATAAAGAAGATCGCCCGATACCAGCAGTTCCGAGCCGTCAACAAAGCCATCGAGCGTGCGAGAACGGCAAGAAAACCCGCCGAGCGGGGCGGCATCGTCTGGCACACACAGGGGTCCGGGAAAAGCCTCACGATGCTCTGGCTGGCGCTAAAGCTCCGCCGCGACCCTTTCCACGACAACCCGACCATCGTCATCGTGACAGACCGGATTGATCTCGACGACCAGATTTCGAGAACCTTCCGGAACTGCGGCTTTCCAAATCCCGACCGAGCCGAAAGCGTCAGGGATCTCAGGGAGCTTCTGTCCGGTCCGACCGGAAAGACAGTCATGACGACCGTCCAGAAATTTCAGGAAGTCACCGAGGGACCAACCGACCCGAGGAGGCGCACCGAGCGCGGCGAGCACCCGGAGCTTTCCTTAGCTGCGAACATTTTCGTTCTCGCGGATGAAGCTCACCGGACTCAATACGGGGGGCTCGCAGCAAATATGCGGAAGGCTCTCCCGAATGCTTGTTTTCTCGGCTTCACGGGCACCCCCATCGACAAGCAGGACCGGAGCACGCTTCAGACATTCGGACCGTATATCGACACCTACACGATTGAACAGGCTGTCGCTGACAAAACGGTGGTCCCGATTTTCTACGAGAGCCGCCTGCCGGATCTCCGAATCATCGGGAACACCCTCGACAAGGTTTTCGACCACGTCTTCAAGGACCGGACTGACGAGGAGCGCGAGGCGATAAAGGCTCGTTACGCGACCCTCGAAGCCATCGCGGAAGCCCCGAAACGGATCGAAGCCACCTGCCTCGACCTGATCGAGCATTACATCCGGTACATTCAACCGAACGGATTCAAGGCACAGGTTGTTACGGTCAGCCGAGAAGCCGCCGCCACGTACAAGGACACCCTCGAAAAGCTCAATGCTCCACAGTCGGCGATTCTTTTTTCCAGTTCGAATGACGACCCCGAGCGGCTTGCCCGCCACCACACGACTTCCGACGAAAGAAAGGATTTGATCCGGCGCTTCCTGAAACCTGAAGACCCTCTTTCAATTCTCGTCGTCTGCGACATGCTGATCACGGGATTCGATGCACCGATAGAGCAGGTCATGTACCTCGACAGCCCTCTAAGGGAACACACCCTTCTTCAGGCCATCGCTCGCGTGAATCGTCCGTGCGGCGACAAGAAAACCTACGGTCTGATCGTCGATTATTGGGGCGTGTCCGAAGCCCTTCAGGAGGCTCTGGCGATTTTCTCGCCGACGGATATTCAGGGAGCTTTGCACCCGAAGACAGACGAGCTTCCCCGGCTACAGGCGCGGCACGCCAAGGCAATAAGTTTCTTCGCTCGGGTGAAAGATCGAAACGATCTGGACCAGTGCGTGGCCGTTCTGGAACCCGAGGATGTGCGGACCGACTTTGAAGCCGCTTTTCGAGGGTTCGGGCAGAGCCTCGAAATGATGCTGCCCGATCCTCAGGCTCTCCCTTACATCGGGGACGTGAAATGGCTCGGGAAGATCCGGCAGGCAGCCGCCGCACGATATCGGGACGACAAGATCGACATCTCAGACTGCGGCGAGAAGGTCCGAAAGTTGATCGAAGACGCGATCTTCGTGGACGGAATTCAGCTTCTGGTCAAGCAGGTTCCCCTTCTCTCGAAGGAATTCGACGAGAAGGTGGATGCGCTGAAAACCCCTGAAGCGAAGGCGAGCGAAATGGAGCATGCCATCCGCCATGAGATCCACGTTCGTCTGGAAGAAAACCCTGCCTTCTACCAGTCACTGAAGGAGCGGCTTGAGGAAATCATCCGTGAACTTCGGGAGCGAAGGATCGATCAGGCGAAACAACTGGAACTGCTGAAGGGCCTGAAGGAAACGCTGACGGGCGTGGCGAGCATCGCCGACAAGGTCGGGCTGAGCGAGACGGGATTCGCAGTTTATGGACTCCTCGGTGGCGGGAAGCTGTCCGGGGAAGTTGACGAAAAACTGAAGAAGCTCGCTGGCGAGATAGAGGAAGCCGTCGATAAGCACCTCGCCATCGTGGACTGGCAGCACAAGGAAGACGTTCAGCGGGAAATGCGCCGGGACATAAAGCGTCCGCTTCGAGCCGCTGATTTTCCGGAGAACGATCTCGACCCGACCGTCGCCGGAATCGTGGACCTGCTGAAAGCCCGAAAAGCCTCGTGAGCCAGACCCCCACGGAAACCGGCGAGAAATCCGAAGTCCAGTTCGGACGAACGACAATCGGCTACTCGATCCGGAGGAGTGCTCGTCGAAGGACCGTCTCGATTACCGTCGATCCCCGCGACGAGGTGGTCCTTCTGGCGCCGGTTGGAATTCCGGTTGACCGGCTGGACCGAGTGGTTCACCGAAAGGCACGTTGGATCGTCGGGAAGCTCCACCGAGGAGCCAGTCTCCCCACCGCCCTTCCACGCCGGGAGTTTGTCTCCGGGGAGACCTTCCGCTACCTCGGGCACCAGTACCGCCTCCGGGTGGCCTCAGAGGGCTCCGGCGGGCCGTCCGTGAGCCTCCGAGGGGCATGGCTGCGTATCGGAGTGCCCCGAGGGGTAGAAGGTCCTGAAAGGGCGGCGGCGGTCCAGCAGGCTCTCGTGACGTGGTATCGCCTGCACGCCGCCGAGCGACTCCCGGAACGGGTAGCCGTCTGGTCAGTGAAGCTCGGCATCAAACCCCCGACGGTCCTGATCCGGGAGCAGACGAAGCGTTGGGCTAGCTGTGACCCGAAGGGGGTGCTTCGGTTCAACTGGCGAATCATTCAGGCACCGATGAGCCATGTGGATTACGTCGTCGCACACGAACTCGTCCACCTGTCGCACCGGGAGCACACGTTGGGTTTCTGGTCCGCGCTCGGAAAAGCGATGCCCGATTACGAGCACCGGCGGGCCACACTCAGAAGCCTCGGGCAAGCACTGAACTGGTAAAAGGGTCGGGACGCGGTGATGACCTGTTCTCGGGAACTCGGGTAGGGGGATTCGGAAGGAGGCTGGGGTGGTAGAGCATGAAAACATCCTGAAGTTCAAGTATCAGGGGGCCGGTGTACGCCCTCAGTCGCCGCTACCTGCGACCTGCCCGGCCTGTGAACTCCAAGTTGTTTTTCAACCAACCCCGCAGCCTGTGAGCGACCTCATCTTCGCGGGCGGCTGGCTAGTCGGGCACAGGGTCTGTCCGAGTCCGACCTGTGGCGTGTACGTTTTCATTGTCGTATTGAACGGATCGCTGGTCTTTACCTACCCGCCATTGATCCGCTCGGCTCGCCCTCCGCTGTCAACAGAGGTTCCGGAAGCTCTCCGGAAGGATTTCGCTGACGCCGCCTCTGTCCTCGGAAGCAGCGGAAAGGCGAGCGCTGCCCTCAGCCGTCGTCTGCTTCAGCGGTTCCTCCACGAGCATTTTGGTGTCGAAAGGAAGAATCTGGCAGATGAAATTCAAGCGATACTGGACGGCGGAACGCTTCCTCCTTACCTCTCGGAAGCACTCGATGCGGTACGTAACATCGGGAACTTCGCCGCACACCCGATGAAATCGCAGCAGACCGGGGTCATCGTGGAGGTGGAACCCGGCGAGGCCGAATGGCTCCTAGATGTTCTCGAAATGCTCTTCGACTTCCATTTCGTTCGCACTGCCGACGCATCTGCTCGGAAGACAGCTCTGAACAAGAAGCTCCAGGAACTCGGTAAGCCTCCCATGAAATAGGGAAGCCTCCTGACATCGACTAACTGGACTCCTTCGTAAAGCCAAAACAAAATCGCTGGCTCAATGCCCCGGATGGCACAGTCCACAGCAGCATGAAGTACCACCCACCGCTCGGTCCCTAACAGCCGGAAGGGCTCAAGCTGATCGGATTTCATTTGGATCGAGCCACCTCCCGTACCAGAGCCCTGCGTGGTTAAGGCCAACCGCGAAGCCGAAAAGAAGCTCGGGCTTCCCACGCATCAAGAAATCAGTCAGAGGAAGATGTGGCTGCATATCAAGAGCGAGAAGGCGCTGATACGTGTGGCTCTCGGTCACATCCAACGCCAACACCCTGACGCCACGGACGAGCCGCCCGGACGGCCTTAATTGCCTCCGCGCCCGTTCACGACGCCTCGACAACACGGTATTGAAATCCGATTTCGAAAATGTGCTCGGAACGGACGGCCACTCACGCGGGCGATCCCATTCCGACAGCGGAGCACCGGGCCTTCCGAAAGCCCGCTTCGCTTCGACGTTCAGAGTCACAGGATTTGGAGCGGATGGAACCTCAACGGTGAAATCACTCGTTTTCCGGCCCGCCTCAGGTTCATTCCGCCGTGTGTTCCAGCCGTTACGGATGAAATGGGCCGCCAGCCAAAGTTCTGAAATGGCGGAGAGCGCGTTGGTGCGTGTTTTCGCCTTCAGCCTTCCGAAGAACGACGGATCACCGGCGAAAACATCCTGCGTGATTTCGAGGTTGCGTTGAAGCGCTTCGACGAATTCCGACCCGTAAGGATACGAACACACCTCTTTCAGGAACGAGCGGGCGGGTGTCGATTCAACGATTTCACGAGCCGTCGGGCCGACCGGTGCGTTCATCTCGACGGCTACGATATCGAGGTTCTGACGCGACGGAGGATTCGGGTGTCCTGACCATCACCGCCCTCTTCGCAGTTCCTCCTCCATCGTCTCGATAAGCTGGCTGAGCGGCAGCCCGAGAGCGGCAGCGAGCCGGAACATCCTGTCGAGGCTTATATTCTTTTTGCCGCGTTCGAGAGCGCTCTCGTAGGTGCGGTGGATCTCGGCCTGCTCGGCGAGTTTCTCTTGCGAGAGGTGCGGGGTGCGCCCCTCACGATGACGCCGAAGAGCCCTGCCAAAGGCTGCCCGGATGTTTTCCGACTTGACCGGCTTCACCGAGAGAAAAGGTACGGGTCTGCCGCCTTTAGATCTACATTCTATGAACTGTAAGTCTTTAGACTTATGCTTGAAACGCTCTGAGGATCTGAAAGCGAAGGAGACCCGTCGGGAAGTCGAGAAGAAGTTCTCAGTCCCGAACGTCACGCCTCACGCCGCGACAGGGAGTCCGAAAATGACGTGCGCCAAGTGTGGTTCGCAGTTCTCTGAAGAGAGCCGCTTCTGCCCCGGATGTGGCGTGCCCTTTGGAACTTCGACGCCAGAAAACCGGGGAAGGTAAGAGGAAAATATATGTCGAATCAGCGTGTCTATCTCAGGGCCATCATCGTCTTCGTCGTTACATTTGGGTTGCGTCTGTATGCGCAGCCCGCTCCGGATCTCTCGAAGGTTTCTACCGATGTGCTGAGGCACAGGTTGGAGGAGATCCATCAGAAAAAAACAGTCATTCGTGGTGGTTTATACGGACGCTTCGTGATCGAGGGGGAAATTTCAGCGAATTACGGGAATGAGATTTTCGTGTTCGGACAGGCTCTTCCGTTGATGGGAGACCCGTCTGTACGAGGCACGCATATATCGAGAAGCTGTCTTCGCATCAAAGAGCCTACGCATGGCAAGGTCGTGTTCGATCATTTCTTTTCTGGTCCAGAGGAACCCAAACGCCTTTATTACATCGGCGAAGGTACGGCACAGAATTCTTTTGGAGCTACCATCCCTTGCTCGCTCTATGGGAATGCTCCTGAGAAAGTCAGGATTCCTTTTAACAAGCTCACCAATGAAGCCAACCTGATCGCGGAGGAGCTTAGGGGACGAGGAGAAGAAGTCACTTTTTTTGAACCTTGACTTTCTTGCGCCACATGAGGGGCTGGAAAAACAGACCGACTCTCACTGCGCTGGCAGATGGCCGTGACAAATCTAGAATGTCGGAGGCGCTGATGAAACGAATTTTCCTCGCACTTCTCCTCTGTTCGGTCCCTTTCCTGTCTCGTCCGCTTGCCGCTGAGCGCGGCTGCCCGCTCCACGTCGCCGGACGTTTGGGGCAGAACGGCTTGGCCGTGGTGGTGCCGGTCGGTAATAGAAGCCGGGATGATGCCGTGCGCTGTCATTCCATCGTCCTGACGTGGAACGATTACCTCAACCAGTATCACGAACGGGAATTCCTCTTCGACGTTCTCATTCAGCCTCGCCAGACGGTGCGCCTCCAGACGCCTCCTCTCTTGGGGGAAGACGCCGATAACAGCGTGGTCAATTACAGCACCGTGGCGGCGTCGGTCACATGCGGTGGCGAGTGAGAGAGACTTGACTTCGGATGGTGGAAAGAACGGTCAATTACTGCGCCATGGCGACCGTCGGTCACCGGATGAAGCCGCAGGAGACGTACTCGCCACGGTATTTCGTCGAGAACTTCCCGTCCGATGAAGAGCTAGAGCAGCTTAAGAGCTAGCTCGCTCGCGGCATACTCGACGCCTAGCGCATCTGCATCGGAGGAAATTCGGCTGACGCTATGGAAAGATCGGCCCCGATTCGAGGAGAAATTCTCTTTATGAGAAATCGCCTTCTGCTGCTCGTGGCCAGTGTTGCAGCAATCGCTGGATGCGCGACTCAGATGAATCCCATCCGAGCGACGGCTAATTCAGAGAGAGTATTCAAGCGAAACTACGAGATTGGAAAGCCGCAGTCCGTTTTCGTCGGCGAGGCGGTTGTTTCCTTCAAAGACTACGTGGCCGTCACACGTAGAGGGAAGACGATGCGTCCCTCAGGGGGATTCCGAGCCAAACAGGTAGCCGGGTGGTACTCGGGGACGGCGGATCAGGACTATAGGGTAATTGGTGCCGTTTCCCTTGACGGCGTCGAATACGCCGTAATGCCCTTTGCCGACGTAGGGAAGCCTTCTGAGATCGCTGTTCTTGTCGGCCCGGACGGCAAGCCCTATCACAAGCTGTTCGCCGTTGTCGCGCAAAAACCCGTCGTTCTCGGTTCGGCGACGTTCGACCCCCCGACCATCACGTTCCTGCCCGGAGCCGAGGAAATCACGGTCGATAGGAGAGCCGGGTTTCGAAACTTCGAACTGCTCTACGGCGGCACCGACGGCAAGTCCTTCACCCTCTCCTACCGCGAGTACAGCCCGGACGATCTGATCAAACCCGCATTCACGCAGACGTTGACATACGAACGGGGCTCTAAGAGCGTCCGATTCCGCGATGTGCAGATCGCTGTTCAAGAAGTCACGAGCGAGAAAATCACCTACACGGTGCTGGCGGACGGCGGGACCCCCGGTACTTCGTCGAAGTAACTACATCGCCACGCCGGGCTGCCGCCGCCCGATAAATTAAGTACATCGCACGATGTACTTTCGCAACCTGCTGCTGCTGAAGGGTTCTGAGTCGTCTTCAGCGCCTGCCGAGACCCGTCCGCACGCGAGCGTTCTCGGGGCGCCTCCTCGCGCTGGACGAACGGGTAGATCACGGAGCCGCCCGTCCGAAGCTCGGAAATCGCGGCAGACTTCCGGCCATGAGATTGAAAACCCCTTCTCCACCCCCTTCACCTGAAAGCGTCACCGAGATCCTCCATCAGATTGGCCGAGCCGTGAGTGAGGCAGGAAGGGCTCTGGAACGGTTAGCTGACGCGATCCCTAGCTTCATCCCCCCTTCCCCTGCTCCACAGCCGCAGGTGCCTGAGCGCCCTCCAGAACCGCCTCCTAAGCCACGAGGCGAGTACATCAACACGAAGGGTGCGGCCGAGTACATGGGCTTCAAGCCGAACACACTGCGGGTCTGGCGGATGAAGGGGACGGGTCCGAAGGGCTGGCTCCGGGTCTGCGGGCGCGTGTACTACCCCGTCAAAGCCCTCGATCAGTTCTTCCACGACGCTGCGTCAAATTCGAAGGTTCCTCACCGGAACTGATTCGTATCATCGGCTCGCGGCGGGCTTCTGAAACACACCCCCGCTTCTCGTCCCTTTTTCGTCCCCGGTTTGCCGGAAAGGCGATGAAGGGCAGGAAACTGCGAGAACGAATCCGCGCTCGCTCCGGCGAACAACTGATTCAGCGAGAGTGATTTCGAGACTCCCGAGAGATCAAGAGGAATTCTGAGAAATCATGAGAAAACCCTCCGGGGCGACTTTCAAGGTGGAGATCGAGGGTTCGAATCCCTCTGGGGGTACCACTCTTATCCCTCCCGCCACGGCCTGAGCGGCGGGCTCCGAGAGCTTACTGTTTGCCGAGATAGTCCACGTGCACGTACGTGCCGAGTCTCGGGTTATAGGCCAGATACCAGCCGTCGTGGTCCGGGTCCTCGTAGATCACGATCTGGTCGCTGTCCCAGA
>ODAK010001082.1_pt1 | contig 30475 bp, 31 predicted proteins | sample 1539591 | NCBI WGS metagenome assembly ODAK01 (sample SAMEA3539303, study PRJEB22396) | soil metagenome | biome: tundra; feature: field; material: soil | place: USA | collected 2010-05 | depth 0.15 m
CACGGCGCACGGGGATTGGCGAAGTTCGCCGTGCCGACTTCAACGGCATTGGCCCCGGCCATCAACATGGCGACCGCGTCCTCACCGGTGCTGATTCCACCCACGCCGACGATGGGCGTCGAGGGAAACGCGTCGCGACATTCGTACACCGCGCGCAGCGCCACCGGCAGGATGCCCGGCCCGCTGAGCCCGCCCACCCCGTTACCCAACGCGGCGCGTCGCTGCTCGATGTCAATCGCCATGCCGAGCACGGTGTTGACGAGCACCAGGGCCGTCGCCCCGGCCTCGAGCGCCGCCGCGGCGACGGCCACCAGGTCGGGCGTGTTGGGGCTGAGCTTCACCCACAGCGCCAGGCCGGCGTCGCGACTGGTCGCCACGATCTCGGCGGTCGCGTTGGCCGAATGCGCGAAGATGCGCGAACGATCCTCCAGGTTGGGACAGCTGGCGTTCACCTCGAGCGCGATCACCTCGGCGCCGCGCATCAAGCGCGCCGCGTCGGCGAACTCGCCGACGTTGCGGCCCCAGATCGATCCGACCACGCGGACCCCGCGAGCGTTTAGCCCCGCCAGGTACTGTTCGCGCCAGGCTTCGACGCCGGGACCGGCCAGTCCCACGGCGTTGAGCATGTGCTCGCCCGAGGCCACGACCCGGGGCGGTGGGTTGCCCGGCCAGGCGAACGCCGCCAGCGATTTGACCACCACGGCGCCCAATTGGCTGAGGTCACCGTAGCCGGCCAGCTCGTCGCCGTAGCCCGAGGTGCCGGCGGCCGTCATCACGGGGCTGGGCAGGTGCACTTCGCCCACTCTCGTCGCCAGCGGGTTAGCGCTCACGGGTGCAGCTCCTGGAGCGAGCGCACCCGCCAACCCTTCGAGCGCGTGTCGGTAATGCCCTTAGCCGCGGCGAATCCGGCGCTCAGGGTGGTCAGGCAGGGCACCGCGTGCGCGACGCAGGCAATGCGAATCTGCGCGCCGTCGGCCCGGGCGCCGCCGCCCGATGGCGTGTTGACCACCAGGTGGACCTCGCCCGATGAGATCATCGAGACCGCGTTGACCCCGAGGTCGGCCAGGCCCACCTTGCCCACCAGCGTGGCCACCTCAACGTCGTGGGCCCGCAGGTACCCGGCCGTGCCGACGGTGGCGGCGATGGTGAAGCCCAGTTCGCTCAGTTCTCGCGCCAGAGTGAGACCCTGCACTTTGTCGCGGTCGGCCAGCGACATGAAGACCTGCCCCTTGTCCGGCAGTTTGGTGCCGGCCGCCAGTTGGGCCTTGGCGAAGGCAATGCCAAAGCTCTCGCCGATGCCCATCACCTCGCCGGTCGAACGCATCTCGGGCCCCAGGACCGTGTCGACGCCCGGGAAGCGGCTGAAGGGCAGCACCGCCTCCTTGACGCTGACGTAGCTCGGCATCGGCGTGGCGTTGGGTACCGTGCCCGCCTCGCGCAGCTGTTCGAGCGTCTCGCCCATCATGACCCGCACGGCCACTTGGGCCAGCGCGACGCCAGTGGCCTTCGCGACGAAGGGCACGGTGCGACTCGCGCGCGGGTTGGCCTCAAGAACGTAGACCTCTTCGTTCTTGACGCCGTACTGCACGTTGATGAGCCCCACCACGTCGAGCGCCTCGGCGATCTTCGTGGTGCTCTCGTGCAGGGTCTCGAGCACGTGAGCGCTCAATGACTGGGGCGGCAGCGCGCAGGCCGAATCGCCCGAATGCACGCCCGCCTCTTCCACGTGTTCCATGATGCCGGCCACGAAGATATCACCGCGTGCGTCGCGCACCGCATCGACGTCCACTTCAATGGCGTCTTCTAGGAAACTGTCGATCAGGATTGGCCGGCTGGCCGACACGCCGCCCTCGCGGGCCAATGAACCGTACGCGCTGGTGAGGTCGTCCATGACCCGCTCTAACGCCACGTCGTCGTAGACAATCTCCATGGCCCGGCCGCCCAGCACGTAGCTCGGACGGATGAGCACCGGGTAGCCAATCCGCTTGGCGATGAGGCGCGCTTCGCGCAACGTCAGCGCAACGTCGCCCGGGGGTTGGCGAAGACCCAGCGAGTGGCAGATCTGCGACCACCGCTGGCGGTCTTCGGCGGCGTCGATCGACGACACCGGGGTGCCCAGCACCAAGGCCGGGTCGATCGAGTGCGATAGCTTGAGCGGGGTCTGGCCCCCCAGGGCAACGACGACACCCAACACGCGGGCCCCGTCGACGCAGGCCGCCTGTTCGGCCCGGATGACCTCGTCGAGGTCCTCGGCGGTGAGCGGCTCGAAGTAGAGGCGGTCGGACGTCGAGTAGTCGGTCGAGACCGTCTCGGGGTTGCAGTTCACCATGACCGTCTCGTAGCCCATCTCGCGCAGCGCCAACGAGGCGTGCACGCAGCAGTAGTCGAACTCGATGCCCTGGCCAATCCGGTTGGGTCCCGAACCCAGGATGAGCACGCGGTCGCGCGAGGACGTTGCGACCTCGCTGGTGTCTTCGAACGTGCTGTAGTGATACGGCGTGGTCGCCGCGAACTCCGCGGCGCAGGTGTCGACGGTTTTGAACGTGACCTCCACGCCGGCCGCGCGTCGTTGTGCGGTTACCTCGCGGGTGGTGGCGCCAGCGAGGTTGGCGATTTGGGGGTCCGAAAAGCCGTACTGCTTGTAGCGCCGCCAGCCACGACGGTCCAGCGTCGAAAGGTCGAGGCCGCCGCCAAGTTCGCGTTCTCGCTCGATGATCTGCATCAACTGCTCGATGAACCACCCGTCGATCTTGGTGCGCGCGACCACTTCGTCGAGCGAGGCGCCGCGCCAGAGCACTTCGTGCAGCGCAAAGAGCCGCTCGGGCGTCGCCACTTCGCAGCGGTGCCAAAGGGTCGCTTCATCTAGCTGCGCGAACTCGTGGTCGCCGCCGAGCGCGAAACCGAGGCGACCCTGCTCGAGTGAACGGATGGCCTTCTGCAGCGACTCCGCGAAGTTGCGGCCAATGGCCATCGCTTCGCCGACCGACTGCATGCGCGTGCCGAGTTCCGGGGTGGCCCCGGGCAGTTTCTCGAAGGCCCAGCGCGGGATCTTGGTCACCACGTAGTCAATCACCGGCTCGAAGCTGGCCGGCGTGACGCGGGTGATGTCGTTCTCAATCTCGTCGAGCCGGTAGCCCACGGCGAGCTTGGCCGCAATCTTGGCGATGGGAAAGCCGGTGGCCTTGGACGCCAGGGCGCTCGAGCGGCTGACCCGCGGATTCATCTCGATGACCAATCGCTCGCCGGAAAGTGGGTCAACGGCGAACTGCACGTTCGATCCTCCCGTCTCGACGCCCACGCGGCGCAGCACCGCGAACGCGTCGTCGCGCATGGCCTGGTACTCGACGTCGGAGAGGGTCTGAATCGGCGCCACCGTAATGGAGTCGCCGGTGTGCACGCCCATCGGGTCGAAGTTCTCGATGCTGCAGATGACCACGCAGTTATCGGCCCCGTCGCGCATCACCTCGAGTTCGTACTCCTTCCAACCGGCGATCGACTTTTCCACCAGGATCTCGCCAATCGGCGAAGCCTCGATCCCCTCTTGAGCCAGGCGGGCAAAACTGGCGTCGTCGTGGGCAATGCCCGTGCCGGCGCCGCCGAGGATGAAGCTGGGCCTCACCATGATGGGCCAGCCAATCTCGTGGGCGATTGTCGTGGCGCCCTCGAGGGTACGCGCGAAGCCCGACTGGGGCACCGCGAGACCAATGTCGGCCATGGCGAGCTTGAAGAGCTCGCGACTCTCGGCCGTCTCGATGGCCTGGGGCCGCGCCCCGATCACTTCGATGCCGAGACGCTCGGTGACGCCGCGTCGCACGAGTTCCATGGTGAGGTTGAGCGCCGTCTGGCCGCCCAGCGTAGGCAGCAGCGCGTCGGGCCGTTCGCGTTCCAATATGTCGGTGAGCACGTCGGGGTCGAGCGGCTCGACGTAGGTCACGTCCGCCGTCGCCGGGTCGGTCATGATGGTGGCGGGATTGGAGTTGACCAGGATGACTTTGTAGCCGTCGGCGCGCAAGACTTGACAGGCCTGTGTGCCCGAGTAATCGAACTCGCAGGCCTGACCAATGACGATGGGACCCGATCCGATCACCATGATCGAGCGGATGTCGCTGCGCCGGGGCACTAGACGCTCTCCAGTTGGCCGTGGCGCAGCAGCGACTCGAAGCGGTGAAAGAGGTAACGCGCGTCGTGGGGTCCGGGTCCGGCCTCGGGGTGATACTGCACCGAGAAACACCGATCGCCCGGCGAGGCAATGCCTTCGATGACGCCGTCGTTCAAGTTGATGTGGCTCACGACCCCGCGAGTGAGTGAGTCGGCCGCGACGGCGTAGTTATGGTTCTGGGCGGTAATTTCGACGCGACCGGTCGCGAGGTCCTTCACGGGATGGTTGCTGCCGTGATGGCCGAAGGGCAGCTTGTAGGTGCGCGCGCCTAGCGCCATGGCCAGCAGTTGGTGACCGAGGCAGATGCCGAAGATCGGCACCGTGCCGATGAGGTCGCCCAGCACACCCACGATCTCGGGCAGGGCCGCCGGGTCGCCCGGACCGTTGGAGAGGAAGAGCCCGTCGGGCTCAAGGTCGCGCACTTCGTCCGCGGTCGTCGACGACGGCACGACCGTGACCCTGAACCGGGCCGCCAGCTGATCGACCATCGTTCGTTTGATGCCGTAGTCGAGGGCCACCACGTGGAGGTCGCCGTCGCCGCGGGTGTAGGGCTGGCCCGTGGACACCGCGCCCACCAGGTTCTGGCCGTCGGTGCCGAGCGCCGTCAGCGCCGCCGCACGCACGGTCGCCGCGTCAGCGTGCCCGAAGGCGCCCGCCAACGCGCCGAAGTCGCGCAGGTGACGGGTGAGTCGACGAGTGTCAATGCCAATGAGGGTCGCCACGTGGTGGTGCACGAGGAACTCCTCGAGCGCGCCGTGGGAGCGCCAATTAGGGGCCTTGGGCGAGAGGTCGCGCACCACGACGCCACGACACCACGGACGGGGGGCCTCGTCATCGAGCGGGCTCACCCCGTAGTTGCCAACGTGAGGAAAGGTGAAGGCAATGACCTGCGCGGCGTAGCTCGGGTCGGTGATGACCTCCTGGTAGCCCGACAGCGCCGTGTTGAACACAAACTCGCCGGTGACGAAGCCCGACTCGGGCAGGTAACCTGCGGCGTAACCCTCGAAGGTGGCGCCGTCGGCCAGGACCAGTAGCGCGGGTTCCCTGATCACGTGAGCACTCCATGGTCGACGACGAGCTGGCCCTTGGCCAGGGTGCTGCGCACGCGTCCAAGCATCGCGCGATTGTCGTAGGGGGTGTTGGTCGAGCGACTCTGCATGGTGTGGCGATCGACCGTCCAGCGCGACGCGGGGTCAAAGACCACAAGGTTCGCATCGTCGCCCACGGCCAGTGCTCCCCCGTGCGCGCCGTGACGGACCCGTTGGTCTACTGACCGTAGTTGCGCGATCCGCGCGGGAGTCCGGCTCAGCAGATCAAAGAATCGCACGGGGTCGCAACGTTCGCCCCCCAATGCCTCGTAGGTGAGCGACGCCGCGTGCTCGAGGCCCAGCATGCCCGCCGGCGCTTCGTCAAAGGCCAAGTCCTTGAGCTCGGGCGCGTGCGGCGCGTGATCGGTCGCCACGGCGTCGACCGAGCCGTTCACCAATGCATCACGCAGCGCGACCACGTCGCGTGACGTGCGCAGCGGTGGGTGGACCTTGAAGAGAGGATCGAACGTGGCGCAGGCGTTCTCGTCGAGCGTGAAGTGATGGGGCGCCGCCTCGCAGGTGACGTTGAGTCCGTCCAATCGCGCCGCCACCACCATCGCGATTGATCGGGCCGTCGACAGGTGCATAAAGTGCACGGCCCCGCCGGTGAGGCGAACTAATTCGATGTCGCGCATCACCATCAGCTCCTCGGCCAGCGCGGGACGTCCCACCAGGCCCAGGCGGCTACTCAACGCCCCCTCGTTCATGGTGCCGGCGCCCGCCAGGAGTTCGTCCTCGCAGTGTTGGGCCAGTCGAACCCCGAGCGGCTTGGCGTAGGTGAGGGCGCGGCGCATGAGCGAGGGGTCCTGCACGCCCAGGCCGTCGTCGGTGAAGAGACGCACGCCCAGCGCCGCCATCTCGCCCATCGGAGCCAGCTTTTCGCCCTTTCGGCCCTGGCTGATGGCGCCGGCGACGGTGACGTCGATCGGACTCTTGGCCCCGCGATCAAGCACGTACGAGACGAGCGCCACGTTATCGAGCGCCGGCTCCGTGTTAGGCATCGCCACGATCGCGCTGTAGCCGCCGACCGCGGCCGCCAGCGCGCCGCTCATCACCGTTTCGGACTCCTCGCGACCGGGTTCGCGCAGGTGCGTGTGCAGGTCCACGAATCCGGGACCCACCCAGCAGTTCGTCGCGTCGATCTCGTGCGCTCCCGCGGGCGCCTCCATCGCCGCCTCGACGCCTCTGATGACGCCATCGACGACGAGCAGGTCGCCGACGTGCGTACCTTGTGCGCCCACCAGCAGGCCCTGGCGCAACACGAACGAACTCATAGGCCCGACTCCTTCGCGGATCCCGCCACGCTGAGATACAGCACGGCCATGCGGATCGGCACGCCGTTCGCCACCTGCTGCGTGATGATCGCGGACGGCAAGTCGGCGACGCGTGAATCGATCTCCACTCCCCGGTTCATCGGCCCGGGGTGCATTATCAGTGTCGTCGGGCGAAGCCGCGTCGCTCGCTCCAGCGTGAGGCCGTAGGTCGCCGTGAACTCCCCCAGACTGGGCACAAAGGATCCCGATCCGCGCTCGCGCTGCAGGCGCAGCAGACCAATCACGTCGGCCCAATCCAATGCTTCGTCGAAATCGGTGGCCACGCTGACGGGCCAGTTCGCGATGTCGTCGGGCAGCAGTGTGCCCGGCGCGGCGACGCGCACGTGAGCCCCCAGCGCCACGTAGGCCGCGATGTCGCTTCTCGCGACCCGGCTATGGCGGATATCGCCCACAATCAGCACGTGCAGCCCATCGAAGAGTTCGCCGCCCGATTCCGGTCCCGAGGCATCGTGGCGTTGCGCCAAGATCTGGCGCACCGTGAAGACGTCGAGCAGGCCCTGCGTGGGGTGTTGGTGCAGACCGTCGCCGGCGTTGATCACGCGCACGTGCGGCACGTAACGGCTGACCTGCAGGGCCGCGCCGCTCGACTGGTGACGCATGACGACCGCGTCGATGCCCAACGCGTCGATCGTGGCGATGGTGTCGCGCAGTGACTCGCCCTTCTTCACGCTGCTCGACGCCACGGCGAGGGAGAGCACGTCGGCGCTCAGTCGCTTGGCCGCGGTTTCAAAACTGAGGCGCGTGCGCGTCGACTCTTCAAAGAAGAGCGAGGCCACCACGCGGCCCTTCAGCGCCGGGACCTTCTTGATGGCTCGCCGGTTGACCTCCACGAACGATTCGGCGGTATCGAGAATCTCGATGATGGCTTCGCTCGAAAGGTCGTCGAGCGACAACAGGTTCTCTCCGCGAATGGTGTGCATCACGACGGTTCCCGCGTCCCGATCCACACGCCCTCCAGCGTGGCGACGATGGCCTCGGCGTGCGACGTGGGCAGGTTCTTGCCCACGTAGTCGGGCCGTATCGGCAGCTCGCGGTGTCCGCGGTCCACCATGACCGCCAACTGCACCGACTGGGGTCGACCCCAATCCGACAGGGCGTTGAGCGCGGCGCGGATCGTGCGGCCGGTGAAGAGCACGTCATCGACGAGCACCACCGTCCGGTTCGTCAGGTCGTGGCCGATGGCGGTCATGGCCGACTCGGGGACGGGATTCATCGAGAGGTCGTCACGGTAAAAGGACACGTCCAAAAGACCGAGCGGCACGGTGGCACCGAGCAGCTCGCTGAGCGTCGAGGCCAGCTTCGTCGCGAAGGGCTCACCTCCGCGTTGCAGTCCGATGATCGAGAGTTGCGCCGACGATTGATTGCGCTCCACGATCTCGTGGGCCATTCGTCGAAGGGCCCGGGCGACGTCGTCGGCCGACAACAGTTGGCTCTTCGCCAAAAACGTCAGGCCGCGTGGTCGCGCCTGACGTTCGTCACTGGTGCTCATATCTCTCCCGCCGTACAGGCCTCACCGGACCCGCTTCACGACTTTCGCTTGCAACTCTAGCAGGGGCAATTAAGAGCGAGTCCTCGGTCTCGTCCAACGCCGTGCTTTTTGTCGCGCAGCAACCAATGGCTCGCGGCCAGCGAAAGTAGAACCGCCGCCGTGGTGTTGTTACGTATGTCGTTCCGTCTTCGCCTCTCCGTCGCCATCGGGCGCTGGCGCGTTTTGCGACGCCGCTAGTTCGCGTTGATACTCCTGCCAGGCGGACAACATTCCCGAATACTCGGGCGCCATGGTGGGCTTGGCCCTGCGCTTCCGGCGAAGGCCCGTCGTGCCTTCGTGCAAGAAATTCCACCACATGTAAATGCCGAATATTCCGAGCAACGGCCACTCGAACACGTACGCCCAGCTGAGCGAGTTGCCGCCTTCAGCTCGACTGAGTTCAAACCAGAACGCCGCCGTGCAGAGACCGAGTCCGACCAGCAAAGTGAGGTGCAATTTGATCGCGTCCACACCGGAAAGGCGGCGGGGAACGGAATCGGGCGGCGAATCCTGATCAACGCGAGGCACTTCGTCCACGCGATAACCCTACTTCCGCGGCACTTGAGCAATAAGCCTGTTCTTAGGAATCACGTGACCAACTACTGCGATGCCACGTTCGTTACGTGGTGCAACGCCGTGCCCGCACCGTATCGTCGCGACCCAATTCACTAGAGTCGGAGAAGACCAAAGCAGACTGGTGTACCCATGAATACCGAATCGGAGAGCGGTCGAAAGACGTCGACGTCCGCGCCCGGCCAAGGGCCGACCGACGAGGAAGCAGCGCGATCGCCCATGGTTGATCGCGCGGCCGCGCTCCGTGCGGGTCGCACGCCAATTTCACCAAAATTCATTTTGTGGATGATTGTGGCCTTCGCTGTGCTCGGACTCGGCGGTGAACTGCTTCAGCACTTCGACGGCAACTTGGGACTGCCCACTTCGGCCACCATTCCATTCACCGACAAAACAACCACCACCGTGCCGGACAAAACTCAATCGACAGTGCCCATGTCCGAATTCCTCGGACGTCGAGATATCGGCACGGCCGCGGCCCCCGGTTTCTCGCTGCAAGACCAAACGGGGCACCAATGGAGCCTTGCCAGTGCCAAGGGGAAAGTTGTTGTGCTCGCCTTCTATGACACGAGTTGCAATGATATCTGTCCCGTGCTTGGAGCCGAAATAAAAAAGGCCCATGACCTGCTCGAATCCAACGCCGGCAAGGTGGACTTCGTCATTGTCAATACCGACCCCAACAGACTGATCAATTCGCCGTCGCCACCCGCGCTCAGCGTGCCGGGTCTCCTCGCCACGCCCGACATCCGATTCGTCACCGGTCCGCTCGAAAGCCTGAACGCCGTGTGGACCCAGTACGGCATCTCGATTCGAGTGGGCGCCGACACCAACGTCGTCACCCATAACAATCTCATGTACTTCATTGATCCCGCCGGACAACTGCGCGTACAGATCGATCCTTTTGCCACCGAAAACTCCGTTGGTGTGGTGAGTCTCGATCCCAAGGACATACAGCGTTTTGCCCGGGGCATCGCACAGGTTGCCGATAGTCTCATAAAGTGACTGACGAAAACTGGGACGAGTCTCAGAAACCCTACGACCCTGGATCGATGGCGACCTCGTCCCTTAGTTCGGCAGTCGTGATCTGGTACAAGCGTCCGTGGTTTCTCGTGACGCTTGGCATAATCGTGGTGCTGGCCGTATCAATCATTTCCGATCTCCCCCGCCATATCTCAAAAGCGCAAGATGCGACCGAGCAAAATGATTCAATCCACCAAATCAACACTGATATCGCGCCGTGCGTCTTCGCCGTGACGCAGAGCTTCAGCTTCTACCAAGAAGAGGTGACGGGGAGGCTTTCCGCCGCCCATCGTAAGCAGGTGCCAACCCTGTTGGTCGGCGACGAAACGGCCTGCACCTTCGCGAGCGGCGGGGTCTACGACCTGACCAACAACATTCAAATCAATGACACCAAGGCCGGGAAACACATTGATTCAATGCTGAGCGTAATTTTCCTTTGGATAACGTCGGACGCGGTTCTGGCCATAAAGGACATCCAGTATCTCTTTGCGCACCCCAGTGACTCGACCAAATTGAGAAACCTCACTCAGCAGGAGAAGCTCCTGGCCAAGGACCGCAGTCGTCTATTGCGCGACTTCACCGCCGCCGAAACAATCTTGGGGATCACGCTCAAAAGTCCTAAAATCCCAGCTTTGGCAACGCTCAGCGGTACCTAGCCCCGCCGCGCGATCTCGCACCGCATTCACGATGCCATTACCGCGTCGCGTGACCACCAAATCAATTCTTGGGCAGGGCGCCGAACATCCTTTCCCTGCGCATGATCCTCACGAGTTCGTCGTCGGGATTCTCCTCTGATTGCAGCCACCGCACGAGATTCCAAAAGACCACCGGCAGGAATGCCGCGGCGGACAGCAGCCACATGAACCCCGTGCTCAATTGTTGATCGGCGGCCAACGAAACCCCGGAGCCCGCGACGTGAACAAACGAGGGGTACCACGAACTGCCCGACATCGCGCCAAGGTACGCCATAACCCAGATCGTCCACATCGCGACCGCGGACATCCCGAGTCGAAATGGCCGCGTCGCACCGGGTTTCATCGGCGGCGATTCAATGAGGTCCAACCACAGCAGTACGCCCATACCTATCAAGGCCACAGATTCGATTGGCGCCAGCCAGGCGTGGGTGGCCACCGCATCCACCACCGGAGCCGTTCGCCAAAAAATGGCCATCGCGCAGAACAGGGTGATCAGGACGTAGGCCTGGCGGTCACCCGAACGACCGAGACGAGCGAGCGCCAGGCGGTCGAACCAGCGAGATTGCGTGGGAGGACCGGCTATGGAGTCGGCGTCAACCACGTAGGTTTCACGCGTGGCCAGCCCGAGCCTGCGCCACGGGGCTCCCGCCACTAAGAATGCTGGGATCGCCACCGCAAAGAGGCAGAATCGAATGGACTCAACGTATTCGTAGCGACGGGCCCATGGCGCGACGGGCGGCACGAGGCACAAAATCCAAAGAACCAATCCCAATACCGCGAGAACAACTCGTACTGCATCACTCCAAGTTCGTGGTTGTTCCTCTGGTATCGGCGAAATCACTTGAAATGATGACGCTGGAAGAAGCCCCAGAAGCACACGCCGATAAACACACCGAGCAATACCACCAACGTCTGAACCTGAGCACCAATGTAAATATCAACTGCCTGCATCATCACCAGCCCTTCAACCATTGAACTGCAAAACGTGGCACCTCACGACGTCGTGAGACTATTTTGACATAGAAACCTACAAGAGATAGAACATCGCAAAAAAGAGCGCGCCGCTCACGGCCACAAATCCCCAGAAATACGTCATCGCGGCAACATTCGCGCGGAACAATTGAGCAGATGGCTCCATAGTGAGCTCAGCGAACTTGCTGCCGGACTCCTTGTGCATCCGTATGGAACGCGCGACCGCCGTCTCCAGCCAGTACGCCCCAAACACCAACGTCATGATGTTGATGACCGCCCAGCCAATGAAGGTCGACGCGTAGCCACTCGATCCGGGATTAAAGGGTACCGCAGTGAACTCCCAGATCTGCAAGAACAGCGCCAGCAAAGACGCCGCCAATCCGATCCATACGCCGACCTGCCAGTCCAGCACCTCGCCCTTGCGAAGGCGCCACTGGCCAAATATCACCACCAACGCCGTCAGGACTTCGAGCGTGTAGATCGACCAGCCATAGGCCGTCGGCGCCGTGATGTTATTGGGGCGCCACAACTGTCCATTGTTGCTCGAGCGCAAGTAGAAGTACGCGAACGCCTCTGACGCGAGCACGAACGCGTACATGCCGATTGCGAGTCGTCCACCGGTCCACGTCGAACCGATCTGGGCGCGCAACTCGAACTCCCGTTCTTCGGGGGTCTCGCTGTAACCCTTCGATTTGTCTGTCGTATCTGACATGTCTGGCCCCCTACTCGTGACTGTCCGACGCCGGGTCGCTGGCGTATGCCGAACTACTAGAACTGACCGGGGCCGCGCCAAAGTCAGCCAGCGGCGTTGCCCCCACTTCGCCGTAGTGGTACGGGTCAGTCAGAATCACTGGGATCCGGTCAAAATTGTGCGGCGGAATTGGTGTGGCGGTCTGCCACTCCAGCCCGAGCGAATCCCAGGGATTCGCGGGAGCCTTTACTGGATTGATCCACATTGAATACAGCAGGTTGTACAAGAAGATCAGGAACGAAAGGCCGAGCAGGAAAGCACTGACCGAGGAGAAATCGTTGAGCGCCTGCAGGTTCTTCGCGTACGTGAAGACGCGTCGCGGCTGGCCGAGCAGGCCGAGGATGAACATCGGGAAGAAGGTCAGATTAAAGAAAATGAACATCGTCCAAAAATGGGCAAGCCCGATCTTCTTATTCATCATCTTGCCCGACATCTTGGGCATCCAGTAGTAGATGCCGGCCATGAAGGCAAAGACCAGCCCGCCCATGATGGTGTAGTGGAAGTGCGATAGTACAAAGAATCCGCCGTGTACCGTCACGTCCACCGGCACGTCAGACAAGAAGACTCCCGTAATGCCGCCGATTAGGAAGTTGAAGAACACCGCCATCACGAAGAGCATTGGAATCTCGAAACGAATCTTCGCTTTATAGAGCGTCCCCATCCCTACCAAGAAGATAAAGCCCGTAGGAATCGAGATCAACTCGGTAGTGAGCATGAAGAGTGGTCGCATATCAGGGTCGATTCCACTCTGGAACAAGTGGTGCTGCCACACGAAGAACGACAACAACGCCACCCCGATCATTCCCGCCGCGGCCACTTTGTAGGCGAAGAGCGGTTTACGGGTGAAGACCGGCATCAACTCGCCGACAATGCCGAAACCCGGCAACGCCATTATGTACACCTCGGGATGGCCGAAGAACCAGAAGAGGTTCTGCCATAGGTAGGAGCTCCCGCCGTGCTCGGAGACGTAAAAGGCCGTTTGTGCAGTCCGGTCCAGCACCCCGAACGTTCCCGCCGCGAAGAGCACCGGGGTGGCCAACGTCAGCAATGCCGCCGTCGCCAGGATGGACCATACAAAGATGGGTATTCGACTCCAGGTCATACCCGGCGCTCGATAATGGATAATCGTCACCATGATATTGAACCCGGCCGCCATCATTCCCACGCCAATTATTGCGAATCCGAGCAGGTAGGAAATCATGCCTACGCCAGCTTGGGTCTGCAGCGGCGCGTAGCCGGTCCAACCGGTGGGAAATCCTCCGTACGGCAACGCCGATACGATGACGCCGTAGCCGGCCATAAAGATCCAGAAGCTGAAGGCTTCTATTCGCGGAAATGCCGTATGCCGCGCGCCAATCATGAGCGGTACAAAATAGTTACCCAATGGACCCACCACGAGCGAGGAGGCCATCATCATCATGATGGTGCCGTGCTCACTCACAATCTCGATATAAGTGGCCGGACCGAATATGTGCGTCGTGGGATTGAGCAATTCGGTGCGAATCGCCATCGCCAGCAATCCCCCGGTGAACAAGAAAAGCAGGACACCGACCACGTACTGCAGTCCGACCACCTTGTGGTCAGTGCTGAAGCGAACGTACTTGCTCCAATGATCCACCGTTTCTGTTGGCTTGGCTTCCTTGCCCACCATCTTGGCGAGTGGGTAGTTGAGCGCGCCGATTCCCGCCAGCCACCCCACGGTTGCAAACGCGAGGGCCAACGTATTCGCCACTGCATTCATGCCACTGTTGGCGATGTATATGTAATCGGCAGCGATGTAATTGCCTAGCCAGTGACCGAACACGTAGCCCAGAATCGCGCAGATCAGCGCGGTCCCGATGTGTTGGCTCAGCCAGGGATTGCGCGCCGACGTTGGTGTTCGTCCGCCCGACCTCGGCGGCGTCTGGCTACTCGTCGCATCGACTTCGGGTCGGTCGGCCGTGATCGTCATCGGATGCACTCCGTTTCTCTGGTCGTGTGGCGCTTTTCAATAACGATGTTGTGGTTCATGATCATGACTTCGCGCCGTAGAGTTCTGCCTTGCTGTACGGCGTGACACCGCCGTCAATGTAGTAACCGCCGGCGGACCCGTTCGCGTCGGGTACGTAGGTCCAGGCGAAGGGTGCCAGTTCCTTGGTATTGGTCGCGTTGGCCGCTTCGGCATTGGTGGCCCAGGTCATGAACGAGGACTGTGAGACCACTTTGCCATAATCGAACATCGCACCGTGCCAAAGCCCGCAGAGTTCGCTGCAGCGCACCACAAAACTGCCGGGCGTCTTCGTATCGGTGAAGGCCACGTTGTTCGCTTGGGGATTCGCGTCTGCCTTCACACCTAACTGGTAGGCCCAGAAGCTATGAATCACGTCGAGAGACGTCACGTTGAACGCAATCGTGGTGTTGGTAGGCAATATCAATTGCGTCGTCTCAAAACCGCCAAACGCCGGGTACCGGTAGGTGAACTTCCACTGTTGCGCAATGACTTGCACAACCAGCACCTTGCCAGATGACGGCGACCACGAGTCTCCCGACGTCAGCGCCGCTGTCTCGGCCGCCGTTGCCCCGTTGGGCGCCCAGATTGGATTGGGTCCCTCACCGCCTCCCGAGCCGTGATCGGAAATCAATGCCACAGTGCCAAAGCCGGCCAGGAAGAGAACAATGACGCTCGTTATAACAATCCACGCGACTTGAACCTTCTTGTTGCCGCGGGCCGCTTCGCCACCGACGGGTTCCGGACCGCCGCGTTTGGCGCTCCACGTCCGGATGGAGTAACCCAGAAACACCCACACGGCGATCATCACCGGCAGGGCAATAATTACAAGCAAATTAATGTCGAGCTGGTCCGCCTTCGCCGTTGACGTCAAACGGCCAGGAGCCATGTGTGGACCCACCAGGAACCAGAACAAAAGGTCGGCCACGACCGAAATGACCAACCAAATATTGGTCATTCGACGAAAATGTCTGGTTTCTCCGTTCACGGGGTTCTCGCTCGTCGTCATGAGTTCACCACTTCCAAGAAGCCGCCCATGTAGTTCTGTGTCGACATCGGACCTCCGTTACCGTACAAGAAGCCCAGTCCGCACGGGACGAAGCATTGCCAGGGGTAACTACCCGCCCCCTGGGTTTCAAAACTGAAAGAAATCTCGTTGTGCGGCATCTTCGTGCTGCACGGTGCCTGACCGCACAGCGTGTCACTGCCATTCACTCCCACCAGCGGGACACTGACGCCCAACGTCGGAACGGCAAACGTGTGGCCGACGCCCGTACCGGTGAACGAGTTGTACACACTCACTGTTTTGCCATTTAGCTGCATAGAGTGGCCAACAGTTCCTTGAACCTGTCCCCACTCCTGATTGCGCAGGGGGCTGCCGCTGTCAAACTGCTCGATGGTCATATCGACCTTCGTATGAGCCGGCAACTTCCAGTTGGTGTCCTGGACCCACTTATGGGTGGTCGGATTCATCACCATGTACGAAACCCACGTGGGATGAGCCCCGAAGCCGATGGAACCCACCGTCTGGGCCAGGATATGCACCGGCTGACCGGCGGCCTGGCTCTTGGTGAAGTCGGTAACGCCGCCAGGGGTGCCGGGCTTGAGGAACGTCGCCACGCTCAATACCGCGAGTCCGACGGCAACCAAAAAGAGCACGATAACAGTGGTCAGCCTCCCCCTCATTGACATGGTTCACTCCTTGCGACTAGGCAAAACACTCAAGACTTACAAAAGACAGTATCCGCTGGGGGACTAAAGTTACGATTTGTGAAGGAAAAGAGTAAGAAAATCCTTGGCATCTACTTCGGGCTCATTTTGGGCGAAGCAATTTGTATCTTGGCGTTTTACGTCGAATATCGACGGGCCACGGGAGGCAACACGCTTTCGTGGGCCTACGTGGTGGAGTGGCCGATCTTCGCCCTCTACATCATTTACATGTGGCGACGCCTTCTGCGCGAGGAAAAAGCACCGCTGACGAGCACCATTGCGCACATCAAGGAGCCCGACGATCCAGCCCTTATTGCCATGAACGATTACCTTCGTGCCGTACACGGGCTACCAACTGTCAGTGAGGAATCCTCCCCTTTAGAGGCCCCGCAAGAGCGAGTGACGTAGCCGGTCGACTTCCGCCAAAATCAGCACCATCAAAATCTCGGGATAAATCGGCCGTCGTCGTCGTCAATATCAGCGCCCAGTTCGTGGATCCGAATCGTCGCGCGAAGGTAATGACGACGCCAGCGAGGGTGGGCGCTCCCCGCGGAATTCTTCAACGCTCATGCGTCGATGGCCCCGCGTGAGACGCTCTACGATGTCGGATCCTTCGGTGTCTTTCATGGAGCGACGAAAGGCGATGTAGAGAGCAGGAAAACACCAGAAATCACCACAGACCCACAGAATCGCCGCGCCAATTTGCTGATCCGCGAAACGATTCAGAGTAATCACCGGCATCGCCATCGTTGCCATGTTCTCCATCACCGCTCCGAAGGCGTAGGACGGGACCGAGGTAAAGAAGCTGAGAGCGATGGCGATAATCGTCATGATGAGGTTAGTGACGAGAAGCGATCCCGCTTGGGCGAAGGGCGAGAGTTTTGGACGCAACGGCGCCGAAGGTATGAACTGGACCCAGAACAACAATCCCGACAGGAAGAATGTCGACAGCATCAGACTCACATGCAGATCCGGTCTAGTCATGATCGGATTGAAGAGACTGGGCAGCATCCAGAGCACCATCACGGCGTTGAAGAAGATGATGCCCACGGCGGGCGACAATAAAAATGCGCAGACCCGCCGAAGCGGATGACGGGTCGGGCGTATAAAGATGCGCCGCAAAATGCGCCGCCTCAACCCAAGGGGAACCGCGTGCACGAGTGGCACCAGTGGCGCGCCGGCCACGTACAGGGCGGGCGCCCCCAACATCACGAAGACGTGCTGGAGCATATGAACCCAGAAGTACTGCATGGCCCAGAATTGGAGGGGCGAAACGATGCTGAGTGCCAAGAGGACCAGTCCGGCGTAACTGAGCCACATTCGTCGACGCCTGCGCACGGCGTGAGCCTTGGTCGAACGGCTATTAAGGGAACGCAATCCCTTTTCGTGAAGGGTCAATACCAGCAAGGTCAAGACAGCAGCCCACGGGTATCCCCAGTTGGCCGTGAGGTAATTCATTGCCTACACCTCTTGCGCATTGAACCAACCGAACGAGTAAATTCGACGCACCCCCAGATGACGTCGCGCGACCATCCGCCGTGCCCGCGACTATCACCGGACCCTACTCCAGAAAATTCGTGACGCCGGGGCCGGCCGACCAGAATTGTCATTGAGACGGACTCAGTGACCCTGCGTCGCGTCAACCGTGCTGAAGGAGCGAAGACCCGACTTTTTGCAGGGACCGGGTTCTGCGTTTACGCAGACCGTGGATTTGTTGGTGACGACACCCGCGATGCGAGTACGACTTACTTTGGCGCCTTGTAGGTTGGCCCCGTCCAGGTTGGCCCCGGAGAGATTCGCGCCTCGCAAATTGTCACCCTGCAGATCGGCACCGCGCAGGTCCCGATGCGCCAGGTCACAGCCCGCGAGGTCCGGGTTTGTCGCCGCAACGGTGCAGTCACTCGAATGGGCGATCAGCGAATCCGTCGAGGAACTTCCGCACGCACTCAATCCGAGGCCGGCCAACAACAAGAATGCCAAACCCCACTGTCTTTTCATACGCCACAGTTTTCCATTTATCGGTGGGCGGCGCGTCCCAACCCGTATCCGTAGTGACATTCCAACGTACTGCGCGAAGACATTTTCTCCCGCGACCAATCCCCTATCACGTCACGTCCAGCGACGCGTCACATTTCGGACGCCCTCGCTCGCTATTTGTGCTCGTGAGAGATTTAGCATCCTCGGGCCCAAACAACCTCTTGAGGTGAATTGTTCAGTCGCCTAGTGAACGCCTTGCGTCGCGAGAAGGTCCTTTAGTTCAGAAACTGACGAGGACTCGAGCGAAACTTGCGAGAGCGGATCGTCGGGAATAATCCACTTGAGCCTGCCCTTCGATGACACGATGAACATGACGTCGGAGTGAACGCTCATCACGTCAGACGGCGTCGCCGATACGTCAACCCCGTAGGCCGACCAGACCGCACTCGTCTGGGCCAGCTTGCCGGTGACGAAGTAAAAATTCTTCACGTGACGTAAAGCATGGATCGCAATGAAGTGTCTGACGTCCGCCAGCGACTCGTAATTGGGATTTGCCGCCACCGCGACGATGTCGAGTTTGGCGTTTGACGCAAGTTGGGAACGAACCTGCGCCAACTGGTTCGCCAACAGCGGACAATCTGTATAACACACGGGATCAAGGAACGTGAGCAGTGTGACGCGACCGCGATGTTCGCCCAGCGCGTACGGCTGGCCATATTGGTCGGTCAGACTGAACGCGGGCGCCGATACGTCGACCGACGAGGCCGGTCCATTTTGGGCCAAGTACAACGTCGTTTCCGCCCCGGCAAACGAAGACCACGTCATCGCCAGTGCACTGGTGGCGATCATCGCGGTCGCAAAGGTCGCCACGACCGCGCCGGCGCTGTTGGCCATCTCGCGCGGCAAGAGGTGCTTGCGCACCGCGGGCGACTGCAGACCGGGCGACGCGCACCACGCGAGGAGGGCAATCGGAATCAGTGAATTGAAATCGGTGGAGAGGCCGCCAAAAAACGCGGCGTCCTGAGCAACGACCCAGAGAAGTACGCAACCGACCACCAGGGTGCGCGCCGGCCAGTTCCAACCCGTGGTGACCGAGCGCCACAGGCCCGCGGCACACACCAGTAGCCACAGCAGCAGGATGATATTGAATCCCCCGCCCATTAACCCTGAGATGGTCCCCACCCGACGAACGAGCCAGGCCAAGGCGTGAGGCTGCGCGACCGAGGTCATCGATGACGACATTGCGGTCAGCGCATTGGCGTTGCCGCCACGCCAAAAGCCGGCCGAGGGCAGTGATTGAAAGACCACGGCGACCAAAACAAGCACCGCCATGAAGCGCAGAACGAAGGGCGAGAAACCCTTGTGGAACGTTTCGGGCTTGACGAAGAGCCAGCACCCGGCAATCACGTAGAACAGGGAGGCCCCTGGCCATCCGAAGAGAATCGTCGCGCCGTGAGCGAAGATGCCGCCCGCTCCATTGGCCACTAGCCAGATCAATCCGGCCCACAGCGCCGACAGCAGCGCCACCCATCGACCAGTTCGCCCATTGGACACCAGAATTACGAGTCCGATTCCGACTTGAAACCACGCCACACCCGCCGCCAGGGATACCGGGTGAGCGTTCCAGATGTTGATGCCGTGCGCCATCAGTGAATGCAGCCACGAGGGCGTGTTCACGGTCATCGGTTGCACGACGTTGTTGGCGAGCCCGAGCGGCATCGAAATTTGAAATTGCAGTATGCCGTCGATCAACCAGATGGCCCCGAATCCCCAACGCAGGTAGGTGCGAGCCCGGGGCTCCTCGCCACCGGGCAACACATTGAAGTGAAAAATTCGCCGGCTGATCAAAAGCACCAGCAGGAAAACACACGCGACACCGCCAATCCAGAGCAAATTGGAGACAAAAAGCGTGTGTCGGAACATGGACGTGACGAGGGAGTTCGTCAAATTGACCGACTTCACTTGCATGTTGGGCATTGGGTCAATCCCTGCTCGAGGTTGGAATTACTCTAAGTGGTCAGCGCACGCCGCCAGAACTCCGTTGACGAACGAGGCCGAACCCTCAGTGGAATACACCTTGGCCAGTTCCACGGCCTCGTCGAGAATTACGGCAATGGGCGGTGGTTCGTCCATCAGCATCTCGCCAATGGCCAGCGTCATGACCAGTCGATCGACCAGGGCCAAGCGCTCCAGTGGCCAGTCGATTGAAAAACGCGAAATCAATTCATTCGCCTCATCCTCGTGCGACGCCGCCGAAGTAAGTATCAACACGGTATACGCGTCGGGGCGAATGGGCAGGTCGTCGAGCACCGACGCGACGGGCCGTTCTTTGATGCTCGCCTCGTACAAAATCTCCAGCGCCCGCTCACGAGAGTGGTGACGCTGGGTGCCTTGCTCGCTCAAACTACGCCCGTGTCATGTACTCGCCGGTTCGGGTGTCAACCTTGATGGCCTCGCCCGGTCCAACGAACAACGGCACTTGCACCACGAAGCCTGTTTCCAGGGTGGCGGACTTGCGCGCGCCCGATACCCGGTCACCTTGAATGCCCGGCTCGGTTTGGGCAATCACGAGTTCGACCGAGGCCGGTAGTTCGACGCCGATGATTTCGTCGTTGAACTGGATCAACATTGCCTTACCGGTCTCCTTTAGGAATTTCGATGCCTCGCCCAGGCTCTTAGACGACACGGGCACTTGGTCGTAGGTGGATTGATCCATGAAGATGTAATCGTCACCGTCGCGGTAGAGGTACTGCGTATCGCGCTTGTCGATGATCGCCTGTTCGAGACGCTCATTGGAGTTGTAGGTGCGCTCGATCACCGCGCCGGAGCGGGCGTTGCGCAGCTTGGTGCGCACGAAGGCCCCGCCCTTACCGGGCTTGACGTGCTGGAACTCAATGACCGTAAAGAGACCCTCGTCGATCTTGATGGTGATGCCGTTTTTGATGTCACTAGTAGAAATTGCGGCCATGAGCCCGGATACCTTTCGCGCAAGATGCGTTGCCCATTCTAGGCAGTGGCGAAAGTGCCCGATCTAGCCAGTCGCGAGGAGGCGTTGCACCGCCTCGACCGCCAGGTCGTAGCTCGTGGCGCCGAAACCGGCGATCGTGCCATTCACCACGCCCGCCAGGGTGCTCACGTGGCGAAAGGGCTCGCGGGCCGCGGGATTGGACAGGTGGACCTCAACCTTGACCCCGTCAAACGCGCCCAGCGCGTCGGCCAGCGCCCACGACGAGTGCGTGAGGGCCCCGGCGTTGAGCACGATCGCCACGGCCGTGCCGTTGGCCCCGTGCACTGCCTCAATGAGGTCGCCTTCAAAATTCGACTGGAGGTGACGCACGCTGAACCCGCGAGCGGCCGCCAGCTCGCTGAAGCGCGCCACGTGCTCGGCGAGCGTTTGACGTCCGTAGATTTCGGGACTGCGCGTGCCCAGCTGGTCCAAATTCGGTCCCGACAACAGCAGTATCTCGTTGCTCATGGCTCTCCTCGAAATTTCTCTAGGACGTCCGCGACGACCGTGGCATCAACGCCAGCGACGACATCAAAACCATCGGCGCCCGCCAGCACGAAGGTTAGGTCATGGTGCGCCTTTTTGTCGTGGCCCATGGCGGCGATCAGTTCGCTCGTGACGAAGTGCGCCGGCAGGCGTCGCGAGAGCCCCAGCACCGCGAGCACGGCGTCGTGATTCGCAATCTCGTCGGCATCGACGCGGCCCAGACGATGGGCCAGTCGCACAGCAAAGGCGAGGCCGATCGCCACCGCTTCGCCGTGGCGCATCTCGTCGACGTCGCGCGCGATCGCCACGGCCTCTAATGCGTGAGCCAACGTGTGTCCGTAGTTGAGTCGGGCCCGTAGGCCGCCCTCGAATTCATCGTTCGCCACGACGACGGCCTTGAGACGCACCGACATCTCGACGAGTTCGTGAAGTCCCACGCCGGCCAACTCCGAAGCCCGTCGCCGCTCCAGCAACCAGCACTTCGCAACCTCCCCCAACCCCGCGAGCCGCTCGCGCTCGGGCAACGTGGCCAGGGTTTCAAAATCACAGAGCACCCCCAGGGGCTGATGAAAGGCGCCGACCAAGTTCTTGCCCGCGCGCAGGTTGACCGCCGTCTTGCCGCCAATGGCCGCGTCGACTTGGCCCACCAGTGAGGTGGGCACCTGGACCAGGTCGATCCCGCGCAGGTACACTGCCGCGGCAAAACCGGCGAGGTCGGTGATCGCCCCGCCGCCCACGCCCACGATCACGTCGTGGCGCGACATTTCCAATTCGGCCAAGCACTCACAAAGTCGCTCGAGGACCCCAAGCGATTTAGCTCCTTCGCCGTCGGGCATCTCGAGCACGTGCTCGATGAGACCCGTCTCGAAGTCAAACCACGGCTCGGCACGTAGCGACGCTGACGTGACCAGGGCGACCACGCGAGCCCGCGGTGCACGTGCTTTCAGTAACGCAGCCAACTGGTGACGAGCACCGTCTGCAAGCACCACTTCGTAGGAACGATCAGGGAGTTCGACGCTGACCCTCACGGTTGCACCGCACTGGCCGCGTCGCGCACTCGCATCGTCACGTCAACGAGTTGGCCCGACGCGTCGATGCGCACGCGCGCGACCTCGGCGTAGAGCGTCGCGCGCTCACGGCGCAGTAGGGCGAGTGTCGCGCCGACATCCTCGCCGATCAGCGGACGGTCAACGCCGCCCAGGCGAGACATCAAGACGTCGTCGTCGCAGTCCAGCCACAGCGTCACCTGTGCGCGCAGCAACTCTCGGGCGGCGGACGTGGTCACCACGCCACCGCCGGTCGCCACGACGCCGTCCTCGTTAAGCGCCACCTCCAAGGCGGCCAGTTCGGCGTTGCGAAACGCGACCAGGCCTTCTTGACGCAGGTACTCCGGTACGCTACGTCCAACGGCTTGGCTGAGTAGGTCGTCGGTATCGAACACGTCACAGCCCCACTCTCGGGCCAGGGCGCGGGCCACGGTAGTCTTGCCCACGCCCGGCAGCCCCACGAGGACAAGACGGGCCATCGCTACTCCGAACGAGCGGCCGATGGCGTGGAGCCCAGGTGCTCGAGGTACGAGGCGAAGTTGCGGGTGAATTCCTCCACCGAGTCCCCGCCGAACTTGCGCAGCGCTTCACTGGCGAGCACCAGGGCCACCATGGCTTCGGTGATGACCCCGAGGGCCGGCACGGCCGTCACGTCGGTGCGTTCCTTGAAGGAGACGGTCGATTCACCCGTCGCCACGTCGACCGTTTCGAGCACGGGACGGTTGAGCGTGGACAACGGCTTCATGGCCACCTTGGCGATGATGGGCGAGCCCGAGGACATGCCGCCCTCGAGGCCGCCGGCGTGGTCGCTGCGACGCACGTACCCGCCGCCGCGCTCGAAGGAATTATCCACCGCGATTGCGTCGTGCGCCACGCTGCCGCGCTGGGACGCCTGCAGCATTCCGTCACCGATCTCGACCGCTTTGACGGCCTGGATGCTCATCAGGGCCCCGGCCAGCAAGCCGTCGAGTTTGCGATCCCAGTGGACGTAGCTGCCGAGCCCGACCGGCACGCCGTAGGCAATGACCTCCACGATGCCGCCGAGTGAGTCGCCCTCCTTGGCGGCCGCCTTGATTTCCTTGATCATGGCGGCGGCGCTCTCTTCGTCAAAGCAGCGCACTTCACTCTCGTCAACGAGGTCCAATTGGCCCGGCCCGGGCCGCGCGTCGCTCGGCGTCGCCACCGTGCCGATGCGCACGACGTGGCTGAGCACCTCGACGCCGATGGTGGCGAGCAGGGCCTTGGCCAGCGCGCCGGCTACCACTCGGGCCGTCGTTTCACGGGCGCTCGCGCGCTCGAGCACGTCGCGCGCGTCGTCGAAGCCGTACTTCTGCATGCCCGCCAGGTCGGCGTGACCGGGACGGGGCTGGGTCAACTTGTTGCCCGGCGTCCCCGGGGCCGGGGACATCTCCTGCTCCCACTTGGCCCATTCGGAGTTCAAGATCTCAATGCCGACCGGTGAACCGAGCGTGCGCCCGTGGCGGATGCCGGCGCTCAGATTGAGCTCGTCGCGCTCGAAGCGCATTCGAGGGGCCCGGCCGTAGCCAAGGCGGCGCCGCGCCAACTGGTCGCCCACCTGTTCGGCGGTGATCGCTAGACCGGCGGGCAGGCCCTCCACGATGACCATCAGTGAACGTCCGTGGCTCTCGCCGGCAGTTAGAAAGCGCAACATCGAACAATTCTAGGTCGGCGCCGACCTAGGAATTAGTTCTCGTTGGCGTAGAAGGGGTTGTCGCCCGAGGCGTGATCCGTAACGTCAATCACGTTGGTGAGTTCGGGGATCGCGTCGCGCAACGTCGCCTCGATGCCCTGGGTGAGGGTCAGGCGGCTCATGGCGCAGCCTTGACAGCCGCCGGACATCTTGATGTAGGCAATCTTCTTGTCTTCGTCCAGGGCCACGAGGTCGGCTCGACCTCCGTGCGAGGCAATCGAAGGGTTCACGTGCTGATCGAGTACGCCAATCGCGAAGACGGCCAGCGGGCCCTCCAAGCCCAACTCCAAAATCGCGGGTGGCACTCCGGGATTGATCTCCTCGGGCGTGGGCACGTTCGGATTGACGAGCACTAACCCCCCGCCGCCATCGCTGGCAAACTCCAGACGGCTGCCGCGCAGACGATCGATACTGTTGGCGGGAATCACAATGGTGACGTCCCCGTCTTGGCCAATCGCGGCGCCCTCGGGTGCCTCGGCGCGGTCGGAGAAGTAGAGGTCGTAGGAATATCCCGCTCCCCGGGTGCCGGTCACCTCCACCCACAGCGCGAGACCGTCGCCTTGGTCTTCGCTCGCCAGCGCGTCAAGCACCACGTCGCGCGCCTCGTCGGTGAGCTTCAAGATGTCAAACGTCTCGACGGTAGTCATCCAACCAGTGTAGGGGTGACCGCTCAAACGTTCATCGCGCACTAAGTTCTCTCCGTGACCGCAATACCACGCGACGCCCACGAGTGGGTGAGTTTCGACGACAACAAGCGCCAGCGAACCTGGATGTTCGACGTGACCTTTCTCGAGAGCAACTGGACGTGCATCTTTGGCAACGGCTGTCAGGGCGTGCTGACGGGACCGACCCCCGAGTTGGTCCAGGGCTGCTGCAGTTACGGCGCGCACTTCACCGACGACAAGGATCGCCGCCGCGTCGAAAAGGCGGCGCTGCGTCTCACGGCCGATCAGTGGCAGTTCAAATCGCGGGGCAAGAACGGCACGACGCGAGTGAAGAAAAACGGCGAGATGACGACCCGCCTCGTCCAAGACGCCTGCATCTTTCTCAATCGACCCGATTTCGCGCGTGGCCCCGGGTGCGCGCTGCACGTAATGGCCATCGATAACGACGAGAGCTATATCCCGTTAAAACCCGAGGTCTGCTGGCAGTTACCGCTGCACCGGGTGGACGAGGTGCAAGAGAACGGCCGCGTCATTACGCGCATCTCGCAGTGGGACCGCGGCGACTGGGGCGAAGGCGGCGACGAATTTCATTGGTGGTGCACCGAATCACCCGACGCCTTCGTGGGCAAGACCCGCGTGGTTGATTCAATGTCCGCGGAGCTGACCGCGATGGTGGGCAAAGTCGTCTACGGCCAACTGCGGGCCTACATGGATCACCGGGCCGCCCAGCCCAAGCCGACGCGCCTCGAGCACCCGGTACTTCGCAAACGGGCCTAGCCCTCGGCGTTCAGCGGATCTTCTTCATTGGAGGGAGTTCGCGGCAGCGAACCGAGAATCTCGTCGAAACGGTCCTCTTCCGCAAGGCACCACTCCGCGTGCACGTCTTCGGGCGCCGCGCCACATTCGACGCAGGTGGTAGCTCGGGGTCCCGTGGAATGCTTGAGTTCGCGAGCCTCAACAAACCGACGATGGCGGCCTTTTTTCACGTCAACTCCTCACTGGCCGCGGGCCATAGCTGGCAGCAACCGAGGCGCAGAATAACTGCACCGAGTACCCATGATACCAACTCAAGGTTGCGATCGGACCCCTAGAATCCCCTGCGTGAGCGATGCCTTTGATCCCAATGAGATGGTCCTGCGATTTAGAGAACGGGCTGAAGCAGTCAAACGACGGGGCCTGCCGCCGGTCGAAGGACCTGAGCGTTTGCGCTTCCTCGAAGCGGCCAAAATCGATTTTCAAGACTTCGCGATGTTGGGCGACGCGACCGCGACGCTCGACAACGGCATCTTGCGTTTCGAGATCGACCTTCGTCCGCCGACGTAGGGCTAAGGGGACAGGCCCGTCGCCACGTCGACGCGGACCGTTGCTTCCGATAGCGCGGCCATGCCGAGGCGGAGCCAGGTGAGCGCCGCCTTGCGAGCGGACGGATTCGAGTGGGCGTCAAAGCATTTATTGGCCCCGGCCCCAAAGTCGTCGTAGGCCGAGGACAGCAACGCCGTGGCCTGACTATCGGGTGTGGGCAGCGAGGAGTTCGCGGCCTCGCTATCGACGTAGAGCACGGCGCACACCGTATGCAGGTCATTGGCGCTTGCCGTGCTGAGGCGTAGTTCGCTCGCCGATGTGCGTACGTCGCGCGTGAGGGTCGGCAGGTTCTGGCGAAATTGACTTTGGCGCACCCACGACCTCGTTGCCGACGCCAAGCTCATCGTGCCACACGCGCTCAGCAGGAGGCCCGCGACGAGCAGCGCCACCACTGTCTTGGTCACGCAATAACCACGAGGTGCATCTGACGCCGACCCCTTCGCAGCACCAGGTAGCGATCGTGCAAGGCGCTGGACAGGTTGACTGGCTGCAGAGGTTCGATGCGCACGTTGTTGACGTACACGCCGCCCTGCTCGATGAATCGTCGCGCCTCGCCCTTGGAACTGGCGAGTTCGCAGCGCGTCAACAGTTCGGCGGCGTCGACGCCGCCGGCCAACTCCGAACGCGACAGGGTTGACGATGGCGCGTCCGCGACCACTTGGAGCAACGTGGCCTCGTCCAGGTCGGCGATGGCTTCACTGAAGAGCGCCTCGCCGGCCCGCTCGGCGTTGGCGGCGGCCCTGTCGCCGTGCACCATGGCCACCACGGCGTTGGCGAGCGCGCGTTGAGCCTGGCGCTCCTGGGGCGAGCGCGCGGTCGCTTCGTCAAGTTGCAAGATCGATTCGTGATCCAAGAAGGTGAAGAAGCGCAGCATCTGGGGCATCATGTCGTCGTCGCAGTTGAGCAACCACTGGTGTAGGGCAAACGGTGAAGTCATCGAGGCGTCGAGCCAGGTGTCGCCCATGCCCATTTCCGACTTGCCCAACTTCTGGCCGTCCGGGCGTAGCAGCAGCGGCGACGTCAGTCCGGCCCCGGGCGTGCCAGTCACCTTGCGGATCAATTCGGTACCCATGGTGATGTTGCCCCACTGGTCCGACCCGCCTAGTTGCAGCGTGCATCCATGGTCCAGATTTAGTCGCAGGAAGTCGTAGGCCTGGAGCAACATGTAGGAGAACTCGGTGAACGAGAGCCCGACGTCGTCGCGGTCGAGGCGGCTCTTGACCGAATCCTTGGCCACCATCTGATTGACGGTGAAGTGCTTGCCCACGTCGCGCAGGAAGTCGGTCAGCGTGACGGTGGTCAACCACTGCGCGTTGTTGAGCAGCAACGCCTGCGCCGGACCGGCGTCGGACGTGAAATCCAAGAAGTGGCCCAGCTGTTCACGAATGGCCTCGACGTTGGCGTCGAGCTGCGCTTTGTCTAAGAGCGGGCGCTCCGCGGACTTGAAACTGGGGTCGCCGATGAGTCCGGTGCCGCCGCCGGCCAGGGCAATGGGCCGGTTGCCCGCCAGTTGGAGCCGGCGTAGGTTGCAGATCGGCAACAGGCTGCCGAGGTGCAGCGAGGACGCCGTGGGGTCGAATCCGATGTACGCCGTGACGCCACCCTGGCTCAAGCGCTCCAGCACGCCGTCGTCGGTGACCTGGTGAACCAGACCACGAAATTGCCAGTCATCACGGAGTTTCATGAGTCCAGTCTACGGGGCCGCCCAAACTAGAACGGTGCCGTCGTGACCGGCACGTGGGTCTGCAGCCACAATACGAAGGCGTGATACGCACCTGAAACTTCGGCCAGTCCAATAACAATCAACATGATGCCGCCGATGCGGCCGATCGCCCGGTGGTGACGGCGAAGCCAGTTCGACGCCGTCGACATCCATTCGGTGGCGAGCGCGGCCACCACGAAAGGCACACCGAGCCCGAGGCAGTACACGAAGGCCAGTATCGATCCACGAACGTCCGAGGCCCCCGAAGCCGAGCCCGCGATACCCAGGATGCCCTCCAGGGTGGGCCCGATGCAGGGCGTCCAACCCAGCGCAAATGTGAAGCCCAGTGCCGCCGCGCCCAATATCGAGGCGCGCGGCACGTGATGGATGCGCCGGTCGCGCTGCAACCAAGACGACGGCCACCATCCAGCAAAAAAGAGACCCAGAAAGACGGTAACGACGCCGAAGATCTCTTCGAGCAGACGCTGGTGCGTCTTGAGTGCGCTGCCGACCTCACCGAAGAGCGCACCGAAACTCACGTACAAAACCGCGAAACCCAACACGAAGGCGAGGGAGCCCACGAACGCCCGGCCGCGCCCGGACTTGCCCTCAAGCGTGCCGGTGGCGCCGCTCAAGAAGGCAACGTAGCCCGGCAGCAGCGGCAGGACGCACGGCGAAGCGAACGAGATAAAACCGGCCGCGAAGGCGAGGGGGAAATCCACCAACAGCGATGCAGGCAACGTCGCGATCACGGCGCCTCCGCGCGCCAGCACTCCTGGATGGCGAGATTAAGCGCTTCGTGACGTCGGACATTTTGTTCTCGCGACGGCACCTGGGCAATGACGACGGTGAGACCGTCTCGATCAAGGCCCGTAGCGATGACGTCGCGCAGCTCCACTCTCGTCGTGACGGTCACGCTGGCGTAGCCGAAGGCTTCGGCGATGGCGGCCAGATTACGCGCACGCGGTGTCCCGAAGAGCTGTTCAAAACGTGGCGCGGCGAGCAACGTCGCTTGGGGAAGAAAGGAGAAGATGCCCCCTCCGTGGTTGTGCGCGACCACCAGTACGCAACTGCCGCCCGATTCGCCTAGACCGTCAACCAGTCCCGACACGTCGTGCAGCAATGTCAGATCGCCCACCAGCCCGAGCGCCCGATCACCGGCCGCCACGCCCAACACGGTGGAGACCACCCCGTCGATGCCGTTGGCCCCGCGATTGGAATAAGTCGGGCCGGTGCGCGGTGGCGCGAACCACTCGACGTCACGCACCGGCATCGAGGAGCCAATCACCAGCGGCACGTCGAAACGGGCGCTCGCCGCGACGAGGGCCCTCGCGACGGCCGGTTCGTCCAAGGCGTCGTCGTCAGCTTCGTGAGCGGCCAAGAACTCGCCGACCCGGTTAGAAGCGTCGCGCCACCACGTTGCGTACGCCGAATCGGCGCGAAGACCCACGCCGTCACGATGAGGCAGGCCGTCCATGGTCACGCCGACCAATCGGTCCGGGTCGGCGACCTGACCGGCCCCACTCAGGGCCACCATCGGCACCCCCCACTGCTTCAGGCGCGCTTGCAGTACCTTCGACGCCGGCAGGCCTCCCAAGCGCACGACGAGGTCGGGGGCGGCCATCCGCGCGAAGTCGTCGTCACGCAGCAGGGGGTCAAAGTACGCCGTGGTCGAACGGACCGTCGCGTCGCCCAACACCACCCAGTCGAGCGCCAGGCAGTGCTCCACGCTCTCAAGTTGCGCGCCGAGTCCCACCACCGCGAGCACACGTTGGCCGTCGACACGCAGCGCGGGCACGTCGGGCGTCACCGGCGCTGTCGTCGAGCGCTCGAGTGGTGCGGGCAGATCCAGCGTCGCACCAATCAGCGGTTCACGAAAAGCGGCGTTGAGGTGCACCGGACCGGGCACGCCGGCGTCGCCCCTGGCGGCGCGCCAGAGACCACTCGCCAGGTTGCGCCAGGTGGACGACTGGTCGAGCTGGGCCACGCCGGGTTCTTCAAAGCGGCGAACCATAGTGCCATAGAGGTGACCCTGTTCGATTGTCTGGGGCGCACCCACCCCGTGCAACTCTGGGGGACGGTCGGCGGTCAGCACCAGTAACGGCACGTTCGCCCGATCGGCTTCGGCGACAACGGCGTGGAGCTCGGCCGCGGCGGTGCCGCTGGTGACGACGATGGCCACCGGCCGCGTGGTCACCAGGGCGCGACCGAGCGCGAAAAACCCGGCACTTCGCTCGTCGAGGCGAACGTGCAAGGTAAGTTCGGCCCGTTCGGCGCAGGCCAGGGCCAGCGGGGTCGAACGCGAACCGGGACAGATCACCACGTCGCGCAGGCCAGCGCGACACCATTCGTCAAAAAGCGTCGCCGCGAACGTTGCCTGGACGTCGTTCGGGCTCGGTACGCTCTTTTGCAATGTCACTCCTCAGTGTTCAACGCGAAGGTGCCGGCCCGACCTTCGTCTGGCTGCACGGCTTCACCCAGACCAGGGCCTCGGCACACCAGTTCCGTTCCATTCTGGCAGGAACCCGCGAACTCTGGACGCTCGACCTGCCGGGCCACGGCTCGGCGTCGGCGCTAAAAGCATCATTGGACGAGACGGCCGATTTGGTGGTGGACGCACTGGACGGCCAACGCGTAGCCCTGGGCGGCTATTCCTTCGGCGCCCGCGTGGCACTGCACGTGGCACTGCGTCATCCCGATTCCCT
>ODAK010001084.1_pt1 | contig 30457 bp, 20 predicted proteins | sample 1539591 | NCBI WGS metagenome assembly ODAK01 (sample SAMEA3539303, study PRJEB22396) | soil metagenome | biome: tundra; feature: field; material: soil | place: USA | collected 2010-05 | depth 0.15 m
CTCTCGCCGTTTTTTTGATCGCCGTTATGTAGCGTTATTTATGCGCTTCTGTATAGACACAAAATATCTGGGCGCGGCGCTGACCAACGCCGGGACGATCAATGTGTTGAGTCCGCTGGAATTTCTGGGCAGCGGGCGGACGCTGGTCAACCAGGCGGGTGGGTTGATTGACGTGCAGGGCGACGTGGGAATTTTCTACGACGGGAACGGCGGGCAGCAGATTATCAACGCGGGGACGTTCCGCAAGAGCGCCGGCCCCAACGCGAGCGCGGTGACGGGGATCGCGTTTCAGAACAGCGGGACGGTTTTGGCGCAGAGCGGAACGATTGACTTGCAAAGCGGCGGGACGCTGACGGGCGCCTGCACGGCCAACAGCGGCGCGGCGGTAACGTTCAGCGGCGGGACGTTCGCGGTGAGCAGCAGCGCGGTGTTCGGCGGGGGCGGCTTTCTCGGCGTCAACAGCGGTTCGCCCGCGTTCAGCGGCACGCTGGCGACGGCGATGAGCTGGACGGGAGGAACGGTGTATGGACAGTTGAACATTGCGACCAACGGGTGGCTGGCGGCGAGCGGGACGGGGACGCGCTATTTGCAGATGGGGGTGACCAACTCCGGGACGATCACGGTGGCCAGTCCGGTGCAGTTCAACGGCAACAGCCTGCTGCTGGCCAACGCGGCGGGCGGCTTGGTGGACGTGCAGGGCGACGTGAATTTTTTCAGCGACGGCAACGGCGGGCAGCAAATCATCAACGCCGGCACGTTTCGGAAAAGTGCCGGGCCCAACGCCTGCGCCGTCAACGGCATCGCGTTTCGCAATTTCGGGACTGTCGGAATTCTCGCCGGACAATTATACCTGAATTCTCCGTTCACAAATTCCAGCGGCGGTTTGGTGGTGCGGCTGAACAGCCCATCGGATTGGGGGCAGCTCGTCTGCTCCAGCAGCGTGGTTCTCGGCAACCCCTTGCAGGTTTCCTTTGCTGACGGCTATGCCCCACCGGTGAGCGGCCAATTTCGCATCATCTCTGGCACCAGCCTCACGGGAGTGTTCAGCCCGGTGAACGTGCAAAGTGATCTGGCATCCGTCGCCTACAGCACGAACAGCGCGTGGCTAACGATCACCAATACCTTTTTGCGGTTGAGCAACCCGGTCGTCAGCGGGGGCAACTTGTCATTTTATGTGAGCACTGTGAGCGGGCAGAACTACACGGTCGAGCGCAGCGACGACCTGAAGACAGGCAACTGGGTGTTCTACACCAGTTTCACCGGCAACGGTTCGCTTATGCAGGTGAGCATCCCTGTCGCCGGCACCCCCACCGCTTCTTCCGGATCCATCAACCCTGAAAACCATCGGCAAAAGAATGGCGGGTATTCGCCGGAAATGTCTGATGACGTGGCGTGGGACACGTATTGCGTATTACCAAGTCTCGCGATTGGATTACTTTCATCAGTGCGCAATGTCGAGGCTTCTCTGTGCCCCCTGCCGGACATCAGCACGGGAAGATGCTGCCACTGTTGACTCCCGGGCCACGTCCAAAAACCTTCAACGAAACCTTCAACGATTTCTTCAATAACCGAGTAGTAGCCGTGTCAGGGGCGGAATAAGTCGGGTTCTGGCAGAAAGTGATAAATACTGCTTGAACCCCAATAAAAACGACCTTAAAATACCCTTGTAAATCAAGGTATTGAGGCTGGCAGTCGGTGAAGACCTCGTTTGATTCCGACCCTCGCCTCCAATGCGAACTGTGTATGGAGCATTGGTATAGGAGGTTGGCAGGTCCCAACGGACACCATTTTTCCTACTCTGTTAAATACTGGCGTAACGGGCACTAATCCGCCCGATCCTCGCTGATACTGCGGAACCCGCTTCAGTTATCCTTGCGATTGCGTGAAATTATGAAAACACGTTATCGCTTAATTTGTCGTGGCCTTCGCGGCAATGGTTCCTCCTGTGCGGACACCAAGACCGCAAACGCACCAGCCTTCACACTGACAACGAGGCCGCGGCGCGGCAGATCATCGAAGCCAAAAACAACTCCGAACGTCAGCCGGTGCTCAACCTGCAAATCGCCAAAGCCTGTCTCGCCGGCACGGACAATGGCATCACCACCCGGACCTGGCAGAACGCCATTGAGGCGCTGACCAGCACCAAGCAGGGTGCGAACCTGCACCGTTGGAAAACGGCCGCGAAGGGCAAGGCCTTTGCCATGCTGCTGCCGCAGGTCATCATCGAAACCAAAGGCGAATCGCTGTTGAAAGTTCTGCAATGGGGCAACGTCTCGACCAATGTTTATCTCCGGCGTTTGCATAACTTCTGCGTGAACATGAATTGGCTGCCGTGGCCGCTCATGCCGAAACGCCAGTGGCCCGCTGTGCGGTTCAAAGACAAACGGGCCATCACGCTGGCGGAACATCAGCAGATCATCGCCGCCGAAGTGAACCCGGAACGCAAGGCGCTTTACCAGTTGTGCTGGCATTTGGGCGTAAGCCAGGGCGACATCGCCAGCTTGCGCGGTGATGACGTGGACTGACAGCAGGGCACCGCCAGTTTCACCCGCCAGAAAACGAGCGTGCCGGTAATTGTCCACTTGGGCGGCGAGGCGTTGAGTTTGTTCAAAGACCTGCCCGCCGAGGGGATGTTGTTTCCGTATCTGTCCCGCGTGCGGGCTGGCGACCGGGCGACGGAGTTTGGCCAGCGTTGCGGCCAGCTTGGCATTTGCGGCGTGACGTTGCACAGCTACCGATATGCGTGGGCTGAATGTTTTTTAGTATTCCCCACGTCAAATCCATCCCCGACGCAAACAAAACCTCGGCACGGTCCAGACAGCTTGCTGAATCGAAACAAACAAATGACAAACCGAAACGGTTTTGCTAGGTTCAATTCATGGTTAACGAAACGGAAAATCACCCAGCCCAAGAAAAGACGCCATTCCTTAAATGGTTCATCGAACATTTCCTGACAAGAGCTATTCTTGGCATAGCAACCGCAATAAGTCTTAGCATAGCCATCTACAAGTCATTAAACCCATATCCCCCTTCGCAACTGACCTATTATATCAGTTCAACACGGGTTCCAATTGTTCAAAGTGGCAAGCTTGACAACTTCTTCCTTACTTATTATGGAAAGCAAGTTACTGGCGATTTATCGTCCGCTGAAATTCAGATTTGGAATGCAGGGAATAGACCAATCAAACGGCAAGATATTCTACAGCCCATAATTCTTGGACGGCGTTGTAGAAGGGCAGAAGAAAGGGATTTTACTATATCAACAAAGTATAATGGCTAACGAAACGCATCTCAAAGTGTTTACAGGACTACTTGTGGCTTTTAGCACAATGCTTTTGATAGCATTCAGATACGAGCAACGTTATACTGACCGAATCCTACAACGCTATACTAATGAACCACCAAACTTGCGACGGCACAAACTAGCTGCACTTGGCGCATTCCTTTCTGGCACTATTGTCGTAGTGTTACCGTTTCTTATTGTAACTACTTGAAGACAGGTCATTTTAACTTTATTTTTGAGATAAAACCCCCATTTGGTTTTTAACAAAAGAAACCCCGCCAGTATAACCTGACGGGGAAGGACGGGCAAGTTTGGCAACTGACGCCCGCTTTGGTATTGCTACCACATCACTTGAGTTGAAACAAAGCCGACTGGTTTCCAACTGCGTTTCCGTAAGCACATTCAAGGGTAAAACGAGACGTTGCGTATGCCGCATCATAGGGAATTTTGCATTTTCCGGATGCGCCGGTCTGACCAACGTCTTGATTCCCAGCAGTGTCGCCAGTATCGGGGTGGGCGTGTTCGGCAATTGCAGCTACCTGGAGGCAATAATAGTTAATGCTCTCAATCCCGTTTTTAGCAGCGTGGATGGAGTTTTGTTCAGCAAGAACCAAAGCACACTTATCGAATTTCCCGAAGCTAAAGGTGGAAGCTACATAATCCCAAACAGTGTCACCAATATCGCAGACCAGGCTTTCTCTGACTGCACCAGGGTAACCAGTGTCACGATCCCGGACAGCGTGACCGAAATCGGCAGAAGTTGCTTTTCGTTCTGTAGCTTTTCCAATATTACAATTCCGTTCAGCATAATTAACATCGGAGACAATTCATTTTCATCCTGCCGTAGTTTGGTCAGCGTTACGATCCCCAGCAGTGTCACAAACCTTGGCGCATTCGCGTTCTTTAACTGCATCAGTTTGACCAATGTTACTATCAGTAACGGCGTCAAAAGCATAGGACAAGATTCGTTCTTCGGCTGTGTCGGTCTGACTGCAATCATTATCCCCGGCAGTGTGACCATCATCGGAGCATACGCGTTCTTTATATGCACCAATTTGACCAACGTTACTATTCGTAACGGCGTTGCAAACATAGGTCAAGGTGCGTTCTTCGGCTGTGTCGGCCTGTCTGGAGTTACGATCCCCAACAGTGTAACCAGCATCGGAGCATACGCGTTTGATTCCTGCACCAACCTCACCGGCATTTATTTCCAAGGCAACGGTCCCAGGCTTGGAGGAGTGTTAAGCCTCAACACCAATTCCATTGTCTATTATTTGACAGGAACCAAATTTTGGAGTTCTCCTGCTGGCGGTCCTTCTGGTGTTTTCGGGGGGCTTCCGGCTGTTTTGTGGAACCCGAAAATGCAAACCGACGGCGTAAAATTCGCCGATATGACCAATCAATTCGGCTTCAACATCACCGGGACAACAAACATTCCCTTTGTGGTGGAAGCCTGCACGAACCTTGGCGGCGCTTGGGTTTCGCTTCAAGCCGTGAGCCTCACGAACGGCTCGTTTTATTTCAGTGATCCGCAGTGGACGAATTATCCCAGCCGCTTCTATCACCTCCGCTCGCCGTAATGACTCCGCCCTCCGGAAACTGTCCCAGACGGCTTTTCTTGTCGGCATTCTTCTTTTGCCAGTGCTGATTCAGAGCGTTCGTGACTCGCGCCAGCCAGGTCCGATCCTTCACCAGTTCCAACAGTTCAAGCGTGGCAAAGAATTGGACGCTGTTGGCCGGAGGATTGCCCAGCGGTTTGAGCAACCGCGCCGCCACCAGAATCGGCACGTCATGCGCTTGGCAGTTCAGCACCCAAGCCGCCTGCTCCGCCGTCAGCCGCGCCGGCAACTGCCCCAGCAGCCGCAGAAATTGATTTTGTTACTCTCTCATAACAAATCAAAACGGGAGGTAAGGATCAGCAAACAAATCCGCTTGCAGACCACCTTCCGTGGCCGGGCCATCGCCGCAATTGTCACCTTATCCCATCACTTGGTATCTCAACCGCGCTTCGAGATTCTCCTCCAAAACCTCCTTTAGCCGCCACCACAGTTCCCGCGACACATCATCAATCTTCTGCTGGTCGCGCTCATCCAGGCCGATGCGGCGGAGGAGAATCTCACCGTGCCGCCCTCAAATAGCCGGCAGTCTGCCCGCTTGGACGCCACATTGAAAATCACTTCAATCCACTGACTTCAGCATCAAACAGCTCCAACGGATTTCCCCGCTCAACCTTGATGGTGGAATTGGTGAATTGGATTCCCCGGGCGCGATAGATTGTCATTCCGGATTTCGTTGAAATGTTCACGTTGGAAAAGGTGATGTTGGCGATGGGCATTTCCGGCAGGCCGCGAATGATTCCCGCCGTGGGGCAATCCGTGATGGTCACGTTGCGGATGGTGATGTCGCGAGTGATGGGCGTGGTGCTGGTGACGGGGGCGTTGGTTTCGGTCACCGGATCTTTGGGAGCGGTTCGTTCGGGGTAATAATCAATTATGTAAACCGGTCGTTTGACGCTGGTCATGGTCAGATTATCGTAGGTGAAATGCTGGAGCAGGCCGCCATTGCCGCGAACGGTCTTGATACGGATGCCGGCGTCGGTGCCGTTGAAGGCGCAGTTGCTCACGGCATAATCCTCGACGCCGCCCAACGTGCCGCCGCCGATGGAGCAGCCGTGCCCGTGCAGAAAGGTGCAGTTGCGGATGGTGTAATTCTTGTTGCCCGGACTGCGGGCTTTGCCGGGTTTGACGGCAATGTTGTCGTCGCCCGTATCAATCGTGCAATTACTGATCATAAAATTCCAGCCGGAAGGATCAATGCCATCGGTGTTGGCTGCATTCGTCGGTGCCTGGATGTGAATGTCCTCGATGGTCACGTCGGTGCAATTCTCCGGCACAAGGTGGAACATCGGCGAGTTCTCCAAGGTGACGCCGGCGACCCGCAACCGGGTGCAGCCGGCCAGCTTGATCAGAAAGGGCCGGTGCGTCATGGCTGGATTTGCCTGAAAAGCCGTCCACCAAGCCTGGCCCTGGCCGTCAATAATTCCCTCACCACTGATTTCAAGGTCATGCGCATCGGCGGCGGTGATGGCATCAACATAACGGTTCTTGGCGACGGGATAATTGGTGATGTCATCGCTGATGAACAGCGTTGCGCCTTTGGCGAGATGCAGATTGATGCTGCTGGCGAGCTTGAGCGGTCCGGTCAGAAAATCGCCTGCCGGCACCACCACCATGCCGCCACCTTGGGCAGAAGCGGCGTCAATGGTTTTCTGAATGGCGGCAGTGTTCCGTGTTTTGCCATCTCCGACAGCACTGTAATTGGTGACGTTGAACGTCGCGGTGGGAATCACTGGCAGCGGGATGTCTTCGGCGGCAACCAGAAAACCAACCGTAAAAACCAAGCCAGCGGCGAAAACAAAACGGAGTCGGGGGAAAATATTCATGTCATTCGTGACGGGCGTCGCGTGGGGTGCTGTTTCATTCCGTCGCTGGTTATAGCGAATAATCAGGCCGCCAGCAAGCATCGCTCCGCGCGTAGCCCGCGATGTGAATTTGTTATCCAGGTTGATTGCCACGGGCAAAACCCGGCCGACGTTTCCGATTGATTGTGCAAATGGCGGATGGAATTTGCACCTGCCCCCACAAACCGATTTACACGTCATCTGAAATGTTGATGGTGACGTCCGCCGATTTTGATTAAATGATGAACATGAAACAGCGCATCCTCCGCCAGACCAGCCTTCTGTTGCTGGCTGTGGCGACCTGCTTGCCCACGTTGGCGCAACAGACCGTGACCACGCTCACGGTTGACCTGGCTCAATCGGGCAAGGCCATCAGCCCCGATCTCTTCGGCATTTTTTTCGAGGACATCAATTACTCGGCGAACGGCGGGCTTTACGCAGAACTGGTGCAGAACCGTTCGTTTGAGTATCAAATCACCGAGCAGCTTGCGTGGAATGCGATGACGGCCTGGGAACTTGCGACGCGCGACGGCGGGCGGGGCTCGCTCGCCATTGCCACGGCGGTGCCGGTTCACCCGAACAATCCGCATTATGTCGTCATCGAAACGCAGCAACCCGGCGCGGGCGTCGGCCTCGTCAACTCCGGCTTCGACGGCATCGCGGTTCAAGCGGGCGAACAATACGACTTCTCCATGTTCGCACGGCAGTTGTTCACGGGCAATCATTGGGGCGGCAACGGCATGCTCGAAAATCCCGCGCGGTTTGTGGTTCGGCTTGAAACCAAAGCGGGCGCGGTTCTCGGTGAAACGACGCTCAACGTTTCTGGCCGCGATTGGCAGCGCGTTGCCGCGACGATCACCGTGACCAATTCGGATTCCGCCGCGCGGCTCGCGGTGCTGTCGCTCACGAAAGGTGGGGTGGCTTTGGATGAGATTTCTCTTTTTCCACACAAGACATTTAACAATCGTGCGAATGGTTTGCGCACCGATCTCGCGCAGGCGATTGCTGATCTTCAGCCGAAGTTCATGCGCTTTCCCGGCGGCTGCCTGGTGCATGGTCACGGCCTCGACAATTTATATCGCTGGAAGGACAGCATCGGCCCGGTTGCACAACGGCGCGGGCAGGCGAATCTCTGGGGCTATCACCAGTCGCTCGGGCTGGGCTACTTCGAGTATTTCCAGTTTTGCGAAGACATCGGCGCGAAGCCGTTGCCCGTCGTGCCGGCGGGCGTGTGCTGCCAGAACGCCGACAACCAGGGCGGCACGGGCCAGCGCGGGTTGCCGTTGGACGCGATGCCCGCTTACATCCAGGATGTGCTCGACTTGATCGAATGGGCGAACGGCTCGACAAATTCCACCTGGGGCGCAAAGCGCGCGGCGGCGGGACATTCAGAATCTTTCCACCTACAATACCTCGGCGTGGGCAACGAAGATAACATCACGCCGGTTTTCGAGGAGCGTTTCAAAATGATCAACGACGCGGTGAAGGCGAAACATCCCGAGATCACGGTCATCGGCACGGTCGGGCCGTCGCCGCGCGGTGAAGATTATGACGCAGGCTGGAAATTCGTCAACGAGCAGCACGTTGACATGGTGGACGAGCATTATTACGAGAAGCCGGAGTGGTTCTTGGAAAACCTGAAACGCTACGACACTTACGACCGCACGAAATCGCAGGTCTATCTCGGTGAATACGCCGCGCACGAAAAAGATCGTGCGAATACGCTGCGGACGGCGCTGGCCGAGGCCGCCTACCTGACTTCGCTGGAAGGCAACGGCGACGTCGTCCGGCTGGCCTCGTATGCGCCGCTCCTCGCCAAGCAGGGCCACACGCAATGGCGGCCCGACATGATTTACTTCGACAACCAGAACCTCACCCTGAGCGCGAATTATTACGTCCAACAACTCTTCGCGCAGAATCAGGGCGACTTTTATCTGCCGACACCGCTCGCACCAGCCACAACGAATCTGGCGGTTTCCTGCGTGCAGGACTCGAAAACCGCTGACGTCATTCTCAAGTTGGTGAATACCGGAGTGGAAGCGCAGTTGGTGCATGTGGATTTGTCCGGCGCGAAGAAACTCGCATCGAAGGCGACCAAGACCGTATTGGCTGGCGAACCCACGGCGATGAATGCCTTTGGCAAAACCGCCATCGTCGTTCCCCAAACGTCCAGCCTCACCGTCGGCGAATCATTTCACTGTGGGTCGCCGGCGCATTCGTTGACGGTGATTCGGATCAAGACGCGTTGACCTTTGGCTATTTACAGTTGCAACCAGCGGCGGCGGTGGCGGTCTGCGGCTTGCAGGAACTGCAAAAGCTCGGCGCCGCGGATGCGTTGATGTTGAAAACCAAGGACGCGTTGAAGATTTTTGAAGTTGGAGCGGGTGAAGGGAATCGAAGCCTCGTTTAATGATAGAATCTGCGAGGTTCTTGTGTTGGTTATTGTAAGCGAATTATGTTTTAGGAAAAAGTAGCGCGATAGCCGGTGTGCGATCTCCGGCGTGGATGCACTGGTGAAGTCAATGGCTCTTGCGATGGATGTGCGCAGGCTCGAAAATGTGATGTTAAGTCAAGACTAACGCTTATTTGTCATTAAAATTGCAAAAATTGTGCATATTTACAAATAAAAATATTAATATATGATTAGGCATGTGGAAAAATATCAATTTTCAAAATTGTCTTTCCTACATTGCCGGCCATGTGGTTGCCAAAGGCCACGTTAAAAGCCACGCCGCATTCAACGTAATCATTCATAGCCATGATCACGCTCCGCCCGAAGATAAAATTCGTCCATCTGCCAGGCCGAGTATCACCATCTCCCGAATGTGCGGCTCAGGTGGCCGAACCGTGGCATCCGAATTGATGGAATATTTGCAGTCGCACACGTCGGCTGACCGTCGCTGGACAATCTTCGACAAGAACCTGATCGAAAAGGTGCTGGAGGATCATCACCTTTCGAAGCGGCTCGTTGAATTTCTGCCGGAAGACCGCCAATCTCTCTTTGCCGAGATGGTTGAGAAAATGCGCGGTTTGCACCCCCCCACCTCGACCCTGGTGAAACAAACGGTCGAAACGGTCTGGAATCTTGCCGCCGGCGGTTATGTGATTCTGGTGGGTCGCGCAGCCAATGTCATCACTGAAAGACTGGACAATGTCTATCATGTGCGGCTGGTTGGTTCGCTGGAAAACCGAATCGCCCGGGTGGAGGAAGTTTATGAAATGGGCCGGAGCGACGCGCGCGAATTCATCAAGGCACAGGACTTGGCGAAGCGGCATTACATGAAAGAATATTTTGGCCGGGAGATTGATGATCCGATGCTATATCACATGATCATCAACACAGACAAGATGTCCTACGAGAAAGCCGCGCGGCTGATCGGTGATGCGGTCATCAGCCGCTTCAAACTGGCGGCAAACGCGGGGATCACTGTGAACTGAGCACCTCCCGGTTTAAATTACCCTGCCGGTAATCGCAGGTTTTGTGGAAGGTAAAACTGTATGCATGACGTCATTCAAAAAGTCGTTGCCACCGAGGCCGAGGCCAAACGAATGGTGCTGGCGGCCAAATCGGAAGCCGAACGAGTTTTGTCCGAGGCGCAAAAGCGCGCGCAGGAACTCGGGGTGTCCGCGCGGCAAACCGCACGGGTGGAGGCCGAAAAAATGTTGGCCACGGCGTTGCAGGAAGCCGAAGCGGAAAAGAAGGAACGTCTGGCTCGCACCGCCGCTGAAATCGAAACGCAGGTCAGCATTACAGAGGCCCTAATGCGGCAGACTGCCGAAGCGGTGGTCCGCTGCGTGTGCGGTTTCCACCAGCCAACGCGGGGAATGACACCATGATGCTCACCGCAGCCAACGATCTGGATTATCTGGCCACCCGGCTTCATGCGCGCCGCAGCCGGATGGCGGAAGGAGAGCGTCTCAATGCGTTGTGCAATATCCGCACCATCCCCGAACTTGGACGAGCCATCCGATTGGACACGGAGTATCAGGCTGCTACGGAGTTTCAACGCCGGCTGGTGCAGGACTTGGCCCAGGAACTCGCCGGTTGTGCGAGACATGTGGGCGGTGGAGGGGGCGAATTGATTGTCTGGATACTAGCTCGGTTCCAAGTGGAGAACATGAAGCTGCTCGTCCGCGGTTATGTGAATCGGATTTTGCCCGAAGTTTTGCAGAAGCATCTGGTGCCCCTTCCCGAAGGTCTCGCCTTGGACGTGCAAGGGCTGGTGACGGCGGGATCGCTGGAGAATTTTGTCGAATTGTTGCCGTCGGGAACTCCACGCCAGCGCTTGAGCGAGGCGGTCGCCGCTCACCGCGATCATCCACAGCCATTTTTTCTCGAAGCGGCCCTTGACTGCGGTTATTTTCAGGAATTGCTGGCGAAGACCCGCCAGCTTTCAGGCGAGGATCAGGCCATCGTCAGACCCCTCGTGCTTCAGGAAGCAAACTTCTTTCAATTCATGCTGGCGGTGCGGGGCAGGTTTCATTACGATCTGCCATCCGACGCGTTGCTGGCGTTCCGCCTGCCGGGAATTTCCGATGGATGGTTCAAAGCCCTGCTGACGGCTCCCGACATGCTGGTGGCTGCAAAATCCAGCATCGGGATTGTCTTCGATGAATTGCCGGTCGAACGGGGTTCCAGTGAATTGGCCTTGGAAGCGCTGGCTTGGAAACGTTTTCTGCGCCTGGCCAATGGAGCCTTCCGCCGCGATCACATGGGACTCGGGGCGGCCATCGGTTACGCCGGACTGCGCCGGGTGGAAACGGCCAATCTCATCACTCTTTCCGAGGGCATTCGGACCGGCATGGGGGCCGAGGCAATTCGCGCGCGATTGGTTCCCCGCACCGATTTGGAGGGGGCGGATGTTTAAGCCAGTCGCCATGACGCGCATGAGTGTCGTTGTCCTGGAACGGGATGAACGCACCATATTGCGACATCTCGGCCAAGCGGGCGTGATTCAATTGACGCGCATGGCCGCCGGCCCCGACACCGCGCCGCTGATTCCACGAGATCGCAGCGCCGACACGGCCCGATTGGATCGCATTTCCGTCCGCCTCGGCAGTTTGCGGCAATCCTTGGAACTGCTTTCACCTTCTGCTGAACCAACCGAAATGGCGGAAATATCCTTGGATGAGACGGAGAAAAATCTCCGCTGGACGGAAGAACAATCCAGCGCCCCGCTCAAACGCCGACAGCAACTGATGGAACACGTCGGCGAGCTGACGGTGATTGGCGAACAGATGGCGGGTTATCGCGGGCTGGAGATTCCGCTGGACCGGCCCAGCGAATCTTCGTTCCTGCATTTTGTCACCGGAACTTTGCCGGCGGAAAAATTTGAAAAATTGGAGGTGGGCGACAATGTGGCATTGCTTCCGATGCCCGAACGAAATGGCCGACAGTTGCTGGTGGCCATGACCACCCGTCAAAACCGGGCGGTCTTGGAACGCGCGCTGCAACAAGCCGGCTTTCAACCCGAAACCCTGCCCATCGCCGCCGGCGCGACCACGGAAACCATGACGGAACAAAACGAGCGTGAACTGGACCAGGTCACGGCAGAATTGAAACAAGTGAACGCCGCGCTGCAAAAATTGGCGGAACAATTTGCGCCGGCGCTGGACAAGATTGAGCAACTCATTAACATCGAACGACGGCTGTGCGAAGCGGAACAAAATTTCCCACGCACCGAAACGGCGATACTTCTTACGGGTTGGATGCCCCGCGACACGGCGTCAGAGTGGGAACAACGATTGCGGGAAATCACCAACGGACGCTGTGTCATCGCCACCACTGTTCCGGAAAAAACGGAGGAGGAACAAATCCCGGTTTTGTTGCGGCATTCGCGGCTGCTACGTCCCTTTGAGATGCTTGTGTCCGCTTATGGCCTGCCGAATTATCGGGAACTGGAACCGACGCTGTTTGTGGCGCTCAGTTACCTTTTGATGTTCGGCATAATGTTTGGCGACGTGGGAGATGGTTTCATCCTGGCGGCCGGTGGATTGTTCGCCCTGTGCCTGAGCCGGAAAAAAATGTTGCGCGATGCGGGACTGCTGCTGTTATTCGGCGGCGTGTCCAGCATGGCGTTCGGCGTGATTTACGGCAGTTACTTCGGCATACCGGCCCTCAAAAAATTCGCGTTGTGGCACGACCCGCTCGATGGCGACCCAATGCGGCTGATGGCCATCTCGATTGAAATCGGAATCGTGCTGATCAGTATCGGCCTGATTTTGAATGTTCTCAACCGGTTCCGGCGTGGCGACCGCCTTGGAGGTTGCCTCGACAAATTCGGCCTCGCGGGCATTTTATTTTATTGGGGAATGCTGGCGCTGGTTGTGAACTATGCGGCTTTCCAGTCCTGCGGGCTGGTGAAAGCCGCCTTCGTCCTGTTTTTCGCGGTGCCGGTGTTGTGTTGGATGCTGAAGGAACCGGTTCAGTTTTTCCGGCACCGTCATGCCGGCCATCCCGTCGCGCCGGGCCATGGTCTGTATGTCGTCTTCATGGAATCGCTGGTCGAAGTGTTCGAGGGGATTCTGGCCTATTTCTCCAATACCATCAGTTTCGTCCGTCTCGCCGCCTACGCCATGAGTCATGCGGCGTTGTTGGTGGCGACGTTTATGGTCGCCGAAGACATCAAACATTTTTCCCCCGGCGGCGGCCTGTTGAGCATCGGAGTGATCATAGTCGGCAATGTCATCGCGCTGGTTTTGGAAGGAATCGTCTGCTCGGTCCAAGCGTTGCGTCTCGAATACTATGAATTTTTCAGCAAGTTTTTTTCCGGCGGCGGTCAGCCGTTCAAGCCGTTCCGGTTGTTTGGCGGGGACCGGGTTGCGGCCGGCTGATGGCGGCGAGATTTCGGGTTGGACGAGGTGCGAGTAAACCGAAGAAAATGTATGCAGCGAGAAGTTCGTGCGATGACAGTGTTAACCATGCCGGTGCGGCGATCCCGCTGCTCCGGTCACCGGAGGTATTCTATGAAAATATTAACCATGATAAAATTGACTCGTTGGATGATGGGCGCGGTCTTGGTGGGTGCCGTATTGTGGGGCCCAACGGCCCTGGCCGCAGAAACGCAGCAGGCAGCCGCAACGACAGACTACTCGTCGGTATATCGGACAATTGGTCTGGGGTTGGCCGCCGCGATTTCTGTGGGCCTCAGCGTTCTCGGCGCGGGGATTGCCGTGGGCCGGATCGGATCGGCGGCGGTGGGCGCGATCGCCGAAAAGCCGGAGTTGCTGCCCCGCGCCATCCTGTTTGTGGCGCTGGGGGAAGGACTGGCGATACTCGGCTTCGCCTTCGCCATGATGCTGCTGCAAAAAATGTAGGAGCAGTCTGTGAAATTTTACTGCATCGCCGATGAGGACACGGTGCGCGGATTCCGTCTGGCCGGCGTCTCCGGGCAGGCGGTGGCTTCCGCGCCGGAGGCCGCGATGGCAATGGAAACGGTCGCGGCGCAACCTGATTATGCCGTCATTATCCTTACGGAAACAGTCGCGGACAGCATCCGCCCGCAGGTGGAGCGGATTCGATTTGAATCATCGCATCCTGTGATTGTCGAGATTCCAGGACCTGCCGGGCCGTTGCCGGGCCGCAAGAGCCTGCGGCAACTGGCGCAGGAAGCCGTGGGAATCCACATCGAAGAGAAAGGAAACTGAATGGCAACGCCGAAGCAAAATTCGCCCGATGTTTTGAGCGAAGAAATTCTCGCTGACGCCAAGCGCGAGTGCGACGAAATCATCCGCCGCGCGCAGCGGGAATCAGAATCGCTGCTCGCCGCCGCGACGGCGGAGGCGGAAAAAATCCGCCGCGAAAAACTGGATGCGGCGCGGGCCGAAGCAGCGCGGCGAACTGAATTGATGCTGGCGACAATTCCGGTGGAAGCCGGACGGCTCCGTTCGGCGCGCATCGAGGCCATCCTTGAAAACATTCGCGAAGAAGCGCGGCGCCAGTTGCTGGCTCGCAAATTTGATTATCACGAAACCGTCGTCGCGCTTGCCGCTGAAGCCGTCCACCTGATGCCGGGAACGGATTTTGTTTTGAAAATTTCCGCCGCCGATCACGCCGCGTTTGGCGACAAGCTGGCCGAAGAAATTCGCCAGCGCACCAGACGTTCGCCTTTGAACCTCACGGTGTCCGCCGACCCGGCGATAACCGGCGGCGGCGTGATGGTGCAGGATGCCGAAGGAATTCGGATTTGGGACAACCGGCTGCTGGCGCGGTTGGAACGGCTCTGGCCGGAATTGCGCCGGCAAATCGCCGCCCGCACTTCACTCGTAGAAAAAAATGAGCCGACCGGAGGTGCCGCATGAATGGCGCAAATCCAACCGGCCCGGTGGTGGCGCGCATCAACGGCCCGACCGTGACAGCCGGTGGCATGGCCGGCGCGCAGATGTATGAAGTCGTGCAAGTCGGCGAACTCGGCCTCGTCGGCGAAGTTGTCCGGCTCATCGGCGACCGCGCAACCATTCAGGTTTACGAGGACACCACGATGCTGAAGCCCGGCGCGCCCATCCGCCGCACCGGCCAGCCGTTGTCCGTGTGGCTCGGCCCGGGACTCGTCGGCAACATTTATGACGGCATCCAACGACCGTTGCCGGGAATTCAAGCGCACAGCGGCGCGTGGATCCGGCGCGGCGAAAAAATGCCAGCGCTCGATTTGGAAAAACGCTGGAAGTTCGAACCGTGTGTTCAGCCCGGTGAAATGCTGACCGCCGGACAAGCCATCGGCCAAGTTGCAGAAACGCCGCTCGTCAAACATCACGTCATGCTTCCGCCCGACGTGTCCGGCAAAGTGAATTCCATTGTCAACAAAGGTGATTACAATCTGCAGGAAACTTTGGCCGTCATCGAAACTTCATCTGGCCCGCGCGAGATTACTATGCTACAGAAATGGCCAGTGCGCGTGCCGCGTCCGATTTGCGAACGGCTGCGCATCGTCGAGCCGCTCATCACCGGGCAGCGGATCATTGACACGTTTTTTCCCATCGGCAAGGGCGGCGCGGCGGCGATTCCCGGCGGCTTCGGCACCGGCAAAACCATCACGCAGCATCAGCTCGCGAAATGGTCGGATGCTGAAATCATTGTTTTCATCGGCTGCGGCGAGCGCGGCAACGAGATGACCGAGGTGCTGCGCGAATTTCCTGAGTTGAAAGACCCGCGCACCGGCCGGCCGCTGATGGAGCGCACGATTCTCATCGCCAATACGTCGAACATGCCGGTGGCCGCGCGCGAGGTTTCCATCTACACCGGCATCACGCTCGCCGAGTATTATCGCGACATGGGCAAGAGCGTTGCCGTGTTTGCCGATTCGACGAGCCGCTGGGCCGAGGCGCTGCGCGAACTCGCCGCGCGTCTCGAAGAGATGCCCGCAGAAGAAGGTTTTCCCGCCACGCTGCCGACGCGGCTCGCGCAATTTTACGAACGCGGCGGCGCGGTCACGACGCTCTCCGGCGAGCGCGGTTCGGTGAGCATCGTCGGCGCGGTCAGTCCGCCGGGCGGCGATTTTTCCGAACCGGTCACGCAGCACACGCGCCGGTTCATCCGCTGTTTCTGGGCGCTCGACACCGTGCTGGCCAACGCGCGCCATTACCCGTCTATCAACTGGCTGCAATCCTATTCCGAATATGTCGAGGATGTTGGTGGGTGGTGGGAAAAACAAGCGCCGGACTGGAACGAAATGCGCACCGAGGCGCTGACCTTGCTCCAGCGCGAAGACCGGCTGCAGCAAATCGTGAAACTCGTCGGGCCAGATGCGCTGCCGGATTCGCAGCGGCTGATTTTATTTATCGCCGAAATTTTCAAAGACGGTTTTCTCGCGCAAAGCGCGTTTGATGAAAATGACATGTATTGCCCACCGGAACGACAGGTGACGCTGCTGCGAATCATCCTTACGCTTTACCGTCGTGGCCGGGATTTGATTCAAGCCGGTGCGCCGCTCGCGCGAGTGCGCGGGCTGGCCTGCGTGCCGCTGGTGATGCGCGCCAAGTCCGCCATCAGCACCGCTGAAAAACTGGCGGAACTGGAAAAGCGCGTCGGCGAGGAACTCGACTCACTGGCGAAGGAAATTGGCAAAACGAGCAATGCCCAAGAGGAGGGAGTAAAATGAAGATGTTTTCAAAAATAATTCCAGTTTTTGGAAAGACCCAGACGATCAGTTTGGTGCAAAGGAACATCTCGATTTGTATGACGAGTCCTCCCTCACCCCGGCCCTCTCCCCAGGGAGAGGGAGAAACACTCTCAGCGTCTTTGGAAAACTTTGCGGCTGGGTTTGCCAGGTGGTCTCCCGAGCAACTTATCAGCGCCCATTGCTGTTCCCTCTCCCGGCGGGAGAGGGCTAGGGTGAGGGGGAACGCAGCGAAATGCACTCAACAGCCTCATTTTTTTTCTAGGGCATTCAAACAAGGCGAAGCCAGCAGCAATCAAAGATGATTTTATGGCCGATTTCACTTTCAACCTCGAAGATCGCGGCTTGCAATACCTCGGCGCGACGCGCATCGAAGGGCCGCTGGTCGTGGTCGAGCGCATCCGTGACGTTGGCTACGACGAGACGGTGGAAATTCTCGGTCCGGACGGGCGACCGCGCATCGGCCGCGTGCTCGACATTTCGGAAACGCAGGCCGTGGTGCAGGTTTTGGAAGGGACGAGCGGGCTCTCAAACCAGACTTTGCGCATTCGCTTTCTCGGTGAAAGTTTTCGTCTGCCGGTTTCGCGGCAGATGCTCGGTCGCGTTTTCGACGGACTCGGACGGCCTGCCGATGGCGGCGCACCCGCGTTGTCCGCCGACCGCCGCGATGTAAATGGTCTGCCGATCAATCCGTTTGCCCGGCGCTATCCGCGCGAATTTATTCAAACCGGTTTGTCGGCGATTGACGGCATGAATGCGCTGGTGCGCGGCCAGAAGCTGCCAATTTTTTCCGGCAACGGCCTGCCGCACGACCGCGTTTCTGCGCAGATCATCCGGCAGGCGCGGTTGCTGGAGGAGAAGGTTGAGTTCTCCATCGTGTTCGCTGCGATGGGCATCAAGCACGACGTGGCGGAATTTTTCATCCGCAATTTCCGGGAGTCCGGCGCGCTGGCCCGCGCGGTGATGTTTTTCTCGCTGGCGGATGCGCCGAGCGTGGAGCGGTTGCTGACGCCGCGCGTGGCGCTGACGCTGGCCGAGCATCTGGCGTTCGACTGCGGCCAGCATGTGCTCGTGCTGCTGACGGACATGACGAATTATTGTGAGAGCCTTCGCGAAGTCGGCACGGCGCGCGGCGAAATTCCCGGCCGCAAAGGTTATCCCGGCTATCTCTACTCCGACCTCGCGAGTATTTATGAGCGCGCGGGCCGCATCGAAAGTTCACCCGGCTCGATCACGCAGATTCCAATTCTCACAATGCCCGCCGATGACATCAGCCATCCCGTGCCCGACCTGACCGGCTACATCACCGAAGGCCAAATTGTTCTGGATCGAGATTTATTCCAACGCAGCGTTTATCCGCCGATTGCCGGGCTGCCGAGTTTGTCGCGGCTGATGAAGGACGGCGTCGGCAAAGGCTTCACGCGCGAAGATCATCCGGCACTGGCGAGCCAGTTGTTCGCCGGCTACGCCTATGTCAAACGCGTCCGCGCGCTGTCCGACGTCATCGGCGAGGAGGAATTGAGCGCGCTCGACAAACTTTATTTGAAATTCGGCGAGGCGCTGGAGCACCGATTTTTGAGTCAGGGCGAATTTGAAAACCGTTCCATCGCAGCCACGCTTGATCTCGGCTGGGACGTGCTCTCGCTGCTGCCGCGCGATGAACTGCACCGCGTGAGCGACGAGATGCTGAACCAACATTACCGCGAAAAAACAGCGGCAACTCCTGCGCCGACTGCTGAATAACATGAAACAGCGTGACCATTCCATTCGTTGCATTAGCACCCTGCTTCAGCGGGGTGATAAAAGCCGTGCGGCGAACCAGCCGTTTCAACGGCTTGGCTGGGGGAAACCGTTGAAACGGTTTTGCGCGCGCTCGTCACGGGCACCGGGCTGAAGCCCGGTGTTAATGAAAAGGCGTCAGTATTTATGCGAGGCTCAGATAGAACTTGATTTATGGCCCGGCTGAACATCGCGCCGACGAAATCGAATTATCTTTCGTTGAAGCGCCAACTTGCCTTTGCCGAGGAAGGCTACGACCTGCTGGAACAGAAGCGGCAGATTCTCATTTTCGAGATGATGAGCCGACTTGCACGCGCTAACAAACTTGAACGCGCAATTACCGAATCACTCCCCCGCGCTCATGCCGCGCTGCACGAGGCAACGCTCGACATCGGTTCGGCGGCGTTGGACCGGGCGGCGCTGGGCGCGAAGCCGGGTGCCGAATTGAAGCTCGCCGGCCAACACTTGATGGGCTTGACCATTCCCCGCGTGACATTTCGCGCCGAGCCGCCCGGTGTTCCGTTCGGCGTCGGCGGAACATCGGCGAATACCGACGTGGCCGCGCGCCGGTTCGCGGAGTTGTTGCCGCTGCTGGCTGAGTTGGCGGAATTGCAAAACGCCGTGCTGCGGCTGGCGCGCGAGCTGCGCAAGACCCAACGCCGTTGCAACGCGCTGTCGAAAATATTTATTCCGTCTTACCGCGAAACCATCACTTACATTTCAGGCACGCTCGAGGAACGCGAGCGCGAGTCGCTGAACATATTGAAGATTATCCGGGATCGCCTTGCGCAACCAATTGAAGAACCGGCAAGTCCTTGAACTGTTTGCAAGAAGCTCAACTCAGACGCACCGGCAGCCGGCGGTTGCCCCAGCGGCCGGGCTGTTCCGCGAAGTGTCCGGCAATTTCGAAACCGCAACCAGCACAGCAATTTTTTTTCAGTTGCCACTCGCCGAGTTCATACCCGTCGCGTTCGATCAGTCGCCGACCGCAACCGGGACACCAAGTGCTGCCGCCTTCGGGGTCGCGAACATTGCCCGTATAGACGTAGCGCAAGCCGCGCGCTTGGGCGATGGTGCGTGCCTTGGTGAGCGTCGCGGGCGGCATGCGGGGTTTGTCGAGCATCTTGTAATCGGGATGAAACGCGGTGAAGTGCCAAGGCACGTCCGGGCCGAGATTGGCGGCAAACCAATCCGCGGCCTGCACCAGTTCCCGCTCGCTGTCATTCTCGCCGGGAATAAGCAGCGTGGTCACCTCGAACCAAACCGAAGTCGCCTGCCGCAGATATTTCAACGTGTCGAGCACGGGCGCGAGTTCGCCATGGCAATTGCGGTGATAAAATTCCTCGGTGAATCCTTTCAGATCCACATTTGCCGCGTCCATGTGCCGGTAAAATTCCGGGCGCGACTCCTCGGTCATGTAGCCGGCGGTGACGGCGACGGCCGCGATCCCGGCGGCACGACAGGCGTCGGCCACGTCCATGGCGTATTCGGCAAAGATCACCGGATCGTTGTAGGTGAAGGCGACCGAGCGGCAACCCAGCTTCTGGGCGGCGGCGGCAATGGTTTCCGGCGAGGCCTGGTCCGCTAGGCGGTCAAACTCGCGCGCCTTGCTGATGTCCCAGTTCTGACAGAAGCGGCAGCCGAGGTTGCAGCCGGCGGTGCCGAAAGAGAGCACGCTGGTGCCCGGATAAAAATGATTCAGCGGTTTCTTCTCGATGGGGTCAACACAAAATCCGCTGCTGCGACCGTAAGTGGTCAGCACCATCTGTCCGCCGACGTTCTGCCGCACAAAACAAAACCCGCGCTGGCCCGCCTGAAGTTTGCACAGACGCGGACAGGCGCGGCATTCGAGCCGCCCATCCGGCAGCGGCGTCCACCAACGTGCTGGATGATTGGATGACGTGACTGAGGCAACCATAAATTGATCAGTCGAGTTCTTCGAAATGATCCGTCTGAAAACGCTGAATCATGATGGATTCGTCCGGGCTGATCCAGCCTTTCTTTCGCGCCAGGCGCAACTGCTGCTCCGGGGTCCGGATTTCTTTGATGCCCGGAAGCAGCAGGCTGCTGCGACGATCACTGGTGGAAACGACCACGCCATAGCGCCGGGGATCCAGTTCGTTCTCCAACGTGACCTCCTCGCGTGAGTGGAGCACGCTGACTTCAAAACGCAGGCCGGCCATTTCCTCGACCGTGACGGGAGCGAAGCGCTTGTCCTGCAGTGCCGCCAGCCGGGCGCTGCGCCAGGTTTCAGCGACGACGTTCGGACAGACCGGTTCCAACGTCCCCACGCAACCCCGCAACTTTCCTTCCCGCGTGCGAATGGTCACAAAAACTCCCCGGGCGGCGCTGAGGTATTTGCCGGCCAGCGAGGGCGACTGTTCAAAGCTGCCGCGCAAGGCCGTTTCCACCGAACGCCGCGCCAGACCGGGAAGCATGGTTCCATCGCTTTTCCCAGCCGCTGGATCCGCCGGTTCTGCTCCGGAGGAGTGTGTTTTTTCTGCGAACAGAACGGCCACGCCGTAGCCGACGCCAAACCGTCCTTCGTAATTGAGCACCTGATGCCCCGTGGTCTGCCAGTTCGCGGCCGAGGCGGCGATCAAGGTGGAATCCACCGCGTCTTCCGCCGCCAGTTCGCGCAGCTCCGGGGCGATTTTTTCAAGCTTCCGATAGTCGCCGGCGCGAACCAGATGGATGAAGGTTTCGTCGAATTGATGGGCCAGCGGATGAAAGCCGCACGGCGCGTTTGCCGTCAGACGATGACTCATGTCGCCGCTCGCGATGATGGCGAGGCGACGAGGCAGCGACTGCGCCGCCGTCGCAACTGCTTCACCCAAGGCAGTCAGCCCGCCATCCCTCGAATGATTGAGGCCGAGAATCACCGTTGGCCCGGTCCAACCGGCCTCGGCAAGGAACCACAGCGGCACCATCGCGCCGTGATCCAGCGGGCAATGACGAATCATCCATGTTTCCAAACCCCGCGCGTGCATTTCCACCACGATGGCTTCGGCCAGCGGCCGGTCAAGCGGTAGGCTCATCTCGACTTGAGGCGCATCAAGCTCGGCAAATGAACCTTGCAGCAGATCGTCCGCCCAAAGGCCAAAAGCTTGCGGCCGACGCGGCGAGTGCGGCGAAATCAACATCAATGTTTCCGGACGATGGCTCATCACGCTCTTTGCCGCCGCGCGCATGGCCCGGCGACTGGCTGCGGCTGCACCGCCTCTATCGCCACCCACTCCCGGCACGAGAATTGGCGCGTGCGGCATCAGCACGGCGCAAACCACGCCCGCGTCGAGCAACTGGCCGGCCCGCTGGGCGGTCTGCTTTTCAGCCGTCGGATGGAATAAGACATTCGGTTTCATCTTCATCACCTCAACCACATTTTTCACCAGCACAATAACCCTTCACACCCTTCTGCCCAGCGGGATGAAGGCGCTCGACTTTTTCGTCATCCCGTTTCAAAACCGCGTTCGTTTCAGCCGGTGAAGCCAAACCGATAATGCTCTTCTTCCGTCGAAATGCCGAGCGCAGAGCAAATGACTTTGGCCGCCAGCATCCCGGCGGCGGTTTTGATCATTTTGTCAAAGTCCGGTTTGGGCAGATCAAGCCCCTCATGCCGGATCGCTTTGATGCAGCAGCCGTGTTCCAGAAGTTCCTCAAGAAACTCCTCGCACTCCACGGGATCATCGCTCCGATAGCTATAGACCTCCAGGCTGCGCTTAAACTGCACCGCATATTCGATGTTGTATTTAGGCATCATGGTTACCTCCGTTTCTTTGTGATTCGTTTGTTGCCGGGGCTTTCATTGGAAGTCCAATTGACGCGGACAAAACAGCTTTCCTTGTCGTAATGCAGATCAAGCCGGCCCTTGTAGGCGCGGCGGACTGCCTGCCCGATGCGTTTGGGCAGGTGGATGTCCGTGGTGGCAATGACCACTTTGTCCGGGCGCTCCTCGATGCTGATGATGCGATGGAGCGGATGCCGGGTGCGCTCCCCCAGTTCGTGATGACGGGCCAGATTCAGCATTTCCTGCCGGCGCGACTTTATGAAATCCCCGCTCATCATGACGAACCCGGCCGGATAATTGTCCCGGATCCGCTGGCAGGCCTGGCAGATTACCTTGTGCGCTTCCAGTGGCCAGGACTCCTGCCATTGCCAGCGCCCGCCCTTGAAGACAGCGGTGCATACCGGACATACACTTGGTTCCGATGGTTTGCTGGTTGCCTTGTAAGGGTCGTGGATCCGCTCGTGAATGAGACGGTCTTTGCGGGATTCGGTGAAGAACGTAAACATAATACATCCATTTCTAGGCGCGTTGCGCCTTGACGCAAGCCAACTACGTTTCTGTTCGTTGCCCTTCTCAAAGACCAGTCCTGCCTTTACTCCCGATGAAATATTATACCCAAAAAACGAATTTGTCACCAGCAAGATGACATTGCAGAGCAGGACGATTTGTATGCGCCGGTGCCGCATGTCGTGGTGCGGGCGGAAACCGCCAAGAATAAAACCGAAGAATCGGTTTGTCAGGTGCCAGAAATTGTCGAGGCGCTCACGGCGTATCGCTCGGCCAACGCGTCATCGTCAAAGCTGGTGTTTCCCAATGGCATTCCGCGCGCACGGCGCTTGCTGAAGGACGCCGAGGCCAACGGTATTGCCTATCAGGATGACCTGGGCCGCTTCGCGGACTTTCACTCGCTGCGTTATACCTGGGCGACGTTTCTGCAACGCAATGACATTCCCCAGCGGTTTGCCATGAAGCTGATGCCACAGTGACATCAAGCTGACGGCGAAAGTTTACACAAATGAAACGCAGTTGCCGATTTACGATTAAATCAAGCGTCTGCCACGACTGGGAGACTATACACAAATACGCGCACAGATTTTAGGCGCAGAAGGGCAAAACGGGGCGCAGTCTGTCGCATCCGGTGAAGGGGTGAATCAGCACGAAAGCTTTGTCAATGGCGGCGATGGTCACACTTTGGCGCAGTGTGTCGCATTGCCGGTCATGGAGCGGGTGAAGGGAATCGAACCCTCGTCTTCTTGGTCCAAATTCCTCACCAGTTAATCTCGGTCAAACCATCAAACCGAGTGGCCTCCCAAGAGGGTAGTGAAGGTCCGGTGCGATCAAGCAATTTGTGTTTAAACGAGGGTTGACAATAACGCATTATGTGCGAATAGTAAATAACGGATAGAAATCGTTATGGATTTAATTAGCACGTGAACTTTACAGAAGATTTTTTCGGAAATTGTGCGTCAGAATCTTATGGGTAAAAGCTTGATGACAAAGGTTGAAAGGTTTAAAAATAGTTGGAACTGACCGCGAAAGGCTTGGAGAGGCTCAAGTGACAGGAAGTCATCTTCTCCAGACCGGCCTCCTTTGAACGGTTTGGTTCTTTCTGGAGAAATAATAAAGCCGGAAGAAGGCGGTCGAATTAAACGCGCAAACGAACGGCGGAAACGATATGCATGGATCGCAGAAACATCGAGTGTTTGCAGTGGCGGCATGGCTGTCCGCTTCGGGAAGATGGAATGTTAATATGTCTCTTTTCCAAGCCAACCGTTTCTGCTTGATTTCGGGTTTAATTGCCAACGAAAGGGTGTTATGAACTTCCGTTTGTATTTCATTGCCGGGCTTTTTTTCTCCTCTGCCAATCTGTGTTTTGCCTTTCTGGAGCCGACGAATTCTCATTTGGCGGACTACGACAAGCGTGGGCGAGCGGCTTCCGGTCAGGCGGTGGTTTCATCGGCCCAACGGGTCGCGGTCGAAAGACTCCGGCTGCGACAACCTCACACTCACGTGGAGTTTGATCCAATTATTGGCGGTCCCAAAAGCGTTTGGACCAGCGGAGGGTTCTTGAGCGGCAGCAACGGCTCAGGCGAGGCCATCCCCGCCGCGACTGCTTCAAGGTTCGCGGTCAATGATCCGCAGCGCGCCACGAAGGCATTTTTGCTCGAATATAAAGATCTCTTTCGTCACGGACCAGAAGTGCTTGATCAAGCGCGAGTGAAACAGCAATTCGTAACGCCTCACAATGGTTTAAAAACAGTGGTCTGGCTGCAGGAGGTGGATGGTATTCCAGTTTTTGAGTCTGTCCTGATCTCTCATACAAGCAGTCGGGGCGAGCTCGTGAATATGTCGAGCCAGTTCCTTCCGGACGCGCCGGGGGCGGTTGAGCGCGGCGGACAGAACCGATTGGATTTGAGGGCTTCGTTAAAAATCTCCGCGCGTCGAGCGGTGGCCATCGCCGCTGGTCAAATTGGCGAACAACTCACCGAAGGGCAAGTCGAAGCGAATGGAGACTCCAACCCTGATTCGTTACCACTTGATCCGGAGCAACGGCAGGCATTCAGGGCGTCCGCATTTAAGGGAACGGCCGAGACAAAACTCGTGTGGCTGCCGATGAACTCGGAGCAACTGCGTCTCTGCTGGGATGTCATTCTCACCGGCCGGACCCGCGCGGAGATGTTTCGTATATTGATAGATGTCCGGACCGGCGAACCGCTGCTGCGAAGAGGTTTGACGGCTTACCTCAGCGACGCCACGTATCGCGTTTACACGAGTGACAGCCCTTCGCCGCTTTCACCGGGATATGCGGTCCCGACAGCGAGCCAGCCACCCCTGGTTCCACGGACTCTACTGACTATCAGTGCGCTGGACACGAATGCTTCACCCAATGGCTGGATTGACGACGGAGTAAACGAAACCCTCGGCAACAACGTGGACGCACACACGGACCTGAATGCTGACGACCAGCCTGATTTGCCGCGTCCGCATGGTTCGCCTTTTCGTGTTTTCGATTTCCCGTTGAATTTGAGCGCCGAACCGAGCACGTATCGAGACGCCGCGGTGGTGCAGCTTTTTTATTGGTGTAATTGGATGCATGATCAGCTATATGGCCTGGGTTTTACCGAGGAGGCGGGGAATTTTCAGAGTGACAACTTCGGACGGGGCGGACTGGGGAATGATGCGGTTCAGGCAGACGCCCAGGACGGCGGTGGGTTTAACAACGCAAATTTTTCTACGCCACCAGATGGCGCTCCCGGCCGCATGCAGATGTATATCTTCAATGGTCCGATACCAAATCACGATGGGGACTTGGACGCGGAAATTATTTTGCACGAATATACTCATGGCCTGAGCAATCGCCGCGTTGGTGGGGGAATTGGCATCAGCACGCTTCAATCGGGCGGCATGGGCGAAGGGTGGTCAGACTTCTACGCCTTGACGCTTTTGAGCCAACCGGGTGACGATGTGGACGGTGTTTACGCATTCGCAGCCTATTCAGCGAGCCAGTTGGGCGGATTGACGCAGAACTATTACTTCGGCATCCGACGATATCCTTACTCTACCGACCTCAACAAAAACCCGCTCACCTTGAAAGATATTGATCCTACGCAGGCGAGCAGCCACGCCGGAATTCCGCGCAATCCGGTGATTGGCCCGACTGCGAATGAGGTGCATAACATGGGGGAAGTTTGGTGTGTAACGTTGTGGGAAGCACGAGCCAACCTGATTCATAAGTATGGCTGGACTGCAGGCAACCGGCTTATTCTGCAGTTGGTGACCGATGGGATGACTCTTTCGCCACCGAATCCGAATTTTCTTCAGGCCCGCGACGCCATCCTGCAGGCTGACGTGTTGAACATCGGCGGCGCGAATCAGAATGAGTTGTGGAATGCGTTTGACAAGCGGGGAATGGGGGCATATGCGACCTGCCCTGACAGTATTACTAGCTCCGGAGTGCAGGAATCGTTTGAAGCGCCGGATGACCTGCGAGTAACTTCATTTTCGGGAGAAATCTTCTCCTTTCAGAGTGGCCGCGTGCAGGTTCCATCGTGTCAGGTTTGCTTTCTGAGCAACACCGGTTCCAACATAGTGAACTGGACTGCCTCTACAATAGAGTCCTGGGTGAGCGTCGATCCAGCAAGCGGCAGCATTTCTCCAGGGACTTCCAATGCGGTCAGCGTTTGTCTCACAGCCACTGCGAACTCGTTACCGAGCGGTGATTATCCCGCCACGATCACCTTTTCGAACACCGCGAGTGGATCCACGCGAATACGATCCTTGGTTCTGGAATTGACTCCGCCGCAAGTGCCTTTCTTTTCACTGGACACGGACCCAGCCTGGTCGCGCGACGGCGAGTGGGCGTTTGGCAGGCCCACCGGCCAGGGAGGAACAGAATATGGGAATCCGGATCCGCCGATAGCCGCGACCGGCACGAACGTGTTCGGCGTCAATTTAAGCGGTGACTACTCCGTTCAGGTCGGCGGCCCCTATTTTTTGACTGCCGGTCCGTTTGATTTTTCTGGATACACGGGAATGAGTCTGCATTTCCAGCGCTGGCTGAACACCGACCTTCAACCCTATGTTTACGACACCATCGAGGTTTCGTCCGACGGAACAAACTGGGATGCGGTTTGGGACAATGGCACTAGCGAAATCGCCGACCACGTCTGGGTGCCGGTATCATACGACATCGCTGCTTGGTCAGACAATCGAACGAACGTTTATGTCCGCTGGGGTTATCGCGTCGCTTCGCAGTTCGCGTTTCCCTACTCCGGATGGAACATAGACGACATCGGGTTTTTAGGCACTCCCTTGCAACAACTCACGTTGACCGTTCCGACTACAGTCAATGTCGGCGCGGGAACATTGACTGGCACAGTGACCGCGCATCCGGTGCCGACCAATGCCCTCACCGTCGCTTTGACTTCCAGCGATCCTTCGGTTTTGACCGTTCCTGCATCCGTAACCATTCTGGCTGGACATAGCAACGCGGTGTTCGGTTTGACCGTGGCCGACCAACTTACGGGGCGTGCGGCGCAGACGATAGAAATTCGCGCGGCTGCGCTAAACTATGTGGCTGACAGCAGTCCGATCGCGGTTTTTGATAATGCCGGACTTACCTTGCACCTTTCATTGCCGGCCACGGCCATCGAAGGCGAAGGGACCGTGGAAGGCATCGTCTCTATTCGCGATGTCCAAACATATAGTCTGGAGGTCCAACTCTACTCGAGCGACCTCACAGCCATTCAAGTGCCAGCGTCTGTTTTCATTCCCGTCGGACAAACCTCGGCGGTGTTTTTGGCATCGGTGGTGGACGACAATTTGATTGACGGGCCGCAACTGGCGCAGATTACCGCGCATTTAGCCGATTGGATTGACGCCAATGCAAGCATAGTCGTGCTGGATGACGAGAATCTCAATCTGAGCCTGACCGTGCCAGGCAGCGCGTGGGAAAACTCCGGGGTATTGACGAATGCTGGTTCAGTCTCCATCTCCAGCACCTTGATGACCAATCTTGTGGTCTGGTTGACGTCCAGTGTGCCGGCAAAAGTGAGTGTCCCCGCCTTTGTAACAATTCCCGTCGGCGCACTTTCCAACTCGTTTAATCTGTTCCTCCTGGACAACTCCATTTCCGACGGTGACCAACTGGTCTCCATCCAAGCCAGCGCCTCCGGTTTCAGCAATAGTATCGCGACCATGTTCGTGCAAGACGATGAATCACCTTTGGTGCCAACGAACCCTACGCCCACTGATCTGGCAACCAATGTGGACCTTGCCAGCGGGTTGATGTGGCAGTCAGGTTCTATCCCGGGAAGAATGATTACAAACTATGTCTATTTTGGAACGAATTCCATTCTAGGGCCGGACGATCTGTTGGGCGTTACAACTGACCAGAATTGGACCTTGCCGATCCTCTCGCCGCAAACTCGATACTACTGGCAGATAATTGCTCATTGCGTTGGCGTGGCTCCCGGTCCACTGTGGCAATTCACTACTCGGAGTATAGATCATTTTTCATGGGCCGACATCTCATCTCCGCAGTATGTCAATCAACCCTTTCCCGTCATTGTTTCGGCTTTGGACGCTGCTGGGCTGGTCGTCAGCAATTTTTCCGGAGTTGTCAGTCTCCGCGGTCTGTCCGTCGCGTTTCTGCCAACAAACTCGGTGGTATTTGTGAATGGAATTTGGCACGGTAGTATTACGGTCTCGGAACCAACGACGAATGCCAGCCTCGTCGTTGATGATGGCGCGGGTCATATGGGCACCAGTGGTTATTTCGATGTCGCCATCACCAACGACCTTGCCATTACCATTGGCGCCACACCCGACCCGGTCCCCGCTGGCACAAGTCTTACTTACACGCTGGTGGTTACAAATTCCGGGACAGTGGAAGCCACGGGTGTAATAGTGACCAATGTTTTGCCTCCGAATGTAAATCTCGTCTCCGTCGTCCCATCGCAAGGGGATTCGCAAGCAACCAATGGAGTTATCACCACCAGTCTAGGACTGTTGTCAGGGGGCACTAATGCCTTCATCACCGTGGTCGTGATCCCGGCAACCGTTGGTGACATGCTTACGAATATGGCCTCGGTTTACCGTGCTGAGGTTGACCCTTACTTGAACAACAATACCGCGACCGTAGTGACGACCGTAGGGGCTCCGGCAATTTCCATCGCCGACTCCACGATCACTGAAGGAGATATTGAAACTACAAACATGTTGTTTTTGGTAACTTTGAGTGCGCCAAGTCCACAGGTCATCACGGTAAACTATTCGACTACCGATGGATCAGCCCAGGCGGGCCAAGATTATACTGGCACCAATGGATTTCTGATTTTTCCGCCCGGAATTACCAACGCCTTTATTTCCGTTGGCGTTATTGGTGATGTCCGGGCGGAATCGAACGAATATTTTTTGGTGATTCTTGCCGATCCTACCAACGCTGTGCCGGGGCGCTTACAAGCTGTCGGCTCTGTTATTGATGATGATGCTTTGCCGGGGCAACTAGACCGCTTTGTTTGGAATAATTTTGGCTCGTTGCAATATGCAAACTTGCCTTTCGAAGTGACAATTGTCGCCGCGGATGAGCTTGGTCGGATAGTTTCCGATTTTAATGGCACCGTCGCTTTTAGTGTAGTATCCTCCCCGGGCGCACTACCATCTATTCAATGTCTGCCGACTATATCGGGTGCTTTCACCAATGGAATGTGGAGCGGACAGATTACAGTGTTGGATCGCGCAAACAATGTTTTGTTGAAGGCAGATCAAGGCCATGGTCATAGTGGTCTTAGTGCTCCGTTGGACGTCGCCGCTTATAACATGCCTCCGGTTCTGCTTTCGATGCCAACAGACCAAACAGCCTCGCCCGGTGACACAGTAATATTTTCGGTAATTGCGGATGGCACGCCGCCCTTGAGCTATCAATGGAGCGTCAACGGCACCAACCTGGCGGCGGCGACCAACAGCCTGTTATTCCTGACGAATGTGCAACCCGCTGCGGCGGGCAGTTATGCCGTGAGCGTGGCCAACGCGTTTGGTTCGCTGCTGAGTTCCAACGCGGAACTCACCGTGGGTGCGCCGCCGGCCATTCTAGTGCAGCCCGCCAGCCAGACCGTCGCGGTCGGCGGGGACGCGAGCTTCACGGTGAGCGCCACGGGGACGCCGCCCTTGAGCTACCAATGGAGCGTCAACGGGACCAACCTCCCGGCGGCGACCAACAGCCTGTTATTACTGACCAATGTCCAACCCGCCGCGGCGGGCAATTATGCCGTGAGCGTGGCCAATGCCTTCGGTTCCCTGCTGAGTTCCAACGCCAGCCTGACGCTCGGCCAGCCGCCGGCCATCACCCAGCAGCCCGCCAGCCAGACCGTCGCGGTCGGCGGGGACGCGAGCTTCACGGTGAGCGCCACGGGGACGCCGCCCTTGAACTATCAATGGAGTGTCAACGGCACCAACCTCCCGGCGGCGACCAACAGCCTGTTATTGCTGACCAATGTCCAACCCGCCGCGGCGGGCAGTTATGCCGTGAGCGT
>ODAK010001085.1_pt1 | contig 30447 bp, 24 predicted proteins | sample 1539591 | NCBI WGS metagenome assembly ODAK01 (sample SAMEA3539303, study PRJEB22396) | soil metagenome | biome: tundra; feature: field; material: soil | place: USA | collected 2010-05 | depth 0.15 m
AACTCTCGCACCTAATTTAGCTGCGCTCAGCGTAACCTGCAACCTCCGCAAGTGGAAGGGCGGGTGCCCCACACATTCGCGGGTTTCGAATGTGTGGGAGAGTGAGAGTTCGAATCGAAGGCAATGAGATGTTATAACGATACTTCCCACTCATTCCAAAGGCAGGAATGAGTGGGGCACCCGGCGTGATAGAGCGAAAATGAGATTCGCAAATTGGACCGATGCAGAAATCCAGAGATGGTTGCTGTTGCGTGCAATCGAATGGTGTGGTTTCCCTGCTTTTGCCTCTCAGCCGTTGGTGCCCATCGCGTTTCTCTTGTTCTCGTGGTACTGGGTCATAGCCACAGTCGTTGTGCTCAATATCTTATGGAGCGGGATTAGATATTCTTATGTCAATATTACTGCTGCCAGGGTGGCCTGCCTTTTTGTACGTTTGGCCATGTGGCCTTCCGCGATCGGAAGCACCATTTATCTCTTTATCCACCGCCAGTTTGTTCCAGGTCTTATTGCGTTGTTTTGGCCGTTCCTTGCCGGGTACATCCCCCCTCCCGGGAAAATCGGTGTTGTCGAGCTTGCTTCCGCCAAGAAGCTTGGATATGTGCCTGAGGACGAAGGATAAGAAAGACTATGAGTTGGTTCGACAGTTTTAAGAAAAACGAGTCTGCGATGTCCAAACTCTCGAAGAAGGTTCTTGAGATGTCTTTTTTGTGTGCAGGAGGTCTGATAGAGGATTTAGAAGAGAAGTTTGGCCGAGTGGCCTAACGGCCGACAGCTGAACAGAAGAAAGGGATAAAGAATGACCAAGCCAATGCACGCACTCTCTGCCTCTGTCGTTGTGGGTTTCTGTACGCTCTGCGATAAGGCGCATGAGTACTGGCTTAATCATCTCGAACTATTTGACAATAACCCGCGCAACGCCGAACTTTGCGATTCGTCTGCCGGAGAAGAATGGAAACGCCTCTCTATCATCAGCCAGGAGTATGGGTTACTTCAAATCGTTAAACTCCATGACAATGCCGCTATGAATGGCAATGACACGCTTGGAATTGACTACGTGCTCACGTATGGGGCCTGGTCTGATTCCGTGCGCCCTCGCCTTGAGGCGCTGGCAAAAGAACTAGACGTTCTTGGAGATCAAGTGCTGCGGGACGCTCGCAACAAAATATTGTCACACAACGATCTCGCCACCATCGTGGCGCACGCTCCTCTGGGGGCGTTCGCCGATGGCGCTGATAAGAAATACTTCAAGGATCTCCAAGAGTTTGTAAATATCGTTCATCACCAAGTTGTTGGAGGCCCTTGGCCGTTTACCGATCGCGTGAGAAACGACGTAGCTGCATTCTTGGCTACGATCAAGCCGTGATAGAGATGCTAATGGGGCCGGGGTGGCCGGGTCCCCCGGGTCTCGCGGAGTTCGAGACCCGGGAGTGTCGTCCTCGATCACTCGGGTGGTGTGGCGGGTGGCCCGCCCTTTCCCTGCGACTACTAACTTCGGGTGCCCCACCCTTCTCGCCCGCTCTTGGCGAGAGGGCGGGTGCCCTATGCAGCCACACCGTAATTTCTCGCGATGATAGGGGTCCTTCGACTCCTCGCTCCGCTCGTCGCTCAGGATGACAGCCGGGAATAGTTTTCATCCCTATGTGACACTCAGGATGACACCTTCACGAGGCGCAAACTCTGTCACGGCGCTTACGCTTCCTGGTGGGTTTTCGCTTCGGCGGGCGGCGTCACTGTGTCCAACGCGGCAGCGTCGCCGTTGGGCTTGGCAGCCGGAGCCTCGGGACGGGCCGGCACTTTGGCCGGCCGGTTCAGTTTTTCGAACGGGCCAATGTGCCAGATGTCGCGCGCATATTCGGTGACCGTGCGGTCGCTGGAAAACTTGCCGATGCGGGCAACATTCAAGATGGCCTTGCGCCACCAGATTTCTTCCTTGCGATATTCGCCGCTGATGACCTGCTGGGTCGCGATGTAATCGGGAAAATCGGCAATGTGGTAGTAGTGGTCGCCGCGATGCACCAGCTCGTCGAAGATCCAGCGAAAGAGGCCGTGCTCGTTGGGACAGAAGCGGTCTGAGGCCAGCGCGTCCATCACCTCGCGCACGCTGGCGTCGTTGTCGTAGCGATCGCGCGGATTGTACGAGCCCTTCTTCTGCATCTCCCGGATCTCTTCCGAGCGCAAACCGAAGATGTAGATGTTGTCCTCGCCAACTTCTTCCGCGATTTCGATGTTGGCTCCGTCATAGGTGCCGATGGTAAGAGCGCCGTTCATGGCCAGCTTCATGTTGCCGGTCCCAGAGGCTTCCATGCCGGCCATCGAGATCTGCTCACTCAGGTCGGCGGCGGGCATGATCAACTGCGCCAGGGAGACGCGATAGTCGGGCAGGAAGGCAATCTTGATGCTGTCTTTCACCTTCTCATCATGGTTGACCACGTCGGCCACACTGTGGATGAGCTTGATGATCTGCTTGGCCGCCCAATATCCGGGGGCCGCCTTGCCCGCAAAGACATAAGTGCGCGGCACCTCCGGTATCTCGCCGCGCTCCACAATACCCAGGTAGTCGTGGATGATGCCCATCACGTTCAGCAGTTGACGCTTGTACTCGTGAATGCGTTTGATCTGGACATCGAACATGGAATCCGGGTCCACCGCAACCCCGGCCTGGTCCTGAATGACTCCGGCCAGCCTCAGCTTGTTCTGCCGCTTGACCTCCTTGAAGGCCTCGCGGAAATTCGCATCCTCCGCAAACTTTTCCAACTCCCGCAGCCGGTTGAGATCGGAGATCCACTTGCGCTCGTCGAGCGTGTGGCTGATCAAATCGGTGAGTCCCGGGTTGGCTTCCATCAGCCAGCGACGGGGTGCGACACCATTCGTCTTATTGTTGAATTTTTCTGGCCAAACCTTTGCAAATTCAGGCACTAACGAGTTCACGATCAGATTACTGTGAAGCTTGGAGACGCCATTGACCGAGTGGCAGCCTACGATGCAGAGGTGCACCATACGCACCTGCTTTTCGTAGCCTTCCTCAATGATGGACATCTTGCGCAACGTCTCGCCGTCCAGGAAGGAATACTGCTGCATCTCGCGAAGAAAACGATGGTTGATGTTAAAGATGATCAGCATATGCCGGGGCAGCACCTTCTCCAGCAGCGGCACCGTCCACTTTTCCAGCGCCTCGGGCAGCAGTGTGTGATTGGTATAGCCCAGGGTGCGCTGGGTGATGTCCCAGGCGTGCTCCCATTCCAACTGGTAGTCGTCGAGCAAAACGCGCATCAGTTCGGCGACCGCCAAGCTGGGATGGGTGTCGTTCATCTGGATGGCGACCTTGGAGGGCAGTAACTCGATGTCTTTGTGCTGCTGACGGAAACGGCGCATCAAGTCGCCGATGGCACAAGCGACCAAAAAGTACTCCTGCACCAGGCGCAGTTCCTTGCCGCTCATTACCGAATCGGCGGGATACAGCACCCGGGAAATATTTTCCGAGGCAATTTGCTGTTCGACAGCGCGGATGTAATCTCCGCGATTGAAAATCTCGATGTCGAAATCCTCGGAGGCCCGCGCGCTAAACAACCGCAGCCAGTTCACCGTTTGTCCCAGGTAGCCGACGACGGGCATGTCCGCGGGGATTCCCACGACAATCTTCGGGTTAAGCCAGCTCTGCTTCAGATTCTCGTCGGGATCGCTGCCGGTTTCAACGCGACCGTACAGCGGAATGTTGACCGCTTCTTCGGGATGCTCGATCTCAAAAGGGGTGCCGTTGGCTTTCCAGCGGTCGGGTTTCTCGCGCTGAAAGCCGTTGAAGATCTCCTGCTTGAACATGCCGTATTCGTAGTCGATACCATAGCCGTAGCCGGCCATGCCCAAGGTGGCCAGCGACTCCAGGAAGCAAGCGGCCAGCCGCCCCAAGCCTCCGTTGCCCAGTCCAGCGTCGGGCTCGCTGTCGAGCACCTCGTCAAGGCTGATGCCAAGACTGGCGAGCACCTCGCGGCAAAGTTCCTCCAGCCGCAGGTTCGATAGGTTATCGGCCAGCGATCGCCCCATCAGGAACTCCATCGAGAGGTAGTACAACTTCTTGGAATCCTTGTGGCGGTAGCGCGACTCCGTCTCCAGCATCCGGTCCACAATCCGATCGCGAATAGCCAGTGACACTGGCTTCAGGTAATCGGACGGCTTCAAGTCTGAGGTGGGGCGAACCAGGGTGTAACGAACATGCCGCAGGATGGCTTCGCGCAAAAAATCGCCGGGCTGGCCCTGCGTGAAGAACTCGGGGGATGACATAGAAAGTTGCGGCCTGTCCGCCCTAGGGTAGCTGTTTCCCGGAGAACAATCCCTCTGCCTTCTGACAGGTCGGGCAGCAGTGAGGTTGTCTTCGGGGGTACGCCGTCATTGGTGAAACTCGCCGAGTCTCCCTTCCTCGACGACACGCCCCACCCAGCGCACTCTCTTCCTGTCATTCTAATGCATGACTTTGCCACCACAACACCAGAGTTCTACGGGCAGGCTCCCGCGGACTTAACTGGGCGGGTACGGCTTGGCGCGGGAACGGATGGCAATCCATGGCCCGAAGCGCAAACGCCAACCCGCGCGGGGCGACTTCCGGCCGTGGTTAGCTTAGGTGCCTGGATGGAATACACCCGCTCGAGCCGGCTGCGCCATTCCTATTTCAGAGATTCTCGATCGCTGACCAAAGTGCCGTTACGCGCATAGCTGTCGCGCGGCACTTCGACAAAAACGATGGTCAACTTGTCCGGGCTGACGTTGAGTTCCTCTTGCAAGACCTCAGTCACGCGCTTGGCGACTCTGCGTTTCTGCTCGGCGCTGCGGCCCTGCAGCATTGTGATCTGAATGTGCGGCATGGGGGCTCCAATATGTCCTCCGCGGATCGGCCCGCCAGAGACGAAGTATGTCCTGCGCGTCGGGGGAACCAGGGTTCCGGCGCTCGCACAGGGTGGCGTACACAGTTTACTTCGCCAGTTCGTATCCGGCGAAGAAATAACTGAGCTCGAAACGCGCCGTGTCTTCGGCGTCGGAACCGTGCAACGCGTTCTTCTCGATGCTCGACGCCCACTTTTTGCGGATGGTGCCATCGTCGGCCTTCGCCGGATCAGTGGCGCCCATCAGTTTGCGGTAGTCGGCGATAGCGTCTTCCTTCTCCAGCGCCATCACCACGACGGGAGCGCTCGACATGAAATTGGTGAGCGACTCGAAGAACGGCCGGTGCACATGCACCGCGTAAAAGCCCTCGGCCTGCGCCTTGGTGATGTGCAGCATCTTCATGCCGACGATGCGGAAGTTGTTCTCCAGAAGTGTGTGAATGATGTCGCCAGTGGCGCCGCGCTCGACGGCGTCAGGCTTGACGATGGAAAGAGTGCGTTGGATGGTTTTCATAAATTAGCAGTTCGCTTTTCGCTCTTGGCGTTTCGCTTGGGGCTCTTAGCTCTTAGCCACCAGTTGTTAGCAAGATATATGTCTTTTCCTCTGTGTCTCTGTGGTGAATACAACTCATGCTTTCAGGGCGGCTTGCGCCTTCACCAGCGTTTCGCCGATCTCGGCTGGCGATTTCGCAACGTGAATGCCGGCGGCCTCCATGGCCTTGATCTTCTCCGCGGCAGTTCCCTTCCCTCCGGAGATGATGGCCCCCGCGTGGCCCATGCGGCGTCCCGGAGGTGCCGTCTGCCCGGCGATGAAGCCCACCACTGGTTTGCGCACGTTCTTCTGGATGTACTCGGCCGCAGTCTCTTCGGCAGTGCCGCCGATTTCGCCGATCATGATGATCGCGTCCGTCTCCGGATCGTCGTTGAACAGGCTGATCGCATCCACGAAGTTGGTCCCGATGATCGGATCGCCTCCGATACCGAGTGCGGTGGACTGCCCGATGCCGCGCGTCGTCAACTGGTACACGGCTTCGTAGGTCAGCGTGCCCGAGCGCGATACGATGCCGACATTGCCTTCCTTGTGAATGTGGGCCGGCATGATGCCGATCTTGCACCTGCCGGGTGAAATGATCCCCGGACAATTCGGTCCGATCAGGCGCGAGTTTTTCGTCTTCAGGAACTCCCAGACCTTCACCATGTCCATCGCGGGGATGCCCTCGGTGATGCAGACGATGAGCGGCACACCGGCATCGGCAGCTTCCATGATGGCGTCGGCCGCGCCCGGCGGCGGAACGAAAATAACGGTCGCGTTGGCGCCGGTTTTCTCCACCGCATCGCTCACAGTGTTGAAGATCGGCCAGCCCTCATGCGTGGTGCCGCCCTTGCCGGGAGTTACGCCGCCCACAACTGTCGTTCCATAAGCAGCGGCATTCTTGGCGTGGAAGGTCCCCTCGCGCCCCGTCAGTCCCTGCACCAGTAATCGCGTTGACTTATCAACCAGGATGCTCATCGAACCCCCTTGGCAGCGGCGACAACTTTTTCAGCCGCGTCCTTCATGGTCTCTGCCACGATGAATTTCAACCCGCTCTCTTTCAAGGTCTGGCGGCCCTGTTCTACGTTGGTCCCCTCCAGCCGCAGCACAATCGGCAACTGGATGTTGGTCTTGCGCGCCGCGCTGACAATGCCATTGGCCAGCGTGTCCACGCGCAGAATGCCGCCGAAAATATTGATGAGCACCGCTTTTACGTTCTTGTCACTCAGCAGGATTTCGAAGGCGTGCGTGACCTGCTCTTCGTTGGCGCCCCCGCCGACATCGAGGAAGTTGGCGGGCATGCCGCCGGCGTACTGAATGATGTCCATGGTCGCCATCGCCAGGCCCGCGCCGTTGACCATGCAACCCACACTGCCGTCGAGCTTGATGTAGTTCAGGTTGTATTTGCTGGCTTCGACCTCGAGGGGGTCTTCTTCGCTCAGATCGCGCAGCTCTTTGATGTCGGGATGACGATAGAGCGCGTTGTCATCGAAGTTCATCTTGGCGTCGAGCGCGAACAGGCGTCCGTCAGTGGTAGTGATGAAGGGATTGATCTCGACCAGCGAGGCGTCGGTATCTTCTGCCGCACGCGCCAGCGCCATCATGAACTTCACCGCGCCGCCGATATACTTGGCGTCGAGGCCGAGCTTGAACGCGATCTCGCGCGCCTGAAAGGCTTGCAGCCCGAAGCCGGGGATAATGTGCTCTTTGATGATGGCGTTGGGATCTTTCGCCGCGACCTCTTCAATCTCCATGCCCCCCGCCGCCGAAGCCATGAACACCAGGCGTCCGTTGCCGCGGTCGAGCACGATGCCGAGATACAGTTCGCGCGCAATAGGTAGCGTCTCTTCAATCAGCAGGCGCTGAACTTTCTTGCCCTCGGGACCAGTCTGGTGGGTGACCAGATTCATCCCGAGCATTTTCGCCGCGAGCGCGCCGGCTTCTTCTGGCGACTTGGCGATCTTGACGCCGCCGCCCTTACCGCGGCCACCAGCGTGGATTTGTGCTTTGACGACAACCCCTGTCGCCCCGTCGTGGAACAAGGCCTTGGCCGCTGTATCAGCTTCTTCGCGGCTTTCAACCATGTGCCCACGCGGCACCGCCACTCCATACTTCGACAGAATGGCTTTTCCCTGATACTCGTGTATTTTCATGTTTGTATGATGACCGCGGCCGAGTGGCACGCGGCTCAGACCAGACAGGCTGGACTTGGCTGCTCCTTATGAGGATCGTGCAACAGTATGAAACCTATGATTGTAACGGACGGAGAGAGCCGCGAGCAATTAGCAATTAGCAGTCAGCAGTCAGGACTCAACATTCAGCCGGCAATGTTTGGCGCCCCTAGCTCTCCGGGACGTAAATCGTCAATCGAATTCATGAAAAGGGCTTTGCGCGGGAATAGGGACTCCTTCGACTCCTCGCTTCGCTCGTCGCTTAGGATGACAGAACAAAAGGTATGATGTTCGCGGGCTGAATGCTGAGTGCTGACGACTGATAGCTGATAGCTGGCAGCCGCAGACTGACAACTGGCAACTGACAACTGCTCCATGCTCCTCGACGCGCTGCACAAAATCGCCAACCACCGCACTTCCCTCACCCGCGAGGAGGCACGCGGGGTCATGTCGCAGATCCTGCGGGGTGAGGCCACCGATGCGCAGATTGCGGCGCTGCTGGTGGCGCTGCACATGAAGGGCGAGACGGTGGAGGAGATTGTCGGCTTTGCGCAGGCCATTCGCGACGAGGCCACACCGTTGCAAACTGAGGACGGTGAGGCGCTTGACCTCAGCGGCACTGGGCGCGACGCGCTGGTGGATACCTGTGGCACAGGAGGCGATGCCAGCGGCACGTTTAACATTTCCACGGCGACGGCGCTGGCTATTGCCGGCGCTGGAGTGCGAGTTGCGAAACATGGCAACCGCAGCATCAGCTCCAAGTGCGGCTCGGCCGACGTGATGGAGGCGCTCGGAGTCAACATCAACCTGCCAACGGCGCGCATTGCTGCCTGCTTGCGCGAGACCGGCATCGCTTTTCTATTCGCGCCAGCTCTGCATTCGGCGATGAAGTACGTGCAGCCGGCGCGCCGCGAGTTGCGGCTGCGCACCGTATTTAACCTGCTGGGGCCGCTGACCAACCCGGCGCGCGCTTCGGCGCAGGTGGTCGGCGTCTATTCCTCTGACCTGGTGGAAAAGCTGGCCGAGGCGCTGAGCGAACTTGGATTGCGCCGTGCTCTCGTAGTCCACGGACGCGATGGGCTCGACGAGATCACCATCTCCGGCCCCAGCAAAGTTGCCGAAGTCCGCAACGGTCAGGTGCACGTGTACGAAGTCACGCCGGAAGATTTTGGCTTGCAACGCGCACCACTCGAAGATATCGCGGGAGGCGACGCCCAGCAAAACGCGGCCATTATCCGCGCGATTCTTGACGGCGAGCGCTCCTGCCGCCGCGATGTAGTTTTGCTCAACGCTGCCGCCGCGCTGGTGGCTGCCGGACACACTGAGCACATCGGCGACGCCGTGCCACTGGCAGCCTACGCCATCGATAGCGGCCATGCGCGGCAGCGGCTGCAATTGCTGGTGGAGTTCACACAGCAGGGATCAGGGGATAGAAGCTAGGGAAAAGAGTTGGCTACAGGCTACTGAATGCGCGCCAGCTCTGTGACATAGAGCTGATTGCCGGGAAATTCCTTGGCCAGACCAGCGAGCAGAGTTCGCGCTTCTTGCCGGTCTTTGTCTCGTAATGCCGCCACGGCCAGGAGCAGCCGTGCGAAGGGCGCGAGATACCGCCCTTTGTCTGCCGTGAGGCGCAAGCGCCGTAAACCTTCCTCTTTGTCCGTTTCCGCGCCCGTCATTCGCAGGATCCACCGTACGGGGGCAGGATTGATTCCCAGCAAATAGTTCTCCACTCCGATTGCCAGGTATGCGTCGTAACACGTCGGATCGATTGCCAGCAGCTTCTGCGCGATGGCGCGTGATGTCTTCATGTAGCTCAGACTGGCCAGGTTCCGTTTCTCGATCAGCGCTGCATAGTCGCCGCGCAGCCCATTTGCCATGATCTGCGAGAACAACGCGTTCTTATCGTCCTGCTTCTTTGCCAAAATCTTCGCGACTAGCTCATCGCTCTTGGCCAGTTCCTTTTCGAACTCGGCCTTGAGTGCCGGATCGGGTGTAAGTTTCCGGCGCCCGTCGAACTTCTTGTCGTCGATAAAGAGATCGGATTCCAGAATGTGCAATCGGTCGAACTCGGAAAACAAGTATGCGGCGGCATTGGATACATAGCCCATCGGGTCTGCGGGATAAGTTTGCTGGTAGCTGCGGAACGTCGCATGGGCTGCCGGAAATTCGAGGTTGTACATCTGCTGAAAACCGCGATCAAGGGGCAGTTGCGGAGTATCCTGCGGAGACAACGCGGCAACCGAGCTGACCAACGCCAGCACCAGGGCCACCAGAACTATACAAGTGCACCACCGTTGAAATATCCCCAAACGTCACACCTTCTCGCTCAAGACTAGCTCAGCTTCGCCGTTTCTCGCCCCACAGGGACATGGATGCTACCGCTGGGACGGAAGATGCGCTATTTCCTTATCGACACAATCCTGACACAAATCTATTTGGGCGCCATACTGACCTTGACCGCGTCGGCCGACTCGACCTCGATCGAGTCGGGCTTTTGCGAAACCCAATCCAGCGGCGTGACCCACAATCGAAGCTGCGTGATGGCTGAACGCGGAGTGGGGCGCCACTGCATCTCGTCGGCGTCAAAGTAATGCGCGAGGTCTGTGCCATTCCAGAGATAAAACCACACTTCCGATGAGACGTTCGGCTCCACTACGAACGTTCTCAGGTCGTGACTGCCGTCGGCGCGGGTGATCTCAAGCTGGAGGCGTTCCGGCTTACGCAACTTCCACAGGGGCCCGTAATGCACGGTCATGCGCAATCGCAAAAAGTCGGCGCCCGCGGGCCAGTACGGTACCCCAAGATCCAGCTTCGCGCTGCGTTCACGGATCAGATAGGTCTGCGCCGCAAGGCCGAGCGGCAGTGCCTGCATCGATATTCGGGCGCGTGAGTCATCCCTTTGCAAACCGAGAACCTCCGGGGCGAGCTCTTGCTTTGCGCTGTAATGCCGAAAGATCCAGAACCAAATCTCAGAATTGCGCGTGAAATTGGGCACGTCGTCGATGGGCAGACTTAGGCTGCCATCTGGGAAGTAGAGTCCCGCAGGCGCTGCTGCGCGCTGCATGGCGGCGATATCGAGCTGCGTCAAGTACGGTCCGGCGGCAAGAAAAGACTGCTCTACCGCGCCCGCTACGTTGCGGCCCGAAGCCATCCCGAACATATATTGATAGGGAAATATCAAGACGGAATCGCCCACCGCGCTGTGCTGCTGAAGATAACTCACGGTGTTCTGAAGCATCGCGGTGAATCTGGCGGGATAGCAGGCCTGGTCGAATTCGTTGAAGCCGCTTGGACAAGTGGTCAAAGGATATCGAAATTGAGCGTAGCGATACCGCAGGCTTGATGGCCGAAAGGCTGAAGCTGGCGGCGCCAACAGTACCGAAGAAACGATTGCGACTACCGCTGCCACCAACGACACCAAGCGCAACCGGAAGGAGAGCAAGACCATTCCCGTAAAGAACACCATGGGAAATACGGCAAACACCATGTGGTTGGGATCGGAGCGCACCAGTCCACTCTGCATGGCGAGCACGGAGAATATGAATGTGCTTAGGAGGAATCCGGCGCGGGCGGTGACAACCGCAGTGCGGTCGGCAGCCGCGGTCCAGCGGAGAAGAAAGAGGACACCGCCGACTACCAAGGGTGCGAGCAAGTGAACGGCGTCAGCATCCGACATAGGTGCAGGCTCGTTCCAGCGGTGCACCGCGACCAGCGCAAGCGATCTCCTCCAGAAACCGAAATCAAAAAGACTTGCCATAGCGGCGTTGAAGAGGAAGACGAGTACCACCGAGGAAACCGCAAATGCCGCCACAGCGAATGCATAGAGCCGAACCTTTTGCGGGTCCCGACGGCCCTCCCACGCAACTCCGGCGAGCGAGATTAGCAAGGCTGCGACTCCAAAGACGCCGGTGTCAGCCGAATACAAGAACGCCGCGGCACAGAGCAGCGCAGCACCGCATCCCAGCACCGCAGGTTGAAGCCGCCCATCGCGCACCGCATACCAGCCCCTCAAGAACAATGCGAAAAGTAAGATGTCAAACGCCGTTCGCCCGTCCCATGGCGCCCAGAAGATCGCAAGCAGAATTAGCAGCAGGAAGCGTTTCCACGCCGGTTGTTCGGGAAGGAGAAGACGAAGCGTCAGGAATCCGAACAAGTACGTGAGCCACAGCAGGAGCGTGTGGTAGCTGGTGTAAATGCTTCCCATGGAAAGGCCCACCCACCGTGAAGGCGCGCTGAACAGCCACTGAAATAGTGGGCCATAAGGAAAGGCGACGTCACCGCCAAACCAGATCCCTCGCGAGGTCTTGAAAACGGTGTCTAGGACCCAGTGATCGTCGAATGTCCCGGGATGGGCGACAACCACCAGAGCGCCCGGTGAAATCCAAGCCAAGGGTACCGATGCGCCCATTAGCAGCACTACCGCCAGAAAATCCCAGTTCCGTGCGAATCGCGCAAGCGGCCGTTTTGAGGTGGCCAACGGCACTGGCAAGCTTGGCTGGCTCGCCAGTTCGTGAATATTCTCCATAGGCCAGCCAATTCTACCGCACGCCATAATTGCCTTAAACCGAGCGGAACCTTAATATGGACGTTCGATGGCCGTTGCGGCGCATCGTCAACTTCATGCGAATTACAGTAATCGGATCCGGGCACGTTGGATTGGTCTCAGGAGCGTGCTTTGCAGAGTTGGGCCACGATGTCATCCTGGTCGACAACGATCCCGCGAAATACGAAGCCCTGCAACGAGGTGAGTGTCCGATTCACGAGAAGTACCTGCCGGAGTTGTTCCAGCGCCACCATGGCACCAAGCTGGAGTTTTCCAAATCACTTGCAGCCTCGGTCGACAAGTCTGAGGCAATTTTCATCGCAGTTGGCACTCCGCCGGCGATCAATGGCGAGGCCGATCTTTCCTTCGTTGAATCGGTCGCCCGCGAAATTGCGACCTCCATCAAGGATTACAAGATCGTAGTTGGCAAGAGTACTGTGCCTGTGTATACGAGCGAATGGGTGCGCAAGGTCATGCTGCTCAACGGCGCTCCCGCCAACCTGTTCGACGTTGCCTCGAATCCTGAGTTCCTGCGGGAAGGAACGGCAGTCAGCGATTTCCTCTACCCTGATCGCATCGTAATTGGCACGGATAACAAGGCCTGCGCGGAGCGCCTGCGGCTGATCTATGAACCGCTGCTGGACGGAAGCTACTACCAGCGGCCTGACTCCCTCCTGCCACACAAACGCGCCCAGGCGCCGCCTCCTTTGATTGTGACCACCGCCAAGAGCGCTGAACTGATCAAGTACGCCTCGAACGCCTTCCTGGCGATGAAGATCAGTTTCATCAATGCGGTGGCTACGATCTGCGAGTCGGTGGGTGCTGATGTGGACCAGGTACGGAAAGGAATCGGTTCCGATGCGCGCATCGGCGGTCAATTCCTGAACCCTGGCCTGGGATACGGCGGATCGTGCTTTCCCAAGGACCTATCGGCCTATCGCGCCGTGGCCCGAGAATGCGGTTACGATTTTCGCCTGCTCGAGGAGGTTGTGCGTATCAATAACGAGCAGCGTGAGCGTTTTCTGCGGAAAGTGCGGAGCGTGTTGTGGACTTTGAAAGGCAAACGACTCGCTGTATTAGGGCTGGCGTTCAAAGGCGGCACTGACGATATCAGAGAATCCCCAGCCATTTCGGTGGTGCGTTCCCTGCTGGGCGAGGGCTGCAAGATTCAAGCGTACGATCCTGCCGCAGCCGATAATGCGCGTGAGTTGCTGGGCACGGGAAACATACGGTACGCAACCTCGGCAATGGAAGCGGCCAGGGACGCCGATGCTTTACTGGTGCTCACGGATTGGGAAGAATTTCGCACCATTGATCTCGATCGCTTGCGTGAATTGTTGAGATACCCAATTGTGATTGACGGGCGGAACATCTTCAGCCCTGCCACCATGGCAGAGCATGGATTCACCTACACCAGCGTAGGTCGTGGTGATGTGTACCACGACGCCAGCGGTGGCCAAAAGTCGCCAGTGGCCGCAAAGAAGTCGGCTGACCCCCAACCCGACGTGGATGCCGTTAAGACGCCTTGACGCCCCGCTCGTCACTGTTTAATCCGCATTGCTGGTGCATTGTCGCCAGGTGGCGGGGCGGCCCATAGAGAGGAGACGTTTTGACGGCGAACGAGCTGACCCAGGATGAATCCGTCCCGGGGTCCCCGCGTCGGCAGCTGCCGAGCAAGTTGAGCTTGCTCCTGGTGGCGCTGGTGGTCTGCTTGTTCCTGTTCCTCGCCCTCGACTGGCTGTGGACTGCATGGATCCTCCGATCCAAGCCGCCGATCAGCCCGCAGAGCACCTGCTTCATGGGTGACCCGGTGCGCCAGCACGCGCTCGAGCCTAATTGCACTTGCGAGCGGCACTGGGGCAAAGCATCGTATCCATTTGTCACCAATAGTCTCGGGTTTCGCGATGAGAGTATCCGGCAAGTGCCGCTCACCAGTACACGGCCACGAATTCTCGTGCTGGGCGACAGTTTCACCGAAGGCATGAGCTCGTGGTCCGATAGTTATGTTGGCCAGATTGCGGCGCGATTTCCGCAATACGAGTTCCTCAACGGCGCCGTGGAAAGCTACTCGCCCTCCAACTACTTCAATGTGGCGCGAACGCTGCTGGACAAAGGTGTAAAGTTCGACGAAGTTATCGTCTTCATTGACATGTCCGATGCGCAGGACGAGGCCGCATTCTACCGCGACATCGATGCCTCTGGAGCGGTGGCCGGGCCCAGGCAGATCGTCCACAACGGTGGCTGGTACGCCAGCCTGCGGTTGTACATCACCGAACATCTTCTGCTTACCAACACGCTGATCGGCTTCCTGGAGCGGGAGTCGGTCGAGCATGGCTTCTACCATCTGAACGTAGGCCATGGTCCCCTGTTCGATCTGGAGCGCTCCGCCTGGACTTACCGGCCAGTTTCGGACACCGAGCCGTATGAGATCGGCTATGCGCCGCTCGGACTCCAGGCCGGCCTCGCCAAGGAAGAGTCCAAGATGACCCTCCTTTGGCAAGAGTTTCAAAAGCGAAATGTCCCGCTCAGTGTGGTTGTCTATCCCTGGCCCGCGCAGATTGCCCATGACACAATAGATTCGAAGCAAGTGCTCATGTGGCGCGACTGGTGCCCCGGAAAGTGCAAGAGTTTCATCTCGATTTTCCCGGCGTTCTTTGCGGTGAAGAATCAATGCCCGCAACACCATCCCGGATGCTGGTATCTGAACGAGTTCATTTTCGGCGACGAGCACTACACTATGGCGGGCAATGCTCTGGTGGCGGACGCGGTCGGCAAAAGCCTAGAAGAGAATCCGCCAGTGAAGCGCCAGTAGCCGTACGCGGTTTTCTTCGGGACGGTTTGAGTTGGAGAGGAAATATCTTGCCGAACACCGGCAGCGTTCCGGATCCTTGTGAATTGCTCGGCCCGATCCAATAACCGCTCCCAAGACACCCTGGATCACGCGAGTGCGTTATTTACCATCTGCTGAGCTTCGGACACAATCGCGTCCAGATGGGCTTGGTCCCTAAAGCTCTCGGCGTAGATCTTGTAAATGTTCTCCGTCCCAGATGGCCGGGCGGCAAACCATCCACTGGCAGCGGCAACTTTCAGCCCGCCAATTGGGGCGTTATTGCCAGGAGCGCGCGTAAGCTTCGCGATAATGGGCTCGCCCGCCAGGTACAACTCCTTGACCGACTCAGGCGAGAGCTTTCCCAATTCCGCCTTCTGCTCGGGTGTGGCTAGGGCGTCAATGCGCGTGTAAAGCGGAGAGCCGAACTCCGCCGTCAGTTCGCGATAGTGCTGGCCGGGATCTTTGCCGGTACGGGCAGTAATCTCTGCGGCCAGCAGGGCCATGATTAAGCCGTCTTTGTCGGTGGTCCACACGGTGCCGTCGCGCTGCAAGAAGCTTGCACCTGCGCTCTCCTCTCCGCCGAAACAGAACGAGCCGTCGAACAGTCCCGGCGCAAACCACTTGAAGCCTACCGGGGTTTCGCACAGGCGGCGGCCAAGCTTATTTACCACGCGATCGATCATGCTGCTGCTGACCAGGGTTTTACCCACTGAGACATCCGCTGCCCAACGCTCGCGATGAGTGAGTAGGTATTGAATCGCAACGGCCAAGTAGTGGTTCGGATTCATCAATCCAGCAGAGGGCGTAACGATGCCGTGCCGGTCCGCATCAGGGTCGTTGGCGAAGGCGACCTGGTACTTATCTTTGAGGCCAACGAGTCCCGCCATAGCGTATGGACTGGAGCAGTCCATGCGAATCTTCCCGTCATGATCCACGGTCATGAACGAAAATGTTGGATCAATCTTCACATTTACGACGTCAATGTTCAGGCCATAAACCGCATTGATCAGCTCCCAGTAAGGCCCAGCAGCGCCACCGAGCGGGTCCACGCCCAACTTCAGATCAGCCGAGCGAATCGCTTCCATGTCGATGACGTTGTGCAAATCTTCGACGTAGGGCCGTACGAAGTCTTCCTGGTGCGTAGTCGCAGCCTTGAGGGCCGCTGAGTACGGCAGGCGCTTCACACCGGTATTGGAAGCTCGCAACGACTCGTTGGCACGGTCCTCCACCCAACTCGTAATGTCTGTATCCGCCGGTCCGCCGTTGGTCGGGTTGTACTTGAAGCCGCCATCTTCCGGCGGATTGTGCGACGGGGTGACGACAATACCGTCCGCGAAGTTTTCCTTGCGACCGCGGTTGTGAACCAGAATGGCATGAGAAACGGACGGCGTCGGTGTAACACCGTCGTTTTTCTGGATTATAGTTTCAACGTTGTTTGCGGCCAGTACTTCAATGGCTGTGCGCTGCGCTGGCGCCGACAGCGCATGAGTGTCCTTACCCATATACAGCGGACCGTCGGTTCCCTGGCTGCGGCGATAGTCGCAAATGGCCTGGGTAATGGCCAGGATGTGCGCCTCGGTGAAGGTCCCGTGCAGCGATGACCCACGGTGGCCGCTGGTTCCAAAGCTGACCATCTGTGTGGGATCGCTCAGGTCGGGCTTACGCTCGAAGTATTCCGTTTCCAGCCGGACGACATCGACCAGCATCTCCTTCGGCGCCGGCTTGCCAGCCAAGGGAGAGATTGTCACCTGTGCGTTTGATTCAGCAGCCATTCGTCTATGAGGTCCGGAATTTCGACGGCACGTTAGCTGCGGCCGCGCGATCGGCGAGCACCACAGCCTGGTCACGGCTGATGCGCCCGGCGGGGATGGTTGTGTCGCCTTCGAGCAAACGCGGCAACATCGCGACTTTCTCACTGCCGGTCATCAACCATAAGATGCGTCGCGAACGATTCAGCACCGGATAGGTTAACGTCATGCGACGCTTGCCCATGTAGACGCCGGTCAGCCCAACGTCAGCATCGGTAATGTTGAGCACAGGATCTTCGGGAACCAGTGAGGCGGTGTGGCCGTCGGGTCCCATGCCCAGGTGCGCTAGATCCAGCACCGGGGGCGACCCCGCAACCTGCTCAAGTGTTCGCGCATATTGTTTGGCAGCCGCCTCCAGGTCAGGCAAGTCCACGGGCATGGCATAGATCTGTTGCGGAGGCAGAGGCGCGTGTTCGAGCAAGCTTGCGCGCAGGTGTGTCAGGTTTCGATCCGGATCTCCCGCAGGTGCGATGCGTTCGTCGACCTGGAAGAAATGCACGTTTTCCCATGGCACCTCTTCGCCCGCGAGTGCGCGCAACATGATCCACGGCGTCTTGCCGCCGCTGACTGCGATGATGAAGCGTCCGCGGGCAGCAACCGCCGCGCGAGCGCCGGCTGCAATGGTCGCCGCCGCGGCTCTTGCCACCGCTTCGGGGTCCGCAAATACCTCCAGCTTCATTCAGCTTCTCCAGTTCGCTGCAAGTCGCCGCCACATTCCGGTAGCGTTCAGTTCACATTGTTCGGGTAGAGCGGGCCTTCAGGAGGTGTGTGAGAACTGTGCGGTCCCTCAACCACCCCGGCACGGGACTCGTTAATTCTTCCAACCCTACCCAGGGCTTCCGCCCTGGGCTAAGCTCTTTCGCCCCATTCGGGCTGGTTTTGTTCGCTCGCTACCACTGCAGCAAACCGATAATAGGTTGCGACACGGTCTCTGAAGGCCCGCTCTACCCTCCGCCCGTTTCATATAACGTCTAAGCTGAACACTGCCCACATTCCCGGCGCGTCGATACGTCCGGCTTGGTTGTGTTCTCACTTCCCCGCCGCTTTTTCCACGTGACCACCGAACTGGTAACGCATCGCCGACAAAAGTTTGTCCGCGAAGTCGGCCTCGCCGCGCGAGCTGAAGCGCTCGTAGAGTGCGGTGGTAAGCACCGGACTCGGCACAGCCTCGTCGATGGAGGCCTTGATGGTCCAGCGTCCTTCGCCGGAGTCCGACACCCGGCCGGCGAATTTCGCGAGCTGAGGATCTCCGGCCAAGGCCGACGCTGTCAGATCCAACAGCCAGGAAGCGATTACGCTGCCCCGTCTCCACACCTCGGTGACGTCGGTCAGGTTGAAGTCGTACTGGTAATGTTCGGGATCGCGCAAAGGAGTTGTCTCCGCGTCAATCGCGTGCGTCTGCTTGCCGACATTAGCTGAGTGCAAGATATTGAGCCCCTCGGCGTATGCCGCCATGATGCCGTATTCGATGCCGTTATGCACCATCTTCACGAAGTGTCCGCCACCGCTTGGTCCGCAGTGCAGATAGCCCTGTTCGGCCGTACCGCCCATCTTCTCGCGTCCCGATGTCCGCGGTATGTCGCCGATGCCCGGGGCAATGGTTTTGAAAATGGGATCAAGGTGCTGCACCGCCGAAGCTGGGCCGCCAATCATCATGCAGTACCCGCGCTCCAGACCCCACACGCCGCCGCTGGTTCCGACGTCCACGTACTGGATGCCCTTGGCTGCGAGCTGGTTGGCCCGGCGGATATCGTCTATGTAGTAGGAATTGCCGCCGTCGATAAGGATGTCGCCGGCTTCAAGATAGGGCACGATTCCGTCAATCGTCTGGTCCACTACGGCGGCCGGGATCATCAACCACACCGCGCGCGGCTTGCTCAGCTTGCTAGCGAAGTCTTTCAGCGAGGAGGACCCTATCGCCTTGTCCTTCACCAACTCTTCCACCGACTTCGGTGACATATCGAAAACCACGCATTCGTGGCCCGCTTTCATGAGCCGCCGCACCATGTTGGCGCCCATCCTTCCCAGGCCTACCATTCCGAGTTGCATAGATCACTCCCTCTGTTCAGAAAAATCGTTGGACTCTACTTGTGTTGCTGGTAGCGACGGATCAGGTTGCGGGTGGAACCGTCGCGGGCGGAATCGGCTGGCGTAAGACTGCTGGGAAGAAGATGCTCAACCCCGTCTCCCCACAAGCGAAAACCCCCTAAAAAGGCGTTGGTATTGTTGCCCGCGCGGCAATCCGGGGGCAGATGTTTCAGCTTCTTGACGTTGCCTCCGCCCAGCACGATGTCGTCGGGCTCCAATGCCGCCACCAAGCGGGCAACTACTTCAAAGACGCAGCGCTGCCACTTTTTCCTGCCCAGCCGCTCGAGTCCCCGCAAACCGACATAGTCCTCGTAGGTTTGCCGTTTGTAGGGAAGGTGGGCCAACTCCATCGGCTGCACCTCTCCGTTCACGATCATCGCCGAACCCAGACCCGTCCCCAATCCCAGAAACAGCATCCGCCCTTTCTTGTAGCTCCCCAAGGCTTGCATGGCTGCATCGTTAATGACCTTCACCGGGAGTCCGAATGCCTTTTCAAACTTGAAACCCACCCATCCGCACGCCAGGTTATACGGCTCAGAGATCGGCCGCCCCTCCATCACCACCCCGGGATAACCAATCGATACCACATCGTACTTCCATTCCTTAGCCAGCTTCTTGGTCTCGGTGATCATGCGCTTCGGCGTCAACTTCGGACCCGAGACAAACTTGCGCGGCTGGTCCTGTCCCGTGGCCAGAATCTTGATGTGGGTCCCGCCTACATCCACCGCCAGTACATCCATCACGCCGCTCCTTTCGCTAGAACTCTACTCTTCGACGCGATGCAGTTGGTCATGGGGCGCCCTTGAACGCCAGCCTGAAGAGGCTGTTACGAAACGTCTGCCGTCCGCTGAAGCGGACTCGGGATTTCCCACTTTCCCTGCCCCACCGCTGAAGCGGTGGGCTATCACCTGTCGCCGCAGGGCGGCTGCCGACTGCTTTGTTCCACCGGCTGGCCCAGTACAGGAGTTTCGTAACAGCTTCTGAAGGCTGGCTCCGCCCAGTCCATGCCACCTCTCAAACTGGCTTAGCTTTCCAGCAGCTCCTGGCCCTTCTTGAGCCGCTCCCTTTCCAATGCCAGTCGAGCCTCGGCTTTTTTCAACTGCGCTTTGGCCTTGTCGCGCTCGCGTATTGCCTTCTCCACGCGTTGTTGGGCATCTTTGATCGCAGCAATTGCCTTTTTGTGTGATTGCAGCATGCACCCTAGTGTAGACCTGCAGGTCACGGCACGGTTGGCGAAGAAGACGCGATCTGGAAGCGCAACACCGACTGCGCAATTTGGTATTGGTACTTGGCGGCAGCGAACTGAATGGCAGCTTCCGTCTGCTGCAACTGCGCCTGGCTCAATTCGACAATCGAACTCAAGCCAAGGCTGTAGCGAGTCTGCGACAAATCCACCGCCAGGTTGGTCTGGTCCACGAACTGCTGCGTCACGCTAATGCGCTTGTAGGCGGTCAGCGCGTTCAGCCAACTGGCGCGAACGTCGTTGGCGATCCGGTCTTTCAAATCGCGGAGTTGCTCCTGGTCGGCCTGCGCGCGCAAGGCTGCCTCCCGCGATCGGGCGGGATACAGGAAGCCGTTGAAGATGGGTATGTTGACATTGACTCCCACGGCCCCATACCAGTTGGTGAAGGGCGAGACGCCTGCGATGGAGCTGCTGTAGGGAGTGCGGCCGACGACACCTAACGCCTCAACGCTGGGAAACAGCAGATCGCGCTCGGCTTTCTGAAAGCGCTGCGCGGCCTGGTATTCATAGCTCTGGGCAGCAATTTCGGGCCGATTGCTGAAGGCCTCATCCACCAGTTGGCTGACCGAATCGGGCGGAGGCTTCAATTCCGCTGCGGAGTCCACCAGTTTGAATTCCTGCTGCGCCGCATAGCCCAGGACCTGAGACAGCGCCGACAATGCGGCCTGCTGATTATTCTGCGCGTCGAGCAGCAACAGCCTGGCTTGCGCCAGATTGGCATTGGCGAAACTGACGTCGAGTTCGGAACGTAATTTGTTCTGAAAGAGAGTGGTGATCTGGTCAGACACCAACTGGCGGGCCGTGACGGTTTCCTCAGCCACTCGCAGCAGAGCGACGGTTTGCAGCGCGTTATAGAAGGCCTGGTCCACCGTCAGCTTGATCTGATCGGCGGTAGCAAGCGAATTCATGTCGGACGCCTTGGCGCGCAGGGCCGCGGTCGCAACCAGGTTGTTGGTACGTCCGAAGTCAGTGATGAGCTGCGACAAGGTGAGCCCACCGGCGGCGCGCTCATAGACAATTGGGTTGTTGAGAACGCCCGCCGCAATACGGCTTCCATCGTCTTCCGGCTTCACTGCTGTCAGGCTGCCGTACAAGGTGGGATAGTAAGCGGCCTTTTGCTCGCGGGTTACCTGTTGAGAAGCCAGGGCCAGCAGCCGGTAAACCGAAATCTGCGGATTATTCTTCAGCGCCAGCGCCTCCGCGTCCTGCACGGTCAGGCGCTGCATCGCTCCCGTGGTGGGCAACTGAGCCGGCGCCTGCGTGCCCGGGATGGCTTGCATTTGCGGCGGCACAGTTGCGGGAGCGGCGGGCGCTGCTGGCTGTGCGGGCGGCATTTCTTGCGTGGGCGCGGTCTGTTGTGCGGGCGCCGTCACCGGTGACGTGGGCGAACCGGTTTGCGCCGCGACATAAAAACTGCCCACCATCATCAAAACAACAAGCGAGAGGATCTTGCGTCTCAAGCCTGCACCTCCTGCGGTGGCTGCGTCTCTTCCTTGCGATGGATCAGCAAATACGCCGCAGGAACAATGAACACGGTCAGAACCACCGAAACTAACAGGCCCCCGATGATGGAACGCGCCAGGGGTGCGTACTGTTCGCTACCGGCTTCCAGGGCCAGGGCCATGGGGACAAGCCCCAACAAGGTCGCCAGCGAGGTCATCAGGATGGGCCGCAGCCGGACGCGGCAGGCCAGGGCGACGGCCTCCCGGATCGGCATGCCGCCCTCGCGATACTTGCGAGCCACGTCCACGATCAGAATGCTGTTCGACACCACTATACCGGTCATCATGAGCACCCCCATCAGCGACATGACATTCAACGACGTGTGCGTTATCAGCAGAAAAACGATCACACCGGTAATCCCCGGCGGAATGGCAAGCAGGATGATCAAGGGGTCGATGAAAGAGGCGAACTGCGCCATCAGAATCAGGTACACCAGGACAATCGAGAGAAGCAGGCCGAGGCCGAAGCTCTTGAAGGACTGTCTCATGCCCTCAACCGAGCCGCGCACTTTTACGCGCACACCCTCCGGCAGCTTAGTGTGCGCGATGATGTCGTCCACCCGGGAGGCCACCGACCCGAGATCTTCGCCGGACGGTGCCACATACAGATCAATCACCCGCTGCAATTGATAGTGGTCGACTTCAGTGGGGGAGTTGATGGTTGTGATGTCGGTCACCGCGCCCAACTGCGTCGTGTCCGTTCCATTGGCGGAGCGGAGCGGGATTTGCTTCAGGTCATACAGAGAATGGATCTGGGTGTCCGGATATTGCACGGTGAGCATATAGTCGTTGCCGGTCCTGGGATCGACCCAGTAGCTCGGGGCGATCATTTGATTTGAAGTAAGCGCCGTAATCACGTTGTCCACCACCTCTTTGGAGGAGAGTCCGAGCCGCGATGCCATTTCGCGATTGATGTCGAGCCGCAAGGCCGGATAATCCAGGTCCTGCGGGATCAGCACGTCGCTGACGCCCTTCAAGTCCTGTATCTGTTGCCGCAGCACCTGGGCGGTGCGGTAGGTCTCCCGCAGGTGGCTACCGCTCACTTGGATATCAATGGGCGCGGGTAACCCGAGATTAATGACCGCATCCACCAGTCCGCCAGACTGAAAGTAGCTGGTCAGTTCGGGCATGTCCTCCGCCAGCTTTCGCCGCACGCGGTCCATGTATTCGTAACTGCCGACCTTGTGCCCTTCCTTGAGGCTGACTTGTACGCTAGCGGTATGCTGCCCGGAGTTGCTGGTGTACATGGAGGAGAAGCCCGGCGTCACGCCGATGTTGGAGAGCACCATCCCCAGGTCCCGGGGCGCTACCACCTGGCGAATATCCTGTTCCACTCTCCGCATGTATTGGTCGGTCAGCTCCAGACGCGTACCCGAGGGGGCTTTCAGGTTAATCATGAACTGTCCGGGATCGGTGCGCGGGAAGAACGAGACACCCAGCAGCGGATAGAGTGCCAGGCTAAAGAGGAAGATCCCGAGGACACCCACCACCGTCGCCACCGGCCGCAATAGAGTCTTCCCCACCGCGATGTCATACCTCATCAACATCTGGTTGTACTTGCGATTAAACCGGGTGACGAAGCGCCCGAACACTGACTTGGAGGAATGGTGCGCCGCTGCGCCGTGGCCCGACTTGATGAACCGGGCGCAGAATAGTGGGACCACCGTCATGGCCACCGCGTACGAAGCAAAGAGCGAAAATACTACCGCTAGCGCGAGGGCGGTGAACAGGAAACGGCTGACCCCGTAAAGAAAAATCACGGGAAAGAAAACGATCGCGGTGGTGAACGTCGCCGCCAGCACCGGGAGGCCCATTTCCCGTCCGCCCTGCTCGGCTGCCTGCGCCATCGGTTCGCCATTCTCGAGGTGGCGGAAGATGTTCTCCAACACCACCACCGAGTTGTCGATCAGGCGGGAGAAGACCAGTGCCAGTCCGCCCAGGACCATGGTGTTGATGGTGCCGCCGCCCAGGTTGATCGCCAGCAACGCAGCCAGCGCCGACAACGGTATCGAGAGCATCACCGCAACGGTGGCGCGAACGCTGCCCAGAAATACCAGGATCATGAGTGCTGTGAGCAGCAGCCCAATGCCGCCTTCGTTGCCCAGGTTCCGGATCGCCGTCTTTACATACACCGACTGATCGAAGACAACTTTGGCCACCAGGTTTTTCGGGACATCCACCAAATCCTTGATGGCGACCTTAATGCCATTCACGATGGCAATGGTGTTGCTGTCACCACCCTGCTTGAGCACCGGCAGATACACCGACTTCTGTCCATCCACGCGCACGATGCTGGTTTGAATCTGCGCCGCATCCATGGCGTGGCCGACATCGGCCACCAGAACGGACGCATTGCCGACCGTTTTCAGCGGCAAGCGGTTGATTTCATCCGTGCTCGGAAGCTGGCTGTTGGTGTAGAGGTTGTAGTCCTTGGGGCCGATACGCACGTCGCCGGCAGGCAGAATCATGTTGGACTGATTCACGGTGCGAACCACGTCCATCACGCTCAATTGATTTGCCTGAAGCTTTACCGGATCAACATAGACCTGGATCTGGCGGTACTTTCCGCCAAAGGGTTGCGGCACGGACGCTCCCGCAACGTTCGCCACCTGGTTACGCACGTTGTACTGACCGAGGTCGCGCAGTTCGGTTTCCGTCAGTCCCTGTCCCTTCAGTGTGATCAGACAGACCGGCAAGCTCGACACATCGAACTTCAGCACAACCGGGGGCAAGGTGCCGGGTGGCAGCTTGCGCAGGTCCGCCATCGCCAGATTGGAAATTTCGCTTACCGCTGCATCGGGATCGGTACCCGGCTGAAAGTAGATCTTGATCAAGCTCACACCTGGCAACGATCGCGATTCAATATGATCAATACCGCTCCCCAGCGTAAAAAAACGTTCAAAGCGTCCCGTGATGTCGGTCTCGATCTGCTCCGGAGGCATGCCCGAGTAAAACGTTGCGACCACGACGACGGGAATCTTGATTGCTGGAAACAGGTCCACCGGCATGCGTGCCACCATGGTGACGCCAACCACGGTGATGACCAGGCACATCATGATGATGAAGAATGGATGCCTGATGGCAAAGCTGGACATATTACTCTGCGCCTCCCGCTTCGCTTGTACTTTGGTCGAATTTCATCACCTTGGGCTCCACTAGCTGCCCGGCGTGAAACGAATCGAAGTTAGCTACAATCACCCGTTCGCCTTCAGCTAATCCCGCAAGTACTTCGACTCGATTTGGGTCTTCTAAACCGGTCTGAATCTCTCGGGGCTGAACTCGATTTTGCTGGTCGACCACCAACACCGTGGACTTGCCGTCGTGGTGCTGTACCGCCTGCATAGGAACCGTCAGGGCGTTGGCATGCTGCTGAACCTCTAGCGCGACGTTGGCATACATTCCAGGCTGGAGTCTGTACTTTTCGTTGGGAACGTCGATTTCTACCTGCATGGTGCGGGTGGTACGGTCGAGCGAATCTGTGAATCGCGTCACCTTGCCGGTGAAATGCTCGCCCGTGGCTTGCACGGTCACATTGGCGGGCTCGCCGACATGCACGGCTGCGGCCAGCGATTCCGGCACCGGAATGCGCAGGCGCAAGATATTCACCTGTGCCAACTTCACCACCGGTGCGGAATTGCTGTTGCTGGTGCCGGCCTGTACCAGGGCACCAGTGTCGGCATAGCGCCAGGTGACCACGCCATCGAAGGGCGCCGTGATGCGTGTGTAGTCGGACATTGCCGATACTTGGCTATTGTTGGCTTGGGAAACTTCCAGTTGCTGTCTCGCCGCGGCGAGTGCCGACTTCGCTGCTTCAATCTGGGCTTCGGTGGCGCGATCCTTTGCCTCGGCGTCGTCCAGTTCCTGCTCCGCAATCAAACCCGGACGGGCCGTCGATGCCTGCTTCAGACGGATCGCATTGGAATGCACTGCCGCGTGGTCGGCTTCGGCACGCGAGACTTCGTTCTGGGCGCGCTGTACCTCTTGCTGGCTGTGCCGCACTCCGGCCCCCGCGCCCTGCAACTCCGCGACCAACTCGGGCACCTCCAGCACCGCCAGCACTTGGCCCTGTTTTACCCGGTCGCCGATGTCCACGTTGATTTTGCGAACATATCCCGCCACCTTGGCGTGAATCTCGACCTCCTGGTAGGGGAGAAATTCGCCCGCTACGGACAGCGAGTTGGCGATATCTGCCCGATTGACCAGAGCCACCGCCGCAAACGGGATACGTTCGTTGTCGCCCCGCACTACGGCGGCGCCGACCGCTTTTCCATGCGACCAACTGCCCGCGCGCACCCGCTGGACCTGCCAGACCGCAATGATCAGGCAAAACAAAATCGCGCCGCACACAAGCAGCGTGTTTCGACGAATCGTCATGACTTACCTCGAATTCGTTTGAACTTAATTTGCCAATCGGGCATTCACGATTGACTTGCCTTCCCCAGACGAGAAACTCAAGCAAGAATCAGGTTTACTTAGAAAACCCTTGGCTAATTATCGAACCGGAGGAGGGCGAAGGCAACGCCGCCAGTGCAACAGACTGAGGCGAACTGGGACGGGAGCACGGAAGGGAGTCTGAACGCCAAACCGTCGCTGTACGTACAGATAGTGGATAAACAGGATCGCAAACCAGATCAACAGGGTCCCAGCTTGAGCCGTGGGCTCGACTTCCTTCTTTTGTCCATCGAGCCACAGCTTCGCAGAGGTCGAAGACGTCGCTTTAACGCCAGGGCCGCTGCCGTATACCCCAATTTTTGCGTGAAAAGCAAACAGGAACACCACGGCGGCGGCGAGCGCTATCAACAGCATTCGCCACTTTTCTCTAAGATGTAGTGTTCGAGGACTCACAGACGAAGGCACCCCATCACCAATACTAGACGTAGAAGCTCGGTCTTGGGAAGCGAGTTGCGCGAAGCGTAGTGGTGCAATTTGATTTCCACAGGCAAGATAACTAGCCAACCGCAAAATCTGTGGAGGGGGTTGGCTCCAGCACTTTCTCGGCGAATTCCACGCCAGAGGGCTGTCTGACAATCTCAAAAGTGCAGTTAACGAAATAGACATTCTCTAGTTGCACCGGGCCACCTCGATACATGATATGAATATTGCGGAAAATGATGTTCTTTGCATGATAATTATCAAGCTCTACATCCCCATCCTGTAGCAACAAGAACGCATCTCCGACTGGCGCGTTCTTATTTAGTTCGGTTCCGATCTTTTCCAGAATGGCAGCCTGCGACGGCGGAGCGTCGCCATAATGACTTACATTGGGGACGGTGTGACCCGGCGGCGCTTCCGCTTGGTAGGTGGTCGTCCCTGTATGTTTTCGCAGTAGAGGGAGAAAACTCCCATTGAGAACTGACCGGTACTCCAAAAACATCATCGCCGCATTCCATGCAGCAGGGTCTTTCTCCGATGCCTCCACAAACTTTCTTCCTACATCCTTGACCACGTTCTGATCAATTTGAATCTTGTTCGACGCGGCTCCCACCAATATGTCTTTTGCTTCTGTGATTGTCTGGGCTGTTAGTGGATTGCTGGCGATCCGCTTGAGACTCATTCCGTCGAGTTGCGAGCGAATAATCTTAAGGCTGGCGTCGATGTCCCCGAGTCTATCGTTGGTGTGCGTTCTGAATTCTGTTTCCTCTTTGACGTGTCCCCATGATTGATAAAGTGCTCCCAACGTGAGGCCGAGCAGAGTAAGCGGAACTATGACTGCGGTACCAGTAAGGCCCCATTCTCTCAAAAAATGCGTGACCTTTGTCCATCCATGTGGCCGGAATGAATCAGCGAGTTCAATCATCTGCCGTTCGATCTCGCCCCGAATGAACTCTTTTTGATCTTCACGAACTGGCATATTTTCTTCGATTGGAAGCGGAAACGCGATTAGTGCTTGCACAGGACACACTCCAACTGGTACGCTTTTGGAGAGCGTTGCCCGACGCGAAATTTCAAACGGCAAACAGCCCGCCTGCCAGCGGGCCGTTCTGTCTCAAGGGAATACTACTCTCCGGCAAGTGCTTGCAGTAGCAGATTCTTCTCAGCCCGTTTCATCGCCGATTCCGCTTTGGGAATTAGGGCGCATAGTTCCTCAAGGCTCCAGACGTGATCGCTGATTCCAGCTTGCATCGCTGGCGTGACTCGCAGCGTCTTGTGAACCCGGCAGAAGTTGTAATGCATGTAGTGCAGCGCGACAGCATGGCCGTGGTTCTCCAGCTTCTTGCTGAATCCGTTCGTCAGCCGAGTGAAGCGCCGCATGGACATGCGCATGGTGAGGTTCTGACGCTCCACAAACGACGTGCTCACATGCTTGGGGTCGGGATCGCCCATCACGGTTTTCATATCGCAGCCGATGCAGGTTGCGGGGCTGTAGCGGGATTCGTCGGGAGTCGGAGCGCCGTAAATCTTGTGCATCTGTGCATAGTCAACGTCAGTACCGAACGCATCTTCAATCGCCTGTAGATAGGGCCTGTAAGCGTCCGTGGTAATCTGTGGGCGGCCCACGATGCGATTGGCAGCATCCGTCATAAAGTTGTAGGCCGAATACCTGGAGCGGTCACCCACGTAGTAGGTGACGCAAAGTTTCGTGTCGGCATCCAGCGCAACCCACGTCCAAACGTCTCCCCATCCAGCTTGCTCCTGCTCTGGAGTGACGTTCTTCCGTTTCCCCCCCACGAATTGCCAAATTTCGTCGCACTGTAAGCGGCGGACTCGCACGTTGCGGACATTACGATGATGAAATTCGGCAGACGCGCAGCCGAGATCGCGGAGCAGATTCAGAACCGTGTGCTTTGCTACGCCAGTCATGCGAACGATTGCGTTGATGGAGTTTCCCTCGACTAGCGCCGAAACAACTTGAACCTGTTTGTCTGTGCTCAGGCGATTCATGTAATCTCCAATGCAAGCATCAATTCACACTTGACTATAAATGCTTGCGGTGTATAATGCAAGCATTATTTTAAGAAAAGGTGCAAGCATGACAGACGAATCGGACAGCAAGGCTAGGGGCGGATTTGCGAGGGCTGAGGCACTCACGCCCGAGAAGCGGAGCGAGATCGCAAAGAAGGCGGCGTTGGCGCGATGGAACGATGCCCTGCCGCAAGCAATTAAAGAAGGCGTACTGAAAATAGGCGAAACCGAGATTCCCTGCGCCGTACTAGAGGGCGAACGACGTGTGGTTTCGGAAAGCAACTTCATGGCAGCGCTTGGCATGTATCGAAGTGGCGCACTATCTGTTCGTCGAAAAGACGGGGAAGGCGGTGCACAAACCCCACTGTTCCTCGCTCACAAGAACCTTAAGCCGTACATAGAAAAGCATTTAGGGTCTGTGCACTACAAACCTGAGCGGTACAAAACGATTAAGGGCGGCACGGCCATTGCAATCACTGGAGAGATAATCCCCAAGATTTGCGAGATTTGGATGGACGCGGACCAAGACGGAGTTCTGGGAAAGCGCCAAAAGATCACGGCTGCTAAAGCGGAAATCATGCTCCGGGCGCTCGCGCAAGTTGGAATCGTTGCCCTCATTGACGAGGCTACCGGATACCAGGCGATCCGCCCACAACAGGCGTTACAGGCATATCTTGAAAAGATCATCGCTAAGGAGTTGGCAGCATGGGCAAAGAAATTTCCTGATGAGTTCTACGAAAATATCTACAAACTAAAGGGCTGGCCGTGGCCTGGAATGCAAAAGAACAGGTATAGCGTGGTTGCGCACTACACTCGGGATTTGGTTTATGAGCGAATCGCACCCGGATTGCTTACGGAGCTTGAAAAGAAAAGCCCACAGAATGAAAAGGGGCAGCGCTCCAATAAGTTACATCAATGGCTAACCGAGGACATCGGCAATCCGATGCTCGCACAACATCTACACTCTTTGGTGATGTTCCAGAGGCTCGCATTGAGCAACGGACATGGCTGGAATCGGTTCGTGAAAATGGTTGACAGGGTATTGCCAAGACGAGGAGACACGCTAACGCTCCCATTTCCAGAACCGGAAACCGATACGTTCTAGTGCCCTTCCGTCGTTTCCCTAACGATCCGCGCAGCGGCTTGGTTCACGTCCTCGGTCGTCTGGCCGGGCTTGTGGGCTTTGAGCAAGTGATCTTTGAATGCTCGATCCACGGAGGGCTCAGCATCTGGCGGGAATGGATATCCGCAAATCGAGCATCGCTTTAATTCGCCATCGCCGATTAGGTGCGCGCTAGAATGCTTCTCCCAGATGTGAATCTTGAATCCCTGTTCAAACCACTTCTCGCTCTCTTCCGCAGTGGTTACTCGGGGGCTACCTGCGGGTATCGGCTCGCCACAGGAGCAATATGCAGCTATTGGGCGGCCTTTGTCATCGTGGGTAATCTTCAACCCTGGTTTTTGCGCCATGCCGACAGTTTACGCCGTCCGCGCAGCAGTTCAAGAGGCGTGGATTTCAAACTGCACCACTACCGCGCGAAGCGTAACGCCTTGCACAATCGCTCCGCCGCAAAATGCTTGAAGACAAATGCGTTAATGCGACGTTTAAAATTTCGTTGATAACGGTATTCAAAATCAATTTCTAAGCGTCATAACGCAATTAAAACCTTCAGCGACTAAACTGTTCATATAGGCGTATCTCACGCAATTTCATACAAAGGCAATTTTTATGGCTAATGCGAACACAAAAAAAGGCGTCATCGGAATCCTGACTGGAGGTGGCGATGTCCCGGGCTTGAACCCGGCCATCCGGGCGGTCACCATCAGGGCCATCCGTGAAGGCTATGAAGTCATCGGCTTACGGCGAGGCTGGGCCAGTCTGGTGGACATGGTTCGCGAAGAAGATTACGACAACAGCGATAACTTTCAGCATCTCACCGAAGAAGAGGTCAATCG
>ODAK010001086.1_pt1 | contig 30436 bp, 29 predicted proteins | sample 1539591 | NCBI WGS metagenome assembly ODAK01 (sample SAMEA3539303, study PRJEB22396) | soil metagenome | biome: tundra; feature: field; material: soil | place: USA | collected 2010-05 | depth 0.15 m
AGGGCGAGACCGCCGAGATCATCGCCATCATCAAGACTCAGGGCAGCGACACCAAAACGAATTATGTCGCTGAAATGATAACGAAAACGTACGCCACGGCGTCCAATATTTCTGCGAGACACGGGCACTTAAGGTCCTGGTTCCCCGAGATAGCGCCACTTAGATATTGGACACTTTATTCGGTCCGAACCCCTGGTCTACACGCAACGCGCAAGTCGATTTGATTTGCTCGGCACCGCGGCGAACGGCAGAGATCGACGGCATAATGGTCATCCGCGGCGCTCGAGCGCAGCACCCCGCCAGTAGTGTAGACAACGTACCAACCGGTCGGCATGATGGATTCATGGATCGCGAAATCACGCGGAGGTCGCCAAAAGTGGCGGCTCGCCAAAAGCTGCTGGATGCAACCCTTGCACTCATTCGCAAGAAAGGCTACTCGTCGACCTCGGTCGATGAGCTCTGCGCCCAAGCTGGCGTTACCAAGGGTGCGTTTTTTCATCACTTCAAGAGTAAGGACGCGCTAGCGGTCGGCGCGGCGATCGCCGCCGCAAGCATCGATCACTTACACCGCTACATCGAGTAGTTGTTCCAACCCACAAAGCGCAAAGGAAAGGAGACGTCATGAGCACGAACAATACCTATCTCGCTGTGTTCCTTGGCAGCAAAACCAGCCCGCGACGAACGGCCTGGGACGCTCTTCCCGCAGGCGATCGCCGCGCGAAGGAACGAGAAGGTATGGCGGCCTGGCAGGCATGGGTCGAGAAGCATCGCGCTGCCATCGTCGCCATGGGGGGACCATTGGGGAAAACCAAGAAGGTCACACAACGCGGGATCGACGATACGAGCAACGACATGGGTGCTTTCACGGTTGTGCGTGCGGACTCGCACGAGGCCGCCACAAAGCTCTTCGAGAACCATCCGCACTTCGCCATTTTCCCGGGCGATTCCATCGAGATCATGCCCGTACTGCCCATACCAGGCGCTTAGTGAAGCGTAGTGCTTGAGCGGTGACGTGGAACTTGCAGTCTGGCCACGTGGACTGCGCGAACCGTGATTTCGAAAGGCGTGGAACGAGAAATACGAGGAGGACTGACCATGCCCAACACCGTGCGACTGCATCGAGTATTGACCACGAAACCTGAGAAGGTGTATCGCGCATTCATCGAGGCTGACGCGATGGCCAAGTGGCTCCCGCCGAATGGCTTCACCTGCACCGTTCATCACATGGACCCGAAAGCCGGTGGCTCCCATAGGATATCCTTTCGGAATTTCACCACCGGCCATAGCCACTCGTTCGGTGGCCAGTATGTTGAGCTCGTCCCCAACGAGCGCTTGTGCTACACCGACAAGTTCGAGGACCCGAACTTGCCCGGTGAGATGCGAGTGACGGTGACGCTGAAGAAAGTCTCGCTCGGCACGGAAGTCAACATCGTGCAGGAAGGCCTGCCGGATTTCATTCCAGTCGAAGCCTGTTACCTGGGCTGGCAGGAGTCGCTGCGAAACTTGGCCAAACTCGTCGAGCCTGAGATCACTCAATAACGAGTGTGGCGGGATTGCCATCATGATCGACCATACGGGTATCGGTGTCGCGAACGTCGCCCGTACCGCAGCCTTTTACGATGCGGCTCTGGGCGCACTCGGCTTGCACCGCGTCACGCAGCTTCAGGTGAACGACAGGGCCGATGGTGTCGGCTATGGCATCGCTTACCCAGTTTTCTGGATTGACCGTTTTCATCCGCACGGTGTGAAGCAGCATACGGCGTTCACGGCCAAGAACCGCGCAGAGGTTGACGCCTTCCACGCGGCCGCCCTGAAGGCGAGCGGGGTCGACAATGGACCGCCGGCTTTCGCAACATCGCCGATGGTCATCCGGCGGGCTACTACGCCGCCTTTGTGCTCGACCCGGATGGCAACAACATGGAGGCGGTCTTCCGCGAAGCCTGGACCCAGCGCTTACATAGTTGCTCGCCGGACTCCGACGCTGCGTCGCCCCATGTTGAGCCGGCTTTCTTCGGGCCCCAGAGAGATTGACGTAACGACGAACGGGCACACTTACGCGGCGGTTAATGGCAGCTCTCCGGCCGCAATACCCGAAAGCGGAGTGTCCCTTGTTGGCCGCAACAATACGGTCTTAGCCGCGAATCGCGGGCCGTATTCGTCAAGCGCACCGGGGACCAAAATATTGGACGCTGGCGCCAATATTGGACACGGACCCCCATGCCGCCCGACGTGCTCGATCATTCGCTCCAGCAGCTGATCCGCCGGTGCTCTCTCAGGCAAACCCAAGTCACGATCACGGCCAAAGCTCAAACTGGCGGCCATGGCTGACATACTTCCTGCGTGCTCTGGTTGAGCAGAAGTCACGCCTAGAAAAGAAAATCGAACGCGAGCGAATTTTTATCAGCGACCTCCCAGAATTGTCCGTGCGAATTCTCGAACTCTGTCGCGAACGAGGGCGCGTGACAATCGGTGAAATCGCAAAAATTACTGGCATCAGCCGGAACACAATCAAGGATCATGTCGCCGCGCTCACCGAAAAGGGACAACTCACCCGACACGGTGCTGGCCGGGGCACCCGGTACGCGCTGCTGTAGAGTCGTGCCGACGCTACGGTGAAGGCATCGATACGACATTCACAGCCGCACTTATTGCAGCGTGACCTTGAAGAACGTGCCATTGCTGCTGGTGCCGCCTGCGCCAGTCGATCCATAGAGATTGCCATCGCTGCCCTGGACTAGATTTGCTGAGGGATTTGCGCCGTCGCTGCTGCCTCCAGCGAAGGAGTGCAAAACGGTCTCAGTCCCGCTCGGCGCGAGCTTGAAGACGATGCCGAGGCCGCTGGCGCCGCCTTGAAGCGTATTTCCATAGAAATTGCCATCGCTGCCCTGGATCAGACCGGCCTCGGGATATGCGCCGTCGCTGCTGCCCCCGGCGAAAGTGTACAAGACGGTCTCGGTCCCGCTCGGCGTGACCTTGAAGACCGTGCCGTAGCCGCTCGTGCCGCCTTGATAGGTCGTTCCATAGAAATTGCCATCGCTGCCCTGGATCACACCGCCATAGGGATGGTCGCCGTCGCTGCCCCCGGCGAAGGAGTACAAAACGGTCTCGGTCCCGCTCGGCGTGACCTTGAAGACCGTGCCGAGGCCGCTGGCGCCGCCGTTATATGTCGTTCCGTACAAGTTGCCATCGCTGCCCTGAATCAGACCGGCATAGGGAATTTCGCCGTCGCTGCCACTCTTGGCGAAGGCGTGCAAAACGGTTTCGGTCCCGCTCGGCGTAATCTTGAAAACTGTGCCGTCGTCGCTGGTGCCGCCAGCCCCGGTCGTTCCGTAGAAGTTGCCATCGCTGCCCTGGATCAGGCCGGTATAGGGGTCGCTGCTGCCCGCGGGGAAGGAGTACAAAACGGTCTCGGTCCCGCTCGGCGTGATCTTGAAGACGGTGCCACGGCCGCTGGCCCCGCCGGTGGCGGTCGTTCCGTAGATATTGCCATCGCTGCCCTGGACCAGACCGGAATAAGGGATGCTGGCGAAGGAGTAAAAGACGGTCTCGGTCCCGCTTGGCGTGACCTTAAAGATCGTGCCGACATTGCTGGTGCCCCCAGCGAGTGTCGTTCCATAGAAGTCGCCATCGCGGCCCTGGATCAAAGTATGGTAAGGATCTGCGCTGTCGCCGCTGCCCCCGGCAAAGGAATACAGAAGGCTGAAGTTCGACCCGCAGGCGATGCTGATGCTCGTGACATCGGCTGCGCCCATGGTGCCTGTGCCATTGCTCACCGAGCACACGAGGCCCGTCGGCGGTGTCTGAACCGTGATGGCGTAAGCGCCCCCGTAGGCAACGCCCGTGTTCATGGTGAATTGCGTGGCGTTGGCGCTGAGGGTGGTGGCATCGCCGCCGTTGTCCAACAACCCTAGGCCGCTCGCCGTGAGCCCGCTGATCGTGCCGCCCACGGTGTATGTGTTGGCTGAGCAAGTGACTGCGATATTGGTGACCGCTGCGCTACCCATCGTGCCCGTGCCATTGCTCACCGAGCAGGTAAGTCCCGTCGGCTGCGTCTGCACCGTCACGGCGTAAGCGCTGGTGTAGGCCACAGCGGAGGGCATCGTGAAGCTCGACGCACCCGGCTTCACCGCGAGCGTATCGCTGCCATTGACCAGCACCATGCCGCTGCTGGCGAGCCCGCTGATCGTGCCGCCCACGGTGTACGACTGATCCGAGCAGGCGATGACGACGCTGGCTACGTTGCTGGCCGGCATCGTCCCGGAAGCGTTGCTCGCCGTGCAGATGAGGCCCGCCGGGGCAGTCTGCACCGCAACTGAGTAGGGGCTGCCAAAGGCAACCGGTGTGGGCATCGTGAAGCTTGTGCTGCCGGCGGCAACCGCGAGCGTATCGCTACCATTGGTGAGCGTGAGCCCCGTGTTGTTGCCGCGACCGCTGATCGTGCCCCCGAGGGAATACGTCCGCGCCGATACGCTACTGCTGCTGCTATTGCTGCCGTCGCTGCTACTGCCCATGCAACCGTTTAGCGCTGCCAAGACGCAGAGGATCGCCACGTTTGTAACGCGTCGTGTCCAAGAGTTCTGATGCGCAAATTGCAGCATTGATGACCCGTGAAGACCAGCGATTTGACTGATTACGCTAGGTACCCGTAGGCCACAATTTAGGGCAAAACCTTAACGAACGACCGTGTGTACGATCCCAGTTATTCGTTGTCCGACCGTGTGTACGATCCCAGTTATTCGTTGTCCGATGGGCTTCGAACAGGGCTTCAGTTCCGACCGTGATGCAGTTCACGTTCACGCGACTCGTCTCCGGCGCCATCAAACATGCGCGGTCGCCAAGATCGCTGAAGGGCGGCTCGGCTCAGTCTGAGGGTGATTTTGTAGTGAGCCGCATGCGGCAGCGCTGGACAGGCGGCCAAACAAAGCGCATGTGCGGCGTTATAGGCAAGATCAAATCGACTTTCCAGCGAGTTGGAATTCTTAGCCGAATCAGTCAATCGCGCTAATGCGGATCGTTTTAACCCCGCAAACTCCTTCGCGTCGGGCGGTTCCTTTTGAAGCGACTTGCCGGGGCCGCTTAAGTTTTCAAGTGAGGAGGCCACGGTCCTCCCCGATCACCCAAAGCTTAGGCTGCGCCAGTACGCGCTTGACGAAGGCGTTACCATCGAGAATCCGCTTGTCGACTTCCTTTCGTGAATATAGCGTCGGGTTCACGGTTCGCTTGAGCTGATTCGTCGCAGGTTCGAGAGCTGCAAAAAGATCTGCATACGCCAATTTGTCGCTTATCACCATGAGATCAATATCGCTCTTCGCAGTGTCCTTGCCCTTCGCAACTGAACCGAAGACGAGCGCCAATTCAATCTGCGCGGCCGACGGCGCGAGCGCTGCCCGCAACACGTCTACCAGGCCAGATGTCTTCAATACCAATCCGCGCAGTTCCTCGAAGATGGGTGACGATGCGTTGGCTTGATAGTGTTTCTGGTTTCCCACTCGGCTGACAGTCACTAACTGGGCGGCCTCAAGCTGAGCAAGCTCACGTTGAACTGCGCCCGACCCCGACGATGCCACGGCGATCAGCTCATTTGCATAAAAACTCCGTGTAGGATTTCCAAACAATACAGCCAAGACCCGCTGTTGCACCTTCGTGAACAGCGCCTCGCCGATGCCAGAAACTGCCGGTGCAGATTTTCGTTTTTTAGTACCCATTTTGGGTATTGGCCAGGGAGGGAATTGAACCTCCGACACGCGGATTTTCAGGCATTTTTCGGGGATTTGAGAGGTTTATCAAACGTCGGCGCGGCGCAGTGCCTCGCAAATGCGACGTGCCGCATCGGCGTCTTGCGAGGCGTAGCTTAAGAAGATGGCATTTGTGGACGCACTCGAAATGGGGTCACCTCGATAGACAGACCTTTAGGCGCGCGAAGCGTTTACAACTCGCTAATGCCTTCAACCTCGCTACCAGCGTAGCCTTCGCAGTGAAAAATCCCAATAGACCCGCGCGCATCGACCTGCGCACTGGCAAGGACAATTGGCTCGTTCATGAGAATACGGAATCCGGCAGGGCCAGCGCCGCCGAAGGACTCAGAATCCATGTTGATTGAAACGCAGACAGCTCCAACAGGTCCTTATCCCCGGTGACAATCCAATCCGCGTTGCCGTCGACCGCGAGTTCGAGAAACTTATCATCCTTCGGATCCCGACACCGCCGAATTGTGGTCGTCACGGGGACCCATTCGGCAACCCGCGCAAAAAGTTCAAAGAACCTCTGACGATCCGGCCGGGAAACGTAGGGATCGAATTTCGGCCGCGACAACGTCTCGGCCAGCTCCCTTAGCGTTTCCTCAGACACTATGGGCTGCGCGCGATCAAAGAACCGACGAACGACACGCGCTGTCCTAGAGTCAGGAAGCAACAGCCGGCTGAGGAGCACATTCGTATCCAGGATGACGCGTTTAGTCATCCGTACGCAGCAACGACGCGAGTTTTCGCTCAGTCAGTCCGCGCTCAACAGCCGTTTGGCCTACGCGATCACAAAAGGCTTGAAAGTCGGCCACGGCCAGGCCGCGCAGACGCGCGTATTCTTGCGGCGAGATAACGACTGCTTGATCCCGTGATTGGCGGCGAATCACCACCGGTCCTCGCTGTGCGTCATCCAAGAGCGCCGCGAAGTTTTGTTTGGCATCCGTCGCAGATATAAAGCGCATGTCTCGCTCCATCGATCGTTTCGCTCATTATAGCCAAATCGTACATTCTGTACAGAGCATGCTGGCGACTTGGGAGGACAATAGACGGTCGACCTTGGCACCCGGATTTTTGTCCGGATGTCGGGAGGGATTTTGGCAGGTTATATGGCCATTTAACCCATTGATTTTATTGAAATTGGTGGCCAGGGAGGGAATTGAACCCCCGACACGCGGATTTTCATCCTAGCTTCAAATGATGCTAACTGGCTGAAGTCCCTACAAAAATTGGTGCCACGGTGTCCAATATTTTGGCGAGATTGGGCGTCCAACCAGCTGAATGGCCGAGCAACAGCTGGATAATATTAGACGCCCAAGGATTCGCCTCACGAACACGCCGCACCACGCGCGGCGGTCCGTACCGACACCAAATCCTCGTCGCGAACACCGCTGGTCTTCAATGTCACCGGCGCCTGGGTCTTTCCGGATGCCCTGACGAACTCAACGTCTAGCCCGTCCGGCTCATAGAGCTCGACGACCGCACCAAGGTCCGCCTTGCGAAGTCCGCGCTCAGGAATGTCGCGCTCCAGAACTACTGTTTCCAATTCTCCGAACTTCATTGGTCGTCTCCAGCAGTACCAGACGTATGTAACCTGAGATCCATTGCATCGTGAAGCAGCCGCAGAACCTCGATCTGACGTTGTTGTTCATCCGTTCGGACTCGGAACAACACGAAGTGTCGGCCCTTTCGACCGTCTCGCGCCACGTGCAACGTGAACAGCCCCCTCCCGATCTCGCTCCGCTCCCTTGCGCCGACTGTCGTTGGCCCTGCGGTCGGTGCCACGAGAGCAGCCGAAAGGGTGTCGGCATAGATGCGCGCCTGCCAATCTCCAAACTCTCTCAGTGTCCAGGCAATGATGTTCTGGTAGTCAGTCTCGGCGTTTTCGGTAAGGCGCACCGTCCACGCAATTTCGTCCGCAGTCATCCACCGCTCTCATCGCGACCCTTCCGCGACAACACGCTATCGCGCAGCGTATCCAAGTGCCGATTCAGTTCGGCAGGCGAATCGAAGGTGCGGTACCGTCCCGCCTCGATGTCCGCGATTCCGACGCGCGCGGCGTCGCGCAATGCTTTGACGCGCGCTTTACCTTCGGCTTCTTGATCCTCGACCAACCTCAGCCCTTCGCGCAGCACTTCGCTTGCGTTTTGATAACGGCCTGATGACACAAGGCGCTCTACCAATTCGGCCTGATAGTCCGTGAGAACGACGTTCTTGGTAGGCATTTTGGTCACATCCGGTGGGATACGCACATTGGCATATTATGCCATGGCGATTGAAAACCTCGGAACGGAATGCCCGCATTAACGGACAGACGAATGCATCGAAAGCCACCCCGGGGGGCAAAAATACGAGACTCCTCGGAGGGGAATATTAGACAGGCTGCTAACGCATAAGTATTTGATTTTATTGGTGGCCAGGGAGGGAATTGAACGCCCGACACGCGAATTTTAAGTCCGGGTCGGGAAACGCCACAAGCTATTGATAACAATAGTACTTTGGCAAACGAGTGTGGAATATTTCCTTCAGTTACGCATGGATAAATACCTGATTTACCTATATACGGCTCGGTAATATTCCACAACTTCTAGCCTGCTCGGAAAGAGGTCCGCCTCGTATGCGCCCGTCACGCGCGCTGCGCGCTCGGCACGGCACGCGGCGCATTAGTCACCGCACCTGCGTGAACTCCGGTGTCCGCGAGAAACCGCTCCAGATCCGCCGGCCGCCGCGGGTCGCACAGAAGCGTGCCTTGCGTACAGTCACAGCGACTGGCGATTACGCGATCGAGCTGCGCACGCGTTTCCACGCCCTCAGCGGTCACGACCATTGATAACTCGTGGGCAAGTCGGACGATTGCCCGCATCACGATGCTCGCATTCTCATTGCGCGATGCATCCGAGATGAGTGCTCCGTCGATCTTCACCTCAGTGAACGGCATCCGATATAGTTCCGTGAGCGAGGACAGACCGACCCCGTAGTCATCAAGCGCGAGTCCCACGCCCGCCGCCCGCAGCCGGGTAAAGGCGTCCAGGCACAAGGCTCGGTCGGCGAGCCGATCTATCTCCTTCACATCCAATGTCAGACGTGAGGGCGGCATGTCGAATTGACGCATACTGCTCATTAGCCGGTCAGGAAAGCCCGAATCCTTAACCAGTCCCGGTGCAAGGTTCACGGCAACCGGGAGGTCGAGGTCCCGATCCCGCCACAGCGCGTACTGATGAATCGCTTCGGTGATCGTGAAGTCGGTGATCTCGGTCAAAAGCCCCGCGGCTTCGGCGAGCGGCAAGAACCGGCCCGGCAATAGCAGGCCGAGTTCCGGATGGTTCCACCGAACCAGCGCTTCGACACCGGCGACAGCCGGCGAATCTGAGGCGGTGAGCTTGGGCTGGTAATGGAGCGTGAGCTCCTGCTCCTCGAGCGCACGCCGCAGCTGCGCGGCATCCGGCACGGCAGCGCTGCCCCCACCGCGCTCAATCCTTCCGTCGGCGAGCGCATCGGGCCGCAGCCAACGGGCATGCGACACGGTCTCGACACCCAGCCCGATAGCAGTAGTTCTAACACTCCGGAGGTACCGATCATCCACAGCACCGATGAGTACGACCGGCGGATGATACGGTGCGGCGGCCAGGATCTCCAAGGCGGTGCTCGGCGGTATCCGCTGCGAATTCAGGCCGAGCGCGACAAGCCTCGCGTTTCCCACGAGGCTCGCATGCAGCTCACGTTCAGTGTCAACGATCACTATGTCGATTCCAAGGTCGTCCTGCATCGAGCCCAATGCGTCGAGCATTGCGCGGTCGGTGTTCACCGCGACCAGACGATTCGATTGAGTTGTCATGTATGCGTGCTCCGGGGTTCAGTTAAAGAGGCAAACTGAGCATCCGCCAATGAGTCGACGGGGCTGTGAAGTGAAAGCCGCAACACAATTGCACCCGAAATGTCGTGGGAAGGGTGACCGCTTGCATTGGATCGTGTCTGTGATTTGATGTGATTTACCGAGGGCAGTTAATTTGCTGCGGGTTTACGGCATCGACACCGTGCAGAAAGCCTCGGCGGCATTGACGTGCACGACGCTATGAGCGTTTGCAGGTACCACCGCGGGGTGGGCATCTCGCAATATGCACTCTTCGTCCTGCGCAATGATTTTTCTGGCCGCAGCGATGAGAATGACGTTCCGACCGGCCTCGTCGCCCGATGCGGGCATTTTCGCTGTGACGGCGGAGATCGGCCTGGCAGCGGTGGAAATCATCGATGTAGGGGTACTCGAGTTGGAACTGCCGTCATCGGACATGCGGACGCTTGCCTTCAGTGTCATGGCGCGACTATTGCTCATGATGCGCAAACGCACCGGGCCTCCGTCGCGGTCGCTGCCGTTCTCCAGTTGCAAATAGATAACTGTCGGAATGACGATCTTAAAATCAACCTGCGCCGTAGAGATGAATTTAGCGTCCGTCGCTTTAGTCTGAAGATGGGAATCTGCCGCAGCCATAAACGGCACCAACAGAGCCGCGGTGCTCATCAAGCATAGGAACGCCGATGACCATTTCGTGATCGGCTTTCTGCGCTCCTGGAGGTTCACTGCACGCTCGAGCAGATCGCCGTGTCGACAGCGGCTAGCGGCGCGGGATGAACCGATGGGCTGGCGGCACAACATCGGGGGATCGGTGTTCACGCCGTCTAGGTCGTTTGATCGGGTTGCCATGTGTGTCTGCTCCAGGTTTCAGGGTAGATGGACCGTCCTCCAGAGAGTGCACAGGGACATGATCACGTACCAATTCGCATTTGTAAGGCCTCAATTCATGCACATCGCCGGACTCGTCAAGCTGACCGGTGCAACCCCCATGCCAGACCATCAACACATACCTAAGTAATTGACAAATATAGAATTAACTGAAGTGAGAACGAACTATGCGTGCGAGCATCGGTGTCGGCTGGTCGTCGGATTTGCCGGCCTACCGACAGCACGGCCGGCCGTTCGTCAGTCCGCCCATGAGCCTGGAGGGTTCCGTCATTGACATAAGGTCGCAAAATCAGTCTATTGGGAAAGAAAAATGAGAAGCAATCGACGAATACGACTGAAGCGTTTGAAACGACGAAATCGATGTGGCACGGTATGCCCGAGGGTCAAAGGAAGGTCCCATGCGCAGCACAGCAACAATGCAGTCCAACAGCACCCCGTCGGAGGTGTCCGACGCCTCAGCGGTACTGCTCGGCGAAAGCGCCGAGACCCGCTCCCTACGGACGATTATTACTCGCGTCGCACGCGCCGACGTGACAGTCCTGATTACCGGCGAGACAGGCACGGGTAAGGAGTTGGTCGCTCGGTGCCTGCATGTCGGTTCGGCGCACCATCAGGGTCCGTTCATAGCCGTGAACTGCGCAGCTATCCCCGCATCGCTCCTCGAGGCGGAGTTCTTCGGCTATGAACGTGGCGCCTTTACAGGCGCCACGGGCGCAAAAGCCGGTCGCTTTGAGCGCGCACGCGGCGGCACCTTATTCCTCGACGAGATCGGGGACATGCCGATCGAGCTACAGGCCAAGCTCCTGCGCGTTCTGCAGGAGCGCAGTTTTGAGCGCATCGGCGGTACGCAGTCTATCCCAGTCGAATGCTGCATCGTGGCCGCGACCCATGCGGATTTACCCAAGGCGATCTCCGAGGGCCGGTTCCGTGAGGATCTCTACTACCGCCTAAACGTCGTGCCTTTGCAGGTGCCCGCTCTGCGTGATCGGCCGGCGGATGTCATGCCCATCGCCCGCCACGCTATCCAGCGATTGCATGCGGTGCACGGAACGCGCTTGGCGCTCAACGACGAGGCCATCCGTGCGCTCACGGACTACGCATGGCCCGGCAACGTGCGTGAACTGACGAACCTAATCCAGCGGCTCGCAATCCTGTTCGGCGACCAGGTCGTCACAGCGCCCGATTTGTGGCAGCACATTAGCAACCCCGTGTCACAGAATCCCGACTGTGGCCTGGACCGCGCCGCTGCACCGCCGGTTCGCTCCTTCAGTGCGACCCGCAGCACCGACCCGGCGGTCGACCTTCGGTCTGCGGTGGCCGAGTTCGAAGCGGGTCTGATCAACCAGGCGCTCACGGCGTGCGGTGGCAATGTAACGCGCGCTGCCGCTCGACTCGGTGTGCCGCGCACGACGTTGATTGAGAAAGTTCAGCGATTGCGCCAGGGCCGCGAGCCCGACGTCGGTGCCGGCGCGGACCACCCATTATGCGAACCGACCACAGCCCAGCCGCCACTGAAGATTACCGTCCCTCCCACGATACAACCGCAAAATAAAGAGAAGTCGAATGACTCCAAAACCCAAGAAGTACTTCACCTCAATGGAGGCCGCCTCGCTCCTCATGGTGTCCGCCGTCACCATTCGCGAATGGGCACGCAAGGGCCTGTTGCCGTCGGTGTCCACCGCTGGCGGCCATCGCCGGTTTCTGTTCGATAGCCTGCAGCACTTTGCGCATGAGCATGGCATTCGCCTCGAAGACCTACCAGTTCACGGCACAGGAAGGCCGAAACGCGTATTGCTGGTCGATGACGACCTCGTATTCGTCGAGTATCTTCGCGAGATCGTGCTCGCGGCGGACGCGGGCGTGCAGGTGGAATGTGCTGCTGATGGGTTCCAGGCAGGCCAGCTCACCGAAACTCTCCGACCGCAGCTTGTCGTGCTCGACATCAACATGCCAGGATTTGACGGCATCGACCTCTGTCGACGCTTGCGCGCGAACCCAACAACAGCGACCGCTCGACTCGTGGTTCTGTCGGGCGCGTTGTCAAGTGAGCACATCGCCGCGGCTCAAGCCGCAGGCGCCGATGCGTGGCTTGAGAAAGGCGCCTCCGCGGCGGCAATCCTTGCGGTTATGCAACTATCTGAGGGCGCGGCGCGCGCTCGAGTTTAGAGCGAATAACGGCAGTTTATCTACATATCACAACCTAGCGATGTTCGCGCTCTCGACGCGTACCGCCATAGAGGAACGGTGACACTCATGCAAACGATGAAACTTCGCGCGTATCAACCGCCGTCCGTGCTGACTGTGTTACTTGATTCATTGGTGATGAGTCAGAACTGGGTGCCCGCGGGCGCTGCTCAAGTCACGGACCGCGGCGAGTTTCCATCCGCCTTACAGAGGGTCGCCAATAAAGCCGCGACGGTTGCAGGCATATGGCGGGCCTGGTTGAGCTACGACGGGGTCCGACTCTTTACCACTGAAATGTCTATGGACTTGGCACGTGAGCATGGGGCGCCGGCGCTCAAGGTAAGTTACTACGACGACGACGGTCGATTGCAGGAATACAGCGCATGGGTCCGGCGCACTGACGGTAAATGGCAACGATGTGCCGTTTGAGCCCATACACCGGGCCGCGCTATCTCGTGCGGCAGAGCTTCACGCGGCCCGGCTCTATATGACAACGAGCGATTCGCTCGACAGCCGCGCTTTCCAGGTTGCCTGCCAGCCAATTAGATCCGCAGCGGGCATGGGCTTGGCGATGAAGTAGCCTTGCGCCCGATCGCATCCGGTCTGAACCAAGAAATTCCAGTCGACTTGATCTTCCACCCCTTCAGCGACCACTGTCATATGGAGCTGCTTCCCCAACTCCAGGCTCGCGTTATAAATGGCCCGCAGCTTGGTATTGGTCGCTGCCGCGTGTACAAAGCTGCGGTCCACCTTGAGCTCATCGAACGGAATATCGCACAGCTGAGCCAACGAAGAATGCCCTGTACCGAAGTCATCGATGGATAGACGAAATCTCTTCAGCCGCAGGCGATTCAAGACATCGAGCGCGATGTCCAGGCGGGCCATAAGGCGGCTTTCCGTCACCTCCAACATAACACTGGTCGGCGGCACGCCCGCGTCAGCTGCATAGCTTGCAACGATGTCCGGAAAATCCAGCGACTTCAGGTCTTCCGTCGATACGTTGACCGCCACCTGCAGGGCGAGCCCAGCGTTCCGCCACACCTTGGACTGTGCGAACGCTACCCGTAGCACCGCGCGGGTTAGATCGCTAATGAGCCCATGAGTTTCCGCTATGCCGATGAACTGGTCCGGGAACACCAGCCCGGCAGCAGGATGGCGCCAACGCACCAGGGCTTCAACACCCATCAGCTCACCACTGGCGACCGCTACCGCGGGCTGGTAATAGTTTATCAACTCGCCGTTGGCGATAGCGGCGCGCACCTCGTCAGCACCGAACACCGTTCTCGGCACGCGACGCTGGTCCCCCGCCGCAGGCTTCCATTTCTCAATCAGGGCCGCGAGAGCTTTCGGTTGAACCGGTTTGCTCAGATATCCCAACGCCGTGATCCCGTGTATCTGCACGAGTTTCTCGACCGACCGCAAGATATGTTCGTCTTCGCCACTCACCAAAATCAGGGCACCGGTGTAGTGCCGCTCGACTAGTTTGCGCAGGAACTCCACACCATCCATTTCCGGCATGTTTAGGTCCAACAGAATAATATCCGGCTGACCGTGCGGATGATCCATTTCTAACAGCGCACGATGGGCATCGCCGTACGCGCTCACGTTCACGTACCCGAGTTGGACCAGCGTGCGTTGCAGCACGTTCAGCATGAACGGCTCGTCATCCAGTGCCATGACCCTGATGTTTGCTCGATCACTCATGGGATTGCGTCCTTTTGATCTTCCTGTTGCAATCTCCTTGTGCGCATCCGGCCTCAATCACAAAGATCTGAGATATGAGTCGACAGCCGTCATTTCCTTATCGAAAAGGGGCAGCTTTTCGGTCAGCGTCGCGATATCGGCCGCCTCGCCAGCACGCTCCAGGTCCGCGCACAACTCGCCGAGCACGAGTGCGCCGATGGCGCGCGCTGATGATTTGAGCTTGTGCGCCGCCGCGCGCGCCACGGCGGGCTGCCGCGCCCTGCAGGCCGCACGCAATTCGGCCACAATGCTGGCTGAGTGCTCCGCGAATTCCCGCAGAACCTCGCGGATGGCGGACTCATTGTCTCCAATCAGGGCCTTCAGCGCGCTGACGTCCAACGGCGGCATCGTTTCGGCCTGCGGCACGGTGGGTCTGCTGGCCGCGACGGCCGGCAGCCATTGTTCCAACTTCGCCTTGAGGTCCGCGAGTGATACCGGCTTGCTCAGGTAGTCGTCCATACCTACCTCGCGACAGCGATCTGCCTCGCCCTTGAGCGCATTGGCAGTGACGGCCATGATAGGCACACGCCGCCCCTCCGTTTCGCCTGCACGGATAGCCGTGGTCAACTCGTAGCCATCCATCTCCGGCATGTGCAAGTCGGTAAGCACCAGGCCGTACGAGCAGCTCTCCCAACGCCGCAAAGCGTCGCGACCATTGTCGGCGACATCCGCAGTGAATCCGAGCGCATGAAGTTGAGCCAAAATCACCTTCTGGTTGGTCTCATTGTCTTCGACGACCAGAATCAGGCAACCCTGCCGCAGCGCTACCTCTCGCGACGGCGATACGACTCTCGCTGCGGCCCGCTTGCCGGTTTCGTCCGCCGCGCGCAGCGTCGCTCGGCCGGCGGCCGCCGCCACCGCGGTGAGGAAAGTTTCGCGGCAAAGCACATTGCCATCCACCATGACGACATTTGGCGCGATGCGCCGGGGCGTTCGTCGTCGCCCGCGCTCGATGGCGATGATGACCAGGCGCCCGTCCCATTGAGTCCGAACGCGGGTTTTGGCGAGCAGCTCGTCGGGAGATGACCGCTCGTCACCCGTGTCGATGACGCACACCAACAGGCCGTGAGAATCGGCATCAATGTGCTCCGGTGCGCTGGTAAAGTCCAACACCCGACGGACTGCTGCGCCGGCTTGCGTAAGATACGCCGTAAGAGGGTCGGCGAGCCCATCAGCGCTACCGATTACGACGCACGAAAGGCCGGCAACGATCGAAATTTTCTCGCACGCATCGAGCTCATCCGGCAACAGAGCGTAGTCCAAGCGCACGCTGAACGTGGAACCTTCTCCCACCGCGCTCTGCACCGTTATCTGTCCGCCCATGAGCTCCACCAAATCGCGGGAAATGGCAAGCCCGAGGCCTGTGCCCCCAAAACGTCGCGTGGTAGAAACATCCGCCTGGGTGAAAGGAGTGAACAGCCGCGATAGGGTCGCAGCATCCATGCCGATCCCGTTGTCGGTCACCCGAAATTCCAGTGTCGCCCGCTCCGTGTTGCATTCAGGCAGAAGCGCGCGCACCCATACTCGACCCGCCCGCCCGCGCGAAAACTTGATGGCGTTGCTAACCAGATTGAACAGCACCTGACGCAGGCGATTCGGATCCCCTAGCACCAGTTTGGGTATCGCGGGATCAATGTATAGGGCGAGCTGCACATCGGCCTGCTGTGCTGCGCGGTCGAGAATTACACACGCGTGTTCCACGACCTCTTCTACCCGCATTGGAATCCGCTCAACGCTGAGACGGCCGGCCTCGATCTTCGAGTAGTCGAGAATATCGTTGATAATGGTGAGCAGGGAATACGCTGACTCGCGCATCAGCTCGGTCATCTGGAACTGATCACCCTCAAGATTGGTTAGGTGCAGCACGTCGATCATACCGATCACTCCGTTCATCGGCGTGCGGATCTCGTGGCTCATCGCGGCGAGGAACTCCGATTTGGCGCGATTGGCCTTCTCGGCCTGATCCCTAGCCAGCTTCAATTCATTCAGGATACGCATTCGTTCGCGGCTATCGCTCAGAATCCCCGTGAATTGGCGTTTACCCGCGACCGTGTATTGATTGACGCTCAGTTCGACCGGGATTCGAGTGCCGTCCTTGTGCAGCCCTTCGAATTCGCGGTTGGCGCCCATAATGCGGGCCTCGCCGGTGCGATAATAGCGATCGAGGTAGCCGTCGTGGGCAGAGTGGTGAGGTTCGGGCATGAGCACAGACACATTCTGGCCTATGACCTCCGCGGGGGAATATCCGAGAAGCTCTCTCACGGCGGCGCTGGCGGAAACAATGATGCCTTGGTCATTGATGCTGATGACGCAAGAAAGTAGGCTATCGACAATCGAGCGGATTTCTTCCTCTTTGCTGCTCAACGCGGCGTTGGCCAGTTCCAACCCCAAAGTGCGCGCCCTGACGATCTCTTCCAGTTCCGCATTAAGCTTGCGCAGTGCCTCCTCAGCCTGCCTGCGAGCCGTGATATTCGTGTGGGTCACCACCACATGCGTATGTTCGCCACTTTGGAAACGCGTGCCCCGACAAAGAAACCAGCGCTCCTCATGCGGGGAGTGACAGTCATATTCGAACCCGCCATTCAATCGGTGCCCACTAATCAGGTCCCGAATGAGTTGGGCGGCCGCGGCTGCTTCTGCAACGCCATTCGCCGCTGCCCGGTCGCAAACGCCGAGGTAGTCCGCGCCTTCTTCGGCGTGAGCCGCGGGTAGCTTGTTTGGCCCTGCGAACTCCCGCCAAGCCTGGTTGGTCTTGAGGATGCGGCCTTCGCTATCCAAAACGACGATAGGGTCCAGCAAGGCAGAGAGCGTGGCGCGAAGGAAGTGTTCCGACGCGACTAAGGCGCTGCGATCCCGCTCCCGCTCGGTGACATCCTGGACCATACCAACGACGTGCACAACGCGCCCGGCATCGTCATGCGTCATTTCGGCGCGCTCGTGCACCCACTTCTCGGCGTCGCCGACGCGGATTCGGTACACGAGATCGTAAGGCCTATCGCCCAGCAGCGCCGCTCTCCAGGATCGGTCCACATACTTGTGATCGTTGGGGTGCGCACACGCGAGAAAGTCCTCGATGACGAGCGGGGTGCCAGGGGTCAGTCCATATATTCGATAGGCCTCGGCGGAGCAGAGAAATCGGTCCCGAGCTACGTCGAATGTCCAGCTACCAAGCTGCGCGACGGCTTGCGCTCGTTCAAGCTGAATCGTGGCCTCGCGAAGATCTACTTCGGCCAGCCGGCGTCTACTGCGTTCCGCGGCCTCGGCTAGGGCACGACGCACCGCTGGGATGAGTCTTGCGGAACGCTGCTTGAGGACGTAGTCCGTCGCGCCCAGCTGCAGGCACTCTACCGCCGCCTCTTCGCCTAATGTCCCGGAAACGACGATCACCGGCGCGGATTGCCGGCTTTGTTGCGTCAGCTGCAAGGCGGCGCGGCCATCGTAGCCCGCGATGTTATAGTCAACCAGAATTACGTCAAAACCTTCGCCCGCCAGCGCCGCCTCGAATCGTTGCTTGCTGTCCACAAGAACAACCTCACAAGCCAAACCGCCAGCGGCCAGTTGACTCTGAAGCAACTCCGCGTCGCGCGGGCTATCCTCCAGATGCAGAATTCGGATTGAATCGACGCCTGGCATGGGGCATGCGATGAGTTCAGTTACGGCTGCCCGGCGGACGGGGCACACTGCCCGGTGGCGCTTCGTTGAGAATGGCCCAGAATCCGCCGAGCCGTGCCACTGCCTCGATGAACTCCTGGAATATCACCGGCTTGACGACGAAGGCATTAACGCCCAGCTGGTAGCTATTCAGTAGATCCCGCTCCTCGCGCGAGGACGTCATGACTATAACGGGAATGACCTTAAGTTTGGGGTCGGCCTTGACCTGGCGCAGGACTTCCGTCCCATCCACCTTCGGCAGCTTGAGGTCCAGCATGATGACCGCGGGCTGGCCGTTGGTACGGCCGGCAAATTGCCCGCGTCGATAAAGGTAGTCTAATGCTTCGGCGCCGTCGCCAACGCTAACAACCTCGTTGACCAAGTGATTCATTGCGAGCGCTTCGAGCACGAGCTCGGTGTCGCGCGGGCTGTCTTCCACCAGCAAGATGCGTTTGAGTGAGTCCATGATGTGTCCTCACGATGTTCGATTAGTCAGTCGGCGCCGGCTGCAACGTGAAGTAAAAAGTCGCGCCCTGGTTCACCACGCCCTCCGCCCACACGCGGCCGCCGTGTCGGGCAACGACTCGCCGAACGATGGCTAAACCGATGCCCGTGCCTTCAAACTCGCTGGCTCGGTGCAGCCGCTGAAACACTCCGAAGAGTTTGTGAGCATACTCCATTTCAAAGCCGACGCCGTTATCACGCACGAATAAAATCACGCGTCCGTCCTCTACACCCCCGTAACCGATCTCGATTTGTGCCGGATCGCGCGAGCGGCTGTATTTGATTGCATTGCCAATTAAATTCACTAGCACCTGCTGAATCGCGGTCGGATCGCCGAACACGGGCGGTAGCGGCCCGATCTTCCAGTTAATGTTCCGGCCCCGAGTCGCCATTTCGAGACCCTGGATCGTGTCCTGCGCGAGTTCGTCCAGTCGGACGCGGCTCTCGTGCAGCTCAACCTGGCCCATACGCGAATAGGCGAGCAAGTCGTCGATGAGATGACCCATCTCAACGCTCGCGTTCGTGATCGTCTGCAAGTAATGCCGCGCCTTGTCCGACAGCTGGCTCGCAGCAATCTCCCGCGTGAGCAACTCGACGTAACCCTGAACGTGTCGAAGCGGGGCCCGCAGATCATGCGACACCGAATACGAGAAGGACCCGAGTTCGGCGTTAGCGGCGTGGAGCAGTTCGTTCGCCACTTGCAGCGCCTGTGTCTGGCGCGACAGCTCGGCCTCCACGCGCTTTTGCTCGCTGATGTCCGTGACTGTGCCCAACATGCGGACCGGCTGAGCTTGTTCATCGCGCTGGACTTCCCCCCGCGCCAAGATCCAACGCCGTACTTGATCCGACCGGGTGATCTGGCATTCAAGCTCGAGTCGGTCCGTGCGAAATGCTTCCTCAAAACAATGAGCGACGTGCTCGCGATCTCCCGGCGCGACGTGCTGCAAGAACAGTTCATAGCCCCATTCCGGAAGCAGAGATTCATATCCGAAGATCTGGTCGTGCTCCAGGGAGCGCCAGGCGGTATCGTGGATCAGATCCAGATCCCAGGCACCCATGTGGCCTGATTGCAGCGCGAGATCGAGCCGCCCCGCGCTCGTCCTCAGCGCCTCCTCCGCCCGCTGCCGCAACCGGTTCTCGCCCAGTACGAGAAGGAACACGAACATGAGCAATCCGGCACTTGCCCCGGTACTGATGACGATGAGGACGGGCACAATGGCTGCCTCGCGCTCGGCGCCCTTGATACGCTGGTTTAACAGCACGTGATCGCTGTCGCGCAAGTTAGCGACGGTGGCGCGAATCCGGTCCATCACCTTTTTGCCGGAGCCTTCGGTTACCGCTTGCTGCGCGACGTCGAACCCGAAATTCTGGCGTAGATTGATGATATGGCGAGCGATTGCAATCCGTTCGGTGATCAGCGCCTCCAAGGCAGACACGCTGGCGCGCGCATGCTCATCACCCATCATGGCCAGCACGCGATGTTGCTGCTCCGCGACGTTCTTGACGGCCGCCTCGAAGGGCTCCAGGTACGACGCGTCGCCAGATATCACGTAGCCGCGCGCACCAGTCTCGATGTCCTGAATCGACGACAGCAGCTCGGTCAACCCGGCTTCCGCCATGTAGATCTGACTCACCCGGCTCGCCGACTCCTGCGTGCGAGCGGCGTGCAACCACGCCAGGCAGGCCGAATAGACGAGCAGCGTCATCGCGCCCACGAATCCCATGGCCCATAGCCGCTGTCGCCCGCCCTTAGGTGTGTCATGGCGACGTGCATCCGCGATCAGCCCGTGCCGCGGGCGCGCGACCAGCAGCGCCGCGGCCAGCAACAGCACTGCCAAAACCGTGAGCAACGACATGGTGACGTAAGCGTCATCGCGGCTGGCAGTCGGACCCTCGATGAGGTGGCCTAAAGACGCGCCTGTTGCGAGGAATCCAGCGCCGAGCGCGAACACGTCGGCCATGCGCCAGCCGCGTCGCGATTGACGGTCGAGCGAAAGGAGCGAAAGTCCGAGCAAAAGAAGTGCTAACGAAGAAATGAACCACGGGCGCAAGGACAAAGGGTCTATGACGGCGGCATTCAGGCGCGAAATGAGCAGCGCGTCGGTGCCAAAACTGCGCCCAGTGCCGTATTCAGCGAGCGTGAGCAGCCCGATCAGTACGGGGAGCGCAGCACAGAGCCACCCGGCGAGTCGCCGGCCGCGGCTCACTCCTTCCTGCAACAGCCATAGCGCCGCGCCCGCGCCTGCCAAGCCCAGGGCGGTATTGGGCACGACCACCGCCGATCGCAGCGTAAGGGTCCGCATTGCCTCGACGCCGAGTAGCCACCCGCCGACCAAGATCAACGCAGCAATTACGAAGACGATGACCGCGGCAATCTGGGAAAAAAGGCGCAGCTTCGAATCAACGTCGGGAATCTCGGGGCATCCCGATGCCTGGCCGTCGTCAGAAGCTTGGCGTTCTGCCATGCGATCCCTGCGCTAGCCGATGCGAACCCCCACCGTTTGCAGGGTCGGAAGTACGGCTGGAAATATGTTAAAAGGTTAACAATAAAAGCCATTCGAGGCTGTGACCCGGGCCCCTGTTCTTGCAGATGCATCGCAGCAAAATACGTAACGACCCGGCGTTCTAGCGCATGCGACACCGATCAGAACGGAAACGCACCGGGTTTTTTGTGAAAAGGGGGGAATGAATGCTGGTTTCGCTCACAGGATCTACCGCTGTGAGCGCACGGGCGAACGCTGGGTTGAGAGCTTTGTCCGCTGGCACAACGGAGTGCACCGCCACAGCGCGATCCGCTATGTGACGCCAAACGAACGGCACCAGGGCCGCGAGCGCGACATCCTGGGGCGCCGTCACGAGTTCTATCGACTTGCCGGTCGGTCCAACTCGGGCCGGTGGACTTCCAACACTCGTAACTGGAATCCGGTAGATCGTGTCGTTCTGAACCCGGGAATGTAGCTGCAGAATCCTGAATCAGGCGACAACTATCTTGACACTCACCGCCAGTATCAAACGTCACCTAGGTAACCGGAATGGACCCATTGATTTTGGTGGCCAGGGAGGGAATTGAACCCCCGACACGCGGATTTTCAGTCCTAGAGTCGAAGGCTTCTAACTACCGGATTTAATGGACAATATAGGTTGGGCCATGTCCAATATTTCAGCCCGAAAGAGCCACTTAAGCCGCTGACTTGCGAAGATTCGACTGGATTATATTGGACGCCCGCGCCGACAAGCCTGTTACGGTGGCGCGTCCAAGAACTCGCGCCGCGCGCGGCAATTCCCGTGCTACGCCCCAAGAGGCAATCAAGGATTTTCCCGACGACCTTGCCGTTCACGCCTTTCATTCGGTGGCCCGGGGGCGCCAACGCCGTCGGGGACTCATCGTCCAGGAGGGCTGCGCCGGCGTGCGAGCGGTGATATGTTTCCCCGGTAGCGTCGAGACGCGTGTCGGTAAGGGTCACACATGGGTATCAAGCCAAGAGATATGACGCCCGCCGTAGACCTGACCCGGCGAAATGCGGCCGGCCCTTCGCGCACGTGGCGTCCCGTCTATGTAGATCTTCTCCCGCCGTGCAATCACGCTTGTCCCGCGGGCGAGAATATCCAGGCGTGGCTCGCGCTCGCGCAGGCGGGCGAGTACCGCCAGGCCTGGGACGCTCTGGTGGCCGACAACCCCATGCCGGCCGTGCATGGCCGGGTCTGCTACCACCCTTGCGAGAAATCCTGTAATCGCGGCGCCCTCGATGCCGCGGTGAGCATTCACGCCGTCGAGCGCTTTCTCGGCGATCTCGCTGCGCAGCAGAACTGGGCACACCGCATCGAAGCGAAGCCGAGCACAAAGCGAGTGCTGATCGTGGGCGCAGGGCCGAGCGGGCTGTCGGCCGCCTATCACCTCAGGCGCCTGGGCCACGCGGTCGAGATCCACGAAGCCGGGTCGGTCGCGGGCGGCATGATGCATTTTGGCATTCCAGCTTACCGGCTGCCGCGCTCGGACCTCATGCGCGAAATCGCGCGCATCGAGGCCATGGGCGTCAGGATCGTGCTGAACCACCCGGTACTGGACGTGGTAGCCGAGAAGACGGCCGGAGGCTTCGACGCTGTGTTCGTCGCGATCGGCGCGGGCCTCGGCAAACACATCGATGTTCCTGCACGCGACGCTGCGCGGGTGCTCGACGCCGTCTCGTTTCTGCATAACGTGTCGACCGGCGACGCACCGCGCCTCGGCCGACGCGTCGTGGTCTACGGGGGTGGAGATACGGCGATGGATGCGGCACGCACCGCGAAGCGTCTGGGCGCCGAGGAGGCGCTGATCGTATACCGGCGCGATCGGGCACACATGCCGGCGCATGCATTCGAAGCCGACGAAGCACTGGAGGAGGGACTCAAGATCAGGTGGCTCACCACGATCCGGGAGATCGTGGGTCCGAACCTCACGGTGGAAATGATGGCGCTCGATGCAAACGGGTTGCCACAAGCCACCGGGCAGTTCGAGACGCTCGAGGCCGACGCCATCGTGCTCGCGCTCGGCCAGGAGAGCGACAGCGCGTTTCTGCATCGGGTGCCCGACATTGAAGTCGCCTCGGACGGCACGGTTAGGGTCGGGCACGACCTGATGACGGGCCATCCGGGGATTTTCGCCGGCGGGGATATGGTGGGCGGTGAGCGGTCAGTCACTGTCTCGGTCGGTCATGGCAAGCGCGCGGCACGGAATATCGATGCGTGGCTGCGCGGCGAGCGCGTATCAGGGCCCGCGAAACACCCGCTCGTGAGCTTCGAAATGCTGCATCTACCGGTCTACAGCGATGCCGATCCGAGCTCGCAGAGGACCCTGGCCCTGTCCGAACGGCTGAGCGGCTTCGAGGAAATCGTCGCCGGCCTGACGGAGCACGAGGCGCGCTACGAAGCGCAACGCTGCCTCTCCTGCGGCAGCTGCTACGAATGCGACAACTGTTTTGCCGCTTGTCCGGAGGCCGCCATCATCAAGCTCGGGCCCGGCCGGCGTTATCGTTTCGCCTATGACCGATGCACCGGTTGCGCCGTCTGTTTCGAACAGTGCCCGTGTCACGCCATCGACATGGTCTGCGAGCCGCGGGTGCAAAGCTGAGATGGCCATGCAGGTCGCAACCATGGATGGCAACACGGCCGTGGCGCACGTCGCGTATCGGGTGAATGAAGTCTGCGCAATCTATCCGATCACGCCCTCCTCGACCATGGCGGAACTCGCGGACGAATGGGCGGCCGCCGGCACCCAGAATATCTGGGGCAGTGTTCCCGTCGTCCAGCAGATGCAGAGCGAAGGGGGTGCCGCCGGCGCGCTGCACGGGGCGCTTCAGGCCGGCGCGCTGACGACAACCTTCACGGCGTCGCAGGGTCTGTTGCTGATGATCCCGAACATGTTCAAGATCGCCGGCGAGCTCACGCCGACGGTATTCCACGTCGCCGCGCGTTCCGTGGCCACACAGGCGCTGTCGATCTTCGGCGACCATTCGGACGTGATGGCGACGCGCACCACCGGTTTTGCCCTGTTGTCGTCCGGTTCGGTCCAGGAGGCGCATGATGCGGCACTGATCGCGCAGGCCGCGACGCTGCGATCGCGCGTGCCCTTCGTGCATTTCTTCGATGGCTTTCGGACCTCGCATGAGATCAACACGGTGAGCGTGCTGGGCGAGGCCGAGATCCGGGCGATGATCGACGATGATCTGGTGCGCGCGCACCGCGCTCGCGCGCTCAATCCCGAGCACCCTTTCGTTCGCGGCACGGCGCACAATCCCGACACCTTCTTTCAGGCGCGCGAGACGGTGAACCCCTACTACGCGCAGCTGCCGGAGATCGTGCAGGCCAGCATGGACTCGTTCGCCAGGCTGACCGGCCGGCAGTACCATCTGTTCGACTATCAAGGACCACAGGACGCCGAGCGCGTCCTCATCCTGATGGGCTCGGGCGCCGAGACCGCGCGCGAAACCGCCGCCGCGCTGGGGCGCGCCGGCGAGCTGGTGGGTGTGCTGCAGGTGCACCTCTACAGGCCGTTCTCGGCGGCGCATTTTCTTGCCGCGCTGCCCGAAACCTGCCGCGCGGTCGCCGTCCTCGAGCAGACTAAGGAACCGGGCGCGGGCGGCGAACCGCTTTATCTCGACGTCGTCGAATCGCTCGCGCAAGCCCTGTCGCACGGTCGGCGTGCGGGCATGCCGAGGATCAGCGGCGGCCGCTATGGGCTGTCGTCGAAGAATTTCAGCCCGGCAATGGCCAAGGCGGTATTCGACGAGCTGAAAGAGCCGGCGCCCAGGAATGGCTTCACCGTGGGCATCATCGACGATGTGCAGCACACCAGTCTCGCATTCGACGCGCGTTTTTCCATCGAGCCGGACGACGTGGTTCGCGCGGTCTTCTATGGCCTGGGCGCGGATGGCACGGTGGGGGCCAACAAGAACAGCGTCAAGATCATCGCTGAGGGAGCAGGGCTCCATGCGCAGGGCTACTTCGTCTACGATTCGCATAAGTCGGGCGCCCAGACGGTTTCGCACCTGCGCTTCGGTCCGCGGCCCATCCATGCGCCGTACCTCATCGACTCGGCGAATTTCGTCGCCTGTCACCAATTCCACTTCCTGCAGCGCCTCGACGTCCTGAAGCTCGCCGCCCCTGGCGCCACCTTCCTGCTCAACAGCCCCTATGCGCCCGGCGAGGTATGGAGCCGGCTGCCGCGCTCTGTCCAGCAGCAGCTCATCGCGAAGAAATTGAAGTTCTTCGTGATCGATGCCAGCCGGGTCGCGCGGGAGGCCGGCCTCGGGGGCCGCGCGAACACCGTGCTGCAGACCTGCTTCTTCGCGATCTCGGGCGTGTTGCCGCGCGACGAGGCGATCAGCCAGATCAAGAATTCGATCCGAAAGACCTACGGCGCCAAGGGCGAGAAAGTCCTGCAGCAGAACTTCAGGGCCGTCGATGAGAGCCTTGCGCGACTGCACGAGGTCGAAGTCCCCGATTGTGCCACCAGCCCGTTCGACCGCCCGCCTTCCGTGCCGGCGAGCGCTCCTGAGTTCGTGCGCCAGGTGACGGCCCGAATTTTCGAGGGCCTCGGGGATGAAATTCCGGTGAGCCTGATGCCGGTGGACGGGACCTTCCCTTCCGGCACCGCGGCCTGGGAGAAGCGCAACATCGCCGACGAAGTGCCGGTGTGGCGGCCCGAGCTGTGCATTCAATGCGGCCAATGCAGTTTCGTCTGTCCGCACAGCGTCATCCGGGCGAAGTATTACGACGCATCCCGGCTGACCGGCGCGCCGCAGAGTTTCAAATCGACGCCGGTCAACGCACGCGGTTATCCGGATGTGCGCTTCAGTCTTCAGTTCTATGTGGAGGACTGCACCGGCTGCGGTCTGTGCATCGAGGCCTGCCCGGCCCTCAGCGCCGTCGATCCGGGAGTGAAGGCGATCAATCTCGAGGGTAAAGCCGCGGTGCTCGAGGGCGAGCGCGCCAACATTGCGTTCTTCGAAGGTCTGCCGCACAACGATCGCGCGCGAGTCGACTTCGCCACCGTGCGCGGCGTGCAGTTCCTGGAACCGCTGTTCGCATTCTCGGGCGCCTGCGCCGGCTGCGGCGAGACGCCTTACCTGAAGCTTCTCTCGCAGCTCTTCGGCGACCGCATGATGATCGCGAATGCCACCGGCTGCTCCTCGATCTACGGCGGCAATCTTCCGGTTACGCCATGGGGCCGCAGCGCCGAGGGCACCGGTCCAGCCTGGTCCAATTCGCTGTTCGAAGACAATGCGGAGTTCGGACTGGGCTTTCGCCTGGCCGCCGACCAGCATCTGGAACTCGCGGCCCTGCGTCTCAAGTCCCTCGCCTCCGAACTCGGCGAATCCCTGGTCGCCGCTACCTTAAGCGCACCGCAGATCCGGGAATCCGAGCTGCGCGCACAGCGCATCCGCGTGGCCGAGCTCAAGACCCGACTGCTCGCGCTGGCGGCGCGCAGCGAAGCAGCCCGTGATCTGCTGTCCGTGGTCGATCACTTGGTCCGGCGCAGTGTCTGGATCGTGGGCGGCGACGGTTGGGCGTACGATATCGGTTACGGGGGCCTGGACCACGTCCTCGCGAGCGGCCGCAACGTCAACGTGCTCGTTCTCGACACCGAAGTCTATTCGAACACCGGCGGCCAGGCCTCGAAGGCAACCCCGCTCGGCGCGATTGCCAAGTTCGCTGCCGCAGGCAAGCGCGTCCCGCGCAAGGACCTGGCGTTGCAGGTGATCGCGTATGGCAACGTCTACGTGGCGCAGATCGCCATGGGAGCCAATCCGCAGCAGACCCTGCAGGCCTTTCGCGAGGCGGAGGCTTATGGGGGGCCATCCCTGATTCTCGCTTACAGCCATTGCATTGCACACGGCCTCGACCTGCGCTACGGCATGAAGCAACAGGATCTAGCGACGGCCAGCGGATATTGGCCGTTGTTCCGCTATAACCCGGCCATGCGCGGCGTCGGCCAGAATCCGTTCCAGCTCGACTCCCCGCGGCCGACGATCCCATTCAAGGACTACGCGTACAACGAGTTGCGCTACCGGGCGCTGGCGCTGATGCGCCCCGAGGAGGCCGGAAACCTGCTGCGAGAGGCCCAGGCCGGCATCATCGTCAAATACCGGAGTTACGAAGCGCTGGCTGCGGGTGATGTCATCGGGGGAGCGGCGCGATGAACCTGACGACGCGTTATCTCGGGCTCGAGCTGAGAAATCCACTGGTCGCCGGGGCGAGTCCCCTCAATGGTGAGCTGGACAACATCCGGCGGCTGGAGGACTTCGGCGCCGGGGCCATCGTGCTGCCCTCGATCTTCGAGGAGCAGATCGAACACGAGGAGCAGCTGATCGACCAGCTGACCATGACCGGGATTGACAGCTACGGAGAGGCGCTGACGTATTTCCCCTCGCGAACCTTCTATGCGACGGATCCGGAGCGCTATCTAGGACTTATCCGGCGCGCCGTCGATGCGGTCGACGTCCCCATCATTGCGAGCCTCAACGGCTATACAAATCGCGGCTGGGTGGAATACGCGAGGCAGATGGAACAGGCCGGTGCGGATGCGCTCGAACTGAACATCTATTTCATCCCATCGGATCCCGATATGTCGGGCGGCGACGTCGAGCAACGCTATATCGATATCGTGAAGGCTGTGAAGGCAGCGGTGACGTGCCAGGTCGCGGTCAAGATTGGCCCGCACTTCAGTGCCATAGGTCACATGGCGCGGCGGCTCGAACTCGCCGGCGCCGATGGTCTAGTGCTGTTTAATCGGTTCTATGAGCCCGACATCGATCTGACGCGGCTCGCGCCTGTCTCCAATCTCGAACTGAGCAGCGCGAGCGAAATCCGTTTGCAGCTGCTCTGGATTGGCGTGCTGGCAGGACGCATCAAGTCCTCGCTCGCGGCCAGCACCGGCGTCGAGAGTGCCGATGAGGTAATCAAGTACCTGCTTGCGGGTGCCGACGTCGTCATGACGACCTCCTCGCTCCTCAGACACGGGATCGGGCACATCAGGGAACTGCTCAGCGGACTCGAGACCTGGCTCGCAGCGCGGAAACTGGACTCCGTTGCACATATCCGCGGGCGCATGAGCCACCGGAATGTCGCGGACCCGGCCGCCTTCGAGCGCGCGAACTACATCAAGACCCTGCGCGGCTATCAGGAAGGGTTGGACCGACTGCCCTGATCGACACAAGGGTAACACTTCATTCCGGCGGAATAATTTGCAACCCATGTGTCCGGTATGGACAAAGGTGAAATGGTGGCCAGGGACGGAATTGAAGCCCCGACACGCGGATTTTCAGTCCAAATGCCAATTCCCGCTAAGTTCCTGAACTCTCGCAAGAAATTCGGTAGCCAGTGTCCAATATTTCTGCGAGATAGGGGCATTTAAGGCCCTGATTCCCCGAGATAGCGCCACGTAATATTGGACACTTTTTTACCGTTCGAGCCGTTCTCGACGCAACGCGCCTGTCGATTTGATTACAACGCGGCGACGCGCCTCGGCTGCAATTGACACTTCGTGAATACCTTTGCGAATTAATGCCCACGCGAGTGACTTGGTATCGAAGCGTCGCCCGAAATCCGGGAAGTGGACCGGGGTCGCGCCACTCGGCTACCGCCGTCGAGCGACGGCAGGGACGCCCGAACGGCTCGACCCCAAAACAATAGTGCGCCACCGCACAGACGTTTCCTCCATACATTGCTCATGCTGTCTCGTCACGCGCTGCTGTATTGCTTTTACTGGAGATTCGCGATGAATTCGAAGAACAAGCTTATCCTTCATGGTCATCTATTTTTGCTTGTACTTCTTTTAGCAGGTTGTGCTACCCAGCCCCCGCCCAGCAGACACCCCGCCTACCTGCATGCTCTTTCGGACCTGCGTACTGCGCGATGGATGCTCGAGCATCGACCTGGTGATGCTGCCGTCAGCGCGCATGAAAGCGAAGCCATCAGCGAAATTGATCACGCGATTGCAGAACTGAAGCGCGCGGCCATCGATGATGGCAAGAATATCCACGACCATCCCAGTGCCGATGTACCGAATGACTATCGCGGCCGCCTGCATAAAGCCGCCGACCTATTACGAAAGGTACATGCCGACACTTATCGCGAAGAGGACAATCCAGCCGCACGAGGACTCCGGGATCGCGCTATTGGGCACGTAGATGCGGCGCTGCGTGCCACGGAACAAGCTATTCATGACGTAGAGGCCGGCCGCTGACAGGACTTTATCAAGGAGTCGCGGCGTTGACTCGCTGGCACGTAAAATTCCCTTCCTTGACGCACCCGCCATCTCACTTCAAGGGACGTCAAGAGCGACGATTATGTCAGCAAGAATTTCGCCAAATACAACGTGAAGCACAATGGTCACATGAGCCGTGTGGAATACGATAACTGTCACCAGTGACACCAATACGATCAGTATTTAGGTAGCCGCAGCCTCCGCTGTGGACGCCGCCTATCTCCCATGCATCAGATTCTGCTTGCGGAGCTCGGATCATTTTAAGACAGGAATAATCATGAATACCCAAATGAACGGCGAGTCGCGAGAATTGCGCACTGCGGATTTGCCGGTTTCCGCGAACATCCCACCGCCATTGGCGCACGAAGCTGATCGGCCGGTTATGGCGGTAAATACCGCCGGCGTAGTTAAAACGACCCCGGAGAAAACCCTCGCGCCGCTCTTTACGCAACACGCGACGACCGATTTTCGCTCGCGATGGGATGTCATTCAAAGAGGCTTTGTTGATGACCCCCAGGAAGCCGTCCGCGCGGGCGATGACCTCGTCGCCCAGGTCATCAAAAGTTTGTCGGACTCGTTTTCCGAGCAACGCTCTGAGCTCGAAGGTGAGACGAATCAGACCGAAAAGTCATCGACCGAGAATCGGCGACTGGCCTTTCAACGCTACCGCTCCTTTTTTGAGCGCTTGCTATCGATTTGACCAATAAACATCGAAGCCCGAGTACGACAACTCGGATCTAACTATCCACAATGCGATGACACGGTTCATGCCGACTGGGCGTCATCCGCCGGTGAGTTTTTCGATCGGCCCAAGACCAGTCATCCAGTCGATTATGGAGCGAAATGCGAGACCGTAATTGCCTATTTGGCAATCGTTCTGCGCCTGCTCCGCGCGCGTGAACAAACGCGCGATCAGAGCGAACGTACATGCGTCAGGGTGGCGATCTGATCGGGTAGTTGGTGCACGGGAATATAGTGATCCTCGGCACCAGCCATCAGGAGTACGTCCTGCGTCAATCGAGCGCTGCCCCCTGGCCGGGGCCTTCGAATATGATCGTGTCGTAGCCGGCGTCGCGGAAGAACAACGCTGCCGGCAGCCATTCCTCGATGTAACTGTCGAATCCGCCGAATACG
>ODAK010001090.1_pt1 | contig 30385 bp, 28 predicted proteins | sample 1539591 | NCBI WGS metagenome assembly ODAK01 (sample SAMEA3539303, study PRJEB22396) | soil metagenome | biome: tundra; feature: field; material: soil | place: USA | collected 2010-05 | depth 0.15 m
CCTGGCCGGCGAGGCCTTTTCGCGCTCCAGCCGATCGAGCACCTGGCGGGCGCGCGCCACCACCGTCGGCGGCACGCCGGCCAGTTTGGCAACCTGGACGCCATAGGAGCGGTCGGCGGGGCCGGGCCTGGCCTCATGCAGAAAGACCAGGTCGCCGTTCCATTCCTTGGCCCGCATGGAGAGGTTGGCCACATGGGCAAGCCGCCCCTCGAGCTGGGCGAGCTCGTGATAGTGGGTGGCGAAGAGGGCGCGGCTCTGGTTGGCGTCGTGCAGGGCCTCGGCGCAGGCCCAGGCGATGGCCAGGCCGTCATAGGTGGCGGTGCCGCGGCCGATCTCGTCCAGGATCACCAGCGAGCGCGGCGTCGCCTGGGTGAGGATGGCGGCGGTCTCGACCATCTCCGCCATGAAGGTCGAACGGCCCCTGGAAAGGTCGTCGGCGGCGCCGACGCGGCTGAACAGCCGGTCGACCACGCCCAGCTTCAATCGCCTGGCCGGCACGAACGACCCGGCCTGGGCGAGCACGGCCAGAAGCGCGTTCTGGCGCAGGAAAGTCGACTTGCCGGCCATGTTAGGGCCGGTGACCAGGATAAGCCGCGCCGCGTTCGCGCCCGAACCGTCCAGGGAGCAGTCATTGGGCGTGAAGGCCTGGCCCTCGCGGCGGACGGCCGCCTCGACCACCGGATGCCGGGCCGCCTCGGCGATGAAGTCCAGCGAGCGGTCGACCTCCGGGCGCACCGCGTCGGCCTCTTCCGCCCATTCGGCCAGGGCGGCGGCGACATCGAGCCGCGCCAGGGCCTCGGCGGCGGCCTGGATCGGGGCGGAGAGCCCGCGCGCCCGCTCGCGCCAGATCTCGAAGGTCTCGATCTCGATGGCCAGCGCGCGCTCGGCCGCCTGGGCGATGCGGGCGTCCAGCTCGGCCAGTTCGACCGTGGTGAAACGGACCTGGTTGGCCAGGGTCTGGCGGTGGATGAAGGCCGCGTTCAGCGGCGGCTGCAACAGAACCTCGGCCTTGGCCGCGCCCAGCTCGACGAAATAGCCCAGGACGGCGTTGTGGCGGACACGAAGCCCAAGCCCCGTCTCCATCTGCAGCCGCGCCTCCAGGGCGGCCACCACCCGGCGGCTGTCGTCGCGCAGGCCGCGCACCTCGTCCAGCTCCGGCCGCGCGCCGGCGGTGACGAAACCCCCGTCGCGGGCCTGCGTCGGCAGATCGGGGCCGAGACCCGCCTCCAGGGTCTCGATGAAGTCGGCCAGCGCCGCTTCGGGCGACAGCGAGCGCGCCGCCTCGGCGATCTCGCTCGGCGGCGCGTCGATCGGCTCCGATTGCGCGGCGACCAGAGCGGCGAGCGCCTCGGCGGTGCGCAGGCCGTCGCGCAGGCAGCCCAGGTCGCGCGGGCCGCCGCGCCCCAGCGCCAGCCGCGCCAGCGCCCTGGCGATATCGCCGGCCCCCTTCAGCGTCGCGCGCAGGTCGCGGCGCAGGTCGCGGCGGCTGAGCAGCCAGTCCACAGCGTCCAGCCGCGCGGCGATGGCATCGGGATCCAGCAGCGGCCGGCCGAGCCGCGCCGCCAGCAGCCGTGCGCCGCCGGCGCTGACCGTGCGATCGATGGCGGCCAGCAGCGAGCCTTCGCGGCCGCCCGACTGGCTGCGCTCGATTTCCAGGCTGATGCGCGTCGCCGGATCGATGGCCATGGCGTCGGCGTCGCCCGCCCGGCGTGGCGCCCGCAGCGCCGGCGGCCGGCCGGCCTGGGTCACTTCGAGATGCGCCGCGATCAGGCCCAGCGCCGAGACCTCCGCGCCGGTCAGGGCGCCGAACCCGTCGAGGGCGTCGACACCGTCGAGCGGCTTGACCCGCGCCTCGGCGGCCGATGGCTCGGCCAGCGCCTGGGCGACCGGCTGCACCAAGCCGCTCTGCGATTTCAGCGCCACGGCCAACTCGACGTCGGCGAACAGCCGGTCGGGCACCAGGATTTCCGAGGGCGCCAGGGCGGCCAGCACCGCGGCCAAGCCGTCGCGGCTGGTCGAGATCACCTCGACCTCGCCGGTGGAGAGCTCGACGCTGGCCACCGCCGCCTGGCCGGCGCGAACCGCCACCGCCGCCAGCCGATTGGCGCCGCGCGCATCGAGCAGGCCGTCCTCGGTCAGGGTGCCCGGTGTCACCACCCGCACCACGTCGCGGCGGACGATCGACTTGCCGCCGCGTTTGCGCGCCTCGGCCGGGTCTTCCATCTGCTCGCAGACCGCGACCTTGAAACCGGCGCGGATCAGCTTGGCCAGATAGGCCTCCGCCGCATGCACCGGCACCCCGCACATGGGGATGGGCGCGCCCTGGTGCGTACCCCGCGCGGTGAGCGCGATGCCGAGCGCGCCCGAGGCCTTTTGGGCGTCGTCGAAGAAGAGCTCGTAGAAGTCGCCCATGCGGAAGAAGACCAGGGCGTCGGGCTGGCGCGCCTTCGCCTCGAAGAACTGCGCCATGACGGGGCTCGCATCGGCGGCGAGAGGATTGGCGGGCGCGTTCATCGCGCGCGACGCTATAGCGTGCCGCTCAAGCTTTGAAGCCCGAGACGTGCTTGGCGGCAATCGCGACACAGGCGATGTTGCGAACCATGGCCAAGCCCGCGAAACCAAAGCCTGCCCTGCGGCGCCTGTCCCCGACCGAAAAGGCCCGCATCCAGAGCATTTTCGAGCGTTTCGCCGCGGCGACGCCGAACCCGCGCACCGAACTCAGGTTCAAGACACCGTTTACGCTGCTGGTCGCGGTGGTGCTGTCGGCCCAGGCCACGGACAAGTCGGTGAACAAGGCGACCGAAAAGCTCTACGCCGTCGCCGATACCCCGCGGAAGATCATCGCGCTTGGCGAGAGCGGCCTGATCCCCTTCATCGCCTCGATCGGCCTCTATCGCACCAAGGCGAAGAACGTAGTGCGCCTCAGCCAGATCCTGGTCGAGCAGTATGGCGGCGAGGTCCCGCTGAACCGCGAAGCCCTGCAGGCCCTGCCGGGCGTCGGCCGCAAGACCGCCAGCGTGGTGCTGAACGAGCTGGACATCGAGCCGGCCATCGCCGTCGACACCCATGTCTTCCGCGTCGCCCACCGGCTGAAGCTGAGCCGAGGCAAGACGCCGGACCAGGTCGAGCAGGACCTGATGGCGATCACGCCGGAGCCCTACCTCACCCGCGCCCATCACTGGCTGATCCTGCACGGCCGCTACACCTGCGTCGCGCGCCGGCCCAAGTGCGAGGCCTGCCTGGTCGCCGACCTCTGCCCGTCGCGGGACCTGTTTCTCTAGGGCGCGCGGCGGCCTGCGTTGCCGTCGCGTCCGCAATCCCTATAGTGCGCCCGCCTTTCACCAGAGCCCCATTCCCAACCCATGAACACGCTTTACGACGTCGCCGCGATCGGCAACGCCATCGTCGATGTGATCGCCCAGGCGAGCGACGCCTTCCTGGCCGACGAGGGCCTGGTCAAGGGCTCGATGATGCTGATCGACGACGCGCGCGCGACAGAACTCTACGGGCGGATGGGAACCGCGATCGAAGCTTCGGGCGGCTCGGCCGGCAACACCGTCGCCGGCATCGCCAGTCTCGGCGGCCGCGGGGTGCACATCGGCAAGGTCGCCGACGACGCCCTCGGCAAGGTCTTCGCCCACGACATGCAGGCCATCGGCGCCCGTTTCGCCGGCGGCGTGCTGAAGAACGGCGCGCCGACTGGACGCTGTCTGATCAACGTCACGCCCGAGGGCGAGCGGACCATGTGCACGGCGCTTGGGGCCGCGGCCTTGCTCGATCCGGACGATGTCGACCCGGCGGTGATCGAGGGCTCGACCATCGTCTTTCTCGAAGGCTACCTGTTCGACCCGCCGCCGGCCCGGCGCGCCTTCGCCAAGGCGGCGGGGCTGGCGCGGACGGCAAGCCGGCTTGTGGCCCTGACCTTGTCGGATTCCTTCGTGGTCGATCGCCATCGCGCCGGCCTGATCGCCTTCACAGGGGCCGAGGTCGATGTGCTGTTCGCCAATGCCGACGAGATCACCTCGCTGTTCGAGACCGACGACTTCGACGCCGCCGTCGCCGCCGTGCGCGGCCGCTGCAGCATCGCGGTGGTCACCCGCGGCGAAAAGGGCTCGGTCGTGGTCACCGGCGACCAGGTTCACCATATTGAAGCGGTTCCAGTGGAGAAAGTCGTGGACACCACCGGCGCGGGCGACCAATACGCGGCCGGCTTTCTCTTCGGTCTCGCCCAGGGCCTGTCCTTGCCGCACGCCGGGCGGCTCGGCTCGCTTTGTGCATCCGAGGTGATTTCGCACTACGGGCCAAGGCCGCAGGTCTCGCTGAAGGACCTGGCGGCCAAGGCCGGACTTTAAAGGAGCCTTTCAGATCATGGCCGCCAACCGCACGGCCGAGGTGACGCGTGAGACCAAGGAGACCCAGATCCGAGTGAGCCTCGATCTGGACGGGACCGGTCTTGGCGAAATTTCCACCGGCATCGGCTTTTTCGACCACATGCTGGAGAGCTTCGCCCGTCACGGCGGCATCGACATGAAGGTCGAGACCAAGGGCGACCTGCACATCGACATGCACCATACGGTGGAAGACACCGGCATCGTCATCGGCCAGGCCATCGCCAAGGCGCTGGACGGGTTCAAGGGCGTGCGCCGGTTCGGCGCGGCCTATATCCCGATGGACGAGACCCTGACCCGCTGCGTGCTGGACCTGTCCAACCGGCCCTATCTGGTCTGGAAGGTGAATTTCGTGCGGCCAAAGGTCGGCGCGATGGACACCGAGCTGTTCAAGGAGTTCCACCACGCCTTCGCCATGAACGCCGGCGCCTGCGTGCACCTGGAAACCCTCTACGGCGAGAACAGCCACCACATCGCCGAGAGCGGCTTCAAGGCCCTGGCCCGGGCGCTTCGCCAGGCCTGCGAGCTGGATCCAAAGACTGGCGGCCACGCCCCCTCCACCAAGGGCGTGCTCTGAGACTTCCATGCAGAGCATCGCCCTGATCGACTACGGGTCGGGCAATCTTCGCTCGGCCGAAAAGGCGCTGTTGAAAGCCAGCAGCGGCATGGATGGCGCGCGCGACATCGTCGTCACCGCCGATCCCGAAGTGATCGCGGCGGCGGACGCGGTGGTGCTGCCGGGCGTCGGCGCCTTCGCCGCCTGCATGGGGCTGGTCGAGGCCAGGCCTGGACTGACCGAGGCCCTTGACGAGGCGGTGCGCGGTCGCGGCGTTCCCTTCCTGGGCATCTGCGTCGGAATGCAGCTGCTCGCCTCGCGCGGGCTGGAGTTCGGCGAGACCAAGGGACTGGACTGGATCGCCGGCGACGTGCGGCGGATCGCGCCGCAGGGCCATGGCTTCAAGGTGCCGCACATGGGCTGGAACGGGCTCGAGGACATGGCCGACCACCCGTTGTTCGCCGGCCTGCCGCCCCAGGTCCCGATGTATTTCACCCACTCCTTCGCTTTTTATCCGTCCGGCAATGAGGATGTCATGGCGCAGGTGGATCATGGCGGCCGCTTTCCCGCCGCGGTGGCGCGCGGCAACATCGCCGGCGTGCAATTTCACCCGGAGAAATCTCAGGCCGCGGGCCTGCGGCTTCTGGCCAATTTCCTGGAGTGGCGGCCATGATCCTCTATCCGGCCATCGACCTGAAGGACGGCCACTGCGTGCGGGTGGTGCATGGCGACTTCGCGACCGCGACGGTGTTCAATGAACATCCCGCCGATCAGGCCGTGGCCTGGGTCAAGGCCGGGTTCGAGTGGCTGCACGTGGTTGACCTGAACGGCTCGGCCGAGGGCCGGGCGGTCAACGACGCGGCGGTCGAGGCCATACTGCAAGCGGTCTCCATCCCGGTTCAGCTAGGCGGCGGCATCCGCAGCCTGGCCAATATCGAGGCCTGGATCGAGGCGGGCGTCAGTCGCGTCATCCTGGGCACCGTCGCCGTGCGCGATCCGGAGCTGGTCAAGACCGCCGCCCGCGAATGGCCGGAACAGGTGGCGGTCAGCGTCGACGTGCGCCAGGGCAAGGTCGCTGTGCAGGGCTGGCTGGAGGATTCCGGCCTCGACGCCCTGACCGTGGCCCGCCGGTTCGAGGACGCCGGGGTCTCGGCCCTGATCGTCACCGACATCGACCGCGACGGGGCGTTGCAGGGCTTCAATGTCGAGGTGTTCGGGGCCATCGCCGACGCGGTCACTATCCCGGTGATCGCCGCCGGCGGCCTGGCCGGGGTCAGGGACATCGAGAACCTGCGCGCCCGCAAGGGCACGCCGATCGCCGGCGCGGTGCTGGGCCGCGCCCTCTATGCCGGCACGATCCAGCCGAAAGAGGCGCTGAAGGCGTCGGTGGCATGATGCTCAAGGCCAAAAATGCTTAAGGTCAGAGTCATCCCCTGCCTGGACGTCAAGGACGGCCGCGTGGTCAAGGGCGTCCAGTTCCTCTCCCTGCGCGACGCCGGCGATCCGGTCGAGCAGGCCAGCGCCTACGACGCCGCCGGCGCCGATGAGTTGATGTTCCTCGACATCACCGCCAGCCACGAGGGCCGCGGCGCCATTCTCGACGTGGTCGCGCGCACGGCCGACGTCTGCTTCATGCCGGTGGGCGTCGGCGGCGGCATCCGCAGCGTCGAGGACGCGCGGGCCCTGCTGCGCGCCGGCGCCGACAAGGTCTCGATCAACACCGCCGCGGTCGAGGATCCGGATCTGATCAGCCGCGCGGCCGACGCCTTCGGCTCGCAATGCATCGTCTGCGCCATCGATGCGCGGCATGGGCCCAGGCGTTCGGCCGCACCCGGCCGTAACGACGGTTGGGAGGTTTTCACCTATGGCGGCCGCAGGGCCACCGGCCTCGACGTGGTCGACTATGCCGTCCGCGCCGTCGAGCGCGGCGCTGGCGAGATTCTGCTCACCTCGATGGATCAGGACGGCGCCAAGACCGGCTACGACACCGCCCTGCTCAGGGCCGTCTCCTCGGCGGTTGGCGTGCCGGTGATCGCCTCGGGCGGCGCCGGCAAGGCCTCGGACCTGGTCGCCGCCGTGCGCGAGGGCGGCGCCGACGCGGTGCTGGCCGCCTCGATCTTCCACTTCGGCGAGATCAGCATCGGCGAGGCCAAGGCCGCCATGGCCGCGGCTGGCCTGCCCGTCAGGATGACCTGAAATGAGCCGCTTTTCCGATATCCTCGCCCGCCTGGACGCTGTGATCGCCGCCCGCAAGGGCGCCGACCCCGCCTCGTCCTACACCGCCAAACTGCTGGCTGGCGGACCGCCGCTGGCCGCCAAGAAGTTCGGCGAGGAGGCGGTCGAGGCCGTGCTCGCCGCAGCCCAGGGCGACAAGGACGCGCTCGCCGCCGAAAGCGCCGACGTCATCTACCACTGGCTGGTCTTGTTGGCGGCGTCCGGCGTTACCCTCGATGAGGTGGCGGCCAAGCTGGAAGCCCGCGAGGGGACCTCTGGTCTGGATGAGAAGGCGTCGCGGGGCGACTGAGCGCCTGCTTCGATTTATGCGCGGGGCTTCTTTATTCCCCCGCACGCGCTTGCACCGCGAGACACGCCCGCGCTAACTCCCGGCATGAGCGTCCCCATCATCGCGCCCTCGATCCTGTCGGCGGATTTCGCCAAGCTGGGTGAGGAGGCGCGCGCGATCGAGACGGCGGGCGCCGACTGGCTGCATGTGGACGTGATGGACGGCCATTTCGTGCCCAACATCACCATCGGGCCGATGGTGGTGAAGGCGCTGCGCCCGCACGTGACCATCCCCATCGACGTGCATCTGATGATCGCCCCCGCCGACCCCTATCTCGAAGCCTTCCGCGAGGCTGGCGCCGACCGGATCAGCCTGCATCCCGAAGCCGGGCCGCACCTCGATCGCTCGGTGAAACAGATCCACCAGTTGGGCGCCAAGGCCGGTGTGGTGCTCAATCCCGCCACCTCGCCCGAGACCATCGAGTGGATTCTGGACGAGATCGACCTGATCCTGATCATGACCGTCAATCCGGGCTTCGGCGGCCAGAGCTTCATCGCCTCGCAGCTGCGCAAGATCGAGCGCGTGCGCGAGATGATCGACTCTTCCGGCCGCGACATCGTGCTCGAGGTCGACGGCGGGGTGACGCCGGAGACCGCCCCGCTCTGCCTGGCCGCCGGGGCCACGGCCCTGGTCGCCGGCACCGCCGTCTTCAAGGACGGCCCGGCCGGCTATGCCGCCAATATCCGCGCCCTGAAGGGCGTCTGAGCCGAACCAGGGCATGGCCGGAGCCCAGTCCCCCGCGCGCGCCGGCCCGGTGCTGGAGGCGGCCGGCGCCGCCTTTCGCAACCAGGTGGCGCGGGAGTGGCGCGGCTCGCCGCCGCACCTAAGCGGCCTGGAGCGCCCCAAGGCCGAGGGCTGGGCCGCGGGACCGCGCGACGCCCGACCGACCGATCCGATCCTGGCCGGCGCCATACTCAGCGGCGTCTTTCCCCTGGCCGGCGAGACCCTGGCCGTTCCGGCGGGCGCCGATCCCTGGAGCCGCGCCAGCCCTAGCCGGCCCTTCGCCCTCGCCCTGCACCGCTTCGCCTGGCTGCCCTCCCTGATGAGCGTCGGCGAAGCCGGCCAGCGCGAGGCGCTGCGCCTCACCCTGGCCTGGGACCGGGTGTTCGGGCGCTGGAACCGGTTTTCCTGGGCCGCGGACGCCCTGGAGCGGCGGGTGTTCAACCTGGCCTGCGCCGGCCGCGCCCTCACCGCCCAGGCTTCCCAGACCGAACGGCTGGCCCTGAGCCAGAGCCTGGCGCGCCAGGCGCGGCATCTGCTGCAGCTCGCCAGGGCTCCGGCCCGCGCTGCCGAACAGTTCGCCGTCGTCGCGGTCGCCGGCGCGGCCTTGGCCGGGGCCGCCGGCGAGCGGCTGCTGAAGGACGGCCTGACCGGGTTGGGCGCCGCGCTCGACAAGACGATCCGCCCCGACGGTAGCCACGCCAGCCGCTCACCCGAGGCTGGCCTGGAACTGTTGTTCGACCTGCTGGCGCTCGAGGACGGCCTCAGCCAGCGCGGCGCCGCGCCGCCGGACGCCGTCTCCCGCGCCACCGACCGGCTGACGGCCGCCGTCCGCGCGCTGACCCTGTCCGACGGGCGGCTGACCGCCCTGCAAGGCGGCGAAACCAGCACAAGCGCCTATGTCGCCGCCGCCCTGGCGCATGGTCCAGAGACCGAACTTCAGGCCCCGCCACCGCCGGACGAGGCAGCCCGCGGCCTCTATGAGCGGCTGACCGCGCCCGGCCTGCAGGTCATGGTCGACGCGGGCGCGCCGGCGGAAGGCCCCTGGAGCCTCGCCGCTTGCGGCCAGCCCATGGCCATCGAGGTGGTCTGCGGCCGCGACCGGCTGATCACCTCCAGCGCCTGGAGCCCCGAGGCGGCCGCCCCGCAAGCCCTGCGCATGGCCGGCGGCGCCTCGACCGTCACCATCGGCCTCGGCCATGTCGGCGCGCCGTTGGACGGCTTCGCCGGCCGCGCGCTCGGGCCTCGCCTTGTCGGCGGCGTCAGGACAGTGACCTCCAGCCGGCGCGAGAACGAGGCCGGGGTCTGGGTCGACATGGCCCATGACGGCTGGGTCAGACAAGCCGGCCTGACCCACGAGCGCCGGCTCTTCCTCGACAAGACCGCCCACGAGTTGCGCGGCGAGGACCGCTTCGTCCCGACGGGCGCGCCCAGGCCCGCCTCCCTGCCCATCGCCATCTATTTCCACCTGCACCCGGATGTCACCGCCCTCTTGGCCCGCGACCAGCGCAGCGTGCTGCTGCGCGGCCCGTCGGAGATCGGCTGGTGGCTGCGCAACGACGCCGGCGAGGTCTCCATCGAAGCCTCCGTCCACCTGGAAGACGGCCGCCCCCGCCGCGCCGAAATGGTCGTCCTCCGCGCCCGCCTCCGCGCCGACCGTGGCGGCCGGGTGCGCTGGAAGCTAGCCCTGGCCGAGCCGGCGGGGGAAGCGCAGCCGGCTGCTGAGGTGGCGGCGACCTAGAGCCCCAACACCAGCCTCGCCATGATGTTGCGCTGAACTTCGTTGGAACCGCCATAGATGGAGCCGGCGCGGTTGTTCAGATAGCGGGCCATGGCGGTGAGGCTGTGGTCGGGGCCCATAGCCGCGATGTTCGAGCCGGCCTCGCGCGCGCCGGGCTGGTGCACGGCGGCGTAGTGGGCGGCGACCTCGATGGCCAGTTCGTCGATGCGCTGCATGGCCTCCGTGCCTTGGGTCTTGAGCATGGAGGAGGCGGGGCCGGGCTTCTCGCCAGCCGCCAGCGCGCTCATCACCCGGTGCTCGGTCATTTCGATGGCGGTGACGGTGATTTCCTCGGCCGCGAGGCGGGCGCGGAAGGCGACGTCATCGATCAGCGGGGTTCCGGCGTCCGAGGGCTCAGCCTCAGCCATGGCGCGCAGCCGCTTCAGCGAGACCTGCAGGCCGGCCGCCGAGCCGCCGCCGCGCTCGAATTCCAGCAGGTATTTGGCCACGGTCCAGCCGGCATTCTCGTCGCCGAGCCGGTTGGCCTGGGGCACACGGACGCTGTCGAAGAAGACCTGGTTGACCTCATGCTCGCCGGCCAGGGTGATGATCGGCTTCACGGTCAGGCCGGGCGTGGCCATGTCGAGCAGCAGGAAGGTGATGCCGCCCTGCGGCTTGCCGTCGAAGCGGGTGCGGGCCAGCAGGAACATGCGGTTGGCCCAATGGGCGTGGGTCGTCCAGATCTTGGAGCCGTTCAGCACATAGTCGTCGCCGTCCGGCTCGGCGCGCAGCTGCAGCGAGGCCAGGTCCGAGCCCGCCCCCGGCTCGGAATAGCCCTGGCACCAATAGTCTTCGCCGGAGAGGATGCGCGGCAGGTAGAGCGTCTTCTGCGCTGGCGTGCCGTAGCGCATCAGGCAGGGACCAACCATGCGCAGGCCCATGGGCGCCAGGCTCGGCGCGCCGGCCCGGGCGAACTCGCTGGCGAAGATGTAGCGCTGCATCTCGTTGAAACCCGCGCCGCCGTATTCACGCGGCCAGCTGGGCGCGACCCAGCCCTTGGCGTGCAGGATGCGCTGCCAGGGCAGGCTGTAGCGCGGGTCCATGAAGACACTGGTGGCGGCGCGGCCGGCGGCGCGCAGCTCCGGCGTCAGGCTCGCGTCGAGAAAGGCGCGAACCTCATCGCGGAAGGCGCGGTCGGCGGGGCTGAGGCTCAGATCCATCAGCGGACCTCGATCTCGAAGGCCAGGCGGTGGTCGCCCGGCCCGATCCGGTAGCGTTCAAGCGTGCTGGGTCCGCAGCTGCCCGTGCCCAGGCCGCGCTGGGCGACGTCGAGATTGACCCTCACCTCCTTGCGCGGATGCAGATCGGTGGTGTGGGTGGCCGCGAACAGATCCTCCGGCGCGAAACGGCTGACCGAGCCCTCACACAGGCCCGGGGCGGTGAAGCGGATGGTCGCCTGGGGCGATTTCAGCCCCATCCAGCGCAGCTCGGTCTTGTTGCCGTGCTCCTGCGGCATGGCGTAGGCGACATATTGGTCGCTGACCGTGCTGGCGAAGCGGCCGACCCAGGCGGCGCGCTTGCGATCGGAATAGGTCTCCAGCGGTCCGCGCCCGAACCATTCCAGCGCCTCGAATTCGTCGGGCAGGGTCAGCGTGACGCCCAGGCGTGGCAGGTCGTTCAGCGCCGAGTCGACGCTGAAGGCGCAGTCCACCGCAACCCGGCCGTCCGGGCTGATGCGGTAGGTATGGCGGAAGGCGATCGCGGTGGCCGAGGCGGCGCAGGCGGCGACCTGATCGAGGCGCACCTGGACGCCCGCGTTGGTCTCCATCGCCTCGATGCGAGCCGGGCCGATGGACAGCTGGTCGAAACCGGCGGCCAGCCATTCGCCCAGCGTGTTGCCGCGCCGCTTCGGCATACCCTTGATGCCGTCATTGTCGGTCGGGCCGCGCCAGATCTGCAACCGGGGCCCCGCGGCGATGACCGGATGGCCGCGCCAGACCATCCGCCCCAGGCCATGCTCGGCTGAGAAGCTCAGTTCGAACCCCTCGCCGGTGACGCGAACCCGGCCGTCGGCCTTGTCCATGGCGAGGGGCGCGGCGCGGGTCGGCGCCTGAGGCGGGGCGGCGGCCTTCGGCAAGGCCACGGGCAGCTGAACCCAGGCGACTTCGTGGCCGGCGGACGCGTAGGCCGCGGCCTCGGTCAGGGTGAAGCGGAGCATGAGAAAGGCTTCCCGGCCGGTCGCCAGGCCTAGGCGCGGCAGAGAGACGGTGACGACCTCAGCCTCGCCCGGCGCGATGTCCAGCGGCGGCAGGCGGCCAGCGGCGACCGCCTCGCCATCGATCTCCAGGCTCCAGCGTCCGGTCAGGTCGGCGAGCGAAGTGAAGTCACGCCTGTTGTGGATTTCCAGCTGGCCGGCCTCGGCGTCGACCCATCGCGCGGCGACCGGCTGGACCAGGGTCTTGAACTCCCAAAGGCCCGGATGCGGCGCCCGGTCCGCGCCGACGATGCCGTCGCAGCAGAAGTTCAGGTCGTTGGGCTCATCGCCGAAGTCGCCGCCATAGGCGAAATAGGCCCGACCATCCTCGGTGTGCCTGGTGATGCCGTGGTCGCACCACTCCCAGATGAAGCCGCCCTGCAGGCCGTGGTGCGCCTCGAACGCATCCCAATAGTCGCCGAGGCTGCCGTTCGAATTGCCCATGGCGTGGGAATATTCGCAAAGGATCATCGGCCGGCGGTCGCCCGGGTCGTTGGCCTCGGCCCACCGCACCAGGGCGTCGATCGGCGGATACATCGGGCAGATCAGGTCGCTGGCCCGCTTGCCCGAGCGACTGGCGGGGTCGCTCAGCAGGTCGCGCGGGATGGGGGTATAGGTCTCGTCCCAGGCCCAGGTCGCGCCCTCATAATGCAGCGGCCGCGACGGATCGAGGCCGCGGAGGGCGCCAGCCATGGCGTCGTGGTTGGGGCCATAGCCGCTCTCATTGCCGAGCGACCAGGCGATGACGCAGGCGTGGTTCTTGTCGCGCTCGACCATGCGCAGGCCGCGCTCGACGAACTGGGCGGCGTAGCGCGGGTCGCGGCAGAGGTCGTGCAGGAAGGCGTGGCTCTCCAGATTGGCCTCGTCGATCACATAGAGGCCGTATTCGTCGCAGAGCGCGTACCAGGCCTCGGCGTTGGGATAGTGCGAGGCCCGCACGGCGTTGACGTTGAACGACTTCATCAGCCGGATATCGGCGACCATGTCCTCGCGGGTGATCGCCTTGCCGCGCAGCGGGTGGTGCTCGTGACGGTTCATGCCGCGGATCATCACCGGCCTGCCGTTGATCAAAAGCTCGCGGTCGCCCAGCTCGACGCGACGGAATCCGACCCGGGCCGAGGTCGCCTCGATCACCTGGCCGTCCGGTGAGATCAGGCTGACCACCACCGTGTAGAGATTGGGCGCCTCCGAGGACCAGAGTTTCGGAGCGGTCACCTCGGCGGACTGGGTGATCTGCGCCAGCGGGCCGCGATAGGGGTTGTGGGTGCGGTTGTCGGCCCGGACGGCGTCGACCAGCGCCTCAGCCAGCACGTGGCCGCCGGCCGCGTCGTAGAGCCGGGTCTCTACCGACCAGCCGTCCTGGGGGCGGCCGGTGAATCCGAGCTTGGTGGTGACCGTCAGGCGCCCATCGGTGAACGCCGCATCGGGCGCGGCCCGGGCGAAGACGTCGGCGATGAAGGTCTGGCCGGTGGCATAGAGGAAGACATCGCGGAAAATGCCGCCCATCCACCACTGGTCCTGGTCCTCGACAAAGGAGGCATCCGACCATTTGACCACCGCGCAGGCGAGGTGGTTTTCACCGCCGGCCGCGAGGTAGGGCGTCAGGTCGAATTCCTGCGGCAGGCGCGAATCCTTGCCCATGCCGACGGGGGCGCCGTTCAGCCAGACATAGAGGACGCTCTCGGCGGCGCCGATGTGCAGGACGACGCGGCGGCCACCCCAGTCTTTCGGTAGCGCGAACGAGCGGCGATAGAGGCCGGTTGGATTGTCGTCGGGCACGTCCGGCGGGGCGCAGTCGAAGGGCATCTGGACGTTGGTGTAGTGGGGCCGATCGTAGCCGTGCATGGTCCAGTTCGACGGGACCGGCAGGGCGGCCCAGGCGCCGTCATCGAAGTCCGGCTCGGCGAAATCGTCGGGGATGGCTTCCGGACGATCGACGAGCGTGAAGCGCCAGTCGCCGTTCAGCGACAGCACATAGGGCGAGGCTTGTCCGCCCAGCGCGCTCCCAGCGTCGGGATAGGGGATCAGGCTGGCGCGGGCCGGCAGGCGGCCGAGCTGGACGGTCTCCGGATGCACCCAAGTGCGCGTCGAGCCCTGCGTCAGAAGTCTCATCATCGCCTCCCCTCTCCCTATCGCCGCCGCGTCGCCCGGCGTCCAGTGAACAGAATTCGCAGCGTCACGCTTGCGGCAAGGCGGGCAGGCCGACGATAAAGCCCGCCAACAAGAGCCGCATTTCGCTCCAGCGGCCGGACGCTCATTTGATCTTTGACGGAGGATATTGATGGAAGACCGGATTTCCCTTGGCGCGCGCCTGACCGAGCTGGCCGCCGAACACCCCGACAAGCCCGCGGTCACCGACGAGAAGCGCACCGTCACCTGGCGCGAGCTGGACCGGCGCACCAACCGGCTGGCGCGGGCGCTGGAGAAGGTCGGGGTCAAACAGGGCGACCTGGTCACTATCGGCCTGCCCAACGGCGTCGATTTCGTCGAGGCCTGCTACGGCCTGTGGAAGGCCGGGGCGACGCCGCAGCCGATCTCCTACCGCCTGCCGGCCAATGAGGCGGAAGCGGTCATGGCGCTGGCGGAAACCCCAATCCTGCTGGCCGGGGACACCATCGAGAGCAGCCGGCCGCGCTATGACGTCGATACGCTGCTGGCGCTATCCGACGACGACAGCCCGGTCGAGGACCGCATCGCGCCGATCTACAAGGCGCCCACCTCCGGCGGCTCGACCGGCCGGCCGAAACTGATCCTGTCCGGCGGTCCGGGCGTCACCCTGCGCGACGGGCCCGGCGCCTATCGCACCGATGCCGACGACGTGATGATCATGCCAGGGCCGCTCTATCACAACGGCCCCTTCACCTCGTCCTTCGGCGGGCTGAACAAGGGCGCCCATCTGGTGGTGCTGCCAAGGTTCGACGCCGAAAAGACGCTTGCCGCCGTCCACGAGCACGGCGGCACCTGGATGTACCTGGTGCCGACGATGATGAGCCGCATCTGGCGGCTGCCCGAAGATGTTCGGGCGAAATACGACGTCTCCACCCTGCGCACGGTCTGGCACCTGGCCGCGCCCTGCCCGCCCTGGCTGAAGGAAGCCTGGATCCACTGGCTGGGCCCCGAGGTGATCATGGAGCTCTATGCCGGTACCGAGGCCCAGGCCGTGACCATCATCACCGGCGCCGAATGGCTGGCGCACCGCGGCTCGGTCGGCAAGGTGGCGTTCGGCGAGATGAAGGCCTTCGACAAGGACGGCAATCCGCTGCCGCCGGGCGAAATCGGCGAGGTCTATATGCGCCGCCCCGAAGGCATGGATGTCTCCTACCACTACCGCGGCGCCGAGGCGCGCACCCTGCCGGGCGGCTGGGAGAGCCTTGGCGACATCGGCTCGTTCGATGAGGACGGCTATCTCTACCTGGCCGACCGCCGCACCGACATGATCCTGGTCGGCGGCTCCAACGTCTATCCGGCCGAGATCGAGGCGGCGCTGGACGAGCATCCGCTGGTGCAGTCGAGCGCGGTGGTCGGTCTGCCGGACGAGGAGATGGGCAGCCTGATCCACGCTATCATTCAGCCGCGCGCGGGCCTGAGCGAAGAGGCGCTGCGCGAGCACCTTCGGACCCTGCTGGTCGCCTACAAGCAGCCGCGCACCTACGAGTTCGTCAGCGAAAACATCCGCGACGACGCCGGCAAGGTCCGCCGCACCCAGCTGCGCGACGAGCGCATCGCCCGGATGAAGGCGACGGAGGAGGCTTGAGTCGAGATCAGGCGTCGAGCATCTTTTCCAGCCGGCCGCGGATGATCTGCGTGGCCTCGGCCATGGTGCGGTCGATCAGTTCCTGAACGCTCGGGATGTCGTGGATCAGCCCGGCGACCATGCCGCAGGACCAGCCGCCGGCGTCCATCTCGCCCTTGATCATGACGCTCGGATAGACCCCCGCGACCTCAGGCGCGATGTCCTCGAAGGTGATCTTCGCGCCCAGCTCGCGCTCTTTCGCCAGCAGGCGCTCGACCCCGGCATTGGTCAGCACGCGCTCGGTATTGCGCAAGGGGCGCATGATCAGCCGCGTATCGAGTTCGGAAGCGTTCACCAGCGCCTGTTTGACGTTGTCGTGCAGCGGCGCTTCCTTCGTCGCCATGAAGCGAGTGCCCATGTTTATCCCGTCGGCGCCCATGGCCAGCGCCGCCACCAGCGAGCGGCCATTGGCCATGCCGCCGGAGGCCAGGAAGGGCACGGTCAGCTCCTCCGCCGCGCGGGGCAGCAGGATGAAGTTGGGTACGTCGTCCTCGCCCGGATGGCCGCCGCATTCGAAGCCGTCGACGCTGACCGCGTCGCAACCGATGGACTCGGCCTTCAGCGCGTGGCGCACGGAGGTGCATTTGTGGATCACCTTGATCCCGGCCTCCTTCAGCGCCGGCAGAAAGCGTTGCGGGTTGTTGCCGGCGGTCTCGACGATCTTGACGCCGCTATCGATGATCGCCTGCATGAAGGCCGGATAGTCCGGCGGGTTGACCGAGGGCAGGAAGGTCAGGTTCACCCCGAACGGCTTGTCGGTCATGGTCCGGCAGCGGGCGATCTCGGCGGTGAGCTTCTCCGGCGTGCCTTGGGTGAGGCCGGTGATGATGCCGAGGCCGCCGGCGCTGGACACCGCCGCCGCCAGCTCCGCGAAGCCAACAAAGTGCATGCCGCCCTGGACGATGGGGTGCTTGATCCCGAGCAGCTCGGTGATGCGGGTTTTCATTTGGAGGCGCTCTTTCTTGTGAATGACTGCGGCTGGCGCCGACTATGGCAAAGCCTGCGACGCCCGCAAAGGCGGCGTCCGATTGACAGCTCGCGTGCAGCAGCATAATCGCCGGCCTGATCCTGCGTGACTGGCGAAAATCAAGGTGGGCGACCACCGGGAAGCGCTGGATTTTCGACCCCGCCGCTCGCCTGGGCTTTTCCCTTAAACTCAAGGAGATAGCCCGTGGCCAATGCCGCTCCACCCTTTCCCCCCGCCGCAGACCTGGCGCCCGTCAAGCGCGCGCTGATCTCGGTCTTCGACAAAACCGGCCTCACCGACATGGCCCGCGAACTGGCCGGGCTAGGTGTGGAGCTGGTCTCCACCGGCGGCACGCGCGCGGCCATCGCCGCGGCCGGTCTGCCGGTGAAGGACATCGCCGAGCTGACCGGCTATCCGGAGATGATGGACGGCCGGGTCAAGACCCTGCACCCCGTCGTCCACGGCGGCCTCTTGGGCGTGCGCGACGCGCCGGACCACGCCAAGGCCATGGCCGAGTACGGCATCGGCGGCATCGATCTGGTCTATGTCAGCCTCTATCCGTTTGAGGACGCGGTGGCCGGCGGCGGCGACTTCGCCACCTGCGTCGAGAATATCGACATCGGCGGACCGGCCATGATCCGCTCGGCGGCGAAGAACCACGCCTATGTCGCCGTCTGCACCAGTCCTAAGGACGTCGCCGAGGTGCTGGCCGCGCTGAAGACTGACGGCGCGACCTCACTGGCCTTGCGCAAATCCCTGGCCGCCCGCGCCTACGCCCGCACGGCGGCCTATGACACCGCTATCTCGACCTGGTTCGCCGGTCAGGTCGGCGAAGGTTGGCCTGAGCGCAAATCCATCGCCGGCAAGCTGGTCCAGACCATGCGTTACGGCGAAAATCCGCACCAGGCCGCGGCCTTCTACGCCTTTCCACATCCCCGCGCTGGCGTCGCCACCGCACGTCAGCTGCAGGGCAAGGACCTCAGCTACAACAATATCGGCGACACCGACGCGGCCATCGAGCTGATCGCGGAGTTCGGCAAGGGCGACAAGGCCGCCGTCGCCATCATCAAGCATGCCAATCCCTGTGGCGTGGCGCTGGGCGGCGATCTGAAAGAGGCCTACGAGCGCGCTCTGCAATGCGATCCAGTCTCGGCCTTCGGCGGCATCGTTGCGGTGAACCGCCGGCTGGACCGCGCCGCGGCCCGCGAGATCGTCAAGATCTTCACCGAGGTGGTGGTGGCGCCCGAGGCCGACGACGACGCCATCGCCGTCTTCGCCCGACGCAAGGACCTGCGCCTTTTGCTGACCGGCGCCCTGCCCGATCCGCAAAGCGCCGGCGAGACCTTCCGCTCGGTCGCCGGCGGCTTTCTGGTGCAGTCGCGCGATGCGGCCCGGATCACCGCGGCCGACCTCAATGTGGTGACCAAGCGCCAGCCCACGCCGCAACAGGTCGAGGACATGCTGTTCGCCTTCACCGTCGCCAAGCACGTCAAGTCCAACGCGGTGATCTACGCCAAGGACGGCCAGACCGCCGGCATCGGCGCCGGCCAGATGAACCGCCGCGACTCCGCCCGCATCGCCGCTATCCGCGCCGCGGAAGCCGCCGAGGCGGCCGGCCTGGCGCAATCGCTGGCGGTGGGTTCGGCCTGCGCCTCCGACGCCTTCTTCCCCTTCGCCGACGGCCTGCTGCAGGCGGTTGAGGCAGGCGCGAGCAGCGTCATCCAGCCGGGCGGCTCGATTCGCGATGCCGAGGTGATCGAGGCCGCCGACGGGGCCGGGATCACCATGGCCTTCACCGGCATCCGGGTCTTCCGCCACTAAGCGGGCGCTAAAGCCGGCCGATCCGCCTTTGCTCGCGGCCCATCAGCGCCATGGCCCAGTCCTCCGGGGCCAGCTTGGCCAGGGCGGCGATCGCCTTGTTCGGCGCTCCCGGCACGCAGATGACGCGATTGGCCTCCACGGCCTCATAGCCCGCCGCCGCCACCTCGTCGGCCCCCAGCCACAGCCAATCGGGCGTCAGCCGCTCAAGGCTTTCGCGGGTGTGGTTGGCGTCATGGAACTCCGAATAGGTCAGGCCGGGACAGAGGGCGCTGACGTGCACGCCCTGGTCGCGCGTCTCCAGATGCAGGCTCTCGGAGAACTTCACCAGGAAGGACTTGGTGGCGCTGTAGAGGGTGCGACCGGGCGCGCCCGGAACCAGGCCGGCCAGGGAGGCGACATTGACGATGCGGCCGAACCGTCGCTCGACCATGCCGGGCAGCAGCCTATGGGTCAGCTCGCAGACCGCGATCAGCAGCACCTGCAAAAAGGCGCGCTCCTCCTCCCAGGCGGTCGCCGCATAGGCGCCGCGCAGGCCATAGCCGGCATTGTTGACCAGGGCGTCGACCACCCGGCCGTTGGCGGCCAGGGTTTCGATCAGATGCGCGCCGGCGCCGGGATCGGCCAGATCGGCCGGGATGGCCAGGGTCTCGACGCCGTAGCGCAGGCGGATCTCCTCGGCCAGCTGCTCCAGCCGCTCACCGCGCCGCGCGGTCAGGGCGACGTCGTAACCGTGGCTGGCGAAGATGCGGGCGAAGGCCTGGCCGATCCCCGCCGAGGCCCCGGTCACCAGGCAGAGGCGGCGGGTCATGCGATGTCTTTAGCCCCTGGCGGCGAACGGCGAAGCGGGACAGTGGCGCGGCGGGGCCCGACATTCAAGTCGGCGCCACCAGGGGTGCTGGCCCGGCGCGGCGAATGGATGTTATCCTATGGGCGGTGTCTTCAAGCCGGGAGTTTTCGATGCGCTGGCGGCCCTTGGCGGCCCTTCTGGGGATCGCCCTCCTGGCCGGCGTCGCGCGCGCTGAGGTTCCGCTTCGCTGGGATTCCACCGGACACGTCGTGGTTCCGGCCGTGGTCAACGGCAAGGGGCCATTCGATTTCATCCTGGACACCGGCGCCGATGAGAGCGCGGTCTATGCCTGGTTCGCCAAGCTGCTCGACCTGCCCAAGGGCAGGAGCGGCGTGCTCAGCGGCGCAACCGGCTCCCAGGCGATGATCGCCACGCGCGTGTCGACCCTGGCGGTCGACGGCCACACCATCCGCAATATCGATGCCGACACCGTTCCAGACCGCGTGGACGGCGTGAAACTCGCCGGTGTCGCCGGCGTCGACCTGATGCTGGGTCAGCTGGTGGTCGTCGATTTTGGCTGCAATACGGTGGCTGTGCTGCCGATCCGCGGCGCGCCAACCGACATCGCCGGCGCCGGTGCGACCCTGGTCAAGGCCGGCTCGATCCGCGATGGAAAGCAGCTCACTCTGCCGGTGACGGTGAACGGGGCGCCTGGCATCGCCGTGCTGGACACCGGCGCCCGGGCCACGGCCATCAACCTGAGATTCGCGCTGGCCGCCGGGGCCGATCCGCTGTCCTCCGGCTTCCGCGAGGGCGAGCCGACCCGCGGCGCGACGATGACGCCGGTGGCCTCCCGGGTCGGAACCATCGGCACTGTCCGCTTCGCCGGCATTACCCGCACAGATGCGGTGGCCAGGGTGGTCGACCTGCCCTATCTGGACGGCGCCGGCCTGGCCAAGGTCCCGGCCATGAATATGGGGCTGGATCTTTTGCGCGGAACCAGGCTGACCATCGACTACTCGTCGCGGCGGTTCTGGCTGGCGCAATCACGTTGCGCCGTCTCTCCAGCCAAACCGGTGCTTTGAGTCACGCGTACGCGCCGCGACGGCGCGGCCATGCTAGAGCCGCAGAAGGGGGTCTTCACATGAACCACGGTCAAAAGCGCTTCGCCTCGGTCGCCATCCTGGCGATTTCCCTGCTCGCGCCCCTGGGCGCGCGGGCGCAGAGCTCGGCCCCAAGCGCCGCGGCGGCCGCCGCCGGCTCGCCGCTGACGCCCGACCTCCTGGCCAAGATGCTGACCCTGGTCTCCACCAAAGGCCATGACGGCAAGATCGCGCCGCGCTTCGCCAACGGCCTTGGCCTGACGGCGGCTGGCCAGACCTGGATCGATCGCGAGGCGCAGGCCGCCAACGCCGCGGGCGATCACTATATCGACGTCGGTCAGGGCCCGGATTCGGAGGTCCTCCTGACCCTCCGTACGCCCAAGGCGGTCACGGCCTATCGGGTTCGCCGCGACGGGGAGCTGTTGAGCGCGCTCAGCGTGGATATCGCGACGCACGCGCTCACCATGAGCAGCCCCGCCGACGCCCAGGCCGACTTCGCCGCCGAATGCGCGTTCTGGGCTCAGAACATCGATGGCTTCCTGGCGCAGAAATAGCGCCGCGCCGATCCCGCCGACGATCTCAAATCAGGATGCGACCCTGGCGCAATTGAAGATGGTCACGAAAGGGAGTATCGCGCCGGCTCTGAAAAGATGGGGCCGGTCGCTTCAGAGCCCGGCCGACCCCGGAGGTCATACATGACGGGCGAAGCGCCGATAGCGGCCTCGTCTCCCCCCGCCGAAGTCCAGACCCTCGCCAGCGCCGAATCTCGCGCGCCGGACGGCGCTGGGCGGACCCCGTGGGGACAGGGCGGCCTGGCCCTGGCGATCGGCTCGGTGGGCGTGGTGTTCGGCGACATCGGGACGAGTCCGCTCTACGCCATGCGCGAGGCCCTGGCCCATGCCCGCCACGGCGCCGATGGACCGGAATCGGTCTTTGGAGTCGTGTCGCTGATCATCTGGACGCTGGTGCTCATCGTCACCATCAAATACGTCGTCGTGCTGCTGCGCGCCGACAACAAGGGCGAGGGCGGCACCCTGGCGCTGATGGCGCTGGCCCAGCGCGCCGTTGGGCGCCGCACGGGCTCGATCTTCGTGCTTGGCATGATCGGCGCAGCGCTCTTTTTCGGCGACGGCCTGATCACGCCGGCGGTCTCGGTGCTCTCGGCCGTCGAGGGCGTGCGCGCCGCGCCGGAAATCGGCCGGCACCTGGCGCCTTACGCCCTGCCGATCGCGGCCGGCATATTGGTGGCGCTGTTCATGGTCCAGGCGAGAGGGACCACGCGGGTGGCGGCCTTTTTCGGACCGATCATCGCGGTCTGGTTCCTGACCCTGGCCGGGCTGGGCGTCTGGCGGCTATCGGAAAACCTCAGCATATTGCGCGCGCTTAGCCCCTGGTATGGCGCCAAGTTCCTGTTCGATAACGGCTTTCTGGGCTTCGTCATCCTGGGCAGCGTCTTCCTGGCGGTGACCGGCGCCGAGGCCCTCTACACCGACATGGGCCATTTCGGCAAAACCGCCATCCGGCGCGCCTGGATCGGCCTGGTCTTCCCCTGCCTGGCGCTCAACTATCTCGGCCAGGGCGCGCTGGTGCTCGACCATCCCTTGGCGCGGCACAATCCGTTCTGGGCCCTGGCCCCGGCCGTCGCCTATTGGCCGATCCTGGTCCTGGCCACGGCGGCCACCGTCATCGCCAGCCAGGCCCTGATTTCGGGCGCCTTTTCCATGACCGGCCAGGCCGTGCAGCTCGGCCTCTTCCCGCGCATGGACATCCGCCGCACCTCGGAGACCCAGGCCGGGCAGATCTTCGCACCGTCGGTGAACCTCTTCCTGATGATCGGCGTGCTTCTGCTGCTGCTGATCTTCCAGACGTCCAGCCATCTGGCCTCGGCCTATGGGCTGGCGGTGACCGGGGCCATGCTGATCGACACCCTGCTCGCCTATGTGATCGTGCGGCGGATGTGGAAATGGAAGCTGTGGCAGGCGGCGTTGCTGCTCGGCCCCATCGGCCTGATCGACCTGGTCTTCACCTCGTCCAACCTGTTGAAGATTCGCGACGGCGCCTGGCTGCCCCTGGTCATGGGCGCGGCGCTGGTGATGATCATGTGGACCTGGACCCGGGGCTCCCAGGTGCTGACCGAAAAGACCCGCCGCGACAGCCTGCCCCTGGTCGAGCTGGTGGACATGCTGCGCGCCCGGCCGCCCTATCGCGCGCCCGGCACCGCCATCTACCTGACGGGTGACGCCGACATGGCGCCCGTAGCGTTGATGCATAACCTCAAGCACAACAAGGTCTTGCACGCCCACAATGTCATCCTGACCGTGATTGCGACCGAGACCCCGCGCGTGGCCGAGGCCGACCGCATCGTCATCGAGCCGGTCAGTGAAGACTTCAAGAAGGTCATCGTCCGCTACGGCTTCATGGAGACGCCGAACCTGCCCAAGGCCTTGCAGCTCTGCCGCAAACAAGGGCTGAAGTTCGACATCATGGCGACGAGCTTCTTTCTCGGCCGCCGTTCGCTGGTGCCCGCGGCCCAGCCGACCATGCCGCTGTGGCAGGACAAGCTGTTCATTTTCCTGATGAAGAATGCCGCCAACCCGACCGACTTCTTCAAGATCCCCCCCGGCCGCGTCGTCGAACTGGGCGCCCAGGTCACGGTCTAGCTAGGGAGCCAGGCCGAGGGCCTGGTCGAGCGCCGCGTCACCCTTCGCCGTCGCCATGTCTCGCGCGGACTCGCCCGCGTCGTTCCTCCGGTCCAGGCTGGCGCCATGGCGGCGAAGAATCGCCGCGGCGGCGGGTTGGTCGGCCCGGATGCTGTTCATCAGGGCGGTATTGCCGGCGGCGTCGGGAGCGTCGACGGGGACGCCCCGGGCCAGCAGGGCTTGCACTTCGGCGGTTCGGCCCGCGGCGGCGGCGGCGCGTAGCCCCGCGGCTTGGTCGGACGGCGCGGTGGTAGTGGAGTCAGACCTGATCATCGGAGCGGCGGCGGCCGAAGCCGCGTCCTCGGGTCCCTGCTGTTCGACCGCGCGCGGCGCGTTTTGAGCAACCGACGCTTCGTCGCTTGCGCGCCGCTCAGCGGTGACGACGAGGGGTGACGGGGGAGGCGGCGGCGGCGGCGCGGGAAAGGCCTCGGGCGCTGGAGCAACGGAGAGCGACGGCGGCGCGGGTGGCGGGATCGTTTGGGGGTTGACCGGCGCCGCGACCAGCGGGCCGCCGGCGACCGCCCGCGGCGACGGGACCCCCGAGAGCACGGCGGCGGGCGGCGCTGGCGAGGCCGCAATCCCGCGAGCTGTGGGGATTGGCGAGGCCGGAGCCGTCGGCGTGGTCGGCGCTCGATGCGGAGGCGGCGTGTAGATCTGAGTCGCGATCAACACGCCTAGCCCCGCGACGCTGGCCGCCGCCAGCCAGCGGCCGCGTCCCCAGGCGAGCCGCCGCGTCGGAGGGGATGATGCAGCCGGAGATGCCCCCTCGCGCGCAACGGCGGCCAGGACCCGCGCCCGCCGCGCCGCACGCGCCTCGTCTTCGCTCAGCACCGCTTCGGCCTGAACATAGGCTTGATCGATCGGATCGGGCGCGGCGTCGTGATCAGACATGCTCAGGCCTTTCACCCGCGAGTGTCTGCCTCAACTTGGCGCGGGCGTAGCGCAGTCGGCTCTTGGTCGTCTCGACGGCGACGCCTGTCGCGTGCGCGATCTCTTCGAGGGAGAGCCCCGCGTTGGCGAACATGAGAAAGGCGCCGCGCTGCTCCAGGGGCAGGGCCTCCACCGCGGCGATGAGCTTTTGCGCCAGTTCGCGCGATTGCACGTGCTCAAGAGGCGTCGGACCCGGGTCAGGGACCATCATCGCCGCATCCTCCTGGGCGGACGCCAGCACGGCCACCTTCTGCCGGCGGAAGTGGTCCCACACCTTGTGGCGCGCGATGGTGAACAGCCAGGCTGGGAAGCCCGCCTGGCCCGGATCGAAGGCCGCCGCGTTCTTCGAGATCGATATCCACGTTTCCTGATGCAGGTCCTCGGCGGCGTCGGCGTGGGCTGCGCCCAACAGTCTGCGGATGAACTGAAAGCACGAGCGATCATAGCGGTCGTATAGCCGGGCGAAGGCATGCGGGTCGCCGGCGCCGTGGGCGCGCAGCAGATCGCCGTCGTCCGCTGGGTCCGGCTCCATCAAGGTCAAGTCTAACCGCAGTACGGCCGAACGCACAAAGGCCTAGGGGCCGCCCGGCGGGTCGGGGACATATCCCGCCCCGTCGGGATTCGAGGGGAAGGGCCGGGGACGGTGTCCGGGGCTCCATGCGGGGGGTATCACGCCGCTCGCGACCAGGTTGTCATAGGTGTCGTATTCGATCTGCTGAACGATCTGAGGATAGGACGTCGCCCGCTCGAAGGGCACTGTGGTCACCACCGACCATTCACGCGCGCCGTGCGCGGTGCCCAACTTGTCGTTCCGCCGCTCCGCGGTGACGACAAGGGGGGACGGCGCGCGCGATTCGGCCCTGGCCGAGGGCGCATCTGGCGCCGGCGGGGGCGGGGGCGGCGCGGCCATCGGCGCCGCGAGGCTTCCCGGGCTCGACGCGATGGTGGGCGGGGCCATGGGACGCCGCGCGGCACGGCGTCAAAGGGCGCGTGAAGACTCCTGGTCTGACTCATCGACCGGGTCGGGGACGCTGGCCCGTTCATTGAAGACAGCCATGCCGATGACGCCGACATCGGCGGGCCGGCCGGTGCGGGCGGCGTAGGATTGTGGCAGAGCCGCGAAGGTGAAGGCGGCGACCACGGAATCGGATTTGCGCCATCCGCTGACGTCGTAGGACTCGTGGGCGTCGAACACATAGCCCCGCTGGTCGTAGCCGGCCGTCTCTCCGGAAAGGATATTGACGCCGTCGACCGACATGACCACCAGCACGCGGCCGTCGGTGTGATTGGCTACCCGCAGGCTATAACGCGCGCCCGGCCGGCCGGCGACGAACAGGCGCCCGTCATGGCGCCAGATCCGCAGCGGCTGACCCGTAGCCCGATCCACCACCGTCAGGTCCACCGGATCGGCATAGGCGTTCGCCGCGCCGGCGAGCCAGATCGCGGCGACCGCGGTCGCCAAGACCGTCCGGCGCCGAAGGGACGTTGTCGTGCTATTCGCTGCCGTCACGTTGGCCTCCTTGAGCGCTTACATGACGGACTACGCAGCGGGCCGACGAACGGGGTTAGGCGTCGGTGATTTATTTCGAGCCGTGGGCGCGACCGCCGCCACACACGACCGATTCTGTTCGGCGTCCTCCAACCACTAGACTTGAACCCTAGGCGCCCCGCGCTCTATGGGGACGCCATGGACACGCCCGTAAAGAAAGTCGTGCTCGCCTATTCCGGCGGCCTGGATTCCTCGACCATCGTCAAGTGGCTGCAGCAGGCCTATGGCTGCGAGGTGGTGACCTTCACCGCCGACCTCGGCCAGGGCGAGGAGCTCGAGCCGGCGCGGCAAAAGGCGCTGCTGCTCGGCATCAAGCCGGAAAACATCTTCATCGAGGACCTGCGCGAGGAATTCGTCCGCGACTACGTCTTCCCGATGTTCCGCGCCAACACGGTCTATGAGGGCCAGTACCTGCTGGGCACCTCGATCGCGCGGCCGCTGATCGCCAAGAAGCAGATCGAGATCGCCCGCAAGGTCGGGGCCGACGCGGTCTCCCACGGCTCGACCGGCAAGGGCAACGATCAGGTCCGCTACGAGGTGGCCTATTATGCGCTGGAGCCGGATATCCGCGTGATCGCCCCCTGGCGCGAGTGGAATTTCCCCAGCCGCGAAGCGCTGCTGGACTTCGCCGAGCAACACCAGATCCCGATTTCCAAGGACAAGCGCGGCGAGGCGCCGTTCAGCGTCGACGCCAACCTGCTGCACTCCTCGTCCGAGGGGAAGGTGCTGGAGGACCCGGCGGTCGAGGCGCCGGAGTTCGTGCACATGCGCACAATCGCGCCCGAGGATGCGCCGGACAAGCCCGCGATCTTCACCATGGATTTCGAAAAGGGCGACCCGGTCGCCATCGACGGCGTCAAGCTGTCGCCCGCCGCCCTGCTGACCAGGCTCAACCAGCTGGGCCACGACAATGGCGTGGGCCGGCTCGACCTGGTGGAGAACCGCTACGTCGGCATGAAATCACGCGGCGTCTATGAGACGCCCGGCGGCACGATCCTTCTGGCCGCCCACCGGGGCATGGAGTCGATCACCCTGGATCGGGGGGCCATGCACCTGAAGGACGAGCTCATGCCCCGTTACGCAGAGCTGATCTACAACGGCTTCTGGTTCACCCCGGAGCGCCTGATGCTGCAGGCGGCGATCGACCAGAGCCAGGGCTATGTCGGCGGCCAGGTGCGGGTGAAGCTCTACAAGGGCAATGTCGCCGTCATCGGCCGCACCAGCCCCTATTCCCTCTACGACCAGGACCTGGTCACTTTCGAAGAGGGCAAGGTGGCCTACGACCACCGCGACGCCTCGGGCTTCATCAAGCTGAACGCACTGCGCCTGCGTGTGGCGGCGAGGCGGAGGCTTAAGGCTCCGAACTGAGCCTGCGAAAGGGAAGCCGGCCGCGAATCTCGCTCTGGAAGCCGCCGATCAGTTCTGCTGATAGGGCGAAATGGCGTCGGCGCGGACGATGCCATGGGTCGAGCCGCCGACACCGGCGATGATGAACTGCACCGCCATCGCGCAGAGGATCAGGCCCAGCACCCGCACCACGATAGTCATGCCGATCCGGCCGAGCAGGCGGGAGACCAGGCTGGTGGTCCAGAAGAAGGGCACGATAAGCCCGGAGACCAGGGCGATCACCCCGAAACCGGCGCCGAGCCCCGCCACGCCATAGGGTTTGGCCTCGCTGGCATAGATCACCACCGTCGATATGGCGCCGGGCCCGATCAGGAGCGGCATGGCGAACGGCACGATCAGCCGCTCGAACCTTTGCTTGGCATAGGCGCCGGTCGAGATCGGCCCCTCGTCGCTGGCCAGGTCGGTAAAGCGGGCGGTGAAGTCGTTGCGCGCCATGTCCAGGCCCAGCAGGAAGAGCAGGACGCCGCCGGCGATCCGGAAGGCCGACAGCGAGATCCCGAAGAAGCGCAGCAAGGACAGGCCGGAGACGTAGATCAGCGTCAGGAAGACCAGAGAAAACAGCGCGATATAGATGGCGAGGCGTCGCCGGCCGGCCGGCGTGGCGCCCACCGTCGCCGCCGCGAACACCGGCACATTGCCGATCGGGTCGATCAGGGCGAAGAGAGCGACGAAGAAGTTGACGCTGAGATCGGCGAGGCTCATCCTCCACCCTTAGCCCAAATCAACGCTTTTCGCGCCGCTCGCGACCGCTTGCGCACGATCCAAGGAGCCGCCATGCCCACCGCCGAGCTCACCCGCGGCCTCGACCAGAAGGCCGATCCGCGCCTGATCCTGGCGCTCGACGTGCCCGCCCGCGCCGACGCCGAATCCATGGTCGAGCGGCTGGGCGACAGCGTCCTCTTCTACAAGATCGGCCTGCAGCTGCTGGCCGGCGGCGGCATGGGGATGGCCAGGGATCTGAAGCGGCGCGGCCGGCAGGTCTTTCTCGATTGGAAGCTGCACGACATCGGCGCCACGGTCGAGAAGGCGACGGCGGCCATCGTCGCCACCGGAGCCTGCGACCTGCTCACCGTCCATGCCGAGCCGCAGGTTATGGCCGCCGCCGTGCGCGGCCGGGCGGGCCAGGTCGGCGCCAAGATCGTCGGCGTCACCGTGCTGACCAGCCTCAGCCAGGCCGATGTGGCAGAGATCGGCTATGCACAGACGATCGAGGCCCTGGTCGAACTGCGCGTGCGCCAGGCGATCGAGGCCGGCATCGACGGCATCGTCACCAGTCCACGCGAAGCGGCGATCGCGCGGCGCATCGGCGGCCCGAACTTCATCGTGGTGACGCCTGGCGTGCGGCCCGGCTGGGCCAAGGCCGACGATCAGGCCCGCGCGGCGACCCCGGCCGAAGCCCTGGCCGCCGGCGCCAGCCATATCGTTGTCGGTCGCCCGATCACCGCCGCCAACGACCCGCGCTCGGCGGCCTTCAGCGTCGCCGAAGAGATGGCCGGCGTCTAGATCACGATGATTTTGGATTGAAATCCAAAATCATAAACGTGATCGATTCCTAAGAGTTAGAGCGGGTTGCGGGCGGAAAACCGCTTCGCACTTTTCCTCAACCCGCTCTAGGCCCGGTCCTCCGCCATCGAGCCGGCGCCGCCTTCGAGCATGTCGGCTTGGGCCTCGGCATCGACGCGGGCGTCTTCCTCGAACTGCGAGGTGATGACGTTTTCGCCGCGCGCCTGGCGCTCGGCTTCGTCAACGCTGCGGGCGATGTTGATGCTGATCGTCACCACCACCTCGGCATGCAGCTTGATCTTCACCGCATGGACGCCAAGCGTCTTGATCGGCTTGTCGAGCACGACCATGGAGCGGTCGATCTTGGCGCCCTCGGCATTGGCCGCCTCGGCAACGTCACGGCCGGAGACCGAGCCATAGAGGTGGCCGGCTTCGCCCGCCTGGCGGATCAGCACATAGGACGACCCGTCGAGCTTTTCGCCGGTCTTGGAGGCGGTTTCCCGCTCCCGGTCGTTGCGGGCTTCGATCTCGACCCGCTGGCCTTCGAACACCTTCAGATTGGCGTCGCTGGCCCGCAGCGCCTTGGCCCGTGGCAAGAGATAGTTGCGCGCGAAGCCGTCCTTGACCGTGACCACATCGCCAAGCGCGCCCAGGCGCTCGACGCGTTCGAGAAGTATGACTTTCATGTCCGGCTCCTACTTCACGACGTGCGGCAGAAGGGCCAGGAAGCGGGCGCGCTTGATGGCGCGGGCCAGTTCCCGTTGCTTCTTGTTGGAGACGGCAGTGATGCGCGCGGGCACGATCTTGCCGCGCTCGGAGACGTAGCGCTGCAAAAGCTTGACGTCCTTGTAGTCGATCTTCGGGGCGTTGGCGCCCGAGAACGGGCAGACCTTGCGGCGGCGGAAGAAGGGACGGCGCTGGCCGCCGGCGGCGGGGGCGGAGTCTGTGACGGTTTCGTCGGTCATGATCTTTCCAGGGTCCCTACGCCACAACGTCTTCGAAGTCGCGACGGGGCGCATCGCGCCCGTCACGATCGCCGCGTTCGCTGCGATCACGGTCGCGGCGGGCGAGGATCGGCGACAGTTCCAGGTCGAGTTCCTCGACCCGGACCGTCATGTAGCGCAGCACGTCTTCGTTGATGGAGAGCTGGCGCTCCATCTCCTTGACCGCGGGCGCGGGCGCATCGATGGCCAGCAGGGAATAGTGGCCCTTGCGGTTCTTCTTGATGCGGTAGGTGAGGTTGCGAAGGCCCCAGTACTCGATCTTGGCGATGTGGCCGCCGAGGGATTCGATGAGGGCTTTCAGTTCTTCGTTCAGCGTCTCGGCCTGTTGCGGGGAAATATCCTGCCGCGCGATGACCACGTGTTCGTAAAAGGCCATATTGTCCTTCTTCCGCTGGAGCCGGAAGGCGGCGCGCGCTCGCGAGCGGAAGCTTGGCGAACGGACGATGGATCAGGCCGCGACAATAGGCGTCGCGACGTGACCGCCTTCCCAGGAAGCGCGGGCTGATAGGCGGAAATGACGCCGAAGGCAAGCGCGGCGGCGACTCAAGCCTCAGCGGGGATGGTCGGCGCGCCACTTCTTCAGGGCGTCCATGGTCAGCTCGACGTGCTTGGAGGGGTCGA
>ODAK010001091.1_pt1 | contig 30383 bp, 28 predicted proteins | sample 1539591 | NCBI WGS metagenome assembly ODAK01 (sample SAMEA3539303, study PRJEB22396) | soil metagenome | biome: tundra; feature: field; material: soil | place: USA | collected 2010-05 | depth 0.15 m
GAAAATGACTGCTTGCCATGCAGAAGGTCGAGGGTTCGAGTCCCTTCATCCGCTTCACGCGAACAACCTGCAAACACAGGCGTTTTGTGACGGTGCGGCTAACTCGTAGCGGGTGTCTCGACCATCGCTGAGGCTTCCTGTCCGCCACTTCCCCGTCGAAACGCGGTCCAGTCCTCACCGTTGACGAGCGCGCGGAGCCGCTCCGGCTCGCCGTCGCTGCGGTCCAGCTGTCGCGCGTCGATGCCGAGCGTCAGACTCGCGCTCGTGTGGCCCATCTGTGCCATGACGTGAACCGGCGACTCCCCCACGGCAAAGAGCAGCGAGGCGAACGTGCGACGCAAGCTGTGCGGGGTGAGGTTCGTCGGGATCAGTTCGTCGTTCGCGCTGCGGCGCGCCAGCGCAGGTTCCTCTCGAGCCGTCCATGACTCATAGTGTCTTCCGGGTACGGCCCGCGGGCTGTGCTTCGCCGCCATGCTGCAACGATCTGTCAGACCCGCACGCGCCGGTTGCGCGGTTTCACGTCTGGGCGGCGTAGCCGCGGTGGAGGTCTTGGAACCACACTTGAAGATCGAGCCCTCTAAGCTGGACTCGAGCGGCTTTCGTCCGCGGCCCGGACTCGGTCGTGGCCCGCGTGGACGACCAGGACCGGTAGGTCCGAGAAACTCACGAGGCTCCGAGACACGCTGCCGAGGGCGGCGCTTCCGATCATTCCGTGGCCACGCGTGCCGACGACGATCAGTCCTGCATCCAAGCCCCGGGCGAGACCGACGAGCGCGTTCGCGATGTCAGCGGCGCCGTGCTCGGCGAAGATCTCGAGCTCGGCTCGAACTCCCATGGCGCGCGCCGCGTCGGCCGCCGCGCGAAGCACGGGATCGGCCTCCTCGATCGTCTCCTGCGACGGTCCGGTCTCAGGCTCGGCGGCGAACAACGCGACGGCGGCCGGTGAGAAGTGGACGAAGACGACGTCGCTCGCCCGACCGGCCGCGAGTTCGAGCCCCACGTCAATGGCCGCCTCCGCAGAAGCGGACCCATCGGTTGCGATCACGATTCGACCGGCGGACATCCGCTGCGCCTACGACCGACGGTCAAGTGCCGCGTCGATGGTTCCGGGCTCCTTGACAGGGTTGACATTGGTGTGGGGGGCCCGCGGTCGAACGCATCATTTGAACTCCCTCCGGGCGCTGCGCTCATGCAGCAAATACCTCTCGTGATGACCCGAGCGTCGCTTCCCTCAATCCTTCACACCCGGCGTGCCCGGCCCATCCGGGGAAACCCACATATCCCGGCCGGCCTTGTGCCGACGCGCATCCGCGCACGGGCGGTCGGAAGGAGCTTCATGCAGATCGATCTCGCTGTGTTGGTGTTTGATCACGTCGACGGTGCCGAGCGCGCATTCGCGAACGTGGTCGGGCGTGGGGTCTATGCCCCGTGGGCGGAAGAGATGGCACTGGTGGAGCGCCGACGGCGCGGGCGGATCGTGATCCGCGGGACTTTGCGGCGGTGATAGCGTCTGTCAGCGGTCCGCCCGCAGCGGGCGGTGGTCTCCGCGATGGCAATCGAGTCACAGACACGGCACCTCGGCCTGGGATATGACGACCAGGGGAGCGGCGATCCGCCGCTCCTGTTTCTCACGGGCTGGTGCTCGAGCCGCGCGCGCTGGGCAGAAGTAGCCGCGCTCTGCAGCGCGCAGCACCGGATCCTGAACCTTGATTGGCGCGGTCATGGCGACTCCGATCCGGCGCCCGGCGACTTTGGCGTCGATGAGCTGGTCGACGATGCGCTGCGGCTGCTCGACGCGCGCGGTGTGGATTCGTTCGTGCCGTGCTCGGCCTCGCACGCTGGTTGGGTCGCGATCGAGTTGTGTCGACGTGTGCCCGAGCGCGTCAGGCGGGTCGTGCACCTCGACTGGATGGTCGCCGAACCCTCCGCGGCCTACATGAGCTTGCTCGGGGAGCTGCAATCCAGCGAGGACTGGCCCCGCGCACGCGCTGCGCTGTTTGAGATATGGCGCGCCGACGTCGATCTGCCCGCGATTGAGGACGCGATCACCGTCATGGCAGCGCAGAGCGGCGAGATGTGGATGCGCTCCGGGCGTGTGATCGAGTCCTCCTACCGACGGCACGGCACGCCACTCGAGGCGCTCGCGGAGCTCGACTCCCCACCGAGGGTCCTACACGTGTACGGCCAGCCGCACTCAGCGGAGTACCTGGAGCACCAACGACGGACAGCTGCCGGGCACCCCTGGTTTTCCGTTGAGCGGCTCGATGTGCGCAGTCACTTCTCGATGATCGAGGAGGCCGACGCGGTCGCCGGATCAATCGAGCGGTTCGTGATGGCGCCGTAGTGGGCCAGCCGATGCCTCCGGTTGCGCCACGCACGGGGCACGCGCGCGGCGTCGCGGGGGTCGCGAGCCGGCTCGGCGCCCTCGATCTCCTGCACCGCGAGGATTGACGGCGGACATGGAACCCTCGACGGTGGTCAAGCAGGTCGCGCTCGCGCACGGACGGCTCGTCTACGCCGAGGCGGGCACGGGGTCGCCGGTACTGCTGCTGCACCAGACGCCGCGGTCGTGGGACGAGTACCGCGACGTGCTGCCACGCCTGGCCGCCGGTGGATACCGGACGATCGCCTTCGACACCCCGGGCTTCGGGGCATCCGTGCAGCTGCCGGGCGAACAGACCATCGAGCGCTGGGCGCAGACGGCCCATGCCGGACTCGACGCGCTGGAGATCGCGAGCGCGACGGTCGTGGGGCATCACACCGGCGGGGTCATCGCGGTCGAGCTAGCGGCCCAGCGGCCCGAGCGTGTCACCGCGCTGGTGCTGAGCTCGACTCCGCTCACCGACGAGGCCTACCGCGCGCAGGCTCCGGACGAATCCGGCGTCGACGCGGCGGAGGACGCAGAGGGCCTGCGCCGCTCGCGCGCGGACTTCTATCCGGCCGACCGACCGGACCTGCTGGACCGCTACGTGGCTGACGCGCTGAAGGCCGGCCCGCTCGCGCGGATCGGGCACCGAGTTGTTGGTGCCTACGCAATGGAGGGGACAATCGGACGCCTCGACATGCCGATCCTGCTGATCGGCGCGCCCGAGGATCCGTTCGCCTTTCCCCAGCTGGCGCGGATGCGCGCGGCGCTGCCCGACGCGGAGATCGCCGAGATCGAGGGCGGCATGGTCCCGCTTCCCGATGGCTGGCCGGAGCCCTTCGCGGCCGCCCTGCTGGGGTTCCTCGGCCGCCGCGCGCCGCGCGCCGCGCGCTGAGCGGCGACGACGGGGGTCGCTGAGCGGCGTCGGCGGGGGTGGGTCCGCGCCCGCGCGGCTCACGCTTGACACACACTCCGACCGACCATACTGTTGATCGTTGATCAAATAACTGGGAGGTGAGGAGATGTCCATGGGAGTCTCGCCGGTGGCGAAACGGCGCATCTGGGCCGTTGCAGGCGCGGGCGCGCTCGCAGCCGTGTGCGCAGCATCACTCAGCAGCACCTCGCTCGGGAGCACCACCACCAACAGCGGCGCTGCGCGCGCCGCGGTTGCATCGGTGCCGTTCTCGAGCATCGAGCAAACCGTTCCAACGGGCTATCCGAAGCCCAAGTCGGGCAAGTTCCGACTCGCGTACCTGAACCCGGAGACCGGCAACGAGTTCCTCAACATCCTCGGTCAGTCGATGGCCCTGGAGACCAAGAAGCTCGGCGGGACCTTCACCCAGCTCGATGCCGGTGGCGACGTCAACACGCAGGTCAGCCAGTTCAGCCAGCTCATCGCACAGAAGGTCAACGGCATCGCGGTGTTCGGACTTGATCCGGCGTCGCTGGCCCCCGACGTTGCGCGGGCTCGCAAGGCCGGCATCCATCTGGTGACGATCGATCTCAACTTCAAGAGCACCACGGCGTCGGCCCTCGGCGGCTACGAGAGCCAGGTGTGGCAGCGTCGCGATCAGGCGGCGTATCTCACCGCGACATACATGGCCCAGCATCTGGCCAAGGGCTCGTCGCTTGGCACGATCGATCTCATCGTCAAGGTGCCCTCAATCGTGTTCAGCATCCAGCGCGACGACTTCTGGGCGGAGAAGTACGGTCTCAAGATCGCGGGCAACGCCTCAAACCCGACCGATGACGTCGCGGGCGGCGAGAAGGCGGGCACGACGCTGATCAACAAGTTCGCCGGGATCAAGGGCGTCATGGCCTACAACGACCCGTCGGCGATCGGCGCCTACACGGCGGCGCGCAGCGCCGGGGTCACCGGCCTGCTCTTCGGTGGTGAGAACGGCGGCAGCGACGCCCTCGCAGCGGTCAAGGCGGGGACCGAGACGTTCAGTCTCAAGATCGACGCTCCCGGGATCGGCAAGGACTGGGCCTGGGGCCTGTACGACCTGCTGGAGAAGATCAAGATCCCCGGGACGGTCAAGACCGGGACGCCCGTGCTCGTCAACAAGGCGAACGTGGGCTCGATCGTGTCGTGGCAGCAGCAGCTCAAGAACCAGTACCCCGGCGGCTGAGCCGGAGCATCGATGATCGAGACACCACCACTGGTCCCCGAGGGGGTCACCCAGCAGGTTGCCGAGCGGGTTCACGTGATTCCAGATCAGCGCGTGGAGTTCGTGCCCAACAGCGGCATCGTTGTCGGGGACCGGTCGGTGCTCGTGATCGAAACAGCAATGGGCCCGCGCAACGGGCAGCGGATCCTCGCCGAGGCGCGTCGCCTCGGCGGGGACCGCAAGATGTTCCTGACGACGACGCACTTCCACCCGGAGCACGCCTTCGGAGCGCAGCCGTTCGCGGCCGTGGCGACCTACATCTGCAATGAGGCCCAGGCGCAGGAGCTGGCCAGCAAGGGGCAGGAGTACATCGAGTGGTTCTCCACCTTCGGTCCGGGCCTCGCCGAGCTGCTCGCCGAAGTTGAGCTGGTCGCACCCGATGTCACCTACGACGGCGGGCTCGCCCGGCTGGACCTCGGAGGCGTCGTCGTCGAGCTCCACGAGATCGGGCCGGCGCACACGCGCGGCGACCAGGTGGTGTTCCTTCCCGAAGGTCGCATCCTCTTCGCCGGCGACCTTGTCGAGCACCGGTTCCTGCCGATCTTCCCCGATGGCGACGCCAGCGGCCGCCGCTGGCTGGGCGCGCTCGATCGGCTCGAGGCCCTGGAGCCGCAGGTCATCGTCGGCGGCCACGGCACCGTCGGCGGCGCCGAGTTGATCGCCGCGCTGCGCGAGTATCTGACGATGGTGCGCGACCGCGTGTCGTCCATGCATGGCGACGGCCACCAGCTCGCTGACATCGAGCAGGCCGTCGAGGCGGAGGTGGCGGAGCAACTGGCGGACTGGGACAACCAAATGTGGGTCAAGAGTGCCGTCGACAGCTTCCACGCCGAGCTCACGGGCTGAAGGGCCGCAGCCGTCCGCCGTCGCGTGGATGTCGCTCCTGAACACCGGGCAGATCTCCTCGCGTCAGATCGCGCAGCACTACCTCGACCGCATCGCGCTGGTGGAGCCGCGCGTCCACGCCGTGGTCTCGTGTGACCCCGAGGCGGTGCTGACGGCCGCCGACGTGGCGGACGAGGCGCGCTCCCGTGGCGAACGGCGGCCGCTCCTCGGGCTTCCCGTGACGATCAAGGACTCCATCGACGTGTGCGGGCTGCCCTGCACCGGCGGCTCGCTGGCACGCGCAGGCCACCGTCCGGGGAGCGACGCAACGGTGGTGGCCCGGTTGCGCGACGCCGGCGCCATCGTGCTAGCCAAGACCAACGTACCCGAGTACAGCTCCTCGTATGAGACCGACAACCTCGTGCACGGCCGTACGAACCATCCCCTGGACCCGACGCGCACCGCGGGCGGCTCGAGCGGCGGCGAGGGCGCACTCGCCGGAGCAGACGCGACGCCGCTGGGGATCGGTACCGACGGCGGAGGCTCGCTGCGGGTTCCTGCGCACTACTGCGGCGTGATCGGATTGCGGCCAACCGTGGGACGGGTCCCCGAGACCGGAACGTGGCCGAGCACGCGCGCGAGCGGCTACATGGATCTCTTCTGCGTGGGGCCGATCGCGCGCTCCGTGGAGGACGTCGCGCTGGTGCTGCCGATCATCAGCGGCCCTGACTGGATCGACCCCTGCGCCGTGCCGGCGCCGCTCGGCGATCCAGCCGATGTGGCGGTTGAGGAGTTGCGCGTCGGGTGGTTCGCCGACGACCCGCGCCTCGAGGTGTCGGCCGCTACCCACAGCGCGCTGGCCGGCGCAGCAGATGCCCTGCGGGACGCCGGCGCACAGGTGATCGAGGTGCAGGCCCCGTGGGAGGAGGACCCGACGGAGCTGTTCTTCGAGTGCGTGGCGGCCGACGGCGGCGCCCAGATGCGCGCAGACCTCGGCGCGGCCGGCCGCTATCACCCGCGCTTTCAAGCACTGATCGACGCCATCGCGACGCGCCACCTCTCCGCCAGCGACTGGTTCGACGTCCAGCGTCGCGTATACGGCCTGCGCGCGCGGACGCGGGCGCTTGCGGCAACGGTCGACGTGCTGCTGTGCCCCGTGGTCGCCGGCCCGGCGCCGCACCATGGCGAGCCGCCAGGTGCGCAACCCCCGAGCGGTGGCGACGAGTACCGCGCGTTCGACTACGTGCACCTGCTGGCGCTTGCCGGACTTCCCGCCGCGAGCGTGCCCGCAGGCGTCGAAGACGGCCTGCCGATCGGCGTACAGGTCGCCGCGGGCCCCTTTCGCGAGCATGTGCTGCTGGCCGCTGCGGCGGCGATCGAAGCCCGCGTCAGTCGCGTGACGCCGTGAGCGAGGCGACGCTGCGCGCGCTCGGCGTGCACAAGAGCTACGGCGGCGTGCGTGCGCTACGCGGCGTCGACTTCGAGCTGCATGCCGGAGAGATTCACGGCCTGGTCGGCGAGAACGGCTCCGGCAAGTCGACGCTGCTGAAGATCCTCGCCGGCCAGCTCGAGCCCGATGGCGGCCGGCTCGTGCTCGACGGGGTCGACGTGCGTTTCGCCAACGCAGCGCGCGCCATGGCCGCCGGCATCGCGACCGTCACGCAGGAGACGACGCTCGTCAGCGAGCTCTCCGTAGCCGAGAACATCTTCCTCGGACCTCGCAAGCCGCGGCGGCGCTGGGGGATCGACTGGCGCCGCACGCGCGCGGAGGCGCTCGAGATCCTCGGCCGCCTGAACCTGGACATCGATCCCGGCCAGCCCGTCGGTCAGCTGCGTCCCGACCAGCAGCAGATGGTCGAGATCGCGCGCGCGCTGTCGATCGTCGCCCGCGTCGTGATCCTCGACGAGCCCACCAGTTCGCTTCCCGACGACCAGGTCGCCTCGCTGTTCGAGTCCGCGCGCGCGCTGCGGGCGCACGGCGTCGCCGTCGTCTTCGTCTCCCACCGGATCAACGAGATCTTCGACCTCGTCGACCGCGTGACGGTCCTGCGCGACGGACTCGTCGTCGGCGGCGGACCGATCGAGGAGTACGACCGCGCGCGACTCATCCACCTGATGATCGGCCGCGAGCTGGAGGAGCTCGACCTCACCCCGACACCACGGCACAGCGCAAAGACAGTGCTTCGCGTGAGCGGCTTCACAATTCCGAACCGCGTGCACGATGTCGAGCTCACGGTCGAGCCGGGCGAGATCGTCGGGCTGACAGGACTCGTCGGCTCCGGGCGAAGCAGTCTGCTCGACGGTCTGTTCGGGCTGGAGCCGTCGGCGACCGGCACGGTCGAGATCGACGGAGAGGTTGCCCGCCTCCGCGACCCGCTCAGCGCGATCCGCGCCGGGCTCGGCTACGTCCCGGCCGACCGCAAGACCCGCGGCCTCGTGCTCGACATGTCGGTTCAGGCGAACCTCCTGATGGCGCAGACCTGTCGCGTTTCCCGGCTGCGACGCCCGCGACGCGGCGCCGAGGAGCTCGCCGTCGCCGAAGCGGTGCAGCGCTTCCACATCCTCAGCGACTCGGCCGGGACACCTGTCGTGCGTCTCAGCGGCGGCAACCAGCAGAAGGTCGTCCTCGCAAAGTGGCTCGCCACCGAGCCGAAGATGCTGCTGCTCGACGAGCCCACCCGTGGCGTCGACGTGGGAGCGAAGGCGGAGATCTACAGAACGCTGGACGCGATCAAGGATTCCGGCGTGGGAATCCTGATCAGCTCGTCGGAGACCCCGGAGCTGCGGCTATTGTGCGACCGGATCCTCGTCATGTTCCGCGGGCGGATCACGGCGAGCCTCTCGCGGGAGGATGCGACCGAGGCGCGCATCATGCACTACAGCATGGGACACGAATGAACGAGATGCAGAACGGCGAGGGCGCCCGCCGCTCGCGGGCGGCGGCGCTGCGCTCCGGAACTGGCCGGGCGAGGAGCGCCGCATTCCGCCAGCGCTTCCTGGCCGTGCTCGTCCTGCTGATCGGCGTCTTCGTCTTCTTCGCGCTGACGCAGCAGCGCTTCTTGACCTCCGGCAACATCGACGCGCTGCTCACCAGCGGCTCGATCCTGTGGATGGTCGCGATCGGACTCACCTTCGTGATGCTCACCGGGGGGTTCGACCTCTCGCTGGGCTCGCTGCTCGCTCTCGCCGGCATCGCGATGGGGACGTTCATGACTCAGTGGGGGGTCCCCGTTGGCTTCGCGATCCCGATGACGATCCTGTTCGGGGCACTCGTCGGCGCGGTGGGCAACGGCTTCCTGATCGGCAAGGTGCAGCTGCCGTTCCTCGTCGTGACGCTTGGCACCCTCACGCTGTACAGCGGGCTCGTGAACCTGTGGTCAAAGGAAGTGACCACCGCGGTGCCGTCGAACACCCTGACCGCCATCGCCTTCAACAACGCGGCCGGGGTTCCGGTGTCCGTCTGGATCATGATCGGCGTCTGGCTGGTCGCTCTGTACGTGCAGCGGAGCACCTACTTCGGACGCGACGTGTACGCAGTGGGTGGAAGCGCGGACGCCGCCCAGCTATCCGGCGTGCGCGTGTCACGGACGCTGATCGCGGTCTACGCGATCGCCGGCGGACTCGCCGGGATCGCGGGCGTGCTGCAAGTGGCCCGAATCGGCGCTGCGAGCCCGCAGGTCGGCGGGACGGTCATCTTCGACGCAGCGGCCGCGGTGTTGCTCGGCGGCACGAGTTTCTCGGGCGGCATCGGCGGTGTCGGCGGCACCGCAATCGGCGTGCTCTTCCTCGCGACGCTCCAGAACGGCCTGTCGGTGTCGGGCGTCGCCGACTACTGGCAGCAGATCATCAGCGGCGGGATTCTGATCGTCGTCGTGACGATCGACCGCGTGCAGCGCCGAGGCATGCCCGACCTCGGCCTCCATCTGCCGACGCGGAGGAGCCGTCGTCCTGGCCGACAGGCCCCGCCTGGCGACGCTGACACGCCGGGTGAGTGACGCCGCGGAACAGCCCGCCGACCGCGGCGGTCTGCGTTCGACGGATGCGCCGACGGGGCTGCGCGTCGCCGTTGTCGGCGCCGGGATCGGTGGCCTGACCGCAGCGATCGCGCTTGCTCGCGCCGGTATCCACGTCGAGGTGTTCGAGCAGGCGCAGCCGATCGCGACAGTTGGCGCCCAGTTCTCGATCGGGCCGAACGCGACCCGACTGCTCGGGGCGCTCGGGCTGCTCGAGCGGCTGCGCACGATCGGTGTGCGCCCCGAGGCGGTCGAACACCTGCGCTGGGACGACGGCTCGCTGTTGCTGCGAACGCCGCTCGGTGCTGCGGCCGAGGAGCACTTCGGGGCGCCGCAGCTCGACTTCCTGCGATCCGACCTGCAGCAGATGCTGCTCGACTCGCTGCCCGCCGGCGTCGTGGTGACCGGCGCGCTGGTCACCGCCCTCGAGCAGGACGACGAGGGGGTCTCGATCCTCTTCGCGAAGGGCGAGCGCCGACGCGCGGACGTGGTCGTGGCCGCCGACGGGATCCGCTCGTCGCTGCGCCAGCAGCTCGTCGGCACCGATGTCCCCGTCTTCTCGGGCACCGTCGTCTATCGGGGTCTCGCACACCGCGCAGCCGTGGTTGCGCTGCATGCGGAGCCGGTCAGTCGCTACTGGGTCGGCCCTCAGCGCCACGGGGTGGCGTACTGGATCGCATCAGGCCGACTGCTCGGCCTCGCCGCCGCCGTCCGCCACGCCGAGTGGTCGCGCGAATCGTGGACGGACCCGGGCGACCTGGAGGAGCTGCTCGGCTACTTCGACGGCTGGCATCCGCCGCTGCTGGAGCGGATGCGCCGCTGCCATGCCCTGCTGCGCAGCGCGGTGTTCGTCCGCGCGCCCCTCGAGCACTGGTCCTATGGGCGGATCACCCTGCTCGGTGACGCTGCCCACGCGATGGAGCCCTTCAACGCGCAGGGAGCGGCGCAGGCGATCGAGGACGCCTTCGTGCTTGCGCAGTGCCTGGCGGGTGTCATGTCGGAGGAGGCCGTTCCGGCGCTACGGCGCTACGAGCGCGTGCGAATGGGTCGCGCCGGCGAACTCCAACAGTCATCCGCCGCGGCTGCGAACGAGTTCTACCTTCCAGACGGGCGCCAGCAGCGGGAGCGCGATGCCCGCTACGCCGGGCTCCTGGAAACCCAGCCGTGGGGACTTCGGCAGCACTTCTGGGAGCACGACGTGCGCGACGATCTGGCCGCGACCCGCTGATCGGGACACGTCGCCGACCCGAGCCGTGGGCGGTCAAGATGCTCTGCTACGTTGCGCTTCATGAGCCGCGAGCTTCCCGGCCCGCAGGAGGAGGCGGGTCGCCGATCCCGGGGGATCGCCGCCTATGCGAGCCAGTTCGGCATCGAGCCCTCCGAGGTCGTCGCGCACATGACGGGCCTGCTCGGAGCCCGGATGGCCGAGGAGGCGATTCAGGCGGCGGGCGGCGGCGCCTGGGAGGCCGACGAGCTCTCGCTGCGAGATCGCAGCATCGCGGTCGTCGCGGCCCTGATCACCCAGGGTGGCGTCGAGTCGCGCCTGCGCGGGCATATCCGCTGGGCCGTGGAGCACGACGTCTCCCCGAGCGCTCTCGAGGCCCTCGTCACGCTCCTGGCCAACTATGTCGGGTATCCGAGGGCATCGGTCGCGATGGAAGTCGTGCGTGCGGAGATCGCGGAGATGGGCCTTTCCTTCGACGGACCGCCCGCCGGGCCCCTGCCGCGCGACGCCCGATGAGCTTCCTCGTCACACCCGACGGCGCGCGCCTGCGCATCAGCGACCGTGGCGAGGGGCCCTCGACGATCATCCTCGTGCACGGCTGGAAGCAGTCACACCGTCTCTGGGATGAGACCACCGCGTCGCTCGCCGAGCGCCACCGCGTCGTCGCGTTCGACCTGCGCGGAATGGGGGAGTCCGACAAGCCGCGTGGGCGCTACGACTTCGACGCGCACGCCGACGACCTCACCACGCTGATCCGGGAGCTCGACCTCCACGACGCCACGCTCGTCGGCTGGTCGATGGGCTGCAGCGTGTCGCTGCAGTACCTTGCCCGCGGCGATCACGCAGTCAGCAGACTGGTCCTGATCAACGGCCCGGTACGGCTCACCACCACCGAGGGGTTCCCGCACGCGATGGCCGAGGCGGTCGTCGATCACGTGCTCGACGATCTCGCCGCGCACTGGCCGACGCGGGAGCGCGCGTTCGTCGCTGCGTCGATTCGCGATCCGCACCCCGATCAGGTGGACTGGCTGTTCCAGATCGCGCTGCAGACTCCGCTCGACGTCGCGCTGCGCGTCGTACGCGAGCAGGCGAAGCTGGACCATCGCGAGGTCGTGCAGACGCTCCCCATCCCGATTCTCGCCGCCTACGGCCGCCATGATCCCTACTATCCGACCGCGCTGGCGGAGTGGATCGCAACGAATGCGCGACGCGGGGAGCAAGTGATCTTCGAGCACAGCGCGCACTGCATTCCCTTCGAGGAGGGCCCGCGCTTCCGCGCCGAGCTCGAATCGTTCATCGCGCGGCACCCGGCGTGAGCGCCCGCCAGACCAGCGGCTTCGATCCGCCGGCGGCGCTGCGTGGGCTGCCCGTCCCCGAGCAGACGCTCCCCGCGCTGCTCGAGCGTCAGGCCGCGGCGTACGGCGCGAAGCCCCTGCTGCGCTGCGGCGAGGTCGAACGCAGCTTCGCCCAGGTGCGCGACGCTGCGGCGCGGGCCGCCGGAAACCTCGCCGCGGGTGGTGTGGCGCCCGGCGACCGCGTCGCCATGATGTGCGAGAACCGCGTCGAGGTGCTCGATCTCATCCTCGGCTGCGCCTGGTTGGGTGCCGTGGCCGTGCCGATCAACACGGCCCTGCGCGGCGCGCAGCTGACACACGTCCTGCGCAACTGCGGCGCTCGGCGAATCGCCGTCGACACGGCGCTGCTGACGGTTCTGGCCCAAACCGAGCTGCCCGCCACGCTCGAGACTGCCTGGGCGCTTGACGACCTTCCGGTGCACCACGTTCTCACCTGCGAGGTCACGCCGCCCCCGTCCGGGTCGGAGCCCGCGCCACTGCCGCAGACGGTCGGCCCGGGCGACACGGCCGCGATCCTCTACACGTCGGGGACGACCGGACCCTCCAAGGGCGTCTGCTGTCCCCACGCGCAGCTGTACTGGTGGGGCATCCTCGTCGGCGAGATGCTCGGGATCGGCGAGGACGACGTGCTGTACACCTGCATGCCCCTGTTTCACACGAACGCGCTCAACGCGTTCGTGCAGGCGCTCGTCGCGGGCGCGACGTTCCACATCGGGCCGCGCTTCTCGGCCTCGAGGTTCTGGACGACAATCGGGGAGTCCCAGGCGACGGTCACCTACCTGCTCGGCGCGATGGTCAATATCCTGGCGTCCCGTCCATCGGAGCCTCAGGAGCGCGCACACCGCGCGCGGGTTGCCCTGGCGCCGGGGACGCCGGCGGCCTTGTTCGACGCCTTTCGAGAGCGCTTCGGCGTGCAGCTCGTCGAGGGCTACGGCTCGACCGAGACCAACTGCGCGATCGCCGCGCCGTGGACGGCGCAGCGCGCCGGCTACATGGGCCCGGTTCGCGACGACTTCGAGGCACGCGTCGTCGATCAGTACGACGTTGAGGTTCCCGCCGGCGAGGGCGGCGAGCTCGTGCTTCGCAGCTCCGCGCCCTACAGCTTCGCAACCGGCTACTTCGAGATGCCGGAGAAGACCGTCGAGGCGTGGCGCAACCTCTGGTTTCACACCGGCGACCGCGTGGTGTGCGAAGCCGACGGCTGGTTCCGCTTCCTCGACCGGCTGAAGGACGCAATCCGCCGCCGCGGCGAGAACATCTCGAGCTACGAGGTCGAGCAGGCGCTGCTCGAGCACGCCGCGGTCGCCGCGGCCGCCGTCTTCCCCGTGCCCTCGGAGATGGCCGAGGACGAGGTGGCTGCCGCGATCGTCCTCAAGCCCGCGGCCGCCGTCGATCCGCGTGAGCTGATCGAGCACTGCGGGCCACGCCTCGCCTACTTCGCGATCCCGCGCTACATCGAGTTCGTGGCGGAGCTGCCGCTGACCGAGAACGGCAAGGTTCGCAAGGCGGTGCTGCGCGAGCGCGGGATCACACCCGGCATGTGGGATCGCGAAGCGGCAGGCGTTCAGCTGAACCGCTCGACCACGTAGGGGCCCCGGTCGGTGGCGAGGCGAGGCGAGGCGGATCGCATCGTCGCGGGACGGGCGACGCGGTCGGCGCTGTCCGCCGTCGCTCAGGCGGTCCCAGTCGGAGCCTGAGCGGCCTCGAGCACGGCATCGACGATCTTGTTGTAGCCGGTGCAGCGGCACAGGTTGCCCGACAGCGCCTCCCTGATCTCCGCTTCGGTGGGGGACGGGTTGCGCTGGAGCAGCGCCTGGGCTGCGACGATCATCCCGGGCGTGCAGAAACCGCATTGCGCGGCACCGTTTGAGACGAACGCCGCCTGCACGTCCCCCAGCTCGCCGTTGCGCTCCAGACCTTCGACCGTCGTGACCTCGCGGCCTCGCACCTGCTGAGCCAGCTGGAGACAGGAGACGACCGGCTCCCCGTCGACGAGCACCGTACAGGCGCCGCAGTCGCCCGTCATGCAGCCCCACTTCGTGCCGGTCAGCCCGAGGACGACCCGCAGGAATGAGAGGAGCGTGACGTCCGGCTCCGCCTCGCGGCGGTAGGGATCGCCGTTGACAACCAGCTCGACCCTCATGGCGCCTCACTCGCGAGGACGCCGTTGATCGGGGCCGGCATGCCCGCCGGCCAGCTCCCTGTCGCCCTCAGCCAGCTGACGCGGAGCGCCCGCGGAACGAGCACGGCGACCACCTGACGCCGGTACTCGGCGGTTCCCCGCGCGTCGGAGATTGGGGAGCAAGCCGCCGCTGCGCAGGCGCCCGCTCGGTCGGCGTCCTCGGCGGACAGTGCGGTACCAACGACGGCCTCGGCGGCCTCGCCGACGAGCAGGGGCACAGGCGCGACGGCGCCGAGCGCAATCCTCGCCCGGGTCACCGTCGTCCCTGCGACCTCGACCGCGGCGGCGACACCGACTCCAGCCAGGTCCATCGACCAGCGGACGGTCTGGCGCAGGTAACAAGAGCCGGCGGCCGTCGCGGGCACGCGCAGGCTGACTGCCGTGAGCAGCTCGCCCGGCTCGAGCGTCGTCCTCCCCGGACCGGCGAACAGCTCGCTCAGCGGCATCGAGCGCTCGCCGCCGGGCCCTGCGGTCTGCGCCACGGCGTCGTGCACAAGCAGCGCCGGCGGCATCTCGGCGGACGGGGTGGCGTGGCACAGGTTTCCGCCGATGGTCGCCATCGTGCGGATCTGCACCGAGCCGAGCACCCGTGCCGCCTCCACGAGCGCCGCGGCGCGCCGGGCGAGCTGCGGATCGAGCTCGATGCTACGGATCGTGGTCAGCGCTCCGAGCCGGAGCACCTCGCCGTCGATCTGCCTGTCGACCAGGGAACCGAGCCGACTGAGGTCGACAAGCCACTCCGGGCTGACGCGGCCAAGCCGCGTGTCGATCATCACGTCGGTCCCGCCAGCAATTGGCGTCGCGGAGCCGGCGTGCTCGGCCAGAAAGCCGATCGCGTCGTCGAGGCTCTCGGGCACGAAGAGGTCAGGCACCGCCGGACCCCGCGTTGCGGCTGACGATCGAGCGCTCATTCGTGTCGATCCACTCCTTCACCTTCCAGGGCCGCATCGGATAGGCGCGCGGGCGGATGCCGGTGGCATCGGCGATCGCATTGGCGATCGCGGCCGCCGGCGGGATGATCCCGGCCTCGCCGACCCCCTTCGCGCCGAACGGCCCGCGCGGGTCGATCGTCTCGACGAGGTTGACGACGATCCGCGGGACGTCGATGGCGGTGGGCAGCCCGTAGTCGTGGAGGTTCGGGGCGGCGATCTTGCCGTCGAAGATGACGAGCTCCTCGGAGAGAGCGAGGCCGATTCCCATCGCCGCCCCGCCCTCGATCTGGCCCTCGCACGACATCGGATTGATCGCCCGACCGACGTCGTGGGCCGTCCAGAGGTTGAGCAGCCGGACCATGCCGGTGCCGGGATCGACCTCCACCTCGGCGACGTGGGCGCCGAAGCCGTAGGCGGCCGAGATGTTGCCGCGATGGTTCTCCTGCATCTGCGTCGGCGGGTCGTAGAAGGCCGTGGCCATGACGACGCTGCCCTTCTGCCGCAGGAGCAGTCGACGAACGAGACGCGCGTAGTCCATCCGCCGCTCCGGCTCGCCGGCGACCTCCACCGTCCCGTCCCGGATGGAGAGCTGGTCGATCGGCGCTCCGAGCACCTCAGACGCCGTCTCGAGCAGCTCGTCCCGGACCTTGGCGGCCGCCATGCGGGCCGCGTTGCCCGCGACGAACGTCGTCCGGCTCGCGTGCACGCCGACGTCCCACGGCTTGACGTCGGTGTCGGAGTTCACCACATGCAGCGCGGCGAGCGGGACGCCGATCTCTTCGGCCACGATCATCGCCAGCACCGTCTCTGAGCCCTGGCCGAGCTCGGAGGCGCCGGTGATCAGCGTCACCTGACCCGAGTCGTCGACCTTGACCATCGCGCCGCACCCGTCGGAGCCGTAGATGCGGGCGCCGCCGCCGACATGGATGAACGCCGCGGCACCGAGGCCGCGGTGGCGCTCGCGCATCCGGCCGCGGCGCTCGTCCCAGCCCGACTGCTCCCGGACGATCTCCAGACATTCGCTCAGACCGCACGAGGTGATCTCCATCCCCTGCGGCGTGACGTCGCCGGACTGGTTCGCGTTGCGCAGCCGGAGGTCCATCGGGTCGATCCCGAGCGCATCGGCGAGCTCCTCCATCTGCTGTTCGACCGCGAAGGTCGCCTGCGGATTGCCGAACCCTCGCACCGATCCGCCGTAGTTCTTGTTCGTGTAGACGACGGCGCAGCGCACGCGGCTGTTCGGCACGCGGTACATCGAGCTGACGGTGTTCATCGCCACGAGCATCGCGTGCGAGCCCCAGCCGTTGTAGGCGCCGTTGTCGGAGACAACCTCGGCCTCGCGGAACAGCAGGTTCCCCTCCGCGTCGGCGCCGGTTCGCATCCTGAAGTGAATCGGCTGGCGCGTCCGCGTGCCGATGAACTCCTCCTCGCGGCTCATCACGAGTCGGACCGGGCGGCGGGCCTGCCGCGCGAGCATGACGGTGATGAAGTCGTGGGGATCGATGTCGATCTTCCCGCCGAAGCTCCCGCCGACCGGCGGCTGGATGACGGTGATGCGCTGCCAGTCCAGCCCGAGGCAGTCGGCCAGTTCCTTCCGGTACATGAAGACCATGTGGACGGGGCTCCAGACCGTCAGGTGCCCGTCGGGGTCGAACGAGGCGACGACGACGTGCGTCTCGATCGGCGCCGGCGCGGCCTGCGGGGAGGAGTAGTGGCCCTCGACGATCACGGCGGCTTGGGCGGCCGCGCTGTCGACGTCGCCATCGTCGAAGTCCCACCGCATCGCCACGTTGCCGGAGATGTCAGGCAGCTCGTCGTGGATCGGTGTCGCCGTCCCGTTGAGCGCCTCGAACGGATCGTAGCCCGCGGGCAGCACCTCGTACTCCACGCGGATCAGCTCGATCGCGCGCCTCGCCGTCTCCTCGTCGATCGCCGCGACCGCCGCCACCTCGTCGCCGATGAACCGGACCCTGTCGGGCTTGAGCGGGATGTTGTCGCTGTTGTAGCCGAAGGGGCGCTGCTCCACGTTCCCCGCGTGGATCGCCGCATGAACGCCCGGCAGTTGCTGGGCGGCCGACACGTCGATCGAGACGATCCGCGCGTGGGCGTACGGGCTGCGCAGGATCGCCGCAACCAGCATGCCGGACATTCGAAGGTCCTCGGCGTACACCGTCTTGCCCGCCACCTTCTGTGGTGCGTCGAGCTTGGGCAGGCGCCGCCCGACGACACGCAGGGCCTCCGGCGGTTCGGCGGGCGTTCCCTCTTCTGCAGCGATGGCGGACCTCCCGTCGGGTGCCTCTGCCGCGCGTCCGCGGGCCTTGACCCATACATGTATACCAATCGCCCGGCGGCGCACCGATGGGCCCCGGGGGCGCGTGCGCGGTGGCCTGCTAGTCGATGAGCGCGTCGGCGACCAACTCGACGAAGTCGCGCGCCTGCAGCGGGCGCTCCTCGCTGAGCGCCGCTCGGGCGCCGCTCGCGAGCATCGTCAGGCAGAACGGGCAGCCCGTTACGACGGTGGTCGCGCCGGTGGCCGCGGCCTCGCGCGCGCGGATGGCGTTGATCTTCTCGCCGCCGTCGGCGTCGTCGAAGAAGGCGTGGCCGCCGCCGGCTCCGCAACAGAAGCTCTCCGTGCGCGAGCGGGGCATCTCCACGCGCTCGACCGCGAGCGCGTCAAGGATTCGTCGCGGCGCGTCGAACTCGCGGTTGTAGCGTCCGAGGTAGCAGGGGTCGTGGTAGGTGACCCGTTCGCGAGCTCCGGGCGCGAGCCGGATCCGGCCCTGCTCGATGAGCGAGCTGACCAGCTCGCTGTGGTGCACGACCGTGTAACGGCCGCCGAACTGCTCGTACTCGTGACGAAGCTGCTGCAGACAATGTGGGCAGTGCGTGACGACGCGCTCGACGCCGGCGCCGTTGAGCGCCTCGACGTTCGCGCGGGCAAGCATGGAGTAGTCAAATTCGTTGCCCGTCCGGCGCGCGACGTCGCCGTTGCAGCTTTCCTGCGAGAACACTGCGAACTTGACGCGAGCGTGTTGCAGCACCGTGACGAGCGCGCGCGCGACCAGTTGCGCACGCTCGTCGAAGGCGGCCGCGCAGCCCACCCAGTAGACGAGCTCAACGGCGCGCACCTCCTCGAGCGACGACACCTGGTCCACCTCCAGGCCCGCGAGCCAGTCCGTTCGGCTCGCATTGGCGCCGCGGAACGGATGCTGGCGCGCCTCGAGGTTGGCCATCGCCTCCGCAACGCCGGAGGGCACCGCGGCCTGTTCCATCGCGAGGTTCTGGCGCAGTCCGATGATGAGTGGGACGTGCTCGATCCGGACCGGGCACGTCTCTTCGCAGGCGCGACAGGTCGTGCAGGACCAGAGCGTGTCGGGCTTGATCACGCCTCCGGCGAGCGGCGGCATGCCCTGGAGGATCTCCTGCGCGCGTGTCTCGTCACCGGCGCCCAGCGCGCTGCCCGCCTCGCGCAGCTGCGGGAACGCACCGCGGACGTGATCGCGCAGGTCGAGGATGACGCGCTTGGGCGAGAGCGGCTTGCCGGCTGCGAAGGCGGGACACGCTGCCTCGCAGCGGCCGCACTCCGTGCACGCATCGAGCGCCAAGAGCTGCCTCCACGACATGTCAAACGGGGTTCGAATACCCAGCTTCACGTCGGCGTCCTCGAAGTTCGTGGGAGCTACTACACCGTGCGCAGGTCCTGGGTTCGCGAAGTAGACGTTCAGCGGACTCGTGACCATGTGGATCAGCTTCGTGAACGGGATCGTCGCGAGCAGCCCGTGCCAGAGGAACACGTGGAAGACCCAGAGCCACGGATAGACGTCCTTCAGCGTCGCGTTGCTGCCGAGGACTCCGTGGGATGCCAGGCCCGTGGCGTAGCCGACCGGTGACCAGCTCGCCCATGGGTCGTGTCTCACCTGGATGCGCATTCCCTCGAGCAGGAAGCCGGTGACGAGGATCAGGGCGAGCCACCCGAGCATCAGCGCGTCTGCGCGGTTGCCGTGCTCCAGTCGGCTCGGACGCAGCACGTAGCGCCGGTAGGCGGCGATCGCGATCCCGATCAGCAGGAGGAGCCCGAACAGGTCGACGGTCAGGCTCTGGAAGTAGAGGTAGAAGGCACCCCGCATGATCGGGATGCCGAGGTCGAAATCGATGAAGACGACCACCGTCGCTGCGAACAACACGAGGAAGCCGAAATAGATCAGCGCGTGCATCGCGCCCGGCAGCCGATCGCGCAGCACACTCGCCTGCGCGCCGGCATCGATCAACGTCCGCCGCAGCCGCGCCCACGGATGGTCCCACGCGACTTCCGGGCGCCCCAGGCGCCAGACTCGGATCCGGCGCCAGAATCCGTAGGCGAAGACGACGAGTGCCGCGCTCATGCTCGCATAGAGCAGCGCAACCATCAACGGCGACACGTGCCATTGGATCTGGCGGGTGGCGACCTCGCCGAGGACGTCCGTCACGGCCCTACCGGGGCGACGCCCGTCGCCGAAGCGCTTCGATCAGGGCGGGAAGGAACAGCCGGCAGTCCATCAGAACACCGAGGCGCGCACGTCCGAAGATGGGGGCGTCGGGGTCCGTGTTCACGGCGATGACTGCCTTCGCGCCGGCGATGCCGGCGAGGTGCTGGCTCGCACCGGAGATCCCGATCGCGAAGTACACGTCCGGGCTCACGACCTTCCCTGTCAGCCCGACCTGACGGTCGGGCTGCGCCCACCCTGCGTCGACCGCGGCGAGGGAGGCGCCGACGGCGCCTCCGAGCAGGCGGGCAAGCTCCTCGAGCTCAGCGAATCCCTCGACGTTGCCGACGCCGCTTCCTCCCGACACGATCACCGTCGCGTCTTCGAGCGAGGCACCCGCGACGGGCACCTCGGAGTCGATGAGCTCGACCGCACCGTCGGTGGGGGGAGCGGTGCGTGTCGAGACGGCCGCCGCGCCGCCCGTGACCTCCGCCGCCGCGAACGCGCCGCGTCTGAGCGTCGCGACGACCGGCTCCGAGGCGGCCGAGATCGTTGCGAGCGCTTTGCCGCCGTAGACGGGCCTCGTCCACACCGGACGCCCGTCGAGCACCTCGATGGCGGTCGCGTGCATCACGGCGGTGCCGCCGAGCCGTTCGGCGAGACGCGGCGCGATCTCCGCGCTGCGGTCGTCCGCCGCCAGCAACACCGCGCGGGCTCCCAGCTCGCGTGCGAGTTCGGCGAGCACGGCGATCGAGCCCTCGCTGCCCGACGCCGCGCAGTCGCCCTCGACGACGAAGGCCTGCGCGACTCCGTATCCGCCGGACTCCTCCGCCGCTCCCGATCCCTGCGGTCCGAGCGAAGCGACCGCGACCTGCTCGCCGAGCGCGGCACCGAGACGGACGGCGGCTCCGAGTAGCTCCCGGCTCGCGGGTCCCAGGCCTGGCGCGTCCCAGGTCGCGGCGACGATCATCCGGGCCTCGTCAGGAGCTTGAGCTCCTCGAGGCGGCCGAGCAGCGCGGCGGCGATCTCCGCCGGATCCTCGCCCTCGATCAGCTCACAATCACGCTCGACCTCCGGCACCCAGACCCTGGTCAGCTCAACGCGCCGCGCCGCGGCGAGCTGCTCGGAAGAGAGCTCGAGATCGTCCAGCGTCCAGCGCGTGATCGGCCTCTTGTTAGCGGCCATCCGGTCCATCACGCTCCCCATCCGCAGGCGGAGCGACGGGTGGCTGGTCACGGTGAGGACCGCCGGCGGACGCACCGCGAACTGCTCCACGCCGGCGCTCCCGCTGCGCCAGACGCGGAGGCGGCCGTCGCTGTGCTCGGCACGCCAGACCAGGCCGACCGCCGGCCACTTCAGCCGCTCGGCGATGAGGTAGCCGACCTGGCCGTGGTCCCAGTCGCCGGCTTGGCGTCCGGCCAGCACGAGCTCCGCGGGCTCGAGTCGGCGGATCGCCGCCAGCAGAAGTTCGGCTGTCTGCGAGGGATCGGTGGATTCGGCAGGGCCGACCTCGACGTGCACCGCCTCGTCGCAGCGCAGCGCCAGCGCTTTTCGCAGCGCGTCGACGGACTCGGCCGGACCGGCTAGCAGTGCGGTGAGCGTGTCGACGATGCCCGCGTCCCTTAGCTGGAGCGCGAACTCGAGTGCGTTCTGCTCGAACGGGCCGAGCAGCGTCGGGCCGAGGTTGTCCGGCGGACGGTGCGTCTCCGGATCGATACGGAACCTGCTCGGCGGCAGCTCCCAGTCGAGGATCTGCTTCAGGAGGACGATCGCGTGCATCGTTGTCCGCCGCGCGCTCTTCGCCAACCCCGCTCCATCCGAGCTGAGCATACTGGCTGTCGAGAACCGTATAGAGTCGCGCACGTGGTCGAGCCCTCGGATGCGGTCATCGTGGGCGCCGCCGAGTCACCGTACAGTCGTCATCCGCCAGAAGGCGTCACGACCGAGTCGCTGCTCGCCGACGCGTTCGTCCGCGTGCTTGCGAGCACCGGCATCAGCCGGGAGGAAGTGGACGGTCTCGGGGTCGCGTCGTTCACGCTCGCACCCGACCGCGCGATCGACCTCGCATGGAAGCTCGGCATCCGACCGCGGTGGCTGATGGACGACGGCAACGGCGGAGCCTCCGGCATCCAGCTCCTGCAACACGCGATGCGGGCGATCGACGCCGGCGACGCGACGACGATCGTGCTGCTCTCGGGTGACCACTTCGACAGCGCAGCGTTCCGGGTGCTCGTCGACACCTACAACCGCACGACGGCGCAGTACCTCGCGGGGATCCCGACCGGAGGACCCAACGTGCTCTTCGCGATGCTCACGCGCCAGCAGATGGACGCGCACGGGCTCGAGCGCGAGGACTACGGCCGACTCGTCGTCGCCCAGCGCCGCTGGGCCGGGCTCAACCCCGGCGCGGTGTACCGGGCGCCGCTCACGCTCGAGGAGTACCTCGCGGCACCGGTCGTGGCCGAGCCGCTGCACCGCCTCGACTGCGTGCCGGTCGTCAGCGGCGCGGACGCGCTCGTCGTCACCGCCGCCGGCCAAGGGGGCGTGGGCATCCGCGCGCTGCGGGGCCTGCACAACCACGACGGGCAGGAGGGGGACGGACTGCGGACCGGGATCGCGGAACTTGCCCGCGACCTGTGGGAGGACGCCGGCGCAGGGCCCGAGGACGTCGACATCGTCTCGGTCTACGACGACTACCCCGCGATGGCGCTCGCGCAGCTCGCCGACCTGGGCTTTGCGCCCGACGGTGACCTGCGCGCGTTCCTCCGCAGGCGGATCGAGGAGGAGCGGCTGCCGGTGAACACGTCCGGCGGGCAGCTCTCCGTCGGCCAGGCGGGCGCGGCGGGAGGCATGATCGGCCTCGTCGAGTCCGTCGTGCAGCTCCTCGGCCAGGCAGGCGAACGCCAGGTCGAGGACGCGCGACTCGCCGTCGTCACCGGCTACGGGATGGTGCTGTACCGCTACGGAGCCTGCGCCAATGCCGTCGTGTTGGAGCGCCGGTGAGCCTGCGCGTGTTCGTGTGCGAAGCCTGCGGGCGCGCGGTGTTTCCGCGGCGGCTGCTCTGCCCGGACTGCGGCGGCACGGAGTGGCGGCGCGAGCCCGTGGATGGCGGCGTGCTCGAAGCGGTCACGGAGCGCGACGGCGTTCGCGTCGGCGCCGTCCGCACGCCGCTGGGACCGCTGGTCATCACGCGGATCGAGGGCGAGCCACAGCCCGGCACCGACGTTCCGCTCGGCGAGGACGGCGACGTCCCCGTGTCACGGGCGAGCTGACCAGCGATGGAGGCGGAGATCCGCCAGGAGCGCCCGTGAACTTCGACCACGACGACGACCAGCTCGCCCTGCGCGAGTTCGGGCTCGAGCTCGCGCAGCGCACGGAGGACAAGTACTGGCAGGGGGTCGACGAGGAGTACCGCTTCCCGCGAGAGTTCTGGGACGCGCTCACCGAGCACGGGATGCTCGGGATCGCCGTGCCGGAGGAGTTCGGCGGGGCCGGCAAGGGCCTGCTCGACTTGGCGATCGCGGTCGAGGCGATCGCCGAGGGCGGCGGCGGGATGGAAGGCGGCTCGCTCTTCCTCAGTGGACCTGTGTTCGGCGGCTGTCTGCTCTCCCGCCACGGCACCAGACAGCAGCAGGAGGCTCACCTGCCTGGGCTTGTCACGGGAGATATGTGGGCCGGTGCGTTCACCGAGCCCGAGTCGGGGTCGAACATCGCGACGATCAAGACGAACGCCGTCCGCAGGGGCGACCGTTACGTCGTCAACGGCCAGAAGGTCTACATCTCGCTCGTCCAGAACTCGAAGCACATCGTCGTGATGGCGCGGACGTCACCCTACGACCCGCAGCGGCGCACGCACGGGATCTCGCTGCTGCTCGGCGATCTTCCCGACGCGGCCGTGCGTGCGCACCCGTTCAAGAAGCTCGGGAACCACTTCATGGACACCAACCGCGTCTACTTCACCGACTACGAGATCCCCGCCGAGAAGGTCGTCGGCGAGGAGGGCAAGGCCTGGGGCCCGCTGTACGACATCCTGAACCCCGAGCGGATCATTCTCGCCGCGGCTGCGATCGGAACAGGGAACCTCTGCATCCGCAAGGCGGTCGAGTACGCGTCGGACCGGAGCCCGTGGGGGCGGCCGATCGGCAGCTACCAGGGGCTGCAGTTTCCGCTCGCGAAGGCGCGGGTCGCGCTCGAGACCGCCCGGCTCAAGGTTTACGAGGCGGCGTGGCTGTATGACAACGGGCGCGACTGCGGCGTCTGCGCGGCGATGGCGAAGTACGCCGCCGCGCATGCAGCGCTCGACGCGGCCGACTGGGCGATCCAGGTTTATGGCGGCGCGGGCTACATCGCCGACTCCGGGATCGAGCGCCACTGGCGCAACCTCCGCCTGTACCGGATCAGCCCCGTGTCAGACGAGATGACGCTGAACTACCTCGCTCAGCACGACCTCGGTTTGCCGCGCTCGTACTGACATGGGTGGCAACGCGCTGCTGGCGACGATGACCGCGCTCCGCATCTACGCGCTCACCGCCTGTTGGTGCGGCTCGGCGTCGATCTTGTCCGCGCTGCCGACACCGCGTAGATTCGAGCACGCACAAACAATCAAGCGAGGTCGAGCCGGATGAGTAGCGAGAGCAGCAACGTCCTTGAAGTCGAGCAGTCGGAGACGAGCGTCGCGACGATCACGCTCAGCCGCCCGCCGGTGAATGCCATGAATCCGCAGCTGATCGACGAGCTGCTCGACGCGGTCGACATGCTTGCGGTCGATCCAGTCGCGCGCGCGATCATGATCATGGGTGCGGGCGGCCGGTACTGCGCCGGCGCGGACATCGCCGTCATGAGCGACCACTCGCGAGCCACCTACCGCCGGATGCGCCGGCAGATCGAGGTGGAGGACGCGCTCGAGCGCCTCGAGAAGCCGGTCGTCGTCGCGATCGAGAAGTTTGCGCTCGGCGGCGGCGCAGAGCTCGCGCTCGCCTGCGATGTTCGCATCATGGGCGAGAACGCGCTCTTCGGCTTCCCCGAGGCGGCCCTCGGCCTGCTGCCCGGCGCCGGGGGCACGCAGCGGCTCACGCGTCTGGTCGGCACCGCGCGGGCCTTCTGGATGATGGCGACCGGCGCGAAGCTCTCGGCGGCCGAGGCGTTCGACTACGGTCTCGTCAACGAGGTTGTCGCCGACGACGCCGTCTTGGCGCGGGCGAGGGAGGTCGCGGAGCAGCTCGCGAACGGCCCAACGCGGGCGATCGGCCTGATCAAGCGCCTCGTGTACGAGAGCTGGGGCCGCGAGCTGCCGTCGGGGCTCCTTCGCGAAGGTGACGCCGTCTTCGAACTGCTCTCGAGCGCCGATCTCCAGGAGGGCTTCCAGGCATTCCACGAGAAGCGCCCCGCGCGCTTCACGGGCAGCTGACGAAGGCCGGCCCGACGTCGGCTCGGCGGCCGACCTAGGCGTGCGCACACCGGCTGCCGGCGACCTCGAATCCGACCTCCGGCGCGTGCCGCCGCACGCTGGCGCCCGCACGCGCTGTGGCGCGACCGCCTTCGAGCGGGCGGGAGGCGGCCCGGCCTGGATCGGCGGGTGCGCTGCCCTTCATCGGGGTTCATACTCGAGCTTATGACCGCCGTCGACGTTGGCATCCCGAGGTACGACCTCGCCGACCGCTTCAGGTCGACCAGCGCCGCGGTCCTCCTCGGCGGCATTCACGCGGTGGCACGGCTCCTCGTCGAGCAGCACGAGCGCGACCGCGCGCGCGGCCTGCACACCGCGAGGTTCGTCTCCGGATACCCCGGAAGTCCCCTCGGCGGTCTCGATCTCACCCTGGCGTCGATTCCGGAGCTACGCGAGCGGTCGGACTTCGCGCTCGTCCCGGCGGTCAACGAGGAGCTTGCTGCGACGGCGGTCTGGGGATCGCAGCTCCCGCTACCCGGACGACGCTCGCCGTACAGCGGCACGGTCGGGGTCTGGTACGGGAAATCGCCGGGCATCGACCGGGCCGGCGACGCATTCCGCAACGGCAACCTGTTTGGCGCACACCCCAACGGCGGCGTGCTCGTCCTCGCAGGCGACGATCCCGCTCCCAAGTCCTCGACGGTTCCCTCCGCAAGCGAAGCTGCGCTCGCGGCGTACGGCTTGCCCGTGCTTGCGCCGCGGAATAGCGAGGAGATCGTCAAGTTCGGGCTGCTCGGAGTGGCGCTTTCACGCGTTTCGGGTTGCTGGGTCGCGCTGAAGCTCGTCACCGACGTCGCGGAAGGCGCCTGGAGCGTCGGCACCGATTTCGGCACGCTCGCCGTCACCGTTCCCGAGATCGAGTGGAACGGCGAGATTTGGACCTACCGCCAGGAGACCGTGCCCGGCCCGCCGGCGGCTGTCGGAGCCGAACAGGAGCTGGTGGGGCCGCGGTGGCAGATGGTGAACGCCTTCGCCCGCGCGAACACCATCAACGCAATCGAGATCGACACTGCCGATGCCTGGCTTGGCATCGTTGCCCCCGGCAAGACCTACGACGACACCCTCCAGGCTCTGCTCGATCTCGGGATCGACGCTGCGACCGCTGCCCGTCGCGGGATGCGGGTCATGCGGATCGGGATGCTGCATCCCCTGGAGCCGGAGAGCATCCGCGAGTTCGCGCGCGGGCTCGAAACCGTGCTCGTGGTCGAGGAGAAGCAGGGGTTCGTCGAGCCCCAGGTGAAGAGCGCCCTCTACGGGTCTGCCCGCGCCCCCGCCGTCATCGGCAAGCGAGACCAAGACGGCAGGCTGCTCGTGCCGGCTGACGGCGAGCTGAACGCGGCGCGAATCGCCGAGGCGCTCCACCGGGTGCTCGCTCCGCGCATCGAGATCCGCGAACCCCCGGTCCCGGCAGCGGCTGCGCTGCCCGTCTTGCCGGTCCGACGGACCGCCTACTTCTGCAGCGGCTGCCCGCACAATCGCTCGACCGTCGTTCCGGAAGGCTCGCTCGCTGCAGGCGGGATCGGCTGTCATGGCCTGGTCGGCATGATGGAGCGCCCGAGCAGCGCCGTCACGGGACTCACACATATGGGCGGGGAGGGCGCGCAGTGGATCGGGCAGGCCTTCAGCTACGACGGCGGCCACCTCTTCCAGAACATCGGTGACGGCACCTTCTTCCACTCTGGACAGCTCGCAGTGCAGGCGTGCGTCGCCGCCGATGTCAACATCACGTTCAAGCTCCTCTACAACTCCGCCGTCGCCATGACCGGCGGACAGGACGCCGTCGGCGCGCTCTCCGTGCCTGCCGTGACGAGGAAGCTCGAAGCCGAGGGCATCCGGCGCACGATCGTATGCGCAGAGGAGCCCGAGCGGTACCGAGGCCTCGGGGCAGCCATGGCGAGCAACGCCGAAGTCTGGGATCGCACGCGTCTGGAGGAGGCGCAGCTCCGGTTGCGGGAGACGCCGGGCGTCACGGCGCTGATCTACGACCAGCGGTGCGCGGCCAAGGCTCGGCGCCTTCGAAAGCGCGGGAAACTTCCGGCGCGAACCACGCGAGTGGTCATCAACGAAGACGTCTGCGAAGGATGCGGCGACTGCGGACGCAAGAGCAACTGCCTGTCGGTGTGGCCCGTCGAGACCGAGTTCGGACGCAAGACGCAGATCGACCAAACCTCGTGCAACACCGACTACAGCTGCCTCGAGGGCGACTGCCCGTCCTTCGTGACGGTGGAGATCGACCCGCTGGCGCCGACGGCGTCCTCCCACGTCCCCCACGCTCCGGCGGTGCCCGATCCGCCGATCGCGTCGCCGACCTCGACCTACAACGTCTTCCTCGTCGGCATCGGAGGGACCGGTGTGGTCACCGTAAACCAGGTGCTCGCCACGGCTGCGCTGCTCGACGGCTTGCAGGTCCGGACACTCGACCAGACCGGCATGTCGCAGAAGGCGGGGCCGGTCGTGTCGCACCTGCGCATGGCTCGAGAGGACATCGAGCCAGCAAACAGGGTCGGCGTCGGCCAGTCCGACTGCTACCTGGCGCTCGACATCTTGACCGGGAGCGAGTCGCGCAATCTCACCTACGCAGACCCTGACCGAACCGCCGCATTCGTGGCGACGAGCGAGGTGCCGACCGGCGCGATGGTCGAGGGGCATACAGCGATCGAGTTCCCGCCGCGAGCGCAACTCCTGAAGCGGATTCGATCGTCCGTCCGCGACCTGTTCGACCTGGACACGTTGAGCGCCGCAGGCGCTCTCTTCGGCCACACGACGCCGTGTCACTTCCTCCTCGTCGGCGCTGCGTTCCAGGCCGGAGCTCTTCCGATTTCGGTGGCGGCGATCGAAGCGTCGATCGAGTTGAACGGCGTCGGCGCCGCCGCCAATCTCGCCGCCTTCCAGTGGGGTCGCGTCGCGGTCGCCGACCCGACCACGTTCGCTGCTGCGACGGCGCGGCGGACAAGCGCTCCGCGGCCGGTTCATCCACTACCAGCAAGCCCTCTCGGCGGGGCGACGCGCGAAGCGACGGCCGTGAGGACATCCCACTTGGCGGATTACGGAGGAGAGCGCCTCGTGCGCAGCTACCTCGCCATGGTGGAGGAGGCATGGCATGCCGAGCGGCGCTTCACCGCACGGACCGACTTCAGTCAAGCGGTCGCCGTGGGCCTGCACCGGGTGCTCGCTTACAAAGACGAGTACGAGGTTGCACGCCTGCTCACCGCGCCCGGGTTCGCGGCGTCAATCCGCGACGAGATGCCCAGCATGAAGCGGGTTCGCTTCCAACTCCACCCGCCGCTCCTCCGCGCGCTGGGGCTGCGGAGGAAGATCTCGCTCGGGCCGGCCGGGAGACCGATCCTGACCGTCATGGCGCGACTGCGGTTTCTCCGCGGTACGCCGTTCGATCCGTTCGGCTATGCACGTGTGCGGCGCGTCGAGCGCGCGCTCGCGCGGGAGTACACGGCGCTGGTCTCCAGTCTTGCCTCGATGCTAGACAGCGAGAACTACGAGTACGCCGTCGCCGTGGCCAGTGCAATCGAACTGGTCCGTGGATACGAGGGGATCAAGCTCGCAAACGTCGAGCACTACCGGGCACGCCTCGCCGAACTCCGAGCGCGCGGCGACGCTGTCACCGAAGCTGGGTGACCAAGCCGCCACCGGCCCCGTGAGTGACCATTCCATCGCGATGGATCCATCGACGAAATTGCCCGGCGAGGTCAGGGCTGCTCGAAAGAGCGGGTGTCCGCGGACGCCCTGCACAGGCCCGTTAGGGGCAGCTCCGCTCTGCAGGCGGCGCTCAATGCACGAGGATCGCGCTGTCTGGCGTGTGCAGTTAGCCCGCTGGCTGCCCTCCTGGCCGGTGTGACCGTACTGCCAGACGATCGTGTTGCGGTGGGGGGTCGATCACGACGACGCGATCGTTGCCCGAGTCGCAGACGAGCACGTCGTCACCCGGCAGGATCTGCGCCAGCGACGGCAGGCTCAACTGGCCGGGACCACTCGCCACCGCGTAGCGCCACAGCACCTTGCCGGTCGCGCTGAACTCCTCGACGGCCCCGGGGCGTGAATGGCTGGTCGCGATCAGCTCGCCGCCGGCCGACTGGTTGGCGTCGCAGGGCGCGCTGAGCCCCGACACCCGCAACGCCGCGAGCAGCGCATGGACGTTGCTCAGCAGGGACCGTACAGGCCCGGAGGAACTTGGCGCCGTGCTCAACGGGTGGTCCGCTTACAGACCATCAAGTGTTCCCACAGAACCTCGAATTGAGCAAGCCCTCGTCGGCGATGTGGGAGCGCTGCCCAACCATGCTGCTGATGGACGAGTTTGCCATCGCGCGACCACGATTCGTCGTTGCTTTCGGCGCCCTCGTCCGCTGGAAGCTGGAGCGGTTACCCGTGTTCAAGCAGAAGCCAGAGGAAGAGCGACTCACTGGGGCGTGCTCCCGGTGGCAACACGGATGCTTACGTCTTCATGCTCGACCACCCGCGAGCCGTCGGCTTCTGGCCTGCTAGTCATGCCTCGCTAGCGACTTGCTTGCGACGACACGCGCCGCAGCTGCTCTGACGACCGGCTGCGCCGACTCCCGGGTGACGGTCCATCCGGATCGGCTCTCGCTCGGCGCAGATTCGAACTGACCGACTACCCGGACGGACGCCGGGCCGATGGCTTGGCCACGCACCAGGCATATTGCCATGACCTTCCCCCGTTGCGTCGCTCGGCGGCAAGCCCCCTACTCGCCCGCATCGCCGCCGCCACGGTGATTTCGGTCAGCGCGTCGAGGATCAGGTCGGGCAGCGCTTCGAGCGCCTCGGCGAGCGCGGCCTCGAGTTCCACGGGCTGCTCCGAGTAGTTCCCGTCGAGCGCCTCGACCCACAGTTCGGGGTCATGGCGGGCGACTGCGACAGACCGTAGAGCAGCGCCCACCACAACATCCGTGGCGACGGCCCTGACGACTCGCGGGATAACCCACCGCGCGCCCAGGCGCTGTAGTTGGCGCGATACGCATGGCACGTGCCTAGGATGCGGCGCGCGCGCCATGGTCGCCCCGCCAGGAGCGGAGCCGGTTCTCGACGTTCAGCAGCGCGCGCCGCGCCGCTGAAATGGCAGACGGGCCTGCTCGTCTGCCGTAATTGCCGTGTATCGACCGCAATCAGGGCGCAATGCGGACGCGCGGGGTCAACCGCCGGGAGCGCGAAACGCCCGTAAACACTAGGATTTCACGCCTTCTGAGCGTGCAGACCCGCACGCTTGCCATGCAGAAGGTCGAGGGTTCGAGTCCCTTCATCCGCTTGAACAGACCCCGCTAAAGCGGATTTCAGGGCAGCCGATGGCGGCGTATTCACCAGGCGGCGCGGCCGGAACGCTCCTGCTAGGCGTTCGCCATGACCTCGCCGACCTGGATGCTGTCCATCGTCACGGCC